>Ga0208863_1001086_pt1 | contig 19220 bp, 16 predicted proteins | sample RifOxyD3_FD_184040 | JGI IMG/M metagenome (GOLD analysis project Ga0208863, IMG submission 184040) | Soil microbial communities from Rifle, Colorado - Rifle Oxygen_injection D3 (SPAdes) | ecosystem: Environmental > Terrestrial > Deep subsurface > Rock core/Sediment | place: Rifle, Colorado...
TACTTTAGGCGGTCTTTGGTTTCTTCGTTTTTGCGGCGCTTGAAGTTTTCCAGTTCCGCCAAGCTGCGGATGTATTGATCTTTGGCCTGGGCTAATTCCCCCTTGAGCAGGTTGAGCTGCTGCTCCATCAGGGTCATCAAATCGGGCTGTGCTGGTTCCGGCGCGGCGGCTTCATCGGTGATCAGGTAAAGCACCGGCTCCAGATCCCTGTTTTCAACACAGTTCGCCAGGGCGGCAATCGACTCTTTTTCTCGGGTAAAGCGTTCGTTCTGGGTTCGCATGGCTTCTAGATCAATGATGTTGCCTGTGTAGGCGTCCTTGCTGCCCACCATGATCGCCTCGCCTTTGGCAGCACCGGGCAGCAGCATGTAGCGGTACGAACCGGTATGAGCGTATTGTTGTTCAATATGTTGCCACCCGTTGACATAGAGCGGGCATAAATCGTTCAAGCAGAGGAACATCACCTCGCTACCCCAGCCAAGGCCATCGCCGACATGGAAAGGCGGTGCCTGGCAGCAGGAGAGCCGTTGGTTGCAGTGGGGGCAGAAGTGCTCTTCGGCGGCATATTTTACGCACTCATCAGATGCAGACATTGGAAATTCTCCTAAAAATAGTGGTGCGAGTCTTAATGGACTCAGGATTACATGAAAGCAAACGGCAGTTTACCCGGTGTGCATTTGCATGTCCAGGCGGGAAAAAGCCTTCTGGAAATTACGTTAATGCGAACTGTTAGAAAAAAGTCGAATCAAGGTATTTTCTTTTTATAGTTTGTACAAGGTGAAAAATAAGCATTGTCGCGGTATGGGCAAGCATTTTTTTCGATATGATGAAATTTATGATGAAAAAATAGGGAAAGTTCAGAGTCGGGTATATCCCGCCGGACTCATAAGGACGGTGCATGGCGCCATTGCCTGGCTTATTGATGCCGATGCAGCTCGAGTCCTGTAGCGTCGATGCGCCTTGTTACGCAGTTCGGTCAGGATCATTTCCGCAATGACCGAATAGCTGCCGCCCAGATGGTGGGCACCAGGCAATGCAGCATCGTCACAGGATCACATTCCTAGAACTGATCATCAGCTCATTAACACGATTATCCAAAGCCAAAGCAGCCTCTATCCATAATGAAGAGACTGAGAAATTGATGGGCATCAGTTGCCCTTTATCGGAAGATTTCGATTGGGAAATCTCCGAAGGCAGGATCAACCGAAGCCAGTGGCATTCTTTCCAGCTTGGCTTGAGCAGCAAGCATTCGATCAAAGGGGTCGCGATGGGAAAAGTCCCATTCCCCAGCCAGTTGTGCATGAACTGGAGTCACCGGTAGCGGTTCAAAACCGGCTTTTATGATCCACAAGGGGACATCTTTTGCAACCAACGCGGCCTCCGGAAGCTTTCCTAAACGAAATTTTGTCGTTATCTCCCATGCCGATACCGCACTGACAAAAACCTGATTATTCCGGTCTTGGACAAACAATTTGATGTTTTGCGGCAATTTCGCGTCATTAAAAAGCCACCAGAGAAATATATGGGTATCAAGGAGCATGGTTATAATCCCCAAGCCTGCAATTCATCCTCGGGCAGAGGCTCAAAAAAGGCTTCGGTTACGGCTCCTTTGGCAATTCCGGGCGTCCGTTCTTGGACAGGCGTTATCGGCACTAACTTAGCGTAAGGGCGGCCGGCCTTGGCAATAATGATCTCCTCACCGGTATGGACGCGGGCAAGCAATTTTGAAAAATGCGTCTTTGCCTCATGCACATTAACAGTTTCCATCGTTATCTCCATATTTAATGAGGTTTTGGAGCCGTTAAGAAATAACTTGGCCTTTGGTAACTATTTCGTTACGGCTCCTTATGCCGCTCCGGTCAATATAAATGGCCATGTAATTATTTTACAGCGGCTTAGTTGATATTGTCGTTGCCACAAAACGCAGGCCGGAACGCCTGGCTGCGATGCAAGCAGAATCAACATAACTTAGTCTATAATCTTAGTCTAATTTGGGGAACGATGAAATGCAAGAGGGATAAAAAAAACGTTATTCGTGCAGCGGGGAAAAAATGGGGCGGCGTTTTTTACAGCGCCCAGGGGTTGAAGAGTTGCGGATAGGGCGTGAAGTCTTTCTCGTTGCGGGTTACAATGGTAATACCATGGCATTGACGGTGGCCATGAGCAGCCAGCTATGAACGTTTGCTTTATTGAGTTGGCCCAGTTACCGCAAGCAAGCGAAAACAACAAGCCTTTTTGAGTTGACATTTCTCTTATTAAAATGATATTTGTCAACCAGGAGGTGACGCAATGATTACTGAATTCGGACAACGACTGTTATCGGCCCGCAAGATGGCAGGAATGAGCATGGATGCTCTGGCCCTGGCGACCGGTTCCCTGGTGAGTAAACAGGCCATCGCTAAGTACGAGAAGGGCCAGATCAATCCGGGCAGCGAGGTACTCCTTGCTTTGGCTAAGGCGCTGGGCGTTAAAGTGGATTATTTTTTCCGGTCATCCCGAGTCGAGATATCCAATCTGGCCTTCCGGAAAAAATCCAAACTCAGCCGCAAGGAAGAGGACCGTGTTCGATTCCAGGCCTTGGATTTTATGCGGAACTACCTTGAACTTGAAGAAATTCTCGGTCTCCGCCATGCTTTTAGTAATCCTGTGGCCGGTCGGAGTATCGGCAGTCAGCAGGATATTGAACAGGCGGCGACCGACATTAGACAAATCTGGAACCTCGGGGAAGCGCCTGTCCAGCAACTTACCGAGCTGCTGGAGGATAAGGGATTCAAAGTCCTGGAGGTGCAGGCAGGTCCGGATTTTGCCGGCCTGTCCGGATATGCCGAAGGGATGAATATTCCGGTCATTGCGGTAGGCAAGGATGGCGATTGCGTCCGGAAGCGGTTCACCCTGGCTCATGAACTGGGCCATCTTCTGCTCGACTTCTCGGGTTGTGCACGGGAAAACCACGAGAAACTGTGCCATGCCTTTGCCGGCGCCCTGTTGCTGCCGGAGAAGGTCATTCGGGAAGAATTCGGCGGTCGGCGACAGAAGATCACCGAGTGGGAGCTGAAAAAACTCAAGGGGATTTACGGCATCTCCATGCAGGCCATCATGGCCAGGGCATTTACCCTTGATCTTATCTCCGAGCATAGCTTCAGAATGTTCCGGATTCAAGTCAGTCAGCATGGCTGGCAAAAGGAGGAACCCGGCAGTTACTCCGGTATGGAAAAGGCCAATCGGTTTAAACAGCTGGTAATTCACGCCGCAGCCGAACAGATCATCAGCTACAGCAAGGGAGCGGAGTTTTTGAACCTGCCGCTTGCCGAGTTTGACCAGGAGGTCCATATCGTTTCATGATCCTCCTGGTCAACGACGCCAATATCCTGATCGATCTCCTGAAAATCGGCCTGCTCAGTCCCTTCTTCCGACTGGCGTACGATTTTCAGGTGGCGGATATGGTCCTGGCCGAAATCCAGGAGGATAACGCTGTTGCCCTGCAATCCTTTCTTGCCGACGGGCTGGTGACCCGGCAAGAATTTTCCTTTGCGGAACTCAAAGAGATCCAGCTTCTTGAGATCGAGAACCCAAGCCTCTCCATTCCGGATTGTTCCTGCCTCTATCTTTGCCAAAAAAATTCCGCGACGCTGCTTACCGGCGATGCCGCCTTGCGCAGGGTTGCGGAACAAAAGGCCATTCCGGTCCATGGTATTCTCTGGTGCTTTGACGAAATGGTGGCCGGAGGCGTTATCCCACCGGAGAAAGCGGGGGAGAAGTTGCGGCAGCTCATGGCGCTTAATCCGAGGCTCCCGGAGCGGGAGTGCCGGAAAAGGTTGAGGGCGTACTCGTGACAAACCGGCCCTTATCGATGACGATGCACCTCGAGAACCCACTGAAATTTCGCAACAATAACCGGGAAAACCAACGTTGTCCGGTTAGAAAATTGCACTTTGACAATTTTAGTACTAATTGTGGAGATACCAAATAATTTGGGTACCCGCGAGGGGTACCCCTACAACCGCCACATGAATCGATGGTTTTTGTAGGGATGCCCCTTGCGGGTATCCTGTAGATCCAACGGAGGTTTTGTCATGTGCAAAAATCTAACCGGACAGTACTGCGGGAAAACAGGAAAATGGGGAAAAATTTATTGGTAGCGTGGCGAAAATGGATGTCCCCATTTTCAATTTTGGACCTTTTTTGAAAGGACAGCGAATGAGTGAGAAACAAAACAAACCATACGAACTGACCGTCTTTATTACCTCCAGTGCGTCGAAATGTGACGAGTGTGGTGCAGAGTTGGGTAAAGGCGCCTGGATAACTCTGCGTGGTAAAGAGGAAGAGCGCAAGGCGGCGTGCTTGAGTTGTGCCGACTTGGATCATCTGGTCTTTCTGCCGTCCGGGGATACGGCACTGACCCGGCGCTCTCGGAAGTACTCCAAGTTGGCGGTAGTGGTGTTAAAGTGGAGTCGGGCCCGAAAACACTATGAACGCCAAGGTCTGTTGGTTGAAAATGAGGCAATCGAACGGGCCGAGATCGAATGCCGGGCCGATGCGGGGCAGCGGGAATCGCGCCGGGCCCAGGCGGCGGGTCGGCGGGCTGAACTTGACCAGGGGTATGTCGCCTCATTTGCGGGGCGGGTCCGGGAGTTATTCCCCGGCTGTCCGATCGGGCGGGAGAAGGTCATTGCTGAACATGCCTGCCGTAAATACAGCGGCCGGGTCGGACGCAGTGCTGCGGCGAAAGAGTTAGACGAAAATGCGGTGCGGTTGGCGGTTGCCGCTCATATCCGCCATCAGGAAACCGACTATGATGAATTGTTGCTTGCCGACCTGGACAGAAGCGAGGCGCGGGCCAATGTCCGCGTCCAGGTAGCCGATCTCATGGAAAAGTGGCAGGCGACCGGACCATAGGTTGGCTGCTTATGGCCTGCTGCCCAAACAATCTGGTATTAGCAGGATTATTTTCATCTGACGCCGAGGGAGGAAAAGATGGACGGAATGGCGGTCAAGGAAAAGGTTAAGGAACGGTATCAACGTTTTGCCCGGGAAGTTGATCGGTCCGGAGGGCGGATGTATTCGACCGGCCTGGCCGGGGCCGGGCGTCGGGATTTTTGGGCTCTGCCGCTGCCGGCCCTTGATTTCGCCTGCGGTTGCGGCGATCCGGTGCAACACAGCGGGGTCTGGCCGGGCGCTTCGGTGGTGGATCTCGGCTGCGGGTCAGGTGCCGACATAATTGACGCGCTTCCGGTATCCGAACTGCATAGGCTACTGGTCGGGGCAAGTTTTATGCAAATTGAAGAAATCGACCGCCGTCTGCTTAACTCCCGGGAACTTCAAAGTGCCGCCTGCCTGCCGGAGACATCCTGCGAACCGGAGGTTGACGAAGATGATCTGCGCGCCATTCAGGGTATGGTGGCGACAACAACCTTCCGGGCCATCCGACCACCCATGTCCTGCTGAGCCTGAATTTCGGCTCCGGCGGGGCCGGCGCGATATATGGTCGAATCAGAATTGTTACTGCGGGCCGGGACCGGCGATCTCCAGACCGTGCTCTTTTTTCAACGCCTCGACGCGGGTCAGGATTTCCTGGTAGGTGATGAGGCCCTTATCCACCAGCACGTCCATCAGGGCCTGGGTGGTATAGATCTGCATCTGCATGGCTTCTTCTATAGATACTTTCTCGGTTTCAAACTCTTCACTCATGTTATGCCTCCTGATTCAAGGGAAAAAATAGGGCTGCTTGCCAGTTGGTTTAGCAGTTATGGTAATTGTTTTAAGTCGCGGTGCCAGTCTTAGGGGAAATAGGCAAGGGAATAGACCGCTGCCCCCCAAAGAGGAGATTGACAGTCGCTGATCAAGCGGAGCGGGACGCGATTCAGAAAACCGGAGAGTCTGCCTTTAGCGGAGAAGGCCTGGCGGAAACTTGGTGAGTGCAGGGCCGAGGCGATTTTCGGGGCAATGCCGCCACCAAGATAGATGCCGCCCAGGGTGGTGCCCTGCAGGGCAAGGTTGCCGGCTTCAGCGCCGTATATTTCAACAAACATGGATAGGGCCTGCGTGCAGACCTGGTCCTGACCGGTTAGTCCGATCTGGGAAACTACGGCGCTTTTGTCCTCTGCTTTAAAGCGGGCATTTAGGCCGGCTGGTTCATTTAGCTTCTGGTCAGCATTTATAAAATCATAGAGGTCAGCCAGTCCCTGTCCTGAGAGGACGTGGTCCACGCTGACATGGCCATATTTTTTTTTCAGAAATTGGTGGAGTCGGTATTCGACATCGGAGCGGGCGGCAAAATCCCGGTGTCCACCTTCCGAGGCACAGGCTACATAACGGCCATTATCGTCAATCAGCAGGGCCATGCCGAGGCCGGTGCCGGCCGCCAGCAGACCGATGTTGCCTGGTCGCAGTTCAAGAGTGCTCTCGTCAAGCGCTTCAAGTTGGTTCGGCTTGAGATAGGGTACGCTGCAAATAGTGGCGACCAGATCATTGACCACGCTAACATTGGTCCAGTTGTAGTGCGACTTGATTTCACTCTCCGATACCTCCCACGGCAGTTTGACAATCTGGGCAACTCCGTCAATTACAGGACCTGCCACTCCAAAGCAGGCCCTGGATAATTTTTTTTGTCCGGTATCTTTAAGAAATTTCTCAATCAGGGCAATGGCTGAAGGTGCGGTCTGCGACGGATAGGTCCGCATCTTCAGAAGTCGCAAATTTGGGATTGGCCCGGAAAAAAGTCCCATGTTGGTTTTAGTGCCACCTATATCACCAACCAGGATCAATGGGCCGATCTCGTTATTTATATTTTCAGTTTTTTGCGGGTGGTTTTTAAATTTGTTCTGCATGAATATTATTCTCCCCAAGTGGTTCGTTACGTTAATACAATGTAGCAGAACAGAAAAGGATGTCCAGTAACTTGAATTTGTAATTTACTGCCGGGGAGGGTGAACAGCAGGTCTTTTTCAGGGTTTTTGATTGACATTTTTCGGGAAGGCAGTAATAGTTAACCGCTTATTTGTCGTTGTTGGAAGTTGTGGTTTGTAACAATTACTAATCATATTGATTTTATTACTTTTTTAATGAGAGTCTCATCGCATGAGCAATAATAAGTCGAAATATGCCGAGGCCGGAGTTGATATAGACAAAGGCAATGATTTTGTAAGCAGGATTAAACCGATCGTGGCCTCAACTTTTCGAGGTGGTGTGCTGGCGGGGATTGGCGGTTTTGGGGGACTCTATGCCCTGGGCGGCGACCGTTACAAGGATCCGGTTCTGGTCTCTTCGACTGATGGCGTCGGAACTAAACTGAAGATTGCCAATCTTTGTAAACGCCATGATACAATAGGCATCGATCTTGTTGCCATGTGTGTCAACGACATTGTGGTCTGTGGGGCGCAGCCGCTTTTTTTCCTGGATTACTTTGCGGTCGGTTTGCTTGAGTTGGAGGTCGCAACTGATGTGATCAGAGGGATTGCCGAGGGCTGCAGGATCGCCAAATGTGCTTTGATCGGCGGTGAAACTGCCGAGATGCCCGGGATGTATCAGGCCGGCGATTATGATCTTGCCGGTTTTGTAGTCGGGATTGCCGAACGCGACAAGATTATCGACGGTTCGGATATAATGGTGGGCAACGTTGTTATCGGTATCACCTCCAGCGGACTGCACAGCAACGGTTTTTCCCTGGTGCGCAAAATCTGTTTTGATGATCTGCAGCTTAATATTGATGATTTTATTGAGGAGTTGGGCTGCACCCTGGGCGAAGAGTTGTTGAAACCCACCAGGATCTATAGTGAACCGTTGGTTAAGTTGACCAAGCATTTTAAGATTGGCGGGTTCGTACACATTACCGGTGGCGGTCTGGTCGATAATATTCCCAGGGTATTACCCAATGGCTGCAAAGCGGTCATCGACAGCTCGAAATGGCAATATCCGCCGATTTTCCAGTTCCTCCAGAAAAAAGGCAGTGTGCCGGTTCAAGAGATGCTCAAGGTGTTCAACTGCGGCATCGGCATGGTTGCCGTTGTTGATGAAGATATCGTTGATGACGTCATCCAGCAACTCGGCGCCATGGGTGAAACAGCCTTTGTCATCGGCGAGATTGCTGCCAATAAGGATAAGAGCGGCGGCGCTGCGGTAGAGATACGTTAACTCGCTGTTTACACTCCGTATAAAGTCGCTTTGGACCTCGGGCAGCTCCGAGGCCCAAAGCCCAGGTTTTTTGACGATCAGAACTCGTTAACTCCTGCCCTTGAAGCCAAGCCACCCAAAATTAAGCGATATATAGATGATGGAGGGTTGAATTACTCCGAAAATTCGCTTTTTCCTCCATCCTGCCTGATTTTTTCTTTGCTAATTCATTGGATTATCGTATATCATCAACGTCAGCCCTTGACGATCATATGAACCTTTTCCCTTAACCGGTATGCGGAAGGTATCAGATATGTCTAATAAGTACGGACGTTGGCTGGATATTGTGGGGCGAGAGAGAGTTCGCCTGAGGTTCACATGGTGTATCATCTCTCTTATAGTCATGCCATGCCTTCTGGTGATGAGTGGCTGTAACACCTTGAAGGGGTCAAAGCCTCTCCTGCCCATTAAAGAATATGAAAAAATGATTGTCGGGAGATTTGATGCCGATTATGTCGGGACGTCGAATTGCCTCTCCGCCTGCCATGAGCATGACCGGTTGAAACTGGACTTTGATGCAGGTACAATGGGCGCTCAGCTCAAGAAGGAGTCCGGTCTGCCTTTAGTTGATTGTGAATCCTGCCATGGCCCTGGCAGTCTTGCCATCCAGGGTCTGACTACCCAGCTTGTCATAGAGAATGCCCAAAAAAGTGTAAGAACGAACTGTGACTCAATAAAATTGATCGATTTGAAAAATCTGCCGGCCCCAGCCCAGTCTCTGATCTGTTTGAAGTGCCATTCAGCCAACGCCACCTTTAATCTCCATAACTGGAATGCCAGCCAGCATGCTCAGAATGACGTTTCATGTTTTAACTGTCATCGAGTGCATGGCAGTCCCGATCTAAAGGTCAGTCCCTTCAAGACCGGGCAGATGTGTTTTAACTGTCATCAAGCCTTAAAGGTGGAATTTTCCCTGCCCAGCCATCATCCTTTGAATGAAGGCAGAATATCCTGTGCCAGTTGTCACGATACCCATGGCGGTTTTGCCAATAAACACCTGCGGAAAGACACCATTAAAGAGACCTGCGTTCAATGTCATCCGGAAAAGCGCGGACCTTTTGTCTTTGAGCATGCCGACATTGTCGATACCTGCCTGAACTGTCATAGCCCGCATGGTTCGGTTAATAATAACCTTCTGGTTGCACGTGAGCCGTTTCTTTGCCTGCAGTGTCATGAAGGGCACAGAATCAACACCAGCTCGGGTGGCAATAGCTCAGTAGAATCCCGCCGGGCCTATTATTCCCGCTGCACAGACTGTCACTCCAAGGTACATGGTTCTGATCTCCCCTCAGATTCAGGAAATGGAGGGTTTACGCGATGAGATGCCGATTGAGCAGCGGGATGCCGCATATTTTGTTCTTGTTGGGTGTTTTTCTGTGCAGTTCAGCAGTCCCGGCTTTGGCTGGAGAAGTTGTTGCGGAAACGCCGGAAACCTTAATTATGCATAGAGAATCTGAAGCTTCTTTTCCTGCCCATGAGATGGAAGGATTTTTTTCTTTAGGATACAGATGGTCGGACCTTGACGACTCTTCAAGGGCGGCGGAATACCATCATCCTGATTCGTCTGTAACTGCTGCACTTGATATCGCCGCCTACCCTCTGCCGCATCGATTTAACCTGAGTACTGAGTATCTGTGCCAACGCGATTATGCCGGTGACTTGGGTTATGCCTATAGTGATTTGCTGTTGTTTAGAGATATCTTTGTCGGTGTTTACCATAATCTTGATCATTATAACTATCAGTATGCCGGGGCAGCTTCTGACCCAAGTTGGTTGGATAAAAATAGCAGCGACAACTATTATGTCGGAGTATTTGAAGAATTCGTTTCTCTAAGGCTGAAAGCCTCGGATTTTCCTTTTCATGTCTTTTTAAAGCATAGATATCTCGCCAATGAAGGTAATGTCCAACAGCGCTTCATGATAGGTCAGCATGGAGATATCACAAAGGTGTCGGAGAGCCGGGAGGTAGACTGGCAATCAAATGCTTTAACCTTAGGAGCGAACAGTCATTTTGGCCCGGCGGAAATGGAATATTCTCTTGAGGTTAACAAATTTGATCCCGGGGGAAACAGTATTCTTTATGACTGGCACCCAACTTCTCCAACAACCGGCTATCAATACCCCCACGACGTAAACCCGGAGACAGAGTCTTCGGAACACTCCCTGAAGATGCATACCTCCTATACCGGGGCGCTGGTTGCAGCTGCAACATTGGGCGAATTGAATCAGAAGAATAACTTCAGCGGCACAAAATCGGAGACATGGCGCGGGGGGGCCGATCTAAGCTGGATACCTGATCCTGATTTAAATTTTTTTGCTAAATTTCGCCATCAGGAAGTGGAGATAGACAACCCTGATTATGTCAGAAGGTTTGTCGGCGATGCTGATAATATTGTCAGGCAGTCGATTTCGGCCAAGAATGATCTGTTTTCTCTGGCCGCGCGCTACAGACCTCTGCAAAAAATCACCATTCTTGCAGACTATGAATTCGTTCACCATGAAAGGGAAAATATTGCTGAGTGGCGCCTGCTGCCGGAATCAACCAAGAGTAACACCCTGAAATTATCAGCCTCTTTCCGGCCGGTTAACACCCTGAAAATTAAGGTCGGCACTGATTATCGTTTTGTCAATGATCCCGGGTCGAACATTGAGCCCGACTACTCAAACAAGACACAGTTCACCACTACCTATCTGCCGACAACCTGGTTAACGGCCTTTTTGGATTACCGGCGGGCCAAAACTGTCAGAGACAATACGGCATTCCTCAACAGCGAACCTGATATCACGGTAAATAGCGGCAGAAGGGAGACCAAAAACGACAAGTTTTTTAGCAGTCTCTCCTTTTTGTTCTCTCCTGAAAGCATACTGACTGCCAGCTTCGCCCATTTCCGTGGCGAGGTCGAACAGAATCTCGCCTATGGGAAGTGGAACAGTGCCGGGACAGGAGATATGCCCTACCTTGACCAGGAGGTAATTTATGTTGATCGGGCGGACTCATATGCTTTGAGCCTGAATTTTAGTCCATGGGGATGGATGGACGTGCTGACCAGTGTCAGCTATACAGAATCAGACGGCGAATTCCAGGCCGGGATTTCTACTGCACAAACACCTGTTCCCCTCGACTCTTTCTCAACCTTGCAGGTTGCTGAGACGGTCTACGCAGTTGAGATCAGTAAAACATTTCCCAGCAAGTTTGTTGTAGGACTCAGATTCCTTTCGATTCTTTTTGACGATAAGAATGACGACACTCAGGACAGCCGTATTTATATCTCAACTTGCACTCTAAAGAGGCATTTCTGATTTTGAAGAGAGCAAAGCACATAACATTTTTCAGCCTGCTGCTGTCTCTTGCCTGCCTGTGTTGTTTGCCGACGGTAGCATCAGCAGGGGAAACAGTGATCGGGGTTGTCATGACCGGCAATACCCCCTATTACACTGTCATGCATGATGCCTTCAGCAAAACGCTCAACAGTATGCTGCCGGCCGGGAAAAAAGTCAGAAGTATCATCCAGAAGCCTTTCCCTGATCCCATTGCCTTAAGCAATGCCGCGCGAAAACTTATTGCCGCTGACGTTGATCTTATCGTCACTTACGGCTCACCCGCTACCCTGGCTGTTATCAATGAAGATAGCGGAATTCCGATTATTTATGCCGGGGTCTACGATCCGGAGGCCATTCATGCCAAAGGCCCTGAGATTACCGGTTGCGGATATAAGGTGCATCTTTCAAGCCTTTTCAGGCATCTGCGCACGCTAAAACCAATTGCTACTCTTAGCGTTGTCTACAGCACCTTAGAGGAGGACTCTGTTAGACAGGTTAATGAGTTGCGTGCTCTGACAAAGGAACAGGGCGTAGGGCTGACCCAGATCAATGTTAAAAGTATCCGCGATATTAAAAATATTGATCCCAAGGTTGGCGGCGATGCGCTGTTCGTCACCGGCAGCGCCATTGTAAATTCCTGGATTGATGAAGTGATGGCGGTTTTTAAGGGAAACAGGCCGACTGTAGTTAGTATCTTCCCTGATCTGGCGGAAGTCGGTTTCATCATAACTCTCTTTCAGAGCCCTGAGGAACAGGGCGAGAAAGCAGCGGCAATGGTTGTCAGAGTACTGCAGGGTGAGCAACCCAAGAATATAAAACCTGAGCTGCTGAAAAATACTGAACTTGTCTTTAATCTTAAAGAGGCCCGGAGTATGGGAGATATTAATCCGATCAACCTCATTGCCGAAGCCACCAGGGTTATAAAATGATGCCGGAGTCAATGCGAGTATTCCTCGCCGCCTGCAGGCATATATTATGTATCCTCATGTTTGTTCTGGTTGTTATCGGGCCTTCCGCCTCTGCTTTCGACAATAGTGGAGAAGGATTGTTGATAGGTGTAGAACCGGAACATAATATTTTTGAGCAGATTGAGCGTTACCGCATCCTGGCTGAATATCTTTCCAAAGAGCTTGGCATAAATGTCAGGTTGACGGTGATGAGCCGTTACGGGGAGCTGTTGAAACGGTTTAAATCCCGGCGGCTCGACGGAGCTTTTTTAAGTTCCTATACTGCTGCCATGGCTTTCAAACAGTTAAATCTTGAGCCTGTCGCTATGGCAGTAAATCTTAAGGACAATGCCTTTAGTCAGGGCTATCTCTTTACAAGAAAAGATAGTGGAATTACAGCGGCAAAGGAGATGCAAGGGAAGAGTATTGTCTTTGTAGATCCGGCGACTACGGAAGGATACCTTTTCCCTCTAGTTTGGCTGCGCCAAAATGGAGTCAAGGATAAGGAGAGATATTTCAGCCGGTTCTCTTTTTCCGGCAGCCATGCTTCGGCGATTTTTGCGGTCTTGGATGGCAAAGCTGATATCGGCTGTGCCAAGAGCACGGTTTATAACCGGCAGATTACTAAAGACCCCACCATAGGCGCGGAATTGAGAATTATTGCGGAATCTGCCGCGGTTCCTGAGACAACCCTTTGTCTGAAAAAGGATATCCCCGGCGAAGTGAAACAAAAACTGCTTGCCATTCTGGAAAAAATGACCAGCACGGAGCGCGGCAGGAGTGTGTTGCACAACATCGAACTGCTTCGGTTTGTTAAGGCTGGTGATTCTGATTTTGATGGCATCGCCAAGATGATCGAGATCGTAGAGAAACCGTGAAGGACCACGATCAATACCGATGAAGAAGAAAATTCTCCTCTTGTTCCTGACGTTATTTCTGTTGTTCCTTGCAGGTGTCTTTATCACCCTGCGGGTGGTATATCTGTCAGCTGCCAATTTTGACTCATTGCTGGCCTTGCACAAGGTAGAAATCATCCGGCAGGAGTTGATAATCAATGTGCAGACTGTTCAGGCAAATCTTTTTACGACCGGCACCTTGTTTGGCAAGGAGATGGATGACATCGTTGATAATGTTCTGAAACTTCGGGTTGCAGCGCAGAATTGCGGAAGTTGTCATCACCGCCCTCTGGTCGCCAAAGATATTAACGAACTACAGGATATGACAAATCAGTACAGCGAGGCGCTCAGTTATTTTATCACTTCAACAGCCGATCAGCAAAGAGTTGAAAGGCTGCAGGCGATTGCCGCTGATATTGGTGATACAATCATTTCCAAAGCCCAACAGATGGCTTTTACGGCGAATGAGAATTTGCGTAAGCGCTCTTTGGAGGCTGCGGAGAAAGTCAACAGGACAAAAAAAATCCTGGCGTTGACAATACTTTTTGCATTTTTCCTCTCCTTAATCATTGCTGTGTATCTCATCAGAAATATTACTAAACCTATTTTCGAACTCATCCAGGCAACCAGAAGGATTCGAGCTGGTGAACTGGGGTACATCTCTAAGTATCGCGGCCATGATGAATTCCGCGAACTGATCGGTTCCTTTAACGATATGAGCAGTAGTCTCAAGAAGAATAATGAGGAGATACTTGCCCATCTTGTCCGCAATCAGACAATTTTGCAGGCCTCGACAGATGGATTTGTGCTTTTTGATGCAACTGGGCGTATTTTCGACAGTAATCCGGCTCTCTGCAGAATGGTTGGATATAGCAAAGAGGAACTACTGACCAAGAAAATTACTGATATTGAGGTGTTTGAAGCGGAATTCGACAAGGATGACATCTGGAAACGGATAAAGAGTGCCGGATCCATGATTATTCAGATGGAACAGAAAGCCAAAAACGGGATAATGACCACTGTAGAGATCAGCGTAACCTACACAGAGATCGAAGGGCTGGGAAACTATTTCTGTTTTGTCAGGGATATCTCCGAACGTAAAAAGATTGAACAGGAGCTGTTAAAAATCCAGAAGCTTGAATCAATAGGTGTGTTGGCCGGAGGGGTGGCCCATGATTTTAACAACCTGCTGACCGGGATCGTCGGTTATATCGATCTTGCAATGATGCAGCTTGATCCGAATGAAAAGATTTATAGTCGCCTTACAAATGCTAAAAAAGCCTCTTTGCGGGCCCAGAATTTGACCAAGCAGCTCCTTACCTTCTCAAGGGGAGGGGAGCCGATTAAGGAGTCTGTGGCTGTTGCCGGATTAATTGAAGAGTCGACCTGCTTTGTCTTAAGTGGCTCCAATGTCAAATGCGTCTATGAGTCGGCGGATGGGTTGTTCACGATTGAAGCCGATAAAGGTCAGATCAGCCAGGTTTTGCAGAACATTACAATTAATGCAAAGCAGGCCATGCCGGAGGGTGGCACCCTGACGATCAAGGCGGAGAATATCATTGTGGCCGATAACGACCCGCTCCCTTTGCGGCAAGGGAGATATGTTAAAATTACCCTGATCGATCAAGGTCCCGGCATTGAGGAAAAGAATCTCGCCAAAATTTTTGACCCGTATTTTACCACTAAGGCGACTGGAAACGGCTTGGGACTGGCAATCTGTCACTCTATTATTCTTAAACATCATGGTCATCTTGTTGTCGAATCAACCGTTGGTGTCGGTTCTTCCTTTACAATCTATCTGCCGGCTCTGGTAAGAGAAGATAAGGAGGAAGATTTCTCCCCGGAGATTCATTTTATGACAGGTGGCGGCAACAGAGTACTGGTTATGGATGATGAGGAGCATATCAGAGAGGTTTTGGATGCCATGCTCAGCTATCTGGGGTATGAGAGCGGTTTTGCCAGTGACGGAGCAGAGGCTGTCGAGATGTATGAAAAAGCGATCAGGGCCGGCACTCCCTATTGTGCGGTGATTATGGATTTAACTATTCCCGGTGGGATGGGAGGGAAAGAGGCGATTACCAAACTGCTTGAAATCGACCCGTCTGTCAAAGCCATTGTTTCGAGTGGATATTCTAATGATCCGGTCATGGCTGAATACCGGCAGTATGGTTTCAGCGGGGTAGTTTCCAAACCGTTTGACACGGAACAGTTGAGCCGGATCTTGTACGAGATGCTGCATAATTCCCTGTAGGGGCACCTCTTGCGGGTGCCCTGGGCAAAAAAAAGGGCACCCGCCAGGGGTGCCCCTACAAAACCATAGGCGGGTTCAAATAGTAAGTCGTTACTCCTTGGCCGCTTCCTGAATGATTTTTTCAGCCATGTGGTTGGGCAGTTCTTCATAATGGGAGAAACCGACGGTAAAGGTGCCGCGACCGCCGGTGATTGAGGTGAGGTCCGGGGCATAGTGGAGGATCTCTGACATCGGCACCTGGGCTGTGATTACCTCGTTTTTCGGTTCGGAATCCATGCCCATGACCTTGCCGCGCCGACCGTTAAGGTCGCCGATTACATCTCCGACACAGTCTTTAGGTATCCGGATAGTCAGGTTCATGATCGGTTCGAGCAGGACCGGCTGAGATTCCATTACCCCTTTCTTGAAGGCCAGCGATCCGGAGATCTTGAAGGCCATTTCCGAAGAGTCAACATCGTGGTACGAGCCGTCTACCAATGAGACCTTGAAGTCAACGGTCGGATATCCGGCGAGCGGGCCATTCGTCATAGCCTCGATAATGCCTTTTTCAACTGCCGGAATGTACTGGCGGGGGATGGCGCCGCCGACGATTTTATCCTCGAAGACAAAACCGCCGCCGCGCGGCATGGGCTCTATCTCGACCCAGGAGTCGGCGAACTGACCACGGCCACCCGACTGTTTTTTGTGTTTGCCCTGGACCCGGGCCTTGCCCTTGATGGTCTCCATATAAGGAACCTTGGGTGACCGCAGGCTCATCTCGACGCCGAATTTGCGTTTGATCTTTTCGCTGATCACCTCAAGGTGGACCTGGCCGACCCCTGAAAGCAGAATCTCTCTGGTCTGGGGCTCTCTGGACAGCCTTAAGGTTGGATCTTCTTCCAGCATTTTGGTGATTGAGGAAAAGAGCTTGTCCTCCTCATCCTTCTTGGTGGTACTGACCGCAAAAGACATCACCGGATTGATGGGGAGAGGCAGTTCGAAGAGAATCGGAGCCTCTTTGGCGCAGAGTGTATCGCCGGTAACGGTCTCCTTGAGCTTGCTGACCGCGCCGATCATGCCGGGAAAAAGTTCTTGGGTGGGTTTGTTGCCTTTCCCCTCCAGAATCAGGACCTGACCGAATTTTTCCATGACGTCTTTGCCGGGATTATAAAAGGTGTCAGAGGTAAGGGTGCCTGAAATAACCTTGAAGATGGTCAGTCGGCCGGCATAGGGGTCGGCCATTGTTTTAAAGACCAGGGCTGAGAATGGTTCACCGGCCAGGGGTCTTCTTTCGATCTGTTTCTTGGTTTTTGGGTCTGTGCCGAGTCGGGCTGGACGGTCTGCCGGGCAAGGCATCAGGTCGTTGATCGTGTTGAGCAGGACCTCGGTGCCGAGATTTTCAAAGGCAGAGCCGATACAGACCGGATGGATGAGCCCGGCCTTTGTGCCCTTGGCCAGACCAATCCTGAGGTCTTCATCTCCGAGTTCTCCCTCCTCCAGAAATTTTTCAATCAGTTGGTCGTCAGTCTCGGCGACCGTTTCCATCAAGGTCTCCCGGCCGGCGGCAACGGCGTCTGCGAGATCGGCTGGAACATCGGCCTCCTTGATCTTGCCGCTTTTATCAAACAGGAGGGCCTTGTTGCGGATGATGTCAACTACGCCCTTGAAGCCGGCTTCGGCGCCTATCGGCAAATAGAGGACTACAGGTTTGAAGGGCAGAGACTTTTTGATTTCGGCTAAAACAGTGTCAAAGTCTGCCCGGTCTCTGTCCATCTTGTTGATGAAGAGGATGGTCGGCAGGTGCTGGTCGGCCACGAAGCCGGCGATTTTTTCTGTCTGGAACTTGATGCCCATATTCGCCTCAACCACGAAGATAGCGCACTCAGCGATTTTGGCCGTGAAGATGGTGTCGTTGATAAAGTTGTCGTCACCAGGGGTATCGATGAGAAATACAGAGTGTTTTTTCCAGGTAAACTGGTTGAAGGCAGAGGAGATGGAGACCTTTCTTTTGAGTTCTTCGGGCTCGAAATCCATGCTGGAGCTGCCGTCATCCACTTTACCAAGACGGGTGGTTTTTCCGGCAGTAAATAACAGAGCCTCTGCCAGGGAAGTTTTGCCGCATTTGCCGTGACCGAATAATGCTACATTCCGAACCGTTGCTGTGTCTTGCATGAACCCCTCCGTTCTATAGTCGATATTTTGAAGCAGTAAAAAAACTGTTGGATCCCCCTGCGAAAAATCTGGTATGGTGCTGATTGTCTCTATTCCGGCCGACTATTGGCGGCTAAATTTTATCTTCTTTTGACGGGCAGCGCTTTAAGGCAACAAAGGATCGTATAGTATTCGGAAAATTACGGCAAAGTCAAGCAACTATTTTAGCAAAACACCTTACAGGTCTCATGAAGAAACCAGCTGAAGATACAGGAAAAATAGCCAGGTCGGCCGGCACGGTCAGCGCCGCCGTCATGTGCAGCCGCGTGCTTGGTCTTATCCGCGAACAGGTGTTTGCCGGTCTGTTCGGCGCCGGTTTTGCCTACGACTCTTTCGTGGTCGCTTTTCGCATCCCCAATCTGTTGCGGGACCTGTTCGCCGAAGGCGCGCTCAGCACTGCCTTTGTAACGGTTTTTTCCGACTACGACGCCAATAGAGGCAAGGAGGCTACCTGGCGTCTGGCCAGCAATGTCTTGACTGTCATGGCCGTGCTGCTCAGTCTGGTCACCCTGATCGGCATGTGGCAGGCTGAGTCCCTGATTCTGCTCCTTGCCCCCCATTTTGTCGGGATTGCCAATAAGGTCGAGCTGACCAGGCAGCTGACCGTAATCATGTTCCCATTTCTCGTGTTTATTTCTGTCGCGGCTGTGGTCATGGGGATTCTGAACACCAAGGGGCGGTTTTTTGTGCCGGCCATGGCCTCAACATTTTTCAACCTGGGCTCGATTATCGGCGGGGTCGGGTTTGCCCTGCTCATGCCGCGCTTTGGTCAGCCGGCCATTCTCGGTATGGCTATCGGCACCCTGATCGGAGGCCTTGCTCAGCTGGTCTGGCAGTTGCCGGCCCTCTTCAAGATCGGCTTTGTGTTCAAGCCGGTTTTCGATCTACGTGAACCTGGCCTGCTGCGGGTGTTGAAACTGATGGTGCCGGCCATCATCGGCCTCTCTGCCACCCAGATCAATATCTTTGTCAATACCAACTTTGCTTCATCTCTGGTTGAGGGCAGCGTCTCCTGGCTCAACTATGCCTTCCGGCTCGTTCAGTTCCCGATCGGGGTTTTCGGGGTTGCCGTCTCCATCGCCACCCTGCCGGTTATTGCCCGTTATGCGGCAATCAAAGACATTGCCCGGCTGAAAGAGACCTATGCCTCATCCCTGATTTTAGCCTTCAGCCTGACGATTCCGGCCACGGTCGGTCTCTGTCTGCTGGCCGAACCGATTATTCGCCTGATTTTTGAGCACGGCGCTTTTACCGCTTTTGACACAACTCGTACCGCCGAGGCCCTGAGCTATTACTCCGTCGGCCTGTTTGCTTACGCCGCAGTCAAGATTACAGTGCCGGTTTTTTATGCTTTGAATGACACCCGTTATCCGGTGATGGGCAGTTTTCATATCCCCAGGGGTGCTTTTTCTACGATAATAAAATTTTCGTTACGGATATGTCGAA
>Ga0208863_1001089_pt1 | contig 19212 bp, 17 predicted proteins | sample RifOxyD3_FD_184040 | JGI IMG/M metagenome (GOLD analysis project Ga0208863, IMG submission 184040) | Soil microbial communities from Rifle, Colorado - Rifle Oxygen_injection D3 (SPAdes) | ecosystem: Environmental > Terrestrial > Deep subsurface > Rock core/Sediment | place: Rifle, Colorado...
GGACGGAGATAAAATCCTGGCAACATTGGCATTGCATTTCGTATATTTCGCATTGGCAAATATACCAATTTTAGCCAATATTTTCAGGTGTTTTCTTATGCAAAAATAGCTTAAACTAGTGCCATTCAGGCCAGACCACGGTTGTGCTAATATTGGGGCACAATTGACGAATGGGCAGGGTAGTTTTATAAACTATCTCAGAAATACCCCGAAATACAGAGATCTGCTCATTAACCCATCTTGATTATAAAAGTACGATAAACCAATTACAGCAGGAAAAATTATATCCACTGGGAGCTAAGCAATGATGACAACGCTTAGAATTGCCGTGTTATGCGGCCTTTGTCTATTCTGCACTAAAGCCTTTGCCGAAGAGCCGCTGTTTTTTAGCGTTCTTAACCAGCGCAGCGCGACACTGACCGCACAGTACTGGAACCCAATTCTTAGCTATGTTAGTGTGCGAAGCGGGGTGCCCTTGCGCCTGAAAATGGGGCGCACCGCCCCCGAGACCACAGCGATGACCGTGCGTGGTGACTTTGCTTTTGCTTATACTAATCATCTGTTTACCCCAAAACGTGATCTCCTTGGCTGGCGGGTGATCGCCCGGCCTGCCGGAAAAGGCATCCAGGGCGCCATCGTAGTGCCCGAGACCTCTCCAGTAAAAACGCTGACAGACCTGGCTGGCAAGGAAGTTGGCTTTCCCTCGCCTGAAGCTTTTGTCGGCTACTGGGTGCCGATGGACGCACTGCTCAAGGCCGGCGTCGAGGTAAAACCAACCTTTGCCGGCAATCAGGAGGGGGTAATGGGCCAGTTGAAAGCCGGGCGGATTATCGCCGCTGCGGTAAACGCCCAGGTCATGGAGAGCTATGCCCGCCGGGAACACTTCCTTTACCGCACCATCTGGCAATCGGAAGCCTATCTGGATTTGCCGGTAATGGCGCATCCTAGGTGCCTCGCGACAAGGTGGAGGCGGTTAGAAATGCCCTGGTTAAAATGAGCCAGGATGAAGAAGGCCGAAAAATCCTGCAAGCCGGCACCGAACTGCTCAAAACAACATCTGAAACCGGCTTTGTTGCCTCCGACAACAAAGACTATGAAAATTACCGCCGTTTTTACCGCAACACCACCTTGCCCCTGGTGAATGAATGATCCTGGATCGGCTGAACAGGCGGGTTTCCCTGCGGCTGCGCCTGATTATCGGCATAGCCGCCGTGCTGTTGACCGTCGGCATCACTACTGTAGCGCTGACGACCATCAAGGAAACGCGCGAATATCACCACGATATAAATAACGAAGCCGAGGTCACGCTGACCGTGTTGGCCCAGGAGCTTGCTAAAGAGGTCATCATCGGTGATTACGCCACCATTGAGGAGATACTGCGAATACGGGCTCGCCGGGAAAATATCGCTTCAGTGAGCTGGCAGGAAGAAGGCCTGCCCCCTTTGGTGGCGCGTAGCGGCAGTGCAGTCGCCGCCAGACCGGAGTGGTTCGCCTTACTGGTAGGTATCGGTCATACCGAGGTCTCGCACGATCTGGTGGTCGGCGGTGTGTCTTACGGTACGATCAAAGTCTCCTTTACCGCGGTGCCCAAGGAAAACCGGCTCTGACAAAGCGTAGTTTTGAACATCTGGCTGCTGGCCGCGATGCTGGCCTTGATGATCTTTTTGCTTGTCGTTTTTCTGCGTGGCATTCTCGCTCCCCTGGCACGTCTCATTAAAGCAGCACGGCACATCGCCGTTGGTGATCTTGCCGAGCGGGTAAACGAATCTCCGGGCGATGCCCCGGAAATGCGAATGACCTTGGGGGCCTTCAACCAAATGGCGGTCAATCTCGAAGCCTTGCTTGCAAGCTTGGCCGATCAACGGCGCGCCATCGATAACGCCGCTTTGGTAACCGAATTTGATCTGGCAGGCATCATCACCTACGCCAACGAAAAATTCTGCGCTTTAACCGGTTACAGGGCTAAGGATCTGCTGGGCCACCCCCACAGTATCATCAACTCTAACGAACATCCTCACGAATTCTTCGCCAAACTTTGGTACACCATTTCGACCGGCCAGGTCTGGAACGGAGAAATCGCCATTCGCACTCGCCAGGGAAAACTGCGCTGGATGGCCACTGCGATTACCCCGGTGCTGGACGTCCCGGGGAAACCGATAAAATTCGTCGCTATTCGCTTTGATGTAACAGAGCAAAGATTGGCCAAGCAGGCACTGCGCCAATCCCACAACGAACTCGAACAAAAAGTGGTCGAGCGTACCAGGGAACTTGAGGCCGCCAATAGCAGGATGGCAATGCTCTCAAATACAGATGGGCTGACAGGTATTGCCAATCGTCGCCGTTTCGACGAAGTGCTGACAAATGAATGGCAACGGGCAGCCAGATCCAGACAATCTCTTGCCCTGGTGATGATCGACGTCGATCTTTTCAAAAACTACAACGATCATTACGGGCACCAGACAGGCGATGATTGTCTGCGCAAAATTGCCGAAATTTTGCAAACGAATTCCCGCCGTTCCAGCGATTTGGCCGCACGCTACGGCGGAGAGGAATTTGTCATGATTGCCACGGATACGGATGCGGCCAATGCTCTGCAACGTGCTGAGATGGTTCGCGCCTCAGTCGAAGCTCTTGAGCTGCCCCACGCCAGATCACCCTTTGAGAGGGTTACCATTAGTGTAGGAGTTGCGGCTATGGTCCCCGATAATAAGCATCAGCCTGAACAGTTGATTCACAAAGCGGACAGCGCCCTTTATAGCGCCAAGAATCAAGGGCGAAACCGGGTAGAGATTTCCCTGCACTCAGCCGAAGACAGCCTGGCTTCTGTGCCGAATGCACTGTCGACAGGGTGAGCTGCCTACCTCCTGGCGGCCAAAAATTCGGGAGCCGAAACCTAAGACAGAATAGTTTTATATATTGTCCCCGAAATACCGTTATCACGCACACAAACGAACACAACACTAAGCCGTTGTAACAAAATAATGTCGTCATTTAGATGACCTCAACGGCATAAAGAGCCGTAAACGAAATGGTCAAGCAAACAAAGATTATTTCGTAACGCCTCCTAAATAGTTTTCTAAACATCGCTATCCGGCTTTATTTTATCACCAGCCTCTGCTAATATCCACTTATGGACCATGACAACAAAAATCAACATCAGCCAGAGCTACCGGCGCAACCCGGCATTCATTCGCTCCGCTGGCTGAGGCGCATCACCTTTACAACAGGGGCCTTGACCATTCTCGCCGGGATACTTGTTATTCTGGGCTGGATTTTTGACATCACCCTTTTGAAAAGTCTTCTGCCCGATTGGGTATCAATGAAGGTCAACGCCGCAGTTTGCTTTATTCTGGCCGGAACAGCCCTGATTTTCTCCTGCCAGCCTGCCGGTTCCCAGCTTAGGGTGACGGCCAGAGTACCGGCCCTGTTCTGTGGTCTGATCGGCCTCTTGACTCTATCTGAATATCTCTTTTCCTGGAATCCAGGCTTTGACCAGTGGCTGATTGCCGAACCGGCCAACACGGTGGGCACCTCGCGCCCTGGTCGCATGGCGCCGGACACCGCGACCTGTTTCATCCTGCTGGCGGCAAGCCTCGTCCTTGGTTCCTTTTTCCGGAAAAGCACCGCCAAATTCTTGGCTGCGGTTATTTGCGGTTCGCTGGTAATGGCAGGCGGCCTTGCCGCCATCCTTTCCTACCTTTCACAGTCCATCGGCGTCTTCGGGTTCTGGGGTATGACCCTGATGTCGGTTCCCACTGCCACCCTCTTTGTCCTCCTCGGCACAACGGTTATTCTCGGCGCCTGGCCATCTGATTTATCCTGGCCCATCACCGGCAGATACGCCCTGATGTTCGCCGTCTGGAGCTTGATGGTTTTCATCTCCCTTGGCTGGGGCCTGCACCAACAGGGCCATTACCTGCTGGAATCGGCCAGGATTGCCGCGAAAGCCAATATCGATAAGGATATCAGCTTTCGCAAGTGGGCGACCTCGCACGGCGGAGTTTATGTAAAACCCACCGAACACACGCCGCCCAATCCTTATCTCCAGATACCCAACCGTGATGTAGTCACCACTTCCGGTATTGCCCTGACCCTGATGAACCCGGCCTACATGCTCCGCGAAATGCAGCACGATTTCGGCGACGACTACGGCACCAGGAGTCAGATCACCAGCCTCAAGCCGCTCAACCCGGCAAACGCCCCGGATGCCTGGCAGATCAAGGCCATGCGCGGCTTCCTCCAGGGAAGCAGGGAACTGGTAGAGGTAAACTACCTGCAGGGTCAACCATACCTGAGGATGATGCTGCCACTTTTCGCCGAAGCCGGTTGCCTTAAATGTCATGCCCAGCAGGGCTACAAGCTTGGCGATCTCCGCGGGGGCATCAGCTCTTCCATCCCCCTCGTCCCCTTTCTCGCGCGCTCCCTGACCAGCAGCACCACTCTCGCCTTGTCCCATGTCGGCATCTGGCTGATCGGCCTTACGAGTCTGCTTTTTTTCTACCGCCGTGAGCACGCCCTGAGTGAAAAAAACAAGCAGACTGAAGCGGAAAAAAAGCAACTCGAAACTCAATTGCGCCAGGCCCAGAAGATGGAGGCCATCGGCACCCTGGCTGGCGGCATCGCCCATGATTTCAACAATATCCTGGCCATCATCTTCGGCTATAACGAGCTGGCCATGCTGGAAAAAAATCCGGATAAATACCGCCACTATCTGGAAGAGCTGCAAAAAGGCGCGATCCGGGCCAAGGAACTGGTAGCCCAGATTCTCGCTTTCAGCCGCAAGGCGGAACAACAAAAGCAACCCCTGCAGATTTCCCTGATCATCAAGGAGGCGCTTAAGATGCTGCGCGCCTCTCTCCCGGCTACCATCGAAATCAAGCAGGAGATCACGGCAAACGGCCTGGTTCTGGCCGATCCCACCCAGATCCATCAGGTGATCATGAACCTCTGCACCAACGCCTACCAGGCCATGCGGGAAACCGGTGGCACTTTGGCCGTTTCCCTAAAAGAAATGATCATAAGCGAGAAAGATTACGGTTATGCCAATCTCACCCCGGGCAAATATTTGCGGCTTGAGGTGAGCGATACCGGCCCCGGTATCCCTGCAGAGATACAGGAAAAGATCTTTGAGCCTTACTTCACCACCAAAAAAATCGGAGAAGGAACCGGGATTGGCTTAGCTGTAGTGCATGGCATTATCAAAAGCCACCATGGTCACATTACGGTGTATAGCGAACCCGGCCAGGGCACAAGTTTTCATGTTTATCTGCCGCTGACCGGGGAGAAAAGTGCCCCAAACCAGAAACCGGTGAATCAGGAAGAGCTTGCCGGCAAGGGGGAGATGATCATGCTGGTTGACGACGAAAAACAAGTCAGAGAGGTGTTCTTCGCGATTCTTACCGGCAACGGCTACCAGGTTTCGACCTTTGCCGGGGCTGCTGCCGCCCTGGCCGAGTTCAGGAAAAATCCGGCCAGATTCGATCTGGTGATCACCGACATGACCATGCCGCAGATGACCGGCGCCGAACTGGCCCAGGAAATCATGACCGTAAGCCCGCGAACTCCGGTTATTCTTTGCACCGGGCACAGTGAGCTCATCAACCGAGAGCAGGCGCTGGCAAGTGGCATTAGAGATTATCTGAATAAGCCGGTGGCCAAGGATATTCTCCTCGGCGCGGCCAAAAAAGCACTCACTGTAACGACTCGATCCTGATGGGGCGCAGAAAATCCCGGCCCCGCCTCATCCCTTGATTACCGCCAGAGAGCGCATTGTCCACAATACGATTGTTGGCCAAAAAAAACTTTCTCTGATAAGATGGTATATCTCATAAGTTCAAAGTCATTTTGAGGCGGAGATGCCCATGAAGCTGCACGACCTTCCGTTATCCATGCGTATTACCGGCAGCGCCATGATCCTGGTGGCGATAGGCGCCCTGACGCTGCTGTTCGTCGAGGAAGCGCATCTGCGTGAGGTCTATTTCAGCCAACGCCAAGCCCAGATGGAAAAGGCCTTTCGCACCAACGAATTGCGCCTGACCCAGGCCTTCGTCACCCTGCGCCGCGACGTGCAGTTCCTGGCCAACGTTCCGCCAGTTTACGGCATCATGCGCGCCGCGCGTAACAACGGCTTCGATGCCCGCGACGGCAACACCAGGTTGCAGTGGGAAGCGCGTCTGCAGCAGATTTTGTCCCCTTTTTTACTGGCAAATCCAAACTACCACGAAGCAATCTATATCGAGGTTGCGGGTCAGAACCGCGATATCCTGCGCCTCACCAATCACGACGAACAGGTCAAGGCAGATACGTCCTCCCGTCCCCACTCCAAGGCCGAGATTGATGATTACACCGCCACCCTGGGTCTGCCCCCAGGCCAGGTACATCTTTCGGACTTCGTTCTGCATCTGGACGAGGACAGAATTAAACATCATGGATTTTCGATCATTCGTGCCTCGGTACCGGTCTTTGACAGCGAAGGAAAAGTTTTTGGCCTGATCGTACTCAGCATGGATATCAGTTCCTTGTTGCAAATCACCAATGCCGGCTTACCGGTGGATGTCTTAACCTGCGTCGCCGACCGACAGGGCCGGTACCTCCCCTGTCCGGATGCGCTTGATACCGCCGAGGCCGGGAACAAGATGGAAGTCCGTAAGGATTTCTCCAAAATTGCCACGCTGCTTGATCCACAATCACCGAACTTCCTGTCGTTCAAAAGAGTGGCGACCCAAGCCGATCCACACTATCTCACCGCCGGCCGAATCCATTACAACCCGGACGACCCCGCCCAGTTCCTGTTATTGATCTATCGCATTCCCGACATGATGGGGCAACAGTTTATCACAATTCCCCGAAACCATATCCTGGCAGGCTTTACAACCCTGTTCCTGATATGCGCTATCGTCTTTATTCTCCTGCACCGTATCTTTGCGCCGCTCAGAGAGCTTACCCTTTTCGCAGAAGGCATCACTGCGGGCACCGACAACGTCTGTTTGCCAGCCAGCGGCGGCGGAGAAATCGGCAGCCTCACGGAGGCAATCAGCGCCATGCTGACTGCGCTGTCCCGTAAGGAACAGGAAATTGTCCGAATCAACACCGGGCTGGAACAGCAGGTTGCCGAACGCACCCATGAATTGACCGTAGTCAACAACCGGCTGGCCGATGAAATGCGCGAGGTCGAAATCCTGCTGCAACGCAATCAGACCCTGATGCAGACGGCGATGGACGGCATTCATCTCCTGGACATGCAGGGCAATCTGGTGGAGGCCAACCCGGCCTTCTGCCGGATGCTGGGGTACTCACAGGCGGAGGCAGCCGGGCTCAATGTGACCGACTGGGATGCCCAGTGGACTGGAGAGGAATTGTGGCCACGGTTCAGGGAACTCATCGGCGGAAATACCCTTATCGAGACCGTACACCGCCGCAAGGACGGCAGCACCTTCGAGGTCGAAATCGCCTGCTCAGGAATCGAGATCGCAGGGCAGGGATTTCTGTACGCGGCAAGCCGCGACATCAGCGAGCGCAAAAAGGCCAATCTTGCCTCGCAGCACCAGCAAGACTTGCTCAACGAAGCGCAGCGACTGGGGAAACTGGGCAGCTGGGAACTGGACTGGCAGAGCGGAATGTTGCTGTGGTCGGACGAGGTCTACCGGATATTCGAAATTGATCAGACCCGGTTCAGACCCTCTTACGAGAATTTCCTGCGGGTGATCCACCCGGAGGACCGTGAGATGGTGGATCAGGCCTACCGGCAGTCGCTTACGGACTACCAGCCCTATAATATCGAACACCGGCTGCTGTTTGAGGATGGCCGGGTCAAATGGCTGCGTGAACACTGCACCAGCTTCTTCGGCGTTTCGGGCGAGCCGTTGCGTTCACTGGGGATGGTGCAGGACATCACCGAACAGCGACAAAACGAGGAGGAGATCCGCTCCCTGGCATTCCATGACCAGTTGACCGGGCTTGCCAACCGCCGCTACTTTCTCGAGTGTTTCCGCGCGGCTCTGTCCGCCTCCGTCCGCCATGACAGCTACGGAGCGGTATTGTTTCTCGACATGGACAATTTCAAGACCTTAAACGACACCAGAGGCCACGAAGCCGGCGACCTGATGCTGATCGAGGTTGCCGCCCGCCTCCGAGTCGCCATCCGCGACACCGATACAGTAGCACGCTTCGGTGGAGATGAATTCGTCGTGTTGATGGTCGAAGAACTCGGCAACGACTGCGACGATGCCTTGCACCGGGCGGGTCTGGTCGCCGAGAGAATCCGCAAGTTACTGGCGCAACCTTACCCGATCAACGACTTTGTGCATCACAGTTCACCCAGCATCGGCGTTGCCCTTTATCACGGCAAAAGGTATTCGATGGATGCCTTGCTGCAGCACGCCGACGCCGCGATGTACCAGGCCAAGCATTCGGGCCGCAACAAGGTGTGCTTCTTCGAGTCCGAATAATACCTGAGTTTATCTTAAATTCTGGTGCCCATAGTGAACGATTACGGTTACCAATAAGCGCTATTTTTTGACGGTCAGCCAGGGTGAAGTCAAAATTGTGACGAAAAAAATCCGCACAATCACTCCCGATTTCTTGACTATTTTCTTTAGAAATACATTGAATTACCGATAATTTACATATACTGTAACAGGCAATAAAAGTCTAACGGCACAATGTTTGCTTTACAATCAAAACAAAGAGAGAGCTTAGGTATGTTTTGAGCTTTCCTTTTTCCTCAAGGAGACAGAACCATGGCTGCGGAAAAAACACCACCGGCTACAGAGCAGGTTCCTGAAACTAAATCCAAAATGGTTCTTTTCATCATCATTGGCGTAAGCATTCTCGTCCTTGGCGGCGGAGGTTTTTTCGCCTATAAAACTCTTCTATCCCCCAAACCGGCTGCGGAAGAGGCTGCCGGTCATGAAGAGGCAAAAAAAGAGGCCGCGCCGGTAATCGGAGAAATGCTTGCCATGGAAGCCTTTGTCGTCAACCTGACTGACCCGAGAGGGAAACGCTACCTTAAGGTCAAGATCGAACTCGAACTTGAAAACAAAGAGGCCGTGGACAAGGCCACAAAGGCAACTCCCAAGCTGCGTCATAACGTAATCAATGTCCTCACCAGTCTTGGCTTTGAAGAGGTCATGACTCCAGAAGGCAAGATCCGGGTAAATGATGAGTTACTGGAACGTTTCAACGAGATATTAAAACCAGACCATATCAAAAATATTTATTTTACGGAATTTGTCGTACAATAACCACTGGCGTCTGCACGCTAAGACAGAACCGTTGCAAGAAAAACAAACTACTATACCCAACAGAAAACAATGGAACAAATTCTCAGCCAAGACGAGGTTGACGCGCTACTAAAGGGGATTTCCGGCGGCGAGATCGAGGAACCCGAAGAAACAGTAGACGCTGACGCCTTAGGTTATCAAGCCTACGACTTTAGCAAACAGGAAAGGATCGTCCAGGTCAAGATGCCGGCCATGGAGGTAATTTCCGATACCTTCATGCGGGCGGTTCGCACCTCGCTTTCAAACACCCTGCGGCGGATTATCGACCTTAGTTCCGCCCCCCTTGAGCTTGAACGCTTTGGAGCGTTTGTCCGCACCCTGCCTGTACCAAGCAGTCTGCAAATCTTCCGAATGGTGCCTTTTCGGGGCAACGCCCTGATCGTCATCGAACCCAAGCTGGTTTTTACTTTGGTAGAAAACTTCCTGGGCGGCACTGGCACCAGAAACATTCGCATCGAGGGCCGCGATTTTACCGCCATCGAACAACGCCTAATCCTACGGGTGGTAAATCTCCTGCTCAGCGATCTGGAAAAAGCCTGGCTTTCTGTGCAACCCCTTAAGGTTCAGTACATCAGAAGTGAGATCAATCCACAGTTTGCCAAAATCTGCCAACCAGAAGACGTAGTTATCATCAGCCGCTACGATGTGGATATGGATCGGGCTGTGGGCAGCATCACGATTTGTATTCCCATGAATAATCTGGAGTCGGTTAAAGGCAGACTGCTGACCACCTACCAGCCTGAACAGAGCGATGAAGATATCAACATCAAACGCATCCTCTCAGAAAACATCAAAAACATTCCGGTGGACTTTGTAGTGGAATTGGGCCGCGCCACCATTTCCGCAGGCGATGTCATGGAACTGGTAGTAGGAGACATCATCCAGCTTGAACGCCGTACCGACGATATCCTGCCGGCCTTTGTTGCCGGAGAACGAAAATATATGGGAACCCCCGGCGTGCATCGCGGTAATAATGCGTTGCTCATTAAAAAGAAGGTTCTTGACCCGAACCGGGAATAAGGAACGAGGCAAAAGGTTCAAGGCACAAGATCCAAGGCACAAGGTTCAAAGCCTTTTTCTTGTCGCCTTTAATCTTTAACCTTTCATAAGGAGAAAACCATGGCTAACGACCCGTTAAATGGAGAAACATTGGGAGCCGGAGATGACTGGGCTGCCGCTCTGAGCGAACATGAAGGTTCGGGGGGGGTTCAGGCCCCGGCTTTTGCTGAATTTGGCAATACCTCAACCACTGCCCCATCCGGCAACCAGAACCTTGACTTTCTCCTGGATATCCCTCTGGAAGTCACCGTGGAACTGGGACGAACCAGCATGATCATTAACAAGATGTTGCAGCTTACTCAAGGCTCGGTGGTCGAACTCGACAAGACAGCTGGCGAACCGGTGGAAATTTTTGTCAACGACAAGCTGCTGGGCAAAGGAGAGGTAATCGTGGTCAACGAACGGTTCGGCGTACGAATCACTGAGATCATAAGTCAGGCTGATCGGGTCAAAAACATCGCCTGAACCATCGCCCTCTATAGTTGTTGCACACATGCCTTGTCATCGCTTACGGATTATTATGAATATCCTACACTCATCCCAACAGGGACATTATCTGAGAAAAGTACTGCCCACCTTAGGGGCCAGTCTCATGGTTAATCTTTTCTACCCGTTGATGCTCTTCGCCGCCGAAGAGCTTGGCAGCAGAACCGAAAAAGCTGCTCCTTCTGCGATCCCTGTCGGCCTCACCGGCAATCAGGAAACTATTTCGCTGACCTTTGCCATCTTCAAAACCATTGGTTCACTCATCATTGTGGTGGGCCTTATGCTTCTCCTGCTGTTCTGGGTCAGGAAAATTGGACTGATTCGGTGCAGATCCAGCCAGGAAGGCCTGATCACGATTATTGACAGCCAGATGCTGGCCCCCAAAAAACAGGTGAGCGTCATAGAGGTGGCGGGCACCTATCTGGTGGTCGGTCTCACCGAACAGCAGATCACCCTGCTGGCCACCCTTGAGGCCAATGATCATCTTAAAAATGCCGTTTGTTCCCTTACTCAGCCCCCCCCTGTCCTGCCAGCCTCTTTTGCCTCTCTGCTTAACAAAGCTGTCCAGGGCCTCTCCGATCTTAAAGCAAAAAAGGGAGGTTCTGCCAATGCGGCATAAATCTTTGCCATCCTGGCCCATATTCCTCGCTCTGTGCGCAGGGCTCATCCTCCTTTGCCCCAGCGAGGGCAGGGCCGTAACCCTGCCCACCCTGCAAATCGGTCTGGGCGAGGCCCAGAACCCACAACAGGTTTCCGTGCTTATCGAAATTCTCCTGCTGTTCACCGTCCTCTCCATGGCTCCGGCCATCCTGTTGATGATGACCTCCTTCACCCGTTTAGTGATCACTTTTTCTTTTTTGCGCCAAGCCCTCGGCACCCAACAGGTGCCACCGACCCAGGTTCTTATCGGCCTGGCTCTCTTTCTCACAGTTTTCATCATGACCCCGGTTTTTAACGAGGTCAACACCACTGCCATCAAACCTTACATGGCCGAACAGATCAATGCGGAGCAGGCCCTTGAATCGGCGGTAAAACCGGTGCGCGCTTTCATGTTCAAACAGACCAGAGAAAAAGATCTGGAGCTTTTCCTTTCCCTGGCCAAGGTTCCCAAACCGAAAAACAAGGAAGAGGTCTCCACCGCCGTACTCATTCCCTCCTTCATGATCAGCGAGCTCAAAACCGCTTTCACCATCGGCTTTGTCCTCTTCTTGCCATTCCTGATCATTGATATGGTGGTGGCCAGCATCCTGCTCTCCATGGGGATGATGATGCTGCCTCCGGTCATGGTCTCTCTGCCCTTCAAGCTGTTGCTCTTTGTTTTGGTGGATGGCTGGTACCTGATTGTTGGCTCCTTAGTTAAAAGTTTTGTGGGATAACCTATGACTCCTTCCGCAGCCATCACTCTGCTCCAGAATGCCGTTATCCTGACCCTGTTGCTTTCCGCGCCGGTACTGCTGGTGGCCATGGTGGTCGGTCTGTTGATTTCCCTCTTTCAGGCAGTCACTCAGATTCAGGAAATGACCCTGACCTTTGTCCCCAAGATCGTGGCCGTCATGATGACCCTGTTGTTTCTTTCCTCCTGGATGATTACCAGACTGGTGGATTACACCCATGAACTGATCGTCAGTATTCCGAACATCGTCCACTGACGGAGATTTTTATCACCATGCCCGAAGCCGCCATACTCAACTGGACCCTGACCCAAATTCTCTCCATGGTCATTATCCTGACCAGAGTGGCGCCACTTTTGTTTTTCATGCCCGTCATCGGCTCACCAAACATTCCGACCCAAGTCAAAATACTACTGGCTCTGATAATCACCCTGGTTCTGGTACCGGTGGTTCAGGTTAATCCACGTCTGATAAGTGGCCCCCCCCTCGGCTTTGTCCTACTTGTTCTTGCCGAGATCATGCTGGGTGCGACCCTGGCCCTCTTTGCCAGATTCGTCTTTGCCGCCACGGAAATTGCCGGACAGATGGTTGGCGTCCAGATGGGCATGGGGATGGCTGGCGTCATGGACCCCCAGTTCGGCTCCCAGGTCTCCCTTGTAGGCTTTCTCTGGAATATTACCGCCATCCTGATTTTTTTAGGCATCAACGGCCATCATATGTTTTTTTCCACTCTGGTGGAAAGCTTTGAGTGGCTCAAACCAGGGGCGGCCACCCTAAACAAGGCCACCTTCGAAGGGATCATGCAGGGGACTGCCCACATGTTCGTTCTTGCGGTCAAGATCATGGCTCCTGCCGGAGCAGTGTTGTTTTTTACCCATGTGGCCATGGGAATCGTCGCCAAAACCGTGCCCCAAATCCCGATCATGATTGTGGGTCTGCCGTTAACCATTGCCGTGGGTCTGATTTTTACCGGGATGTCTCTGGCCTATCTCATGCCACTAATGATTACGAATTTTACAATGCTGGCCAGGCTCCTGCCCAAACTGGCCATGGGCATGGGGGGCTAAGAATTGGCAGACGAATCCTCCGGCCAGGAAAAAAGCGAGGCTCCCACCTCCCGCCGTATCCAGGAGGCGAGGAAGAAAGGCGATGTCGCCAAGAGTATGGAGGTGCCTTCCGCCGCTGTCCTGCTCGCCGGCCTGCTAACTCTTTATTATACGAGCGATTTCATGCTGGGTAAATTCCTCCTTCTGCTCAGGTATTACCTGGGCAACCTGCACAGCATTTCGCTAACCCCGAACAATATGACCCCCCTTACCCGAGAGAGCATGCTCCAGACCGGGATGCTCGTCGCTCCGGTTATGAGTGCCATCTTCATTACGGCACTGGTCTCCAATTATGCTCAGGTCGGCATTTTGTTCACCACAGAAAAACTGGCGCCTAAATTCGACAAGATCGACCCGTTTCAGGGTTTTGCCCGTCTATTTTCCAAGCAGGCCCTGGCCAATGTGGTAAAGTCCGTTGGCAAACTGCTCATCATCGGTTACGTCTCCTATACCGAGGTGATGAAGGCAATGACCGGCATCATGCCGCTTATGGATCAGGAACCCATACTCATTCTTGCCTTCATGGGCAGGGTCGCTTTCTGGATTTTTCTTAAATCAGCGTTGATTATCGCGGTGCTCGCGGCTATAGACTATGCTTTCCAGCGTTGGCAGTTCATGGAAAAAATGAAGATGACCAAACAGGAGCTCAAGGACGAGGCCAAACAGACCGAGGGAGACCCCCACGTCAAGGGCCGCATCCGGGCCCTCCAGATGCAGATGGCCAGACAACGGATGATGTCCGAGGTGCCTAAGGCTGATGTAATAATCACCAACCCTACCCATCTGGCCATTGCCCTGCGCTACGATACACTTGCCATGGCAGCCCCCATGGTGATAGCCAAGGGGGCCGGGGTTATCGCCCAGAGGATCCGGGAAATCGCCATCGAACATGGCATTTCGCTGGTTGAGGACAAACCTCTGGCCCAAGCCCTGTACAAAAGTGTGGGTCTGGGCGAAACCATTCCGGAAAACCTGTTCCAGACCGTCGCCGAAGTTCTGGCCTATGTTTACAACCTTAAACATAAAAGGGCCTGATGATGCATCCTGAATCCATAACAACCGCAGGAACGCTAAACCATGGCAGATAAAACCGGCGCCGCGACAGGGCTGAACGCAGTCAATTTCGAGATGTCGGGCCTCTTCGTGGCGCTCGGGGTCGTGGCCATCCTCATGGTCATGATTATTCCTTTGCCCACCATCATCCTCGACTTGCTGCTCTCCTTGAACATCACCATCGGTCTGGTCATTCTGCTGATGAGCATGTACAACACCAATCCGTTGGATTTTTCCTCCTTTCCCTCCCTGCTGTTGCTTACTACCCTGTTTCGCCTGGCCCTGAACATCGCCTCAACCCGGATCATCCTGCTGCACGGACATGAAGGCCCAGGGGCGGTGGGCGATGTTATCCAGGCCTTTGGTAATTTTGTGGTGGGCGGTAATTTTGCCGTGGGTCTGATCATCTTTTTGATCATGGTATTGATCAATTTCATCGTCATCACCAAGGGTTCTGGCCGGATTGCCGAGGTGGCGGCCCGCTTCACCCTGGATGCCATGCCCGGCAAACAGATGGCCATTGACGCGGATCTTAACGCCGGGCTGATCAACGAGGCAGAGGCAAAACGCCGCCGCTCGGAAGTCAGCCGCCAATCCGAATTTTACGGGGCCATGGACGGCGCCAGCAAGTTCGTGCGCGGCGAAGCCGTGGCCAGTCTGGTGATCATGGTCATCAATATCATCGGCGGCTTCTTCATCGGCGCTCTCATGCAGAACATGCGGGCTGGACAGGCGGCGGAAACCTACACCCTGCTCACCATTGGCGACGGACTGGTCTCTCAGATCCCAGCCCTGGTTATCTCCACTTCCGCAGGTATCATTGTCAGCCGGGCCGCCTCCGATGTGAGCATGGGCAAGGAGTTTATGAAACAATTCGGGCACCAACCCCAGGCCCTGGCTGTTTCTTCCGGGATCATCATCCTCTTTGGCCTGGTGCCCGGCCTTCCCCATCTGCCCTTTATCGTGCTGGGCATGGCCATGGGCGCCATATCCCTGATGGCTTTCAATAAAACCGCAGCCGACCAGGAAGAGGTAAAAGTAGCGGCAGAAAAAGAAAAGAAAGCGGCCACTCCATTATCTGGTGCGCCAGAAACAGTAGAAAGCTTGCTTCCTCTTGATGTTTTGCAGCTTGAAGTTGGCTACGGCCTCATCCCCTTGGTTGACGAGGCTCAAGAAGGCGATTTGCTGGAACGGATCCGGGCCATCCGTCGTCAGTTTGCCATGGACATGGGTATGATTATCCCGCCTTTGCATGTGCGCGATAACCTGCAACTCAAACCGGATCAGTATGTCCTGCTCCTCAAAGGGGTGGAAATAGCCACTGGCGAGATCATGATGAGACATCATCTGGCTATGGACTCCGGCATGGCTAAACGAAAGATCGAAGGTATTCCCACTCTGGAACCTGCCTTCAAGCTGCCAGCCCTATGGATATCTGAAGAGAAAAAAGATGAAGCCCAGGTGGCGGGCTACACCGTAGTTGATTCCTCTACGGTCATTGCCACCCATCTCACCGAGGTACTGCGCACCCATGCCGACGAACTGTTGGGCCGCCAGGATACCCAGAAACTCCTGGACAATCTGGCCAAAACCCAACCAAAGGTAGTGGAAGAATTAGTGCCTGGCCTGCTGCCTCTGGGGCTTGTGCAAAAGGTTCTACAAAATCTGCTGCGAGAGAGGGTCTCTCTTCGCGATCTACTGACTATCTGCGAAACCCTGGCCGACTTTGCTCCGCTTGGTAAGGATCCTGACATACTCACCGAGTATGTGCGCCAAAAACTCGCCCGCTCCATTATCAGCTCCTTCACCGATGATCAGGGGACTCTTACGGTTCTAACTCTGTCCACTCAGGTCGAAGATCTGATTCGAGAATCGCTGCAAAAAAGCGATCAGGGTGTGTTTCTCAATCTGGAACCAAATCTGGCCCAGCGTCTCCTCTCTTCAGCAAAGGATATGGTGGAAAAAGTTTCACTGGACGGCTATCAGCCCATAATCGTCTGCTCCCCAATTATCCGTCGCCATTTTCGGCGGCTCTTGGAACGGTTCATGCCCCACGTCATCGTCCTTTCCCATAACGAGTTGACCGCACAGACCCAACTGCAATCACTGGGGACAATCGAACTCAACCCGCGCAAATAGGTAACCGTTCAGGCAAAGAGATCGGTCAGCTCAAAATTCTCCCCGTCAAAAAGACCAAGATCAGTGATTTTCAGTGCTGGGATTACAGGCAGAGCCAAAAAGGACATGGTCATAAAGGGTGCCTGTAACAGACAGCCATTGTCCTTGACCCTCTGCTCAATGGCATTATAATTTTCAGCCAGCTCTTCGCAGGTGCCAAGCCCCATGAGGCCTGCCACCGGCAAGGCCAGCATCATTTCCTCATCCCCACAGACAAAACAGATACCGCCACCGCTTTCCTCAAGCAGATTCACGGCCCTGGCCAGATCCTGATCGTTGCTGCCTACCGCGATAAGATTATGTGAATCATGGGCAATGGAGGAGGATATAGCCCCGTGCTGCAGGCCAAAGCCCCGGACAAACCCGAGACTCGGAGGAGCGGGTGCATAGCGGTTTTGGACGATAATCTTCAACAAATCAGTTTGCGGATCTGCATCCACAACATGGCTACCTGCTGCCACAGGCTGACAGCCAGCACCGGTGACAATTTGGCCGTCCGTCACCTCAATAACCTTCATCTTCACCCCTCTTGTCCGAATCTGCAACAACTCAGTCGTGATGGGTGCGACCTTGAAATTATTGATCGGCATTGGAGACACAACTTCAAAAAGAGATTGCCCCTTGGCGCTGACCATCTCGCCGTTAATCCAGGTAGACTTGACCTCCATGCCCTCCAAATTGTCTACCATAATGAAGTCGGCCGGATCATTTTTTTGTAGCAACCCAACCCCAAGCTGGTAATGACGCACCGGATTCACGCAAGCGCATTGCAATAGATCAAAGAGACCATGCCCAAGGCTGAGTCCCTTTTTGACCAGCAGATTGATGTGGCCGCAGGCCAGGTCAGCCGCTTTCAGATCATCGCTGCAGAGCATACACTGATTTGGGTGACTGGTGATGAGCGGGTGCAACACCTCAAAATTACGGGCGCTTGAGCCCTGACGCAGCATAATGTTCATGCCCAAGGCCAGTTTCTCGTAACACTCCGTGAGAGTGACAGATTCATGATCAGTACTGATCCCTGCCTGGACATAAGCCAGCAGATCAGTCCCCCGCAAGCCCGGAGCATGGCCGTCCACCCTTTTACCCATCTTGGCGGCTGCGGCAAGTTTGGCCATAACCTCCGGATCCCGGCCGATAACCCCCGGGAAATTCATCATCTCGGATAGGAAGAAGATGTCATCCCGTCGGAGCAACTCTGCCACATCTCGAGAGGTAAGCTTTGCCCCTGAGTTTTCAAAAACAGTGGCCGGCACACAGGATGGAGCCCCGAAATAAAATTTCAACGGCACCTGATTACCGTTATCAATCATAAAGTCGATGCCTGGGACACCAAGGACATTGGCGATCTCATGGGGATCAGCCACCACCGCTACAGTCCCGTGAGTCACCGCCTTTTGAGCAAAGGCGGCAGGGGTGAGCATGGAACTTTCGACATGAATATGGGAATCGATCAGCCCCGGCAAAATAAAGGGGCCTCTGGCCTCCGAGTCAGGGAGGATATCAATGATCCGACCCTGGTAGATAACCAGATGTCCGGGAAATTGCCTGCGAGCCACAGGATCAACAACAATGCCGGATAGCTTTTGCCTCACTTGTCCGTTTTCCTGGCGATATAGACCACATGTCGGCGCCCACCACGGCCCGGACGTTGGCGAACCACGGAGAACCCGGCCATCTGCAAACGTTTTTCAAAAGCCTGATCCGGATCTTCTGCCCAAACCGCAAATATTCCACCGGTCTTAAGGGCAGCCCGACTTAACCCCAGTGCCCTCTTGCCGTACAGATACTCGCCCCTGCCCTGATCGCCCTCATAAGGGCCTTCGTACAGATCAAGGATTATGGCGTCAAAGCGTTGCTCCTTGCCCTTGGTTGCCGCCTTACCAATGAGCTCGGCCACATCGGCAATCACCACCGTGACCCTCTGGTCGTCTACTACCCCGCCGGTTAACCTGGCAATGGGCCCCTGGCACCAGGTGACCATGATCGGATTTAGTTCCGCCACCACCACCTCGGCATCGACCGGGAGATGATCCAAGGCCGCTTTCAGGGTAAAGCCCATGCCCAGGCCACCCACCAGAACCCTTGGTTTGCTGGTTCGCTTCAAGGAGGCACAGGCCAGCTCCGCCAAGACGATCTCCGACCTGTTGGCTGAGGAGTTCATCAGCACCCGATTGGCAATGGTAATCAAAAAATCCGTCTCGCCCCGCTGCCTGAGATCAAGCAGACCCTCGTCGGTATCAATCCTGTCAACTACCCGCCAGGCTTGCGCCATTTAATTTCTCCCCCCCTCAACAGGGATTCAAGACAATGCTCCTGGATCCCGTAAAAATCCTTGATCTTACTGATTTGCGCCAACAACTCTTCCTGTTTCGCCGAAAAAACGCCCTTCACCCCCAGGATCATCTTGTTCTTGCTCGTATGTTCCAGGGAAACAAACTCGAAGATCTTGGTCTCATAGCCGGAGGCTTCAAGGAGCAGAGAGCGCAGGCTGTCGGTTACCATCTCCGCTTCCTGACCCAAATGGATGCCATGTTTGAGCATGGGACGCAACAGCTCCGGGCTTTGCATCTGGGGCCTGATTTGCTTATGACAGCACGGAGCACACATAATGATCGCCGCCTGCGAGCGGATACCTAAATGGATGGCGTAATCAGT
>Ga0208863_1001090_pt1 | contig 19211 bp, 27 predicted proteins | sample RifOxyD3_FD_184040 | JGI IMG/M metagenome (GOLD analysis project Ga0208863, IMG submission 184040) | Soil microbial communities from Rifle, Colorado - Rifle Oxygen_injection D3 (SPAdes) | ecosystem: Environmental > Terrestrial > Deep subsurface > Rock core/Sediment | place: Rifle, Colorado...
TCGTGACCGCTCATTTCGCTCGACACCTAAAATCGGTCACGACTTAGCGAAACGAGCGGTCACGATAGACCGAAATCATCGGTCACGACTTAGCGAAATCACCGGTCACGATGCTCCGAAATACGCACTCAAGCCCTTTGATCGGCATCCAGCGTCCCCGATTCGACGGGCTTAAGGCGTTCCAGTAGGTCGATGTGGTCTTCGTCATGCGCTACTCCGGTGCGAAGCTTTCTTGTCGCTCAACGTTGAGCTAACCGGCGCCCGACCCACGGGCTGCGTCGAAGGCACACCGGTCGAATCCCCGACCACCTTTCAAAGCCCGCATTCCGGGCGTCCGGGTTGAGCGCCATGTCGGGCATTTTGAATATCGTAAATAATGGTGTCTGAACTAAAGTCTTGATCATTCGGCCAAGCAATTCCATGATGCGCGGGACGCACAAGCGAGAAATAGTTAAAATTGCGAAGCTCTTGAAATACACCGCCACCCATATATGGCTTTACATCGAAAATCCCAGATATGCCGCTACTGGTTACCACCTCGATAAGGTAATCATCAAGTGGAACCGCTTTTACAATGGTATCCATATACTTACCTTTATCGCAGTGGGTCAATCTTAAACACGGACTCGCCTTTTACAGCCAATTTCCAGTTGGCAAGCAAATCTTCGCGGTGAATTTCGACCCATGCTTGAACCAATTTAAGTTTAGAGATAGGCAGGCTTCCACTTAAAACTGCGCCATCTTCAATTGCAATCGAGGCTTCATACTCAGCATATTCCGCATGAATGTGAGGTCGGTTGTGTTTTTTATTATCATAAAAATACATCAAAATCAAAATGCCATAAAACATGGATATGGTAGGCATATCTAGACTCCTAATTTAGGACGCCCAACGTAGAATTGAGGCGCGCCGCGCTTTTGCGCAGTCCCTCTCGAATGACGGGTTAGGCTATTTTTCATTTAAAAACAATTAACTAAGAAATAGATCAAGTCTACTCCATTGATTTGCATTGATTCATTATGCCGCCACCAACTCGCGCAACACCTCGGGGTGTGATTCTGCGACACGAAGCAGTGTTTTTGCAGCACCGGACGGGTTGCGTCGTCCTTGCTCCCACTCTTGCAGAGTGCGCAACGACACGCCCATCAGCTCAGCGAATTGTGACTGCGATAAGCCAGATTTTTGTCGCGCAGCAATGACCGGCGAATATACCACCGTACCCACTCCGGCTTTCATTTGGCGCACTGATTCGAGCAGCTTTTCGCCAAGTTCTTTACCCGTCATTGATTTTTCAGCCATGATCTATCGTCTCATTAATTGTTCTGAGAAAGTGCGCAGGAATATTGCCGCGAACCGCTTTAGCGTAGATTACCAGCAACCAGATCACGCCACTTTCCAGCCTGTTGAAATAAATTACTCGTGTACCGCCACGCTTGCCCATTCCCGCTCGCGCCCAGCGAACTTTTCGGCAACCGCCAGAGCCGGGAATAACATCCCCTGCTTCTGGATTGACCGAAATAAAATCGACAAAAGCGGAACGCTCGGAATCCGTCCAAACTGATTTGGCATCAGCGGTAAAAATAGGGGTCTCGGCTACGGCGTACATAAGTTGAATTATACGTCAATGCCGTATTGCGTCAACACGTTATGCAAATAATATTTACATCTTGCTGAGGCAGAATGTTATGTTTAATTATTAAATCAATCTGTTACGATTAAGCAAATATACCAATATGTATAGTGCGGCACGAAAGCGGAAATTGTCAACCTAGTTGTCGCCTGACTGCCTGCGATTATGCTGCCATTTTGAGCTCTAAATCTCCTTCCATTTTCTCTTCCTTTTCTGCGACATGCTGATCCGGATTCAAGTGCACCACAAGTATTGGCTGCCAGTTTCTAGTGGTGCCGCTCCAGCGTTCAGGGCATCGTTTTTTCGCTGCCTCGTAGAGCTCATTCGTACCGCTCACAATTCCAATCGAAAGCAAAGTCCGGTAAGTAGTGCAATAGTGAGCAAATTCTTTCATGAGTTTATATGCACCCAACCGCAACGGACGAAGACTGTGATGCGCTGCAATGGCGTTTGCTTCTTTTGCTATCGCTCTCGATTTCCTCGCATCATCGAGGGCGATCAGCGCTATGACTACGGAGAGAATAGAAACAAGCAAAGCAAGTTGATCGGTGTCCATAGCGCTTTCTAAAATGCCTAACGTAAAGTTAACCGGGGTGCGCGGCTCTTTGCGCACGTCCGGTTGAACGCCGGGTTGGGCATGGTTGCTTGCGCAAAATGGCTTGGCAGAACGCACGAAACTTGCACCCGTGGCGATGATGGGTGCGTTTGCAGAAAGGAAGAACCGATGGAACAGAACATGCTGGCAGAAATGGAAAATGCGTGGAACAAATGGCACGAGGACATAAGCGAAACAGACCGCCCAGGTATTAACCCAAGTTTCCAAGAGGGTTTTGAGGCCGCGCATGACTTGCTTATGCCGCTACTTGAAATGGCCGCTCCACATGTGTACGCAAGTGCTGGCGCGGCGCACATGATGGATGGTTTTAAGCCCAAGCGGATACCGATTGATGAATTCGTGGATCGGATCAAGGCTGTAATGCCCACGTAATTTAGACCCCGGAGGATGAAACGATGACGATCGCCCTACCGCATTGCCGCCCGCGCCGCACCGGCCAGAAAACCGGAGCGCGATTCGCCGTGCGCCTTGGCATAGCTGTCGATTTTCGCCAACAAGCGGCGCGGCAAGGTGATGTTGATCTTCTCGGCGCGCCCCTCGAAGCGCGACACATCCACCTCGACCGCCGCCCACACGCCATCGGCAAAATCGGGATTGGCGCGATGCTCGGCAATCGCACGCGGCACGGGAATATCGCCACCGTCCTCGGTCAGCCCCTCCAGATGCAGGTCGATGGCCTCCAGCACGGAATCCAGCGCCGCATCGAAGGTATCGCCCGCCGAGAAACAGCCGGGCAGATCGGGCACCGTCACGCCGAAGCGCACGCCATCGTCGGAATGCAACACTACGGGAAAACGCATGACAACCTCCTATTTCCAACCCGCCTGTTTGTGAATGCTGTTCAGCGTACCGGCGGGAATGTCGCTGTCAGGGTGCTTGACTGTCACCAAGCCCGGCTTGACCGGATGCTTGAACTGGTGATGCGAGCCTTTGACCCGTGCCAGAAACCAGCCGTCCGCTTCCAGTTGCTTGATGATTTGTTTGCTGTTCATGGTGGTTATTATGCCCGCCGCAACAGAAAAAGCAACACCATAACCACAAAAGCTGACTTTTCCGCCAACGGGCGGCAGAACGCCACCCCTAATGAGTGTCATAACTCCGAACGCAGCGTTCGGCGGCACGATCAACGAAGAAAGAAATGATATGAACAAAAGAAATATATGTACTGAAGGATGGACTGCGGGGCTTGGTGTGAGGGCTTCATGGGCTCTTCTGCGCGAGGGCTGGAAAAGCAAAGATGATGTCTAAAAGCCATAAAAGCAGACGGGCCAAACGTTATAAAAGGATTGTACAACGTTGGAAAAATACGCGCTTGGAAATATTTACTTGGCTTGGGATAAATCCAAACCCAACGCCACCGGGAACAATTCAGGACGCAATTCGCGTGCTTGAGGCAAACGGATATACCGTGCTGCCGCCGAATGTTCAAATTGAGGGGCTGGCCGATCACAAAACTTGGCCGGAGCCCCGAAAGTTCAAAACCCTACAGGCTGTAAAGAGTGTGCATACGGCCAGTCCCTCTCGAATGCAGGGACGGAAACGGGCACACTGGTGAAACTGCGACCCAACCCCAGCGCCACTTTACACCGCGAAACGTAAAACCGCCACGAACAAAAAAGCCTGCCGAAGCCACCTCGCTTAAGGGGCGCGCCGCTTTTGGCGCGTCCCGCTTGACCGCCGGGTTGGGCTGATTTAGAAGACGCTGAGCCATGAATTCGGCTGGAAGGTTTCCTGCCATCCAGAGGAGACAAGCGACAAACTTTCGCGAGCCATGGTCGTCATTAGCGAGGAAGGGGCTTATCAAGTGAGTCCCAATGATATGCCGATGCTACTCGGGATTCGATCTCTTCGATCACAGGAGCGCCGTAGTCGCCGTTGGTCATAATGACTACGCCGTAGCCCTTTCGGACATGCGCCCAAAGACGGCACTGGAATCCAAAGTTGCTGCCGTCATGGCCAAAATACCAGCCCTCGCCACGCTGTTTTACACCAAAACCGACTGCGAATGGCCCTACACCGACTGGCGTGACCATTTCCCTTGCCATCTCTTGTGCGAGCACACGACCTGTCGGCCCACGAACTGCCTGCTGGATTTCGATGATGAATTGCGCAAGGTCAGTTGGGGTGGTCCAGAGTCCTGCTGCCGCCTGCTCGGGGTAGACGTGCCATTTTGTGTCCATCGCTTTGCCGTCCCAGCCGTGGCCTCGAGCGGCTCCAGTGTCAGCAGCAGGCGAAAGCGGTTGCTCGAAGGTGCTGTTAGCCATGCCAAGCGGATCGAGCACGTATTCGCGCATGATCTCTGGGAACGGCTTTCCAAGGGTATCTGTCATAGCGAGCTGCATGAGTATCGTTCCGCCTCCCGAGTATTTGAATGCGGAAAACGTGGGCCGTTCGAAGAACACCGGGCCCACGTTGGAGGGTTTTTGCCCTTCAAGGATTTGCACGAGCGTCGGCTGCGACTGCGAAGGATGATAACCGGGAAATCCAAAGCCGTTGCCCGCGCCGGATGTGTGGCTGAGTAACGCACGCGGGGTGACTGGCGTATTCGCAAACTCGCCTTGCCGAAGTTTCCAAGATTTAAGAAGGGTATTGATGTCGGCGTCGAGCGACATACGACCGTCCTGCACCGCTTTAAGCACTGCCATTGCCGTCACCGGTTTGCTGATCGACGCGGCCTGGAAAAGCGTGTGTGCGTCGACCGGCAGCGCGGTTTCGACATCTGCCGTACCGAAACCTTTCGCCCAATCAATGCTGAAATCCTTGACGACCGCAATGCTAACTCCAGGAACCCGATACTTCTGCATGACCTCCTGAAGCGTGAGCGCGTCGAGACCCTGACGATTGGGTGACTGTTTTCCCTCGACACGGACGATCAAAGATGCGCTTGAAGCCTGCCTCGTTGCCGCTTTCATTGGTTTGTCACGATGTGCCATTTCGAGTCCGATGACATAGCTGCCTAACGTGGAGCTAAGGGGCTGCGCGCTTTTGCGCAGTCCCGCTTGAGCGTAGGGTTAGAAAACTATTTTGCACGGAGGTACAGAACCCTCTGATTTGACCCTGGCGCTGGTCGTTCCTCAGTCACAAAGAGTTCCGCCTTTGCCTTAACAAGATCTGAGAGTTTCTTGTAACCGTATAACCTAGAGTCGAAGTCGGGTTGTAGCTTGGTAAGGTAGCTACCAAAGGTACCTAGGTGCGCCCATCCGGCATCGTCAATTGACTGCTCAAGCGCCGCGAGAACAAACTTCTTAGGGAATTCTAGTTTTGGCTCTGCTGTCTCAATAGGTGTCGGAGTTGGAGCAGGCTTTGGTTCATTGTCTACTTTTTGCGGCGATCCAGTGGACTCAGCTACCGTACTTGGACGAAGGACTTCAGTAAATACGAATTTATGGCAGGCATTGCGAAATGCATCAGGTGTTTTCTTTTCGCCAAAGCCAAGAACAGTAAGTCCCTCTTCACGCAACCGCATCGCAAGACCAGTGAAATCACTATCGCTTGTAATCAGACAAAAGCCATCGAATTTTCGAGTGTAAAGCAAGTCCATTGCGTCGATGATCAGCGTGCTATCTGTGGCGTTTTTGCCAGTCGTATATGCAAATTGTTGAACTGGCTTGATAGCGTACCTTTGCAACACCTTCTTCCAAGATGAGCTTGTTGGAGCTGTAAAATCGCCGTAAATGCGCTTTACGGTAGCTTCCCCATATCGTGCAATTTCCGCAAGAAGCCCTTCAATGACAGCAGCTTGTGCGTTGTCAGCGTCAATGAGAACCGCTAAACGAAGGGTCGGCTCTTCGGTCTCAATTTTTGCAACCAGTCGTGGTGATACCAAGATACCTCCTGTTTTCTAACGTAAAGTCGCCACCAAAAAACAACTAAATTTTTTAGCCGGGCAGGTGGCTAAATGGTTTCGCACAAATAAAACTTGATTATTATCATGAGCGTAATTTTAGCACCCCTGTTTTGCAAATAATAAAATCGTGAAACACACCTTCGATGCAAGCTGATTCTGACATTCCACATCCTCACAAACTGCTTGAGCAAGTTGTAGAGCGACTGCGCGTAAAGCACTACAGTCTGCGCACGGAAAAAACCTACGTGGACTGGATTAAACGCTTTATCTGGTTCCATGGCAAGCGACATCCGAAAGGGCTGGGGGTGCCAGAAGTCGATGTATTTTAACGGCGTGAAAGGACTCAGGGCGAACGGATGATTTATTCAGTGGTTCCAACAAATGTGAGTTAGCGACGTGCGCTCAATACTGTGGCGGTAATTCCTCCGACGATTGCCATTGCCCAAACAATCGCGGCACCGCCCGGCAGGTCGAATCGGGCGGAGAGTAACAGGCCGATGGCATAGCCCGTGATGCCGATGCCAAAGGCATACGCCGTGCGTTTTTGCTCAATACGATACGTGGCGAGCGCCGGTATGATCAGACTGGCGAATACCAGATACACGCCGACCAGTTGCACGGAGGCGGTGACGGCCAGCGCGAACAGTGCATAAAATCCCAGTTGGCCGAGCGGGCGCCAGCGCCACAAACCGAGCAGAAATGCGCTCAGCAGGGCAGTGGCGATCAGTTGCGGCGGGGTAACCCAGAGTATTTGACCCACCAGCAAATCTTTCAGATGTTCGCCAGCATGCACGTCGTGACTCATCAGCAGCACGCCGCCGCTGGCCGCAAGCACAAAGGTCAGGCCGATGGCCGCTTCCTTGACCTCAGGAAAACGCTGTTCTATCCAGGAGAGTAATACTGCCCCGCACAGTGCGCTCGCTGCCGCGACCGCCTGTACCAGCCACGGTTGATCGGTCAGGTCGAGCAAACAGGCCAGCAGAATGCCCAGGCCGGCAATCTGCGCGACCGCCAGATCGGCGAAAATCACGCGTCGCTCCAGTATTTTCATGCCCAGCGGTATATGGGTGGCGAGCACCAGTACGCCCGCCAGAAAAGCCGGAAGCAGGATGTCGAATTCGATGTTGTTCATAGTGAGTCCTTTGTCGTTTCGTCATTCCCGCGAAAGCGGGAATCCAGCAATAAACAAACGTCCTGCGAAGCAGACAAGACGTTGTTTTGTTCCGCTACGCGGAGGACTATTCAATCAACTGGATTCCCGCTTTCGCGGGAATGACAGATGTTATTTCAGTCCAGCCAGCAGTCGTGCGATAGTGTCGTCAAATAATGAAAATAAATCAATAACTTGTGCATTTCCGCTGACAGTATAGGGCAGTGCCACGGCATTGATGTGCGCACGTCCTGCAATCCAGTCAGACGGACGCCCGTCCTGATAGGCTGCGCGCAGCACCATTTTAGCCGGATGCAGTTGCAACTGGTTTAGCACCAAAGCCAGATGAGCTGCGCTGGGCTCCATGCCGGGGCGTGATTCGAGTTCGGCGACTTGTCTGAGACCCAGCCAGTTGTTCAGGTAGGGAAAACCACGGTGTTGTGCGATGATTGCGGTGCCCTTGAGCGGTGTTGCCTGTTTTTCCCAGCGGTTGATAGCAGCACGCCATTGTTGGTTAAAAACAGACAGTCGCTGCTGGTAATACAGGCTGTTGGCGGGATCGATTTGCATCAGGCGTTTGGAGAGCGCCTCGGCGACGGGTAAAAAATTGCGCGGGTCGGTCTGGATATGCGGGTTGCCCATTGCATGGACATCGCCGTCACCGCGATCCAGATGGGTCGGGATTTCCAGCATCTGCACATATTTGGCCGCTTCAAAATTACCCGCGCCGCCCGGTTGTATCGTCGCGTTGGCCGATTCGCGCAGGATTACCGGTAACCAGGCTGTTTCGAGTTCCGCGCCGGTGCAAACCACCAGATTGGCCCTGCGTGCACGGGCGATCAGGCTGGGCCTGGCCTCCACGCGATGCGGGTCTTGCAGTGCGCCCGTGGCAGTGTACAGGCTGACCTTGTCGCCCGCGAGGAGTTGGGTGAGTGACGCCCATTCCGGTTCGCAGGCAAACACGCTGAGCGCGGCATGTGCCGGGCTGCCGGCAAGCAGCAATGCTAATAGTATGAATTTATTCATTATTTTTCCTAGTACTGGTGTGCGCCGTGGGCGCCCAGACTCATGATGTACTGTAAAAACAGCTGGTTGTCAGGCAAACCCAGTCGCGTGCTGTCGCGCGCCAGTTGCAATCGCAGACGCGAAAATTCGCTTGGGCTGTAGTCCAGCATCCAGGTAGCCCGCGACGGACTAAAACCGTAGTTCGCCGCAATGTTGCCGGTATTGAGTGCACCGATTGAAGCTGTGCCCGGATTTAGTCGGTCGTAACGCAGTCCTGTTCGCCAGTTCGGCATGAACTGGTACACGCTTTGCAGATACCAGCCGCTTTGTGTGTTGGCATAAGTGTCGGTTACGTTGGTCAGCGCGGTGTCATAAGTCAGCATGCCTGATTCCTTACGCTGAAAATATTCGCCCTGAACCTTCAAATAACGGTAGGCGGTGTTGCCATTGGGTGAGTATTTCCAGACCAAGTCCAGACCCGCTGTGCGGCTGTCACCTGAAAAACTATTGTTAATCAAAGTGTTGATTGCATCTGCCGAAATGGAATTGACTCTTCTGGTCTGATGAATGGAAGCGCCGGCGCGCCAGCTGTGTTCTATGCCGATATCGTCGCCGATATGCGCGAACAGTACGCCTGATCCTGCGCCGTTTTTAGTGCGGTCGGAGCCGGGAAAGCCGCGCCCGCGCCCGAGCTCGCCGCCTAATTCGATAAAGGTGTCGGACGGTGCCAGCCATTTGAGCTGCACGCCGTCTTCACCCAATTGATTGTTCCACAGTGTGGCATAGACCAGCGGTTGATCGGCAAAGTCCCAGGCGTGGGCGTGGATTTCGTTGAGATAGCCCAGGCCTGAAAAATAACGACCGAATTTTAGATTGAGCCCGTCTGCTAGCGCAGTTGTTTGCACAAAGGCGTTTTCGACCGTCATGCCACCGGCCGGGGCGAGCGCCAGTGTCGCTACGCCGCGATAATCAGGGTCTATGCTGGCCGAAATGCCCAGTTCGGATTCACCCAAATTGAAACCCTGGCTGTGGCCGGGATTGGCGCTCATGGCAAAACCGGTGGGGGGGATGGCCGGGTCTTGTGAGAGCTTGCTATAACTGCCGCCCAGTATCAGCGATATGGCGGGGTTGAAAGCGCCTTCTCTTCCCGCGCTGGCGATCACCTGCGGCTGTACAGCCGGCTTGACTTCGGCTGGCTTGATTTCAGCCTGTTTCTCTTCTGCTGCCTTCAGGCGTTGCTCGAGTTGCGCGATGCGCGCTTCATAGCCTTGTTTAAGTATTTGAATTTCTGATCTTATTTCTTTTAGGTCGGCATCGCTTAGCGCATTGGCGGCAAGCGGATAGATACACAGCGCGGCAATGCCAGCGCTCAAACAGGATTTTTTGAACATATTTGCTCCACAAAGGATAATCTCGGCTCGTAGGTTGGGTTTTAACCTGACATGTCGGGCTGAAGTCTGACCTACAAGCGTGTTGGAAAGAGATGTGCTATGCGGAGCAGGGTGGGGCGCGTGAGGTATAAGCGCTAAATACGCCGGTCGTCACGACGCTAGTGAAGGGGGCGTCAGCTAATGTGACTGGCTGTTTGACTGGGACAAATTGTATAACATGGCTGCCGAGCGCAGAGCTGAGTTGCGCATAAGCTTCGCACAGCTCACAAAGTTTGTCGTGCGGCAGGGATTGATCGCGTGACTGTTCCTCGAGCGTGTGCGAAATGCCATGCACCAAGCCGCCGGTCTGCGTAAACAGCAGGGCAATAATCAGCAGGAATCGGATGAACAAAGTATGACGCATGGCGTGCACTATAGCGTAAAAAACGGGCTTAGGTCTAAGGATAATTTTTACGGCTTAAAATTTTATTCACTTTCCAGTTTGTCTGATTGAGTGAATGACCAGGTGCGTGTGATCGTCAGGATGTCAACGTCCTTGGTAATGTTGGCAGGCAGTGGCGAAAAGGGGCTGGCGAGCTTGACGATGCGCACCGCAGCCGCATCGAGCAATCGATGTCCCGAGGTGCGGCTCACTTCTATGTTTTCTACGCTGCCATCGGCTTTAATCGAAACGGAGAGCTGTAATTTGCCGTAGATTTGATCGCGTCTTGCCTGTTCAGGATAGTTCAAATTGCCGATGCGCTCGACCTTGACGCGCCAGTCCTCGATGTACTGCGCGAAACGATATTCCTGAGTGCGCGCGCCGATGAATTTTCGGCGCGGCATCTTTTGATAATACTCATTGTTTTTGTTGATCTGCGCTTCCAGACGGGCGATTTCCAGACTCTTTTGCACCAGGTCATCACCGCTGATAGTGGATGAGCTTTGTTGATTCCTGGCCTGAGGTTGTTGCAGGTGATAGCTCTGTTTGAGCTGCGTCATCATGCGTCTTGATTCTTCCTCCAGTTGGGCTATCTGCTTTGAGGACTGTTCAGGGGTGATCTGGTTGTCTTCCCCGATGTTAGGTAGCATGGTCTTGGCCTGACGATCTTCCTCGGTATTGCCGCCCCCGTCCAGATTAGCCTGCGCCAGGGCATCGGCGGTGACGGGTCTGGATTTTGATTTGCTGTTGACTAATACGACGTGGAGCGGTTGCAATTTATCTGCCATGCTTTTTGGTGTGGGCAGCACCAGTGTGATGCCGAACAGGGCGTAGGCGTGCACCGCTATGGAAAATAGCAGACACAGTAGGACTGTCAATTTTGCTCGGCTTAGCAAGCGGGTTCCTCTGCGACCGCTGGTGGCGCCGGAGTTTGGGCGGGCTCTTCAGCCATGAGAAACGCTTCTGCTGAGGCTATATCTTCAGGTAAAACGACTTCCGTGGCGGATTCGAGGATAGCGACATAGCGCGTCAGCAAGGACAGATCCAGCAGGTTGATACTGACCACCTCCAGTTGCACACGGGTGCCGGATGCCAGTTGTTCGGGCAGGGACGGCACGCGGAACACCAGCGGTATCTCGCTCATCCTCACCAGATTTTCGCGGATCACCGTTGCCGTGATTTGCAGTGGCGCATCCGTCATTTCCTGTTGCAGCCAGCGCAGACACCAGTAACGCTCCATATTGCGCTGGAACTCGTTATAGATGGTGTACATGGTGTCGAAATCGCGCAGCGTGGCATAAAGCGCGGGGTCGTTCTTCGGATAGGGCGCATCATCTCCATGCAGCATGGCGATGATCTGGCGCTGGTTGACCATGTCCACATAGCGGCGCAGCGGTGAGCTCGACCACATGTATTGTGCAACGCCCAGTCCCTGATGGGGGGCGGCGACCGTGCTCATTCTGACCTTGCCGCCCTGCTGGGTGCGGTAGATGCCGGGGAAGCCGTGTTCAGCCAGATGTTTGCCCCATTCGCAATTGACCAGGATCATCAATTCCGACACCACCTTGTCGATCGGTGAGCCGCGACGGCGGGTGGTAATGGTTACGCGATCGTCCACGATGTGGAAGTTGAAATCCAGTTGCGTGTTGTTTTCGGACTTGCCGCGTCCGGCTTCCATCTTCTGCACCAGATGCCACAGCAGGGTCAGTTCGTTGGCATAAGGGTAATCCAGTTTTCCTGCCGCCAGCGTCTCCTCATTGAACAAGGGTTCGAGCGTGTCGTGACGCAGATTGTCCGCGATATGTACGCGTTCGACGCGACTGTCGTAACTCAAAATCGTCAGCGTGTCTTGCTCGACTTCGATATACATAGACAGGGCTGGGCAGATGCGATCCGCCGTCAATGTGAAAGCCTGTACCACCGAGTCCGGCAGCATGGTGATCTTTTGTCCCGGCATATACACGGTGGACAGACGCGATCCCGCTACTTTGTCGCCCGCCGAGTCGCGCGGCATGCCGAGCGCGGGAGCGGCGATATGCACGCCGATCTTCCAGTTGCCGTTGGCCAGTTTCTCGACCGAGAACGCATCGTCGATTTCCGTGGTGCTCGCATCGTCTATGCTGAAGGCATTGGACGCGCCCATCGGTAATTCGTCCCACGATGATAATTCTATCGGCGGGAAATCGGTGCCCTTGGGGAAATTCTCAAACAGGAACTTTTGCAGATGGTATTCGTGTGTCGAGGGCAGTGCGCCGCAGCGATGCAATAAATGCAGTGAGGACAAATGCGTCGCCGCCGAAGCCGCTTCCAGTGCCTTGACCTCCAGTGTGTTCCGGTCCGGATTGTAGAGCAGTTGTGTTAGCTGAGCGCCGAATTCGGCAGGTAATTCGAAACGGGTCAGTTGTTCCGTGTAACGCGCCTGTAAGGCTAGCGCCTGACGCTTTTTCTCGGCACCGGCTAACGCGGCTTTCAATACTTCAGGCGGCGCTGCGCGGTAGCGTCCTTTGCCCTTCTTGTGAAAATAGATCGGCGCGCTGTGCAAACGGATCAGCGCGGCAGCCGCTTCCAGTGAGCTCGGTTTATGGCCGAAATATTCGGTGGCGATTTGTTCAAAGCCGAATTCTTCAGGCGGACAGCATTCCCACAGAAATTCCACATCGATGTCAGCGGCGGCCGCTTCAGCCTGAGGCAAAAACTCGGCCATGGCAGGCTGTGTGAAATGCAACATCACGTTGTTTGCCTTGATCTTGCTGCGCTTGCCGGACAGGCTTTCGATCTGCAACGAGGAGGTGTTGTCGGTCATGACGCTGCCAACCTTGAAACTGCCGTCTTCTTCGTAAAGGATATTCATTGAGTCGCGCTGAAAAATTTGGCGCTGATTATAACAGTTCGGCTATCGTAGCGTGGACGGCGACGCGCTTATTCGATGCGTTAAACCCCGAAAAAGCTTTTTACCCACGAAATGTTTCTCGCAGGGAGGCTGCTTGTGTTGTGCTAATTGCACGTCAAAATGTAATACAATACGCATCTCAAAATTGCTTGATTAGGTGGCTTTCATGGGAACTTTAACACTGCGTTTGTCGGATCAATTGGATGCACGCCTGAGCCTATTTGCCAAATTGGAAGATAGCAGTCGGTCGGAATTGGTTCGCACGGCGCTTGAACGTTTTTTGCGTGACATGGAACGCGATAAATTAATGGCGGGCATGGTTGACGCGGCGCGATGCCTGGCAAGCAATCCCGATGCGCGTGCTGAGAGCATGGCTATTTCCACGGAATTTGCCGATGCCGATAGTGATGCGCTTGATCTGGCCGAACAAGGCAGTGCCGGACAAGAAAAGTGGTGGAAATAATGCGTCGCGGCGAAATCTGGGTAGCCAGACTCAATCCGAATACCGGTGCTGAAGCCGGAAAAGTGCGCCCCGTGCTAATTTTATTGGATGATGCTTTGCTGGCAACGGGCATGAGTCCCATCTTGTGCATGCCTTTGATCAGCCTGTTTTTCAAAGACTTAGCGGCGTTACGTGTCGAAATTACACCCCGCGATCACCTGCTAAAAGCCTGTTACGTCATGCCGGAACAGCTGCGCGCATTGGATCGAAACCGCTTTGGCGATGGCCCTTTGACCATGTTAACCCCGACCGAAATGTCCGACGTCGAACGCGTACTGCTCGCCTGCTGCGGTTTAGCAAATTATCTCAGCCCGATTCATTAGCCAACCGTCGAAAACCATTGCAGCATAGTCATCGAAATTTATTCCGGAAACTCGTTAAATGAAATCTTCAATAGATGCGGTTCAAAGCATGCGTTCAAGATAAACCAAGGGATGCGAAGTAATAAGCAGTAATAATTAATGAAACTCGCGTAGCGACGAACCGAACTCCTCGCCCGCTGGGAGAGGGGGGACGGGCATGGCGATTTTCATTATCGGGGGCGGCATCTTTGCCATGCCCGTTAGAGACATGTCAAAATCCAGCAAAAAAGAGGCTGTAATCGCTATGGAGAATATGTACAAAGAAAAACTGTTGTCGAGAAAATATGGCTTGAACAGAAACTAGCAAATCCGTTATCTGAGCGAGACATGCGAAATAGCCGCGCTCTTTTTACAATTTCTTACTTGAATTTTTTAGAAATTTTCAGATTGAATCGTCTGGTTTTTGAGTTGATGTGATTCGAGATACATATTTGAATGAATTTATTCGTATTTTTTCGATAATGCACTGCGCGAATTGCCTGCTTACCCCGCTTCGTGTCTTTGCAATCATCCGTTTTGCGGATTGCTTAAACCACTTCATGGACAAAAAGGTTTGCCGTTTGCCGATTGTGCCGGGTTACATCGGCAGGGGCTGAGCCGTTCTATGCAGGACTTGGCGCAGTACAAAACTGGAATGCACGCCGGTCACTTCTTCGACGCGTGTTAAGCGATTGAGCAGCAAATCCTGATAGCCCTCTCACCACTACCTTGAACTGGTAGTTGGCATTCTGGCCTGTAATCAGCAAGCATTCGAGCGCCACGTCTATCAGCGTGACCTGCATCTTGACGTTGCCAAAGCATTCGGCCAGTTCCTGATTGCTGATACGCCTGTCTTGTTCCTCGAGCGGGATGACTATTGCTGAGCGGGTGCAGTGTTATGGAGGTTGCGAAGCTGAGCGAAGTGATGTCAAGACAGCTATCACACTTCAAATTTCATGGTGATGCCGTTGAGTCGGCTGGCGGCATCGACCATGCGTCTGGCATCAGTCATGCAGGATGCGGTGTAGTTCGTTACATTGTCGGTGTGTGATTCGTTATCAGCGATACGGGCGAGCACGATGCCGACTAGCATCTGCTGGTCGTCGGCTGCGTCACGCACGGCTTCCACGGTTCGTTTCATGTCTGAGGTGGCTTTTTCAATCTGCACAAAGGTTTCCGAGGAATGACGCGATGCTTGCAGACCCACTCGCACCGCATTGGCATTTTCATCGGATAGCAATACGGTGGACGCGACATCCGCGCTTACACGTTGCAGTACGGTGTCTATGCGACGGGTAGCCTGAGCTGCCTGTTCCGACAGTTTTCTGACCTCATCAGCGACCACGGCAAAGCCGCGTCCCTGATCGCCTGCGCGTGCGGCTTCGATGGCCGCATTGAGTGCCAGCAGATTGGTCTGATCGGCAATGGCGCGGATGTCGGCAATGGCCGCTTCGACTTCCTTTGCGCTGGATTTGAGGCTGGCGGCATTGGCAGAGATTTTGCCGCTGGCGGCATCCAGTGCTGAAATTGCCTGTTCGGTGGCCTGGACATGCATGACCCCGTTGCAAACCAGTTCATCGGCCGAAGCTGCGCTTTTTCCGGCATCTCCCGACAGGGATAAGATGCTTTCCGCCTCATCTGCCATGCCGTGCACGACTTTGATGATTTCATGTGAATTAGTGTGATATTGATTCATGTTGTCGCCTAAGGCTGCCATGGCGGTGACGATCTCTTTAGCGGTGCTATCGACCAAGTTGGCTGATTGAGCCATATCGTGCAGAGTGGTTCTTAGGCTCTGAGCCATGGCATCAAACCCTTCAGTGATTTCGCCTACTGTATCCGTGCTGCGCACGCCGCAACCTTCACGCAAGTCCCCCTTGCCGATGCGCGAGGAAGCGAGGGCGACCAGTTTGAGCTTGCTGATTAACTGCCATTCAATCAGTTTGTAATTGAACAGACCGATAGTAATGCCGGACACAACACAGCCGACGCAGAACCAGAGCAGCATACCTTCTTTCCAGACTACGAAGAAATTGGCATAAAGCGGGAAGAGCAGCCCCATGAGCAGTCCGAAACCCAAAAAGGACAGTTTTAACCGTCCGAGTATGGAAGAGGCCTCCGCGCGATTGGTCATGGTATTTCCCGTCTTTAATTGATAAAGGGGTTAATCAGGTAAAAGCGCCCTTATCCTATCCAGGAAGCGCGCGCGATACAAGAGTCGGGGTTGCGTGACATCATCGATAAAGGTCTCCCTGTCATGCAGCACGTTGTTGCACAACAGCCCCATGCCGGATTCCAGGGTGCCACGATAGATATGCTCGTTGTCTGAGGCTAAGATTTGTTCAAGTTGTTTTACTGCGGCGAGCGTCTCGGGATGCCAGGCGATGCTGCGGGTGCGGGCGGTATATCTCATGTGGAGCTGTCCGTTCCTGACTGAAAAAACCGGACCGGATTGCGCAGCGCGTGCCACACCGTGTTCATCGGTGCGTTCAGGGATGGTCATGGCGTTCGGGGAGGAGAGTACGCGAATGAATTCAGGGTTCATATCGCGCAGCCGCAAATAGGCCATTTCGTGATCCATCAGGCGGTTTTCGCCGCCCTGTCCCGCGCGATGCACGCAATGCAATACCATCCCCAGGATGTCGCGCTCAGGAGGGTTGTAGTAACCGTCCGTATGCCATTTAATCGGCCTGTCGGTATAAGGAATGTATTGCTGGCGCGTTCCTTTGTCGAACACGCGAATTTCAGAAATCCCGTCACCATCGGCCAGCCAGTTTGCGTCGAGATGTTCAAGTCCAAACTGTTTGCCAAGCAGGCGGGGAATATGGGTGTCGGCAATTTTGACCGGACTGGCATAGATTGCCATATTGCAGTTATTGATGCGTAGACTCAATGCCGCACGTTCTGAAGGGAGCAGGGCGCGCGGATCGCCCACTTCAACGATCAGATCGTCGATGCTGCGAGGCGCGCAGGCTAATTTATGCTCTTGCCAGCGCAAGTAGGCGTCATTCGGCTCAAGATCAAATGGATTTCCCATGTTAATCAATGGCTGGAGCCGGTTTCGCTCGTGATGGTCGAACCGGGCGCGGCTTGCGCAGCTCGGTGCTGGATAAATCGCGCATGGTTTTTTCCAGCATCTTGACCGCTTCCGGTGCTTCTATGCTCATCATCTGGTCGGTGATCCAGATGCCGTCGCGCTCTTCCATGTGGGAGGCGATGCAGTAAGCCAGATAGCGCAGGAATGCAAACTCGGGGCCGGAGTCGGTGTAGCTAAATTCAGCATACTCGTCGGCACGAAGGTTGAGTTTGTCGATGAATTGCTGTTTGGCCTCAGCTAGCGTGCCGCCTAGTAAGCGGCTCTGGTTTTCGGCAAAGGTCTCCGCCAGTCGGTTCGCCAGGGTGGTAGTGAACTCGATGCGAGCTTCCGGTAAAAACTGGCGATAGGCGATGCGATCGGCCACCTGCACCAGAAATACCAGCACTTCGCTCAAGAACAGGAAATACTCCTCGCCTACATCGATGGAGAAGTGGGCCAGGCGTGTCTGTTTGAGTACGTTATCGCCGATACGCCAGGCAACGAACGACAGCGCATCGGCAATTTCTTGCGGAGACTTAGCTCGCCCACTTTGATACCAATTGCTTTTGATGCGCATGTCAAAAGGTCACCGGGTCAGGCTTTTTGCAGGAAAAACTCATATCCACCCGCGCCGATACTGATCGTGCTGATGATTTTGACGCCAGTCATATCGGACCAGCCGATGATGTCAGTTTGTATCCCGGGGCAATTGCTCACCAGTTTCAGGATTTCACCGCTATTCATCCCGTTGAGCAGTTTTTTGGCCTCGATAATAGGACCTGGGCATACTACGCCACGGATATCCAGAATCACGTTAGCCGCCAGTTCGATCCCCTTGCCCTTCATGATATAAAAACCTGTGCCGCCGTCCAGCATCGGTTCGGTTTTAACTACCTGATTGTCGGTTTGTTCAGCCCACGAGAAAAGGTCGTCCCTAGTGCCCGGGCAGTCTGAGATCAAAAGAAGGATTTGCTCGTCCTGAAGGTCTTTGACGATGCGTTTCGCACCCAGCAGCGGGGCTGGACAACTCAAACCGCGCATATCCAGTTTGACGTTGGCGTGTATAGTGTTTTGGCTCATGTGGTGTGTCCCGTTGGTTGACGAATGATTAATACCCGCCCTTGCCTAAAGGCTGAGGTAAGCCGGCTACTTTAGCCGCTTGTTTGGCAGGTCCCAGAGGGAACAGGTCATAGAGTGCTTTGCTGTCCGCTTCCGGCCAGAATTCATTCACAGCCTTGAGCATATTGCGGAAATTCGGCGTTGCGCCGTTTTCACGATACTCTTCGCGCATGAAGTTGATGATTTCCCAGTGCTTAGGCGTCAACTCAAGATTTTCAGCAGCAGCAATCACTTCCACCGCTTCGTCGCTGAAATCTGCTTCCAGTAAAAAGCCGTCATCATTACATTCAACTTCCGTGCCGCCGATCAGATATCCCATTTCATTCCTCCGTAAAAAATAAATAAAAAACTTACGTTATTCCAGACTGGAAATAACCTTGTAAGGTACAAAAATGCCGCAACCAAACTGACGGGATTCGCCCAATCCGTGGTATTGCAATTTCATGGACGCTTCCGGTGTTAAATCGTGTAGTACCAGACTGTAGCCGTTGATCTGCCGGTCAGGTCCGGTCAGGCTATGCCGCTTGCCGCAGATGATTTTGCCTGAGATGCCCATTCGCGCAAACTGTTGATTTATTTCATCGATAAAGCGCATTTCATCGGCGTCACCCGTCACCAGTTGTGCGTGTATGGTCGGGTAATATTTAATGGCGCGATGTTTCCATGCACCCAGCTTAAGTTCATTGCCGGAAACGGTCAGTTTCCTGCCGGACAAAGTGGCTGCTGTGTCGGTCAAGTCAGCGGGTATGCGCAGCACCAGTTTTGCACGTTTGGGCAGCGAGGCTGTTACGCTCACTTCGTTGCTGCGCAGTGGCAGCACGCCGACATTCAAAGGCGCTGACAGCGCCGGTACATGCTGGCACAGCGTCGTCCACAATTCGAACGGGTAATCTTCTGTGAGCATCTCGCCTTCCAGGTCAAATACCAGATCGATGATGTTGGTCGCAGTATGGCTCATTTATTGTCTTGTCCGTCAGCCCATTGCGTCATCGCGGTCGCCCACAGACGTGCGGTCGCAGGATCGATATCGAAAATCGTAAAACGACGCGCTTCCCTTATGCGTATGCGCATCAGACTCATGCCGCCTTCGACGTGGACGATTTCCTGCAGGTCAATTTCCTGACCACCCAATGGAACTTTAAAGCTGTGTAGCGGGATTATCTCAGACATGGGTAACAAGTTTGGTTTATAGACCGTGATAGTTTAGATCAAAAAGCATGAC
>Ga0208863_1001091_pt1 | contig 19205 bp, 11 predicted proteins | sample RifOxyD3_FD_184040 | JGI IMG/M metagenome (GOLD analysis project Ga0208863, IMG submission 184040) | Soil microbial communities from Rifle, Colorado - Rifle Oxygen_injection D3 (SPAdes) | ecosystem: Environmental > Terrestrial > Deep subsurface > Rock core/Sediment | place: Rifle, Colorado...
CGCGTGCAAAGAGCATGCCGTTGGGGTTGCTAAAAAACACCTGGCCGTTGGCGTTGAGCTTGCCGTAGATTTGACTGGCCTCGTTACCAATGATGCGGTTGAGCGCCACCGCACTGCTGCCGGGTTGCACAAAGTTGACGCTGGCGGCGCTGCCAATGTTGAAGCTTTGCCAGTCCAGCGCAGCGCGCTGGGTGTTTTGTTGCACGGTCAATACATTGGCCGCCTGGCTGATGCTGGCGCTGCCAGCCACCACCTGGCCCCCTGTTGGCAACGCAGCCGTGTCTAGCGCCCAACCGGGCAGGCTGGTCAAGGCCAGCGCCAGCGCCAACAAACTCAAACCTGCAGGCTGCAGCCATTGCGCGTTGTTCCGCTGCAGGGTCGCACGCACAGAACCGCCTGCACCGCCGGTGCGCGCCCGATTAGGGCTTATTTCCGCCACAGCCACCATCACCCCCAGGGCTTGGTTCCAAACGGTGCGGTAAATATGGTTAAGTGAGGCGCTTGAATGCACGGAAACCCCTAAATATAGACAAAACTAGCGATGTTTATACTTGTTTTACTGAGTTATATCAATGTCTTTCATGCGTCGTGCACCCGGCCAAAGGTTCTATACAAAACGCAAATTGACCAAAATTTGTTGAATATGGTCCTGCACCGCAGCCTGATCAAAGGGCTCACACTGGCTTGCCACCTGCAGTGCACACTGTTTTATGGGTGGCTGCAGCACTGCGGTAATGGCTGCCGCATAAGACGGCTGGTCCTGGAACGCCATGAGCGCACAGCCCTTCTGCACCAGCCGCAAACTGCCAAACAGCTGCTCCTGATGGCATGGAATCATCAGTTGCGGAACCCCTGCCAGCATGAAGGTAGCCATGGTACTCTGGTTGCCATGGTGCAGCACCCAAGCGGCCTGTTGTGCCACCTGGCGTAAATCAACCAGATGATCCACAAAGCGCAGCGTGGGGCTGCTGAATGTCGCGCGTAGCGCTGGCGGCAAGTCACGCACCAGCAACAGCGCGCAGACTTTGGCCGCCTGCAGGTCTCGCAACAGGTCGGACAGCGACGGAAAGTTGTGCAAATAGCCAAACACCTTGGGGCCATCGGCATGCGGCCATGGTGGTGGCAGCTGCCCACCTGCTGGCGCACTGCCCAAATAGGGCACGCCCGGCCGCTCACCAAACACATCCAGGGTCGGCCAGGTGCAGAGCAAGCTGGCGTGCGCCTGGCCGTAAATGGCGCCCAATGCGGGCAATTCGGGGCTACCCAGGCGTTGCATCACGGTATTGATGTGCGCCAACAACTGTGCATCATCGGCACACAGCCGGGCCACGGTGTCGGGGTGGCGTGACGTGGTGGGGAACGGCAAAAATGGGGATGCACTCAAGGCACTGGCCGGTGGCAACACAAAGCTGGACCCCAGCAACACCTTTTTAAACGCATAGCCGTGTGCGGCAATCAGGGCGGTAGGGCTGTGTTCAAACAGACAGATGTCGGGCCGCACCAGCGCAAACAGGGCACGCCAGGCGTGCACATACACTTCCAGCTCGTCTGCGCTGCCAAAGCATTGACGGGCCAACAAGTGGGTGTAGCTCAAAAATGACGATGATGGGGCCGGTTTGACCCCCTGCCTGAAAGGCGCTTGCAGCACGGTAATGGGCAGCCCGGCCAACACGTCGCGCACACCCGGCAGCTCCCGCGCGGCCAAGAACACCGCATCACCCTGCGCCAGCGCCACTTCCATGGGCAAGCGCAAGTGGCTCAAATGGCCCAGACCAGTGCCTTGCTCCCAGACGAATAAAACGCGGGCTTGGGATGTTCCAGGCATGTGTGCGCTGCTCAACCCAAGGCCCAGGCGCTATACTAGCACGCGCTCAATACCGCCGTCATTGGCCACTTTGACGTAATCGGGCATCCAGTTCTTTCCCAGAATCTGGTTGGCCATTTCAACCACGATGTAGTCGGCTTCCATCAGACCACTTTGCAGATCTTCGCCAAAACGACTCAAGCCCTGCAGGCAAGCTGGGCAGGAGGTCAGCATCTTGATGTTGTCCTTGGCACCCACACCGGGAATCAGGCGCAACTGCGCTTCGCCCTTGAGGATCTCTTCTTCCTTGCGAAAACGCACCTGGGTCGAGATGTCGGGGCGGTTCAAGGCCAGCGTGCCTGATTCGCCACAGCAGCGCTCGGACTGAACCACGTTGTCACCCAGCAAGGCTTTTACTGTCTTGAGGGGGTCTTGCAATTTCATGGGGCTGTGGCACGGGTCGTGGAACAAAAATGCCCCGGCGTTGGCCAGTGTGATGCCTTTTTCCAGCAAGTACTCGTGGATGTCGATGATGCGGCAACCCGGGAATATCTCTTCAAACTTGTACCCCTGCAACTGGTCATAACAGGTGCCACAGCTCACCACCACGGTCTTGATGTCGAGGTAATTGAGCGTGTTGGCCACCCGGTGGAACAGCACCCGGTTGTCGGTGATCATCTTCTCGGCCTTGTCAAACTGGCCGCCGCCGCGCTGCGGGTAGCCACAGCACAGGTAACCCGGCGGCAGCACCGTTTGCACCCCGGCATGCCACAACATGGCCTGGGTGGCCAGCCCCACCTGGCTGAACAGGCGCTCAGAGCCGCAACCCGGGAAGTAAAACACCGCTTCGGTCTCGGAGCTGGTGCTTTTGGGGTTGCGGATGATCGGCACGTAGTCTTTGTCTTCAATGTCGAGCAAGGCGCGCGCGGTCTTTTTGGGCAAACCGCCGGGCAGTTTTTTATTGATGAAGTGAATCACCTGCTCCTTGATGGGCGCGGTGCCCAGCGTGGCTGGCGGTGCCTTGGTCTGCTTGCGGCCCATCACTTTCAGCACGTCGGCGGTCAGGCGCTGCGCCTTGATGGCCACGTTGACCATCACCGAGCGTGCCAGCTTAATGGTCTCGGGGTTGGTGGCGTTGAGCATGAACATGGCTGCCGCCCCTGCTGGCCTAAAGGTTTTTTTGCCCATTTTTCGCAGCAGGTTGCGCATGGCCATGGACACATCACCAAAGTCGATGTTGACCGGGCACGGGCTCAGGCACTTGTGGCACACCGTGCAATGATCAGCCACGTCTTCAAATTCCTGCCAATGTTTGATGCTGACGCCACGGCGGGTTTGCTCTTCGTACAAAAAGGCTTCTACCAGCAGCGAGGTGGCCAGAATCTTGTTGCGCGGGCTGTACAGCAGATTGGCGCGCGGAACATGGGTTGAACACACCGGTTTGCACTTGCCACAGCGCAGGCAGTCTTTCACGCTGTCGGCAATGGCGCCAATGTCAGACTGCTGCATGATCAATGACTCATGCCCCATCAGGCCAAAACTGGGGGTATAGGCGTTGGTCAGGTCGGCGTACAAGGCATCTGCCGTCGGTTCGGTACGCAGCAACTTGCCTTTGTTGAACCGTCCCTCAGGGTCGACTTTGGCCTTGTAGTCGGTGAACGGTTGCAGCTCGGCATCGCTCAAAAACTCCAGTTTGGTAATACCAATGCCGTGTTCACCCGAGATCACCCCGTCCAGGCTACGCGCCAGCGCCATGATGCGTTTGACCGCACCGTGGGCCGCTTGCAGCATCTCGTAGTCGTCGCTGTTCACCGGGATGTTGGTATGCACATTGCCGTCACCGGCATGCATGTGTAACGCCACCCAAACGCGACCCTTGAGCACACGCTGATGGATGGCATTACATTCCTTCAGAATTGCCTCAAAGGCAACGCCACTGAAAATCTGCTGCAACGGCTGTCGGATTTGCGTCTTCCAGCTGGCGCGCAGGGAATGGTCTTGGAGTTGGGAGAACAGGGGCTCGACATCGTGCAGCCAACCGGCCCACAGCGTGCGCACCTCACCAATCAGCGCCAGCGCCTGGGCCACGCGGTCTTCCAGCAGTTCGGCCTCAGAAATTTCACCGGCATCGTCTTGCCGCCCCACGGGCAGTTGGCCTTGCCTGAAGAACTCTTGCAAAGCATCACACAGCGCCAGTTTGTTGCGCAGGCTCAGCTCGATATTGATACGCTCAATGCCGTCGGTGTACTCTGCCATGCGCTGCAACGGGATCACCACGTCCTCGTTGATCTTGAATGCGTTGGTGTGGCGGCTGATGGCCGCCGTGCGCTTGCGATCGAGCCAGAATTTCTTGCGTGCCTCGGGACTGACGGCAATAAAGCCCTCTCCGCTGCGCGAATTGGCAATGCGAACCACCTCGCTGGTGACCCGCGCCACCTCATCGGCATCGTTGCCCGCAATGTCGCCAAACAGCACCATCTTGGGCACACCGCCACCACTCAAGGCGGCGCCGCGCTTGCTCTTGGTGGTGTAGCCCACGGCTTTCAGGTAGCGGTCATCCAGGTGCTCCAGCCCGGCCAACACCACGCCACTGCGTTTTTGCTCGGCAAACATGAAGTCCTTGATCTCGACGATGCTGGGCACAGCGTCCTTGGCATTGCCAAAAAACTCCAGGCACACGGTGCGCGTGTGTTTTGGCATGCGGTGCACCACCCAGCGCGCGCTGGTGATCAGGCCGTCACAGCCTTCCTTTTGAATGCCGGGCAGACCGCTGAGAAACTTGTCAGTCACGTCCTTGCCCAGGCCTTCCTTACGGAAGGATTTGCCGACAATGTCCAGTTGTTCTTTGCGAATAGGGGTTTTACCGTCGGCCTTGAAATACTGCAGCTCAAAGCTGGCCACATCCACATCATGGATCTTGCCCATGTTGTGCTTGATGCGGGTCACCTCCAGCCACTCGGCTTGCGGCGTCACCATGCGCCAGCTGGCCAGGTTGTCCAGTGAGGTGCCCCACAGCACGGCTTTTTTTCCGCCCGCGTTCATGGCGATGTTGCCGCCAATGCAGGAGGCGTCAGCCGAGGTGGGGTCCACCGCAAAGACAAAACCGGCGCGCTCGGCGGCTTGCGCCACTCGGTTGGTCACCACACCGGCTTCGGTCCAGACCGTGCCGACCTCATGGTCCAGCCCCGGCAGCGTGCGCATTTCGACCTCGGTCATGGCTTCGAGCTTTTCGGTATTGATAACCACGCTCTTCCAGGTCAGCGGGATCGCGCCGCCGGTATAACCCGTGCCACCGCCGCGCGGGATGATGGTCAGACCCAGCTCGATGCAGCCCTTGACCAGATGCGCCATCTCGGCCTCGGAATCTGGCGTCAGGACCACAAACGGGTACTCCACGCGCCAGTCGGTGGCATCAGTGACGTGGCTGACGCGGCTCAGGCCATCAAACTTGATGTTGTCTTTGGCGGTCAGTCTGGCCAGCACTTTTTGGGCCTGGCGGCGTAGCGTGGCGGTTTCAACAAAATGGGCATCAAAGGCTTGCACCGCCTGTCGCGCCACGTCAAGCAACTGGCCGACCAGCGCGTCGCGCTCGGGATCGTCGGCGGGCTTGCGTCGCTTTTCTATTTCACCCAACCGGTGCTGCAAGGCTTGCACCAGCAGCACCCGGCGCTTCGGGTTGTCGAGCAGGTCGTCCTGCAAATAGGGGTTGCGCTGCACCACCCAGATGTCACCCAGCACCTCGTACAACATGCGCGCCGAGCGGCCCGTGCGGCGTTCATCGCGCAGCTTGTTCAGCCAGCCCCATGCCGGTGCGCCCAGCAGGCGAATCACAATCTCGCGGTCAGAAAACGAGGTGTAGTTGTAGGGAATTTCGCGGATGCGTTCGGGCTCATGCGGCGCAATCGCGTCCGCAGGCATCAAGGACTTAAGCTGAATGGGAGCGTTCATCGGATAGTTTGGTAACAGCCATCGCGGGCGTTGGCACGCTGTCACAGGCACGCTCAAGCTGGGCAGGCGATGTTACCGCAGCGCAGCATTGCCCTACTGGGGTGATGGTCCATTAATCAGTTGGGGTCAGAGCACGTCGCTATGCGAGTGGTCTGACCCGCAAGCTTGTATAAGGGAAACCCCGATACGTGCCCCACCCAAATCTGCGTTTAATCAAGCTTTGGTCAGATTGACTTAATTTTGTCTCAGCATCGTCACATTTGTTGACTAAGCTCGGCCCTCTAACCTGAAGGAGATTTCATGAAATTTAAAATTGCAGCCCTTGCCCTGGCGGCGTCATTTGCGCTAAACGCCCAAGCGGTCACCGAAGTCCAATGGTGGCACTCCATGACCGCAGTCAACGGCGAATGGGTCAATGACCTGGCCAAAGGTTTCAACGCCAGCCAATCCAGTTACAAGATCGTGCCCACCTACAAGGGTACGTATGACGAGTCCATGACCTCGGCTGTGGCGGCGTTCCGGGCTGGCAATGCGCCCCACATCTTGCAGGTGTTTGAAGTTGGCACTGCCACCATGATGGCCAGCAAAAACGCCATCGTGCCGGTCGGTAAAGTGATGAAGGACGCAGGCCAGAAGTTTGACCCCAAAGCCTACATTTCAGCCGTGGGCGGCTACTACACCGCGCCCAGTGGCGAAATGCTGAGCATGCCGTTCAACAGCTCGACCACGGTCTTTTACATCAATAAGGATGCCTTCAAGGCCGCCGGACTCGACACCAGCAAGGCCCCCAGCAGCTGGCCCGAGGTCGCCCTGGCCGCCGCCAAGCTCAAGGCCAATGGCCACAAATGCCCACTGACCATCGCCTGGCAAGGCTGGACCCAGCTCGAGAGCTTTTCTGCATGGCACAACGTGGAATTTGCCACCAAAAGCAATGGCCTGGCCGGTATGGATGCCCGCATGAAGGTCAACTCCCCACTGCATGTACGCCACATTGAGAACCTGGCCAATATGCACCAGCAAGGCCTGTTTGTTTACAAAGGCCGGGCCAACGTACCGGAAGCTACCTTTATTTCGGGCGAGTGCGCCATGATCACCACGTCGGCGGGGTTCTATGGCAACGTCAAGAAGAACGCCAAGTTTACTTGGTCCCTGGCACCGCTGCCCTACTACCCAGATGTGCCGGGTGCACCCCAAAACACAGTCATTGGGGGTGCCAGCCTGTGGGTCATGGCGGGCAAGAAAGCTGATGAATACAAAGGCGTGGCCGAATTCTTCACCTACATCTCAAGCCCGGAAGTGCAGTCTGCCAGCCACAAACGCACCGGCTACCTGCCCATCACCACGGCGGCCTTCCAGTTAACCGAAAAATCGGGCTTCTACAAAGAGAACCCCGGAACCGATGTGGCCGTCAACCAGATGATCCGCAAGGTCACCGACAAGTCGCGTGGCATCCGCCTGGGTAATTATGTGCAGATTCGCACCATCGAGGACGAAGAACTGGAGCAGGTCTGGGGCGGCAAAAAAGGCGCCAAAGAAGCGCTGGACTCGATCGTGAAACGTGGCAACGAGCTGCTGGAGCGCTTTGAAAAAGCCAACAAGAAGGGTTAAGCGCTTGTTCATGAACAAGCCATAAGCGTTTTCCAGGCATGGAAAAACGCGTTTATTTCCGCTCGTCATGGCTGCCTTGGGTGCTGATAGCACCCCAGGTAGTCGTGATCGCCCTGTTCTTCTTTTGGCCGGCAGCGCAGGCCCTGCTGCAATCGGTGCAGCAGTCGGACGCGTTTGGCACCTCGGTTGATTGGGTCGGGCTGGACAATTTTCGCAACCTTTGGAACGATGAAACCTACCTGGCTTCGTTCTACACCACGGCCATTTTCTCCAGCCTGGTGGCGGTCGCCGGCATCAGTGTGTCGCTGTTGCTGGCCGTTTTTGCCGACCGTGTGGTCAAAGGCGCCCTGACCTACAAAACCTTGCTGATTTGGCCCTATGCCGTGGCTCCGGCCGTGGCCGGAGTGTTGTGGCTGTTCATGTTTGCACCCAGCGTGGGTGTGGTGTCGTACTGGCTACGTGCTGTTGGCATTGACTGGAACCACCTGCTTAACGGCACCCATGCCATGACCCTGGTGGTGATGGCTGCCGTATGGAAGCAAATTTCCTACAACTTTCTGTTCTTTCTGGCGGGGCTGCAAAGCATCCCTAGGTCCCTGATTGAAGCCGCCGCCATTGACGGCGCCAGACCCTGGCGCCGTTTCTGGACGATGGTCTTCCCGTTGCTGTCCCCGACCACCTTTTTCCTTTTGGTCATCAACATTGTGTATGCGTTTTTTGACACCTTTGCCATCATTGACGCGGCTACCCAGGGCGGCCCGGGCAAAGACACCGCCATCCTGGTTTACAAGGTGTACTTTGACGGCTTCAAAGCCATGGACCTGGGCGGCTCGGCGGCCCAATCGGTGGTGCTGATGGTGATTGTGGTAGCACTCACCGTAGTGCAATTTCGCTACGTCGAGAAGAAAGTGAACTACTAGATGGTAGAACGCCGCCCCTGGTTGACGGTGCTGTCACACGCTGTGATGATTTTGGGCGTGCTGGTGGTGGCGTTTCCGCTCTACCTGACCTTTGTGGCTTCCACCCAAACCTCGCAGGCCATTGTGCAGACCCCCATGCCGCTGCTGCCCGGTGGCCATCTGATTGAAAACTACACCGCCGCCTGGAACGGCACCGGTGGCGGCTCGGGCTCCAAGGCGCCCGTGGGGCAAATGATGATGGTGAGCCTGATCTCGGCCTTGATCATCTCACTGGGCAAAATTGCCATCTCACTGCTGTCGGCCTTTGCCATTGTTTATTTCCGCTTTCCGTTTCGGATGTTTTTCTTTTGGGCCATCTTCATCACGCTGATGCTGCCGGTGGAGGTCCGCATTGGGCCCACCTACAAAGTGGTATCAGACCTTGGCATGCTCAACAGCTACGCCGGCCTGACAATTCCGCTCATTGCCTCGGCCACGGCCACCTTTTTATTCAGGCAGTTTTTCCTGACCGTGCCCGAGGAACTGGTGGAAGCCGCGCGCATGGATGGCGCCGGGCCGATGCGGTTTTTTAAGGACATTTTGATCCCCCTGTCCAAAACGTCCATGGCCGCGCTGTTTGTGATCCAGTTCATTTACGGCTGGAACCAGTACCTGTGGCCACTGCTGGTCACCACCAACGAGGACATGTACCCGGTCGTGATCGGCATCAAGCGCATGATCTCCGGCGGTGACTCCGAAATGCAGTGGAACATTGTCATGGCCACCGCCGTGCTGGCCATGATCCCCCCCGCGTTGGTGGTCATGCTGATGCAGAAATGGTTCGTCAAGGGACTGGTGGATACCGAGAAATGACAGACCAAGATTTGCGCAGCAAATTTGCTCTGTCCCCAACTGATTAATATGGCTTCTATCACTTTAAAAAACATCATCAAGCGCTACGGCCACGGCAAAGCCGCCACCCAGGTCATCCACGGCATCAACGCGGACATCCGGCATGGCGAATTTGTCGTCATTGTTGGCCCCTCGGGTTGCGGCAAGTCCACACTTTTGCGCATGGTGGCGGGCCTGGAGGAAATCAGCGAAGGGGAAATTTCAATTGGCGAGCGTGTCGTCAACAATCTGGAACCGTCCGAACGCGACATTGCCATGGTGTTTCAAAATTACGCGCTGTACCCGCACATGAGCGTCTTTGAGAACATGGCCTATGGCCTCAAAATCGCCAAGGTGCCTGCCGATGACATCAAGGCGCGCGTGGACAAAGCCGCCAAGATTCTCGAAATTGGCCCATTTCTACAGCGCAAGCCGCGTGAGCTTTCGGGCGGCCAGCGCCAACGCGTGGCCATGGGCCGCGCCATTGTGCGCCAGCCGCAGGTGTTCCTGTTTGACGAACCCCTGAGCAACCTGGACGCCAAATTACGCGCCCAAACCCGCCTTGAAATCCAGAAATTACACCGCGAACTTGGCATCACCTCACTCTTTGTCACCCACGATCAGGTGGAAGCCATGACGCTGGCGCAACGCATGATGGTGATGAACGCTGGTGTCATGGAGCAATTTGGCACACCCGAGGAGGTATACAACCTACCTGCCACCACCTTTGTCGCCAGCTTCATGGGTTCGCCACCGATGAACCTGCTGAAAAATGCGCCCGATGCCCCCCCCAATACCATCACCGGTATACGTCCCGAGCATCTGGACATCAGCCCCAGCGGCTGGGCTTTGACAGTGGAAGCGGTAGAGATGCTGGGCGCGGAGCGGCTCACCTATGGCCGCTGGGCACATGGCGTGGGTGACGAACTGGTCATCATCCGGACTGAAGAAGCACACACCGCACCCGCCCTGGGCAGCACCATTTGTGTCACGCCGCGTGCCAACAAAATTCATCACTTTGACGCCGTGAGCGGCCTACGTTTGGGTACCTCGCCAGCCACACCCGCCCGCTTGTAGTGCACAGCTGGTGCAAATGCACCAGGATCGAACAAAAAATCTGAGGCGCATGACCAGCCCAGGCAAACCCACCATTGGCAGCAGGCATTGTTATTGCAACACAGCAATGACTTAACTCACAGACGACCACCGTGGCCCACTCTCCAATTCAACACTACCTTCAGGCATTACACGCCCGCCTCGGTCACCTGAACGCGGGCGAGGTGGCTGATTACATCCCGGAACTCAAGCAGGCCAACCCCGACTGGTTTGGCATTTGTATCGCCACCCAGGACGGTTATGTCTACGAGGTTGGCGACTGCAACCAGCCCTTTACCATCCAGTCGGTCTCCAAACCACTGACCTACGGGCTGGCACTTGAACAGCACGGCGAAGCAGCAGTGCTGAAAAAAATCGGTGTCGAACCCTCCGGCGACGCTTTTAATGCCATCAGCTTGCACCCGCAAAGCGGCACGCCGCTCAATCCACTGATCAATGCCGGCGCCATTGCCGCCTGTAGCCTGGTGGCCGGCGACAGCATGGAAGACAAGACCGCTGCCATCCTGGAAAGTTTTTCCCGCTATGCCGGTCGCCCGCTGGAGATCGACCACAAGGTGTATCAGTCAGAAAGTGAAACTGGCCACCGCAATCGGGCCATCGGCTGGATGCTGCGCAATTTTTCAGTGATTGAAAATGACCCCACTGCCAGCCTAGAAGCCTACTTTCAGCAGTGTTCAATCCGCATCACCTGTCGTGACCTGGCGATCATGGGCGCCACACTGGCCAATGGCGGCGTCAACCCGATCACCGGCCAGCGTGCGCTGGCTGAAAAATATGTGGCCAATGTGCTCTCGGTCATGGCCACCTGCGGCATGTACGATGCCTCGGGCGACTGGCTTTACCGCACCGGCCTTCCGGCCAAAAGCGGGGTGGGTGGCGGCATCATGGCGGTGCAGCCTGGTCGCCTGGGCATCGCCGTCTTTTCGCCACGGCTCGACGCGCAAGGCAACAGCGTGCGCGGACTCGCTGTCTGCCAAGCCTTGACGGCTGATCTGGACCTTCATATGTTTGACGCATCACAGCGCGCCATACCGGCCATACGCAGGGCCACCACGCGGCGCTCGGTCAAATCCAACCAGCGACGCACTCAGGCAGCCAATGACTATCTCTTGAGTGTCGGAAAAAAATTGCGCCTGTTGCAGCTGCATGGCGCGCTGACCTTTGCCTCCATTGAACCTGTCATCCGTACCCTGACGCAGGACTCGGAGAACGCCGATTTTTTCATTGTCAACCTCAAGCTGGTGCAGGGTATTGACCGCACGGCGGCAGATTTTCTGGCGGGCATCCGGACAGAACTGTCGGAGCTTGGAAAAATACTCCTGTTTACGGAAGCTGGCGCGTGCTGGCAACATCTGATTGATGCGGGCGTTGCGCGCGAGGCCTTTTTTGCAGACGACGACTTTGCGCTGGAGTATGGCGAAAACCAGATTCTTGGCGCGGGCTTTTCCAGCCCTGCCAAAAGCAGTCACACGCCCTTGGCCGAATGTGACCTGTTTCTCGGGCTCAGCACACAAGAACTGGCATGGGTCGATCAGCACCTGGTGGTGCGAAGTTTTACCAAAGGTCAGACCATCATCAGCGCGGGTCAGGCGTCAAACGAACTGTTCGTGTTGACACAAGGCGCAGCCATGGTCAGTATCTCCACCCAGGACGGAATGGCCCGACTCGACGCGTTCTCATCGGGCGCAAGCTTTGGTGAGGTGGCCTTTTTAGACCGCTCACCGCGTTCAGCCAACGTCACGGCACTGAGCCCGGTGGTATGCCGGGTCTTGACCCGTGAAGCCTTTGACCAGCTCGACACGCAGGCACCGGCCATCAAGATCCGCTTGCTTGGCAACCTTGCCGCCAGGTTGACCACCATCCTGCGCCAAACCAGCCGCGAACTGGCATCGCTGAAATAGAGACAACCACTACACTCTGCGCAAACTATATGTTGTTGGAAAACCATGCGCATGAAAATCCTGACCCTGTCAGTCGCGGCCACGCTCAGTGTGTCGCTTTTCGCAGCCACGCCACAGCCAGCTAACGAGCGCCTGGCCTACGTACAAGCCGCCAAGCTGGTGCGTGTATGCATTTGGCCGGACTACTACAGCATCACCTACCGCAACCCAAAAACCCGGGTCTTGTCGGGCATCGACATTGATCTTGCCCTGGAGCTTGGCAAAGATTTGGGGGTAGCGGTGCAATTCATCGACAGCTCGTTTGCCAAGCTGATGGACGACGTGACGCAAGACCGCTGTGATGTGGCCATGTTTGCCATTGGTATCACACCTGAGCGGTCTAGAAAACTCCGTTTTACCCAGCCACACCTGGCCAGCGACATTTACGCCATAGCCACAAAAACCAGCCGTCGCATCAAAACCTGGGACGACATTGACCAACCTGGCTCGGTGGTGGCAGTGGCCAGAGGCACGCTTCACGAACCAGTCATGAAGGCAAAACTCAAGTCCGCTGACTTGCTGGTGCTCGACACTCCTTTTGCCAGAGAGCAAGAAGTGCAGTCTGGCCGGGCAGATGTATTCATGACAGACTACCCCTACAGCCAGCGTTTTCTGGCCAATGCCGATTGGGCACGCTTGATCTCGCCGCCGGGCACCTACCACATCACACCCTACGCCTACGCCATGAAACCCGGTGACGATGGCTGGCATGCCCGGCTTGAGCAGTTTGTCAGTACCATCAAACGCGATGGCCGACTGCTGGCAGCGGCCAAGCGCAACAAACTAGAAGCGATCATGGCACCATGAATCCACGCGCGCTGCAATTGCGCCGACTGTTCTTTTTAGGTCTGACCCTGTTTGTGGTCAGCACCCTTGGCATCACCGCCTACACCCTGTGGCGCCTGCGCGCTGATGCCATCACCAACAACCTGCAGCTTGCCGCGCTGCATGCGCGCAGTTTTGAAGACCATTTGACCCAAAGCCTGCGCGTCACGGAATTAACCGCTGCCAACCTCACCGCGCCCGTCAGCGACGCCAAAGATGTTCGTAGCGTTGAAAAAAGCCTGGTTGCCAGCCTGCGCCACACGCCATTTTTGCGCTCCTTGTCGCTGCTGAATGACACCGGACGCATTGTGGCAAGCTCCAACCCGGCCAACCGCGACGTGATCGTGGACACCCAGAGTTTCCTGCCGTTGGCCAACAATCCGGCAGAGTTTTTGCGCCTTGGGCAGCCTTGGGCCGGGCGTGACTTTGCCAATGGCCGCGCCACCACCAGTGACACACCGGTTGACATCGACGCGCAAAGCTTTATTCCTGTGGTGCAAGCCTTGCAGTTGGGTCAACGCCGTCTGCAATTGCTGATTGCGCTCAACCCGGACTATTTCCTGAACCATATGGCTGGCACGCTGGACCCAAAAAATGGCTCGGTGGAGGTGTTGCGCTACGACGGTAACCTGCTCATGAGCACCGACCATGACGCGCATGCGGGCACCGTCCAAACCTATGTCACCCGTGACCTGATACTGGCCGAAGTGGAATCAGGTGCGTTCGAACAAGCCTACACGGCGGGTCGGCCGGTATTGTCCGCTTTTCAAGGCTCACGCCTGTACCCATTTGTGGTGGTAACCCACCTTGACCGTGAACGCGCCCTGCAAGCCTGGTTCACCGAGGTCAAGACGCTGCTGGTGGTGCTGACCCCGGCACTGCTGGCAGTGATTTTGCTGACCATGGCCTTTTACCGGCGCCAACTGGCGCTGGCCGCTCAGCGACACGAGGCTGAACACCTTCTGCGCATCAACGCCACCGTGTTTGAGGCCAGCTCCGAGACCATCATCATCACCGATGCCGAAGCCAACATTCTGTCGGTCAATGCTGCCTTTACCCGCATCACCGGCTACACCGAACAAGAGGTGCGGGGCCGCAACCCGCGACTGCTGGCGTCAGGCCAGCATGACAAGGTTTTTTATGCCAGCCTGTGGGCTGAACTGTTGCATACCGGTGTCTGGCACGGCGAAATGCGCAACCACCGTAAGGACGGCACGCCATTTGATGCCCATCTGTCAATAACCATCTCGCGTGACAGCACGGGCCAAGTACAGCACTATGTGGGGGTGATGGCAGACATTACCGAGCGTAAACAGGTACAACAGGCACGCGACGAGGCACTGAACCGTCTGAAAAAAATTGCCAGCCGGGTACCGGGCGTGTTGTACGAATTTCGATTGCACCCTGATGGTCGAACAACGTTTCCCTATGCCAGCGACGCCATCATGGCGATGTATGGCAACCGCGTCAGCCCGGCCGATGTGCACAAAGATGCCTCTGCGGTATTTACCCTGATTCACCCCGACGACCAGCAAGCAGTGGCCACCACGATTGCACAGTCCGCCAAAGACATGAGCCTTTGGCACCATGAATACCGGGTCAAATTTGACGATGGCACCGTGCGCTGGTTGCTTGGCAGCTCCATGCCCGAGCGAGAAGCCGATGGCTCGGTCCTGTGGCATGGCTTCACTTCAGACATCACCGGACGCAAGGAAGGCGAAGAAAAACTCAAACTGGCCGCCAGTGTCTTCACCAACTCGCGCGAGGGCATCATGATCACCACGGTGGATGGCACCATTGTGGATGTCAACGGGGGCTTCAGCCACATCACCGGATATTCCCGTGGTGAAGTCGTGGGCAAGAATCCTCACATCCTGAACTCGGGCCGCCAGAACAAGGCCCATTTTGCAGCCATGTGGCAAGACCTGATTCACAAGGGCCACTGGTATGGCGAGATATGGAACCGGCGGAAAAATGGTGAGGTGTATGCAGAAATGCTCACCATCAGCACCGTGCTCAACGCTCTCGGTCAGCCCCAGCACTACGTGGCACTGTTTTCAGACATCACTGCAGCCAAAGAGCACGAGCAAAAGCTTGATCACATCGCGCACTACGACGCCCTGACCAGTTTGCCAAACCGTGTGCTGCTGGCTGACCGATTGTCCCAGTCCATGGCGCAAGTCAAGCGCCGCGGCTTAAAGCTGTCCGTGGTATTCCTTGACCTGGATGGCTTCAAGCTGATCAATGACACCCATGGACATGAGGCAGGTGACCAATTGCTGATGAACCTGGCCAACCAGATGCGGCAAGCCCTGCGCGAAGGCGACACGCTGGCGCGGATAGGTGGCGACGAGTTTGTGGCGGTTCTTGTGGACCTGGCCAATACCGCCGAGAGCATTCCCATGCTCTCGCGGCTGCTCAGCGCGGCGGCAGAGCCTTTCCAGTTGGGCGATGCAACGCTGCAGGTGACGGCCAGTCTGGGTGTCACTTTTTTTCCGCAGACTGAAGACATTGATGCTGACCAACTGCAGCGCCAGGCCGACCAAGCCATGTACCAGGCCAAGCTGTCAGGCAAAAACCGTTTTCAGATGTTCAATGCAGAGCATGACCGCAACATGCGCAGCCAGCACGAAAGTCTGGAACACATACAGATGGCACTGGCCCGTGGCGAACTGGTGCTGCACTACCAGCCCAAGGTCAACATGCGCACCGGCCAGGTGATCGGCGCTGAGGCCTTGATCCGCTGGCAACATCCCCTGCACGGTTTGTTGGCGCCAGCTTGTTTTCTGCCTGTGATCGAGGACCACCCGCTGGCAGTTGCCGTGGGGGAATGGGTCATTCACACCGCCCTTGACCAAATACAGGCCTGGCAAATCTTGGGGCTGGACATGGCAGTGAGCGTTAATATGGGCGTGCGTCAGTTGCAACAACATGACTTTGTGGCGCGTCTGCAAGGTATTTTGGCGTCCCACCCCACGACTTGCCCAAGTTACCTGGAACTGGAGGTACTGGAAACCAGCGCCCTGGAAGACATTGCAGGTATGTCAGACACCATTGAGCAATGCCGCCGGTTCGGCGTGCTATTTTCAATGGACGACTTTGGTACGGGCTATTCGTCACTCACCTACCTTAAGCGCCTGCCAGTCGCCACCCTCAAGATTGACCGGAGTTTTGTGCACGACATGCTGGACGACCCGGATGACCTGGCCATTCTTCATGGCATCATTGGCATGGCACATGCATTTGACCGAAAAGTCATTGCCGAAGGCGTGGAAACCGTAGCCCATGGCGCCGCCCTGCTGGCAATTGGCTGTGAATTGGCACAGGGCTTCGGTGTGGCTCGGCCCATGCCAGCCCACGACCTGCCTGCCTGGGTAGCGACCTGGAAACCCGATGCCGCCTGGACCAAGCTGCCCTGATTTGGGCGCGTTGCTTGAACAAGCTCGTCGACACGCAGCACCAGGCTTCGGCAAAAGCTTGAAATCTTGTGCGCGTTCCAGTTGGGCCTCTGTCACCGATGCGGAAGTCCATAAAAACGTGAGATCAAAATACCAAACGCAACAAACCATCACGGAATTTCACAAAACTCGGAAATAAACCACAACAGCCACGCAGCACCAGCCTCCCAAGCTCGCGTGTTAGTTTTGAGAGCCATCGCTAGTGAATTGCAGGTTGCTCGTAAACGTGCTGGACTCACTGTTGCGGAACTCCACCGCCGCACAGGAATTTCAAGAACAGTTCTACAAGGCTACAAAGCAGGAAAATTTGCGCCAGGGAGCATTGAGCTTAGAAAAGTCTGCGAGGTTTTGGGGGTCACGCCAAACCGCGTCGTTTTTGGTAACAAAAAGCCGCTCCAGGCAATACTTTTGCTAGAGACACTTGTCGGGGACCTGAGTGTATCGACCAACGGAATCCGTTTATCGACAATCTTCCAAATTCTAACGACGTAGGAACGGGTGAAGCCGTTACGGGGTGCGATCCAAAGTGATGTGTCGAACGACCTTGAGGCATGGTGATTGGGTCATGTGACCGGGCTTTGAAGAGAAAGGCGCGCGCACAAAGCACTCTGCGTACTTTTCAGCAATGTCGCGCGTGATTTCACTTCAAAACCGCATGCGCATGACCCAGTCGCCGTGCCGTGCGTGTAAGTCGTCTGTCAACGCCCCGAAATCGGCCAGCGCTAACCCCACACTTTGAATCGCACCCGCCGTTAGTTTGATCTCCCTGGATATACGTATGGTTTTGAAAAACTCCACGGGGCATACTTTTCCAGCGACAAAAGCAACTCGTGAGAGATAACTCTAAGGCAAGAATATTGCGGTGACGCAACAGGCAAACCCTCTTTTTCATCAATCATTGCCATCCATCCCAAGAACCGCCCAGATCGAAAACTCTCGTAAATGGGAGTCAAACTTGGGTCGATATGTGACCCACCATCCATGTCTGCGACTGCGGTCACGATGTCCATGCGAGACAACGTTTTCCTATCTTGGGACATTGCCACCGGCAAAGTCCACCATTCTGGAAATGGAATACGACTCTTGCCACCCATCGGCAAATCGAATTGTGGAACATAAGTGACCCCACTGGCATCAACTCTAATAGACAACAAATTACAGTGACCAATCAAATTTTTGGGATCAACTGGAGGGGTGACTGTGAAATAACGACCACTACGAAGGCTCAACTGGGCAAGGACAGATTTTGAGTTTCCATGGTGGTGCAGCAATGTTCGAAGAGTTCCTGCTATCGGCTTCGCGAATGCTATAACCCCTTGATCGAACTTATCACAATAGGCCATGAGAAGCAAAACTTGCTCCACAAGAGAGGCTTTCAAATCTTGGCTGCTTCGTGGAATTCGTGGTTCGTTTTTCATATTTGTAGAAGGACTCCCGGAAATGTAGAAACGCCTCAGAGCCCAAACGGGCGCTGAGGCGCATGAACATTGGTAGGGCGTCACAGACTTGAACTGTGGACCAAAGGATTATGAGTCCTCTGCTCTAACCAACTGAGCTAACGCCCCGACCGAACCGCGGATTGTACGGGGCAGCAACGCGCTATTTATGGTGACTCAACGCGTTGCTGACCAATTTGGAGGTAATGTCCACAATCTGGATCATGCGGTCATAAGCCATGCGGGTGGGACCGACCACACCCAGGGTGCCCACCACCTGGCCGTCCACCTCGTAGGGGGCGCTGACGATGGACAGGTCTTCAAACGGCACCACCTGGCTTTCGCCGCCAATAAAAATGCGCACACCTTCAGCCCGGCCAGCGACATCGAGCAAACGCATGAGCTGGGCTTTTTGCTCAAACAGGTCAAAGGCGCGGCGCAAATGGCTCATGTCGTTGGAAAAATCACTGACCGAGAGCAGGTTTCGTTCTCCTGAAATGATCACTTCGTCCTGCCCTTCGGTCATGGCCTCGGTGTTGGCCGCTACGGCCGCATTCATCAGGCTGGCAATTTCGCTGCGCAGAGAGTCGACCTCGTTTTTGAGTCGCTCACGCACCTGTTCAATCGCCAGGCCGACATAGTTGCTGTTAAGGTAATTGGCCGCCTCGACCAACTGCGACTGGGTGTAGTCCACCTCGGTAAAAATCACCCGGTTTTGCACGTCGCCTTCGGGCGACACAATGATGACCAACAGGCGCCGCTCCGACAGCCTCAAAAACTCGATGTGCCGGAACACCGAGGTGCGCTTGGGTGCAATCACCACGCCAACAAACTGGGACAAACTTGACAGCAGGTTGGCCGCGTTGGAGATCACTTTTTGCGGCTGGTCATGCGCCAGGCTGGGTGTGCCGATCTGGCCGCGCTGCACCGTCAGCATGGTGTCGACAAACAGCCGGTAGCCACGCGCCGTGGGAATGCGCCCGGCAGAAGTATGTGGGCTGGCGATCAGGCCCAGTTCTTCCAGGTCCGACATCACGTTACGGATAGTGGCTGGCGACAAATCCAGGCCGGAAGCGCGGGACAAAGTGCGCGAGCCGACAGGCTGGCCGTCGGCAATATAGCGTTCTACCAGCGCTTTGAGTAATAACTTGGCACGATCATCGAGCATGGTTTCATTTTACTTTTATTGCGGTGGCGTTGTTGCATTTTTCCAACGTCCACGCTTTTCGACCTTGTGGATATAGTCCCGAACGCTTGCCGTTGACATGTCGAACATGTCC
>Ga0208863_1001096_pt1 | contig 19114 bp, 17 predicted proteins | sample RifOxyD3_FD_184040 | JGI IMG/M metagenome (GOLD analysis project Ga0208863, IMG submission 184040) | Soil microbial communities from Rifle, Colorado - Rifle Oxygen_injection D3 (SPAdes) | ecosystem: Environmental > Terrestrial > Deep subsurface > Rock core/Sediment | place: Rifle, Colorado...
CGCCGAAAACACTGGATTCCGGCCTTCGCCGGAATGACGGAATATGTAGTTTTTTGAGTTGTTACGAGTCCGTCAAATATCAGGCTACAAATGCTTAAACTAGTGCCATTCTGGTCTGACCCCGATTACCCTTTATTTCTACCGACAACTATTGTCTCACGGTTTAGAGGCAATTCGTGGTCATCGAAACACCAGTAGTTTTTAAAATGTATCGATTGAAGCATGTGACATCTCGATAATTAGAAGCGACCAACGTGAAAGTAACCGGCGCTGCGCCACACGGACAGCAACCGAAGCTACAGGAGGTAGAGAAACGATGAACGAAAAGACGACAAATGGCGCAGCGTCCGTGTTAACTGCCGGGTTGGGCCTACCGTAGGATCGGTGATTCATGACAAAGCTCAGAAATCTCAGTGGCGAACTTCGCCTTAGTGGCTTCCTCTGCACTGAACCAGTGCTCGCTCAATATGTACTGGAGCGCGCCATCATGATCTATGCCAAGGCGCTCGGAGATGATGGTAGCCATCGCATGATGGTCACACTTCAGCGCCTCGACAATTTGTTCCGCGACCTCCAGCGTGATGCTCTGACTCGTTTGCCTAGCGGGGCCGTGAGTCATGAGCGTAGAGGACGGAGTAATAAGTCTCTTGGATCCGGCGAGAAAGATCAGTACGGCAGCAGACTGGCAGGTTCCGATGACATAAGTCGTGACTGGTATCGGGAGCGAGCGAAGCATGGAATAGATTGCAATGGACGTGCCGACGCATCCACCTGTCGAGTTAATTGTGAGCGTCAGTTCCCTGTAGCCGTTGGCGATCTTCCGTGCAACCGCATCAAAAATTGCGTTGTCGGTGCCTTCAGCTATCTGCCCGCCGATGTGAAACGGTTCCATGGTGACTCCAGTGCTAGTAGGCCCAACAAGTTATTCAGCAGACCCACATATCATCCCAAAAATCATGATAGCCGGAAAAACACAGCTGTGTGCGGTTTACTCCCAGGCTCCAAATCGTCTCGCCAGTCTCCGCAAAACCCAAAAAAATATGGCAGTCATGTCAGGCTATAAGAAAATGACCGAAAGCGTCAAGAACAAAATATTAATGCAATTCGCGATGTCTCTCTCATGGCCTGTTTTGTTTTATGATGTAGCTGTGTCGAATACTACCAAGGTAAACCAGCCAACCGGCATCGACTGGTTTATGGTGAACAGAGTTGGTTGCAGTCAAAAAGTGCTTGCGCATGGTGACTGAAAATGAAAAAAGGGTTTCAAAGCCTAAGCCTTGAAACCCTTGATTTTACTGGTGCCGGGACCAGGAATCGAACCAGGGACACTCGGATTTTCAGTCCGATGCTCTACCGACTGAGCTATCCCGGCGCAAAAGTAGCTATCATATATTGAAATATGCCCTGCTTGTCAACCTATTTCATTACCACCCTGGTGCTGGCCAGATGATCGTGCCAGGCGCATTTTTCCCGATCAATAATACTCCAGAAAAATCCAAGCCCCAAGGGCAAGGCAGACAGGCCATAGCCGACAAAGCGCAAAAAGGCCAGCCCAGGGGGAACCTCTCCACTATCGGTCCGCACCACCTTGAGACCCATGAACATCTTGCCAGGAGTCTGCCCCTGCCACCCATGCAGGGCCAGAAAATATATCGCGATAAACAGGGGGAAGGTGAGCGGGAAAAAAATAAAACAGAAAAAAATGGAAGAAAGCAGGTCGGGCCAGTTGAGAAAATGCCCCCCCAAAGCGGCGGCCACCGCACACAGGCAACAGAAATACAACAGATGAATCAAGAGAATATCGATCCCCATGGCCATCCCTCGGGCAAGAAAACCAGCGTATTGCGGCGGGGAGATGGCTTCCTCATCCATAGGCGTGTCGCTCTCCCTACTGGTCATCTTTTTCCAGGGTCAAACCAAGATCCGGGATGTCAGGCCCCGCACTTGCAGTTTTTTCAGGCTCAACAGCAGAGACTGCAGTCTTTTTACCATCTTCAAGAAACAACTCAAAAATATCGTGAATCTCTTCATTATCCTCCGCCATGACCGGTGGCTCCGCCATCATAACCTCAAGATCGTCAGCAAGGTTCTCTTGCCCGGCAAGATTTTCTGGCCCTGCTTCCGGCTTCATGGCTATCACCGGTTTTTTTCCCTCTGGCTGTAACGGGGCCAGATCCGCGACAGCAATATTTTCAAGATCAAGCACTGGTGGAGTCTGGTCTTCCAGGACGGCCCCTGCCAGCGGCACCTCGACAAGCTCGAAATCATCTTCATCTGCGGGCAGAACTTGCGCTTCCTGCCCATCCAGAATCAGGAACTCTTCCGCTTCGTCAAGAGAAGACTCAGGCTCTGCCCCTGTTTTTTGCCCCCCAAGAATCGCCCCAAGAAAAAAAGGCGCGGCATTCTTACCCACCGTGCCTTGGAGCTGTTCCGCCACCGCCATCAAGTCATTGCCGCACTTGCCGCAGGATTTCTGCCGATCAAACGAGATGTAGCCGCATTTTGGGCAACGCATGATGAATCTCCCTTCGCACAGTAGAAACCGCTGGATCGGTCAAGAAAAAAGTATGAATAATGCTACAACTTTATTATATATCTGTAAGCGTTCAGCAACACCACATCTGCTTTGTCATCGGCCTGCTTATGTGCAATAGCACACTGCACAGGCCTCTTTAGCGCATCTGTGGCACTGCTGAACGCTTACAGTCCCGAGTTTACCTGAAATTGGGTGCCCTTGGTGAACGATTACATATATCTTCACAGATGGTCAAGACATTCTCCTATCTTCACAGCAAAAAAGCAAGCGCGACAACTTTGTCTGGCCGTGCTTTTACCTCCGCCCCCTTTTCTCAGAGGAGAGAAAAATGAGATCAGCTTTCCCCTTTCGTTTTATCGTCTGTCTGTGTCTGCTGAGTCTTGTCGGAACAGGTTGTTTGTACCGTGAGCCGGTGCGCCATCTTTCCTCGGATATCTGTCTGATTACCCCTAACCTCACCCAGAAGGAGGTTATTTCCGCCCTTGGCCCTCCAGATCAAAAACAAAAGGGAGAGCAGGGAGAAATCTGGATCTATCAGGAAGTGAAAAAAAGCCTTTTGCGGAAAACCCCCTATCTTGGAAAGAAAATAGGCTCGGAAGATTATGATGTGGTGACCATAAGCTTTATCGGAGACACTGTGGCCACCTGCCTCTATCGCGGATATAATGAAGAGGAACTCAAGAAAAGCGGAATTACCATTAGTGTGCCGCGTGCGGACTAACAAGTACGAAAAATTCAGGGCCCGCATGGTTGAGGAGCAGTTGCTCCCCAGAGGCATTGAAGATCCGGCGGTGCTCCACGCCATGGAGGTGGTTCCGCGCCATCTTTTTGTCTCCGCTGCCCTGCACGCCCAGGCCTATGGCGATTTTCCCCTGCCCATCGGCCACGGCCAAACCATATCCCAGCCCTGTATAGTGGCCCTCATGACCCAGCTTCTACAGCTCACCGGCAAGGAAAAGGTGCTGGAAATCGGCACCGGCTGCGGCTATCAGTCGGCCATTCTTGCCACGCTCTGCGAAAAAGTATATACGATTGAACGGATAAAACCACTCCTGGCTCGCGCCAGGCGCACCTTTGATCAGCTCCAGATCTACAATATCATGAGCAAGGTTGCGGACGGCACCGAAGGTTGGCCTGAACATGCCCCCTTCGATGCGATCATCGTCACCGCTGCCGGACCGCAGATTCCGCAACCGCTGATGACCCAACTGGCAGACCCAGGCATCATGGTTCTGCCGGTTGGTGATCTGGAAAGTCAAACCCTCATGGTGGTCAAAAAAGAAGGGGGATTGGTGACCACCACTGCGGTGGAAAATGTCCGTTTTGTCAAACTGGTTGGCGCCCACGGCTGGCAGACAACCTGAACCTGGCCCATACATTCACTCCCCCGCTCTCACCCGTTTGGCCAAGCGTCGGACTTCGTCCAGGGTTTCCGCCAGATCAAAAGCGAGAAACCGCCGATCCTGCATAACTACCCTGCCGTCAATGAGCACCGTGGAGACATCGCTCCCCCTGCCCGCATAGACCAAGGTCCCCGGGTTGTAAAATGGGCTAAGATGTGGCTTTCTTCGCTCAATGATTACACAGTCTGCCCTTAGCCCCACAGCCAAACAGCCTGTCTGGCGGGCCAGACCCAACACCTCCGCTCCCATCCCCATAGCCATATCCAAAAGAACAGAAGCAGGCAGGCAGGTTGGCTCCCGGCTGGCAACCTTGTGCAGCCTGGCGCAGCTTGCCATCTCCTGAAAAAGATCCAGATCGTTATTGCTGGCGCAACCGTCCGTGCCCAGACCCACTTGCACCCCGGCGGCAAGCAGTTCAGACAGAGGGGCGATGCCCGAGCCGAGCTTCATATTGCTCTCCGGGCAGGTCACCACCTTGGCCCCGGTCTCCTGTAGCAGGCGAACATCATCTTCGGTCAACCAGACACAGTGCACACAGACTGTATTTTCATCCAGCAAGCCAAGCCCATGGAGCAGGCCCACCGGAGTTTTCCTGTGTTGCGCTTTGCTCTGGGCAATCTCATCCCTGGTTTCAGCAAGATGGATAAAAAAAAGGCTTCCCGCCTCGCGGGCCAGGGCCTTGGCTCGTTGCATGGTGTCCGGACCGCAGGTATATGGAGAATGGCAGAACAGGGCCGGAGTAAGCAGGGAATTTTTCCCCTGCCAGGCCGCAAGAAAATCAGCCGCTACGGCAATATTTTGTTTAGGTTCCGGTACCCCTGGCGCAGGAAAATCAATGATGCCCTGGGCGGCCACTGATCTCAATCCCGCCTCACAAAAAGCCTTGGCTGCTGCATGTTCATAAAAATAGGCGTCCGCCACCGTAGTGGTGCCGCCCATGATCATTTCGGCCGCGGCAAGCTTGCTGCACCAATAAACCATCTCCGCGTCAACCAGCCGCGCCTCGGCGGGGAAAATATGCTCGTTGAGCCAGGTCATGAGCGGCAGGTCATCAGCCAAACCCCGGAACAGGGTCATAGCGCCATGACTGTGACAGTTGACCAGACCCGGCATGACCAGATTGCCCGCGACCTCAATGATTTTTTCCGCCTCAGGTTGGGCGGGCAGATCGGCCATTGCCCCAATCCCGACAATGGCCCCGTCCGCCACAGCAAGATAGGCATCCTCCTGCATACATCCATCGACAGGATTTACCAGAAGCGTGGCATTTATCAGGAGCAGGTCAGGTTTAGGCACGAAGGTGATCCCCAATAATGAGCAGAGCTGGATATCCAGGTTAGCAAATAATAAACCGGGACAGATGTAATACAATCTGATATCGCAGAGTTAGCAAAAAAATAAACGTCAAACAGGAACCTGCCAGCATGAGCCGGTTAACCCGGAGGATGTCTTGCGGCTCAATGGGACGGATCGGGTCGCCGATGCTTGGTTTTTCCAGCAGCTGGCCGAAATAGAGGTTAGGTCCGCCGAGTTGGATGCCAATGGCCCCGGCTACCGCCGCTTCGGTGTGGCCGGAGTTAGGGCTGGCGTGTCTGCCGCGGTCTCTCAGGAGGATGAAGAGGGCGCCTTTTACATCAAGACGCAGCAGGAAAGCGGCAGCCGGGATCAGCATGGAGGTTAGCCGGGCCGGAACAAAATTAACTATATCATCCAGCCGAGCCGCGGCCCAACCGAATTTAAGATACCGTTCGTTTTTGTAGCCGAACATAGAGTCCATGGTATTGACCGTCTTGTAGAGCATGGCAGCCATGGGCCCGCCCAGCAGCGCGAAAAAAAGCGGGGCTGTCACCCCGTCCACCATGCTTTCCGCCACTGACTCCACTGCCGCCCTCGCTACCCCTGCCTCATCAAGATTGGCCGTATCCCGGCCAACGATCATCCCCACCCGCCTGCGGGCCTCAGGCAAATCGCCGGTGGCGAGGGCCGTGTAGACATCGGTACTGTGGCGCACCAGATCGCGAGCCGCAATGGTGGTGTAGAGCAGGAAGATGGAGACTGCCGTGCCCAGCCAGGGATGGAGAAGGACGGCGCCGGTAAGCATAACCCATATTGTTGTCCCGACAAGGCTTAAAACCAGGATAACGCTACAGATTCCAGCGGCAAAAGACGGCAGCAGGGCGCGGGTGAGTCGCTCACACCCTTGGCAGACCGCGCCGATCATCCGTACCGGATGCGGCAGACAACGCGGGTCGCCGAACAGCTGATCCAGGAGAATAGCGATGAGGATCTGGTATTCGAGGGCGATCATTTTTTCAGTAGCCGGTAAATAGCGTTCATGTCGATCTGGCTGCGCACTGCCTCAGCCAGCCGGTCAAAGGCTGGCTCCAGATCGTAGGCGGCCTGCACCAGATTAAGCGGGGCAAGCCCTCGCCTTTGCCGCAACCGGTCAATGAACCAGCGCCGGAATGGGTCCGCGTCAAAGATCCCGTGCAGATAGGTACCCCAAATGGCCTGGGAGGCGTTGCCCACCCCGCCGCTTTCGCCGTTGCTGAAATGGAGGATATCGCAGGCCTCACCGGCCCGACTCTGGCCGTGATGGATCTCGTAGCCATGCACCCCAAAGCCCGAGGCGAGATGAAGGCCGCTTTGTCGGGTCAGGGTTTTGTCTTTTTCCAGCACCGTGGCAAGATCGAGCAGACCAAGGCCAGTCAGGGATTCCCCACCTGATTCGATCTGATAAGGGTCGTCGATGCTTATGCCCAGCATCTGAAAGCCGCCGCAGATGCCGACGATCTCCCCGCCCTCCTCACCGTATTTTTTTAGGGCCTCGGCCAGGCCGGAGCTGAAAAGCCACTTAAGGTCGGCGATCACGTTTTTACTGCCAGGCAGGATCACGGCATCGGCATCCGCAAGATCGGCCGGGGTTCTGACGATTCTGACAAACAGGTCCGGCTCAGCCAGAAAAGGCTCAAAATCGGTAAAGTTCGAGATATGCGGCAGGTCGATAAGCGCCAGGGTGACATGCTCGCCCGCAGGCCGCCGGGGGCTGAACAACCCTGCCTTGAAGTTCACCGAATCCTCTTCCGGCAGCCCCAGGTTAGCCAGATAATCCACCACCCCCAGCACCGGTTTGCCGGTTCTTTTTTCCATATAATCCAGTGCTTCGGCCAGCAGCGATTTCTGACCCCGAAAGCGGTTCACCACGAAACCTGCGATCAACTCCCGCTCCCAGTCATCGAGAATCTCCATGGTTCCAACAAAGGAAGCAAACACCCCGCCCCGGTCTATGTCGCCGACGAGCAGAACCTTGGCTTGAGCATACCGGGCCATGGGCATATTAACGATGTCGTGGGCCTTGAGGTTCACCTCAGCCGGGCTGCCCGCCCCTTCCAGAACCATGACCTCGTATTCGCTGGCCAGCGAATCATAGGCCGCCTGCACCGTAACAAAAGCCTGTTTTTTGTAGGCCAGATAGTCGTTCACCATCATGTTGCCCACAGGCCTGCCCATGACGATGACCTGACTGCCCGTGTCGCTTGAGGGCTTAAGCAGTACCGGGTTCATGCGCACATCCGGGTCGAGGCGAGCGGCCTGGGCCTGCACCACCTGGGCACGGCCCATCTCGCCGCCCTCCCGGGTGACAAAGGAGTTAAGCGACATGTTCTGGGCCTTGAACGGAGCGACCCGCAACCCATCTTGCAACAGGATGCGGCACAAGGCGGCAGTGAGCACGGACTTGCCCGCGTTGGAGCAGGTGCCCTGGAACATGATGGCTGGGGTTTTTGGGATCATGGGACTGAGGCGCCTTTTTTGTTAAAAATAACCAGGTTGCGGGTCTTGCCGGAAAAGGGCAGGGTCAGCTCGACGATTTTCTGCAACCTGTAGGGACTGTACGGCTGGGCCAGCTGCCAGGCGGCAATCTCCTCTGCGGCCCGGGGGCCTTTCATGCAGATAACCTTGCCACCTGCCGGGTTGACTGCGGCGGCGTGGAGGAGAAATTCTCCGATATTGGTGAAGGCCCGGCTGGTGATGAGGGGTACGACAAGAGTTTTGCCAGCCACCTCGGTGGAGCCTTTTTCCAGCCGGCCGCAGAGCACCTCGATATCGCTCAACCCCAGGGTGCGGATCACGTGACGTAAAAAAGAGACCCTTTTCTGACGGGGCTCCACCAGGATTACCGACATTTCAGGCCGAGCCGCCTTGAGAACCAGACCGGGAAATCCGGCCCCGGAGCCGATGTCGAGAAGCGGCTGTTGCACCTCCCCTAACGGCGGAAGAACCCGAAGCAGGGTCAAGGAATCGAGAAAGTGGGTCTCCCATATCTCGCGGACAGGTGCCTTAGCTATCAGGTTGATCTTGCCACTCCAACGAAGCAGCTCATCACAGTAAAGCAAAAGCCGTTTGCAGGCCTGCCCGTCAAGGTTGAGGCCCATGGCGGCAAGGCCTTCCTCAAAAATCTCTTTGCCCTGATTATCGGTCATATCAAGGGGTTGTTGTTATCCAGATTGTACTCCTGTCCATCATCTTTCTTTTGCACTCAGGGGTATAAGTTTCGTTTGAGCAGGCAAGCTGCTCAACTCAGCTTTATATCGCTCGTTCCAAGCCTTCCCTGGCAAAGAAAACCTCCGGGTCTTCCTGCCCTACCGAAACACAATATTTTTCTGTCAAGGCATCGATCTGGGCATCGGTGCGCATAGGGTCATGATGAAACAGGGCCAGGGATTTAACCCCGGTGCGTCTGGCCGCCGCCACAGTATGCTCAAAGGAAGAATGGCCCCAACCAATAAATCGGGCCTGATATTCTTCCTGAGTGTATTGGGCATCATGCACCAGCAGATCCGCCCCGGCAAAAAAATGTTCTAAAACAGCATTCTGTTCCTCGGCCACCAGTTGTCCTTCTGTGGCCATACCTTCGTCATAAGAGGGATCAGCCAGATCTGTGCAGAAAACATTACGAAAAGGCTCGGTATCATAGGCGGTGCAGATCGTCTTTCCCTGCCAGGCAAAGCGGTAGCCAAGACAGAGAATGGGATGATTCAGGTATTTTGCCGTTACGGTAATGCCGTCCCCCAGATCAAGCGCTCCCTCTTTAAGATCAAAATAATCAATCCTGGCAGCAAGCTCTTCCTGACGAACCGGAAAATACCGGTAGGTTAACTGGTCGCCCACAATCTTGGCCAGGGTGTCACCCTCGAAACTGACTGGGCCATGAATCCTGATAACACTGCCAGGCACATAGATTGGGGTGAAAAAGGGAAAACCCATGATGTGATCCCAATGGGTATGGGTCAGGAAGATATCCGTGTTGATCGGGCCTCGCCTGAAATCGTTGGCCATTATAAAATTGCCCAGCTCCCTGATACCGGAACCGGCGTCGATGATGATGAGGCGATTGATCTCCGGAAAGCGCAGCTCAATACAGGCCGTGTTCCCGCCATACTTCATGGTTTGTGCCCCAGGACAGGGGATAGAACCCCTAACCCCCCAAAATTTTATTTTCATGCTCATTGCGTTTCCCTGGACACCTGGAGGAAAATCTGGGCCTTGTCAATTTCTTGCTGTACCACCGGTTGCAGGCTTGAAATCTCATACCAGGTCAGACCGATCTGGGAGAGAAGCTCAGGTAATCTGGACAGATCCGGATAACGGTCTCCGGCAGAGCCAATATCAAAAAGATTGGCGAAGATATTTGCCACGGCCACCACGGACACCAGCTGCCTGTTATCTGCCGAAGCCTTTTCCGGGGTGTGATGAAAACGCAGCAGTTCGTTGAGAGCGAGGTTAAGCTGCCACTTGTCGGCAATCATCTTACCTGCCCGGCTGTGATCAAAACCCATGATCATCTCCTCGGCTCGCAACAATGGCCCCTGCTCAATGGCAGACAACTCCATGACCTGCCGGTATTCCTCGGCAAAGCAGTGGTTAAGCGGGATTTTCCCCAGATCATGAAGTAGGCCGGCCACAAAGAACTCTTCGTGCATCATACCGGGGATACCCTTGAGACCAGCCATGGCCCTGGCCATCACCCCCACACAGAGAGAATGGGTCCAGAAGGCATCCATGGGCAGTGAACGAAATGAGTCTTTCTGCCCTATGCTGCCCAGCACCGCGGTACTCAAGGCCAGGTTTTTTACGGTATTGACCCCAAGCATGATGATGGCCCGGGTAAGGGAATTGATTTGGTTGGACAATGAATAATAAGCCGAATTGATGAGCTTGAGCACCTGTCCGGTCAGGACCGGGTCCAGGCCAATAACCCGATTCAGATCATTGGCCGAGGTGTTGGGGCGATTGCAGACCTCCAGAACCTTGGTCACCGTGGTGGACAGACTCGGCATCTGCTCAATATGTTTCTTGATCAGCACGACGCGCTGCTCATTGGTCAGGGGAGTCAAGGTCATTATCCTTCCTGCCTGTTAAAAGAAACCGTCTCGGCATAGGTTATGCCGGTTCCACCAAAGATATCAAGAGCGCTGCCGATGGTGGCGTCCAGACGATTTTGTCCCAGTTCCTTAATCCGCCAAAGGTCGGCAAGATTTCTGACCCCACCCGCGTAAGTGGTGGGGATGGGGCTGAAACGACCCAACAGCGCGATAAGTTCTTCTTCAATGCCCGCGCATTTACCCTCCACATCAACGGCGTGGATCAGAAATTCAGAGCAGTGCTTGGCAAAATAAGCCAGGGATTGCTCGGAAACCGTCACCTGGGTAAACTTCTGCCACCGATCAGTAACAATATAATAGACGTCATCCTTTTTTCGGCAACTCAAATCAAGTACCAGCCGTTCCCGGCCTACGATGCGGACCAGCTCCGCCAACCGATCTTCATGCACCTTGCCATCCTTGAACACCGACGAGGTGACAATCACCGCACTTGCCCCCTGCTTAAGCCAATAGGCGGCATTGTCTGCCGTAATCCCGCCCCCCACCTGCAACCCTCCAGGAAAAGCCTGCAAAGCCTCAGAGGCAGCGGCTTCGTTGCCCGGCCCCAACATGATCACATGGCCACCAAACAGCCCGTCCGCCTTGTACATCGAGGCATAATGGGAGGCTGGCTGATCCGAGGCAAAGTTGGTGGCCAGGCTCATCTCTTGGACATCGGAAAGAGTGGAGCCGACAATCTGTTTTACCCGGCCCTGGTGGAGATCAATGCAAGGTCTGAATTTCATAGGCTATGATCTGAAGGTTGAAGACAGTCTGCATACTCAAGGCAAGAGTAGCCTTTTCTCCGGGAAAAGGTCAATAAAAATGGACTTGCCAAAAGAGAAAAAGGCCACAGGTCCATAATACAACATTAAAGAGTTGCAGCAACGAAACGGCGAAGCAATAACCGTTGTAATCGCGGCTTGTTGCGATTACAACAATAAAAAAGGTGGCCAGCTTGCGCCGTCCACCTTATGCAGAGCCACCTTGTAAGACTATCCGTTTATTTGCAATCTTCCCTGATCATAAAGGTTTGGGGATCAAGCTTGAGGAGTTTGCCGCATTTGCTGACTGCCGCGGAACCCTTAAGTATCTTCAGGTCAAGACATTCGCTTTTCGCAACAGACTGAAGAAGCACGACGGTATTGAAAAGATCCCCCACGCCATTGCAGGGAGCAGGCACTTCGTTTGTATGCTGGTTGTCTATCCCCTCGCTGCAGACGGCGGAAAACCAGATCTGCAGGTTCATTTTCGTGGCCAGTTCTCGCATCTCCTCCAGCACCGAACGGTCGGTTTTGGCAAAATCAAAACCGTCAACCACCATGCAGCTTGGGGTAATGACGTGCTGTTGCACAAGATCATGCAGCCGCTCTTCCAGCTTGGCCCGGCTGAAACTGGACTCGTTGAAGGTGATGATCATCCGGTTGCGTTTGATCGCCTCGTGAATTTCCCCCGCCTTCTCAAGCTTGCAGGCCTTGGAAATATCCTGAAACAGGTCATCGTACCAGAGTTTAGTCTTGTCGAGGCTCTGGCCGACACTGACATGCACAACCTGTTTGTCGTTCAACAGACTGTCCATAGCGATCTGCACCAGCAACGCGGTTTTGCCCATGCCCGCTCGGGCCATAACCAGGCCCATGCGGCTGGATTCCTTGGCATCGCTTTCGCCTTTCAGATGACGGATGGGGTTCTTTTCAATCAGCTCTTGTTTTTGCATGGCGGCATCCTATTTTTTGTTTTTCTGGGCCTTGGCAATTAATTCTTCGGCAACGCTCTTGGGCACCTGTCGGTAAGTGGCAAACTCCATGGTAAACTCTGCCTTGCCCTGGGTCAAGGAGCGAAGATCCGTTGAATAACCGAACATCTCGGAAAGCGGCACCTCAGCCTCGATTACCGTGTAAGCGTCTTCCTCGTTGGTGCCGATAATTATGCCGCGCCGCTGGTTCAGGCTGCCCATGATCGAGCCCTGGAATTCGGAGGGGCCCTCGGCCGCGACCTTCATGATCGGCTCCATGATCATCGGCTTGGCCTTGGCGTAAGCTTCCTTGAATCCACCCATAGCAGCGAGCTGGAAGGCGATATCAGAGGAATCCACGGCATGAGAAGCCCCGTCGTTGATGGCGCAGCGCACCCCGGTTACATGGGCACCGATCAGGGCACCTTTGTCCAGGCATTTCTGAAAACCCTTGTCGCAGGAGGGGATATACTCACGGGGCACCGAGCCGCCGACAATCTTGTCGACAAATTCATATTCGCCCTCTTCAATAGGCTCGATATAGCCGGCAACCCGACCAAACTGACCGGAACCGCCGGTCTGCTTTTTGTGGGTATAGTTGAACTCAGCCCGCTGGGTAATGGTCTCGCGGTAGGCAACCTGGGGGGCGCCCACTGTTACCTCGGCCTTGTATTCGCGCTTCATCCGTTCGACATACACGTCAAGATGCAGCTCGCCCATGCCGGAGATGATGGTTTCCATGGTCTCCGGATCAACAAAGGTCTTGAAGGTAGGATCTTCCTTGGTAAAGCGATTCAGGGCCTTGGACATGTTGTCCTGGGCCTTGTTATCCACCGGAGTGATAGACAGGGAGATAACCGGCGCCGGCACATGCATGGAGGTCATGGAAAAGTTGTAATCAGTTCCGCTGGTAAAGGTGTCGCCGGAGGCGCAATCAATACCGAACAGGGCCACGATATCACCGGAGCCTGCTTCGTCAATCTCTTCCATATCGTCGGAATGCATCCGCACCAGGCGGCCAACCTTGGCCTTCTTGCCGGTTCGGACATTGACGATAGAATCGCCTTTTTTCAGGGTGCCCTGGTAGGTGCGGACATAGGTAAGCTGCCCGTAGCGACCGTCCTCAAGTTTGAAGGCCAGAGCAAGCAAAGGGTCGCTTGAGATATTGCTTACCTTGACCTCGGCCTCGTCATGATCCAGATCCAGGGCGAAGTTGTCAACATCGGTCGGGCAGGGCAGATAGGAAATAACCGCATCCAGCAGGAGCTGTACCCCTTTGTTCTTGTAAGCAGTGCCCATCATTACCGGGGTGAGCTCAAGTGCCAGCGTACCCTTGCGGATCGCGGCCATGATCATTTCTTCGGTCGGCGTGCCTTCGAGTACGGCCTCCATCAATTCATCGGAGAACATGGAAACCGCGTCCAGCATCTCTTCCCTCTTGAGGTCACATTCCTCCTGGTATTGAGCCGGGATCTCTTCTTCGCGGATCTTGTCGCCGTTTTCCCCATCAAAATAGATAGCCTTCATCCGCACCAGATCAATCAACCCCTGCATATCAACTTCCAGGCCCATGGGGATCTGAATGGGCACAGCGTTCAAACCCAGCTTGTCTCGCAGTTGTTTGATGACCCTGTCTGGATTGGCGCCGGTGCGGTCGCATTTATTGATAAAGGCCACCCGGGGAACCCGATAGCGGGTCATCTGCCGATTGACCGTGATGCTCTGGGACTGTACCCCACCAACTGAGCAGAGGATCAGCACCGCGCCGTCGAGCACGCGCAAAGCCCGTTCAACCTCGATGGTGAAATCCACATGACCGGGGGTGTCGATGATATTGATGGCATGATCCTGCCAGTCGCAATAGGTAGCGGCGGAACAGATGGTGATGCCGCGTTCCCGCTCCAACTCCATGGAATCCATTTTGGCGCCAACGCCATCCTTGCCGCGTACTTCATGAATGGCATGAATACGCTGGGTGTAAAAAAGGATGCGCTCGGTCAAGGTAGTTTTTCCCGAGTCGATATGGGCGCTGATTCCAATATTGCGGACCTTCGTAATGTCTCTCATGGTAAATCTTCCACTCCATTTGTGCAATTGCGCGGTTACTTCTGGTGCCGGTCAAGGCACCATACCTTGGAAACCCGGCTACTAAGCCGTCATTAAAAACAACTTGCACAATTATGCTCTCGAAAACGGCATAAGTAGCCGTAATTAAGGGCCCAAAAAGCACAGGTTATTCTTGTGACGGCTACTAATAAACGGCCTTGGTTAGAAGCCGCATGGACAGTCTTTTCCAAAACGGGGACTTTTACCCTGAAGGGCTTCTGCTGTCAAGGGAAAAATCCCCCGCATTCGCAAGCAGTTACTACTGATCTACGACAAGAGCTTACAGTTGAGAGGCAGTGCTTGACTTGGTTGCAGACCCGGTGATTACAGATACTCAGAGCAGAGCAAACTTTTTCATTTGATAGCGCAGGGTATCATAAGAAATCCCAAGCAACCTGGCAGCCTTGGTCTGGTTGGCGTCTGTTCTTTCCAGAGCCTGACGGATAAGATCCTTTTCCAACTCCTCCAAAGAAAGACCTTCTTCCGGCAGGATGATCCGCGAACAAGCGGACGACTCACTGTCTGTCCATCCAGCCAGATTCAGGCGAAGATGCTCACCTGTTATGGTTTCCATCTCCTCAAGTACCACACAGCGTTCAATAATGTTGCGCAATTCCCGTACATTCCCAGGCCAGCCATAGGACATTATGGTCTTTTCTGCCCCGGCAGAAAAACACTTGATGCTCTTTTTGAGATATTTGCTGGAAAAATAACGCAGGAAATACCGGGCAAGCAACAGGATGTCATGCCCTCGTTCCCGTAGGGGAGGCAACTCAATGGCAAAGGTGTGCAACCTGTAAAACAGATCTCTTCTGAAGCCCCCTTGTTCCGCAGCAACCTTGAGATCTTTGTTGGTGGTCACGATCACCGTGGCTTCCACGGGCAGATCAACGCTGCCCCCCAGTCGCCGAATCGTCCTATCCTCGATAACCCGCAGAAGTTTTGCCTGAAGATCCAGGCGCATATCGCCAATTTCATCAAGCAAGAGAGTGCCACTGCCAGCCAATTCAAAAATTCCCTTTTTATCCGAGCGGGCATCGGTAAAGGCTCCCTTCATATGCCCGAACAGTTCACCTTCAATGAGGTTTTCCGGCAAGGCCGTGCAATTAACGGCAAAGAAAGGGCCATTGCTCTCGCCCTCCTCTCTCCGGCAATGAAAATAGCGGGCCAAAATCTCCTTGCCGCTTCCTGACTCCCCGGTGATGAGAATGGTCTCCGCTCTGGCCTGCACCAGTTTATCCGCTTTCTTAAGAATTTCCACCATAGGGGGAGATTCACCGATCAATCCCTCTCCCAAATAAGGGCAAAGATTTTTCCTGTGATAAGCAATCTCCGCCTTCAGCCGGATGTTCTCAATGATATTCCCAACGATGATTTTTATCTCATCGAGATTGAACGGCTTGGTGAAATACTCAACCGCGCCGAGCTTCATGGCCCGGATAGCCGATTCCGCCGAATCATCGGCGGTCAGCATGATTACCTCCACGTCAATATCTTCTTTCTTGATAGCGGCAAGGACATCGAGGCCGCTCATTTCCTCGGCCAAATCAATATCAAGGAAAACAATATCCGGTTGCCAGGCAATAATATTGGCAATAATATCCTGTGGAGTGGTTTGAAAATTCACCTCATACCCATCACTTTTCAAGCCTCTGGCAAGCATAGCTACAATCAGCTCATCATCGTCCACTGCAAAAATTCTTCCCCGGTTTTTTAGCATAGGTTTTCATCCTTGCTTTTTTGTTCGATTGGCAAGGTGACGGTAAAAACCGTTCCCTGATCCAAAACACTGACTATTGCGATCTCGCCGTTATGTTGTTCCACAAGGCGTTTGGTTATTGCCAACCCCAGCCCGATCCCTTTGGGCTTGGTGGTGTAAAACGGCTGAAAGACCTTGGCACATGCCTCTTCGCTCAAGCCTTTCCCCCTATCCGCAACGATCAACTCCACGCTTCCATTATGGCCCAACCTGGTGCTCACAGTTATTGTCGCGCCTGCGCTGGATGCATCCAAGGCATTGAGCAACAGATTCAAGACTATTTGCTGCATCTGGGAAGCGTCCGCCTTAATCAGGGGAAGAGCCGGATCAAGGTTGCAAACGAACTCCAGCCCCTTTCGTTGGACTGCCCCGTATTCCGGGGATTTAAGCAACATGGACAAATTTTTTATAGTGTTTTCAATCTGTTGGTTCAGGGCGAGCAAAGAAAACACCGGCCTGGGTGTCCGGGCATAGTTGAGGAGATTTTTCAACAAAGACTCGATTCTCTGCACCTCCCCGACAATCTGCGTAAAAATCATCTTGTCTGCCGGAGCAAGTACTAACTCGTTCATCAATACTTCCATGGAAACCTTGATCCCGGCCAGAGGATTTTTAATCTCATGGGCCAGACCGGCAGCCATCTGGCCGACCACTGCCAGTTGTCGGGAACGCTGCAACGCTGTCTCGGTCCGGTTGCGCATAGTCACATCCCGATCAAAGGCCAAAATATATTTGCGCCCTTCACTTTCAAGTAGCCCCGCCCGAACCTCTACCGGAAAAACAGTGCCATCTTTCTTCCGGTGCTCCAGCATTGCTTCAAGCCGTCCGCCTGCTAATATCTGCTGGATGCGCGCCGGAACGTGTGCCGCGCTTTCTCGTGTATCCAAATCTTGAATATAAAGGGTACGCAACTCATCAACCGTATAACCATGCATGATTGCCGCAGCCTGATTAGCGGCGATAATTCGCCCAGCCGCCTCTCCTTCTCCCTCCATGATAAAAATGGCGTCACTCGCTGACTCAAAAAGCACCCTATACCTGTTGTGTTCGGCAGCAAACATCTCGCGCTGCTTTTTCAGCGAAATAGTCATGTGATTAAACGCGGTAGCCAGCACATTGAACTCATCAGGCAGTTTTTCAGCAATGATGTAGTCCAATTCCCCGGCCTTGACTATTTCCGTTGTCTGAATAAGTACAGCAAAAGACCTGGCAAAACGTTTGATAAAAATAAAGGCCAAAACAAGAACAAGCAAAGGCAGAGCAATCAACAGCCCCAGTAAAATATTTTTCATTCGGGCAATATCTTGTCGGGCTTGGGAAGCCTTCAGGGAAACCGTCTCAGAGGACATTGACACCAGAGCGTCAATGTCCTTAGAAAGCTGCAAGCCCGTGCCAATCGCGCTTTCTTCTGCCATTTCCCGCTGCTCGCGATCTGCGTATACACTCAACGAATACACCCGGCTCGCATTTTCCAGGTACTCATGAATGCCTTGCTTCAGGCGAACCAACTTGTACATCGTGGATTCGCCATGATGACACTTGAAGCAACTTGCTCCAAGAAAATCCAGTGCCTCGCCATGCGCCACAAAATCATCGATGTTTGTCCGGTGCAGCGAGTGGGAGAGATACAGGTCAGCTTGAATGATGTTAATTTCTTTGCGCAGGTTGTCTCGAAGAAATTCCATTTGATGGACAGAAAAGATTATCTCAAGATTATTGATAATCCTATAGTTAATCTCGAAAATATATAAGCCGCCAACGCTGAAAAAAAAGGTCAGGCATAGCAAGGCGAATATCGCTTTTTTTATCATAAGTGCAAGCCAGTGCCCACAAAAGGCAGCGTTAGATGGATGGCAGAGATACCCAAACAACTGGCCTCAATTAACATGATCATATGTTGCCAGATCCAAACCAATGTATTTGGCGTACTTGATAACAGGAACATACTCCTGCACCAGGGTGGCAATAAAACGACGAGCACCGAATTGCGCCAGCACACGCTTACCTTCTTCCGCATCCTGATCCATGGAAAGCAGCGTGCTTGTAATGGCGCTTTTCAAAGCGGGGTCTAAATCATGCCGAACAGCCAGGGTATTTCCCGGAACCTTCTCCGAGGTGGCAAGAATCTCCAGTTCCTTTTTGATCCTGGGGTTTTTCTTAGCCTCTCGATAAAAAGCGATATCCGTAACCGCACCCACATCCGCCCTGCCATCCAGGACATCCTGCAAGGAATTCTCATGGCTGCCGCTATAATAGATCTTCTTGAACCAGGAGTGAGTATCCATAATCCCTCGCGTGCGCAAGAAATACAGCGGAAAAAGCCAGCCCGCAGTGGTTGCTTTGTCTACAAAAACCAAAATCTTGCCCTTCATGTCCTGGGCCGTTTTTATACCGAGGTTTTTTCTGGCAAAGATTATGCCATAATAAGTGGATACCCCGCCTTCTAATTCACCCCTGACCAAGGGTTCAACACCCAACTGATTGATTGCCAGTGCTGCGACAAAGCTACCCAAAAAAGCCCCATCCAATCCCGCACTCTGAAAATTGTCCAGGATGTTCCCATAACGGGAAAGGATTTTGAGTTCAACAGCTACCCCTGTTTTTTTAGAAAGGTAGCTGGCAAGGAGTGCGTAATCTTTTTTCTCGGCGAAGATGCTCGTTTCCGGAATAAAGCCAATGGTAATTTTTCTGGCCGGAGAAGGGGCTGATTTTGGGGCAGGATTTTTATCAAAATCATCGCGGCAACCAGCCAGCAAGAGCAGGAAAAGACCGCACAGTAGAATCCGGCTTGCGTTTTGAACAAAAACCAATCGCATATCAATCCCCCCCCCAGCTCAATATGATGGCCTTATCTTACAGCCTTTCAGGGTAAAAAGAGTACCAGCCCCCCTGTATCTGTGCAAGATGCAATTCGCGCTACCAGAGTCAGAAAAAGGCGGGCATATCTACTTTTCCCTCCCAACACCACAACGAGCTAATCAGCGCCATGGCAAAAAAAGGGGGAGGAGACAATGCCCCTCCCCCTTGTGGAGGATTCCAGATAAAAAAGGGTTCATTCGTGTTTAAGTTGAAAGCCTCGGGTTAAGCAGTCCGCAGTGCTGGTGAATTTTGAGGAGGAAGTAGGCAACGTCCTTATAACCGTAGGCCATCCTC
>Ga0208863_1001097_pt1 | contig 19102 bp, 14 predicted proteins | sample RifOxyD3_FD_184040 | JGI IMG/M metagenome (GOLD analysis project Ga0208863, IMG submission 184040) | Soil microbial communities from Rifle, Colorado - Rifle Oxygen_injection D3 (SPAdes) | ecosystem: Environmental > Terrestrial > Deep subsurface > Rock core/Sediment | place: Rifle, Colorado...
ATGGTACTGCCAGGGAAGCTTGGTGGGAGAGTAGGTCGCCGCCGATTCTTTTTTTTGTTGTAAAACCCTTCCCCTCAAAAGGAAGGGTTTTTTTTTGCCCATCGCCCTCCGTTGTTTTCCCGCACATTAATTTCAGTCCCGGTTACAGTTCGGTGGTTTTGGCACTTCTGACTGCCCCGGTGAACGGTTACCAGTCCCGGCACCATTTTGGTTTTCTCAAAAAATCTGATACGCTGATATGTGTTGGAATGGCGCATGTAGTTGAATAATATTCTTCAGTCGGAAGAGAATATTCTTTAATTCAAGGGATCCCATGTGTTGTCTTCGTTACTAATTGCTTGATATTACGATAAATATTTTCTGGGCATGGTCCTTGCTTTATCTCCTGTCAAGTGCCAAGGCTAAATTCTGAGAGCATTAGATATTCCTTGGTTTTTCAGGTAAAAAAAAGACGTGCCCTATAGGGATACGCAACCCCAGGAGGAACAAAATGAAAAAGATAGCGATTTTTACCCTCATGCTTCTGTTGAGTGCCGGGATTGTCTTGGCCAAGGACTATGAGATCCAGAAAAAGGCGGGCGATCTTAATGTTGTGGTGAAAATGGACAAAAATCCCGCAGTGATGGGCGAGAACGGGATCGACGTAACGGTGAAGGACGCCGCTGGCAAGGAGGTGACGGATGCCGGGGTGAAGGTGGAGTATTCCATGCCCGCCATGCCGGGAATGCCGGCGATGAATTACGGCGCGGTTCTTGCCCGGAACAAGAATGTCTATCAGGGGAAATTGAATTTTTCCATGTCCGGCCCCTGGAATATCGCGGTGAAGATCCTGCGCGGCGGCAAGACCGTATCCACCAAGTTCAGCGTGGATGTGCAGTAGCCTCTGGGGCGGAAAGAAGGGAGGAATATGTATGGGAGATGGTTCTGGGAGGATGAAAAGACTTTTGTCCCTGTTTGCCGCCGGGGTTATGTTTTTTGCCCCGGCGGCAGTGGTGCTGGCCGGGGAGTTGTCGCTGCAAGGCCTCATTGACGAGGCCTTGCAAGCCAGCCCCGAGATATTGGCCGCTCGCGCAAAAGCAACGGCTTCCGGCTTCCGGGTGCCCCAATCCATGAGTCTGCCGGACCCGATGGTCATGGTCGGCTATCAGAATGAAGGGACAAGCAGCTTCACCTTTAATGAGGCCTCTGACTCCCAGTTTCTCTTCTCCGCTTCCCAGCTTTTCTTCTTTCCGGGTAAACGGGCTTTGAAGGGAGAGGTGGCGGCCAAGGAGGTGGAAAGCCTTTCCGCTTCTGCGAACGCGGTGCGATTGAGGACCATCGCCGTGATCAAGGAACTTTACTACGACCTGTTTCTTGCCCACCGGAGCATGGATTTGCTCAGGGAGAAAGACGTTCTTCTCCACAAGGTTGAGGATGCCGCCCTGGCACGGTACGCCGCTGGGGAAGGAATACAGCAGGATGTTCTCATGGCGCAGACCGAGAAGTACATGCTGCTTGAGCGGGAAGAAATGTTGAGGCAGAGGATTCAGACCCTGGAGGCCCTGCTGAACTCCACGGTGGGCAGGGATCAGGCCGCGCCCCTGGATCGGCCTGCGGCGCCGGCCTTTGTCCCCTATTCCCAAACCCTGCCTGAGCTGCTTGCCGCAGCCTACGAGAATTCTCCGGAGATCAAGGCCAGGGAGAAGATGGTAGCCTCCACCAATGCCAGGGTGCGGGTGGCACAGAGAGAGTATTATCCGGATATTACCGTGACCGGCAATTACGGTTTGAAGGGCTCGGCCTTTGAAGATATGGATATGTGGAGCCTGACCACCAGCGTCAACGTTCCCCTTTATTACACCACCAAACAACGACCGGCGGTGCAGGAAGCCGAAGCCTCCATGAGCGGGGCGAAAAACGAATTGCAGGCAGTCCGGCTGCGGCTCTCCGCCGCCATTCGGGAGAACCATGCCTTTATGCGGACTACGGAGCGGTTGATGGAACTTTACCGGCATGGCCTGACCCCGAAGATCCATCAGGACTTCCAGGCGGCCATGGCCTCGTACGCCACGGGCAAGACCGATGCTCTGAGTGTGATCTCCAGGCTGAAAACCATTACCGAGATTGAGACCTCCTATTGGGGGCAGCTGGTGGAGAGGAAGAAGGCAAGAGCCCGGCTTGAGGCTTTAACAGGGGTGACGGATTTTCGCACGGAGGAAGGGCGGCAATGAACAAGAAGACTGGCATAATCACGGCGGTCCTTTTCCTTTTTATAGCGGGGTCGATTTTTGTCGGACTCTCCGTCCGGGGCGGGGGAATTTTTGGGAAAAAGACTCAGGATTCGGCGGGGCAGATCGAGCCGGACATGTCGGCGCAAGCTCCTCCTTCTGCACACCAGGGCCACGGCGGGACCCCCGTTTTGCCGCAAGCAGAACCATCTTCTCTCGAGGGGACTGAAAGTAGCGCAGCTTTTTCGGAAGAAGCGCCGACCGTCGAGATCCCCGAGGCGGGGCAACGGTTCATCGGGGTGAAAACCATCGCGGCTGAGGAAAAATCCCTCGATAAAAACATCCGCACCGTGGGCCGCGTCGAGTATGACGAAAGAAGGATCGCCACGGTCAACACCAAGATCGGGGGCTGGATCGAAAATCTCCGGGTCAACTACACGGGCCGATATGTGAAAAAAGGTGAAGTACTCGCCGAAATCTACAGCCCGGAACTGGTTGCCGGCCAGCAGGAATACCTCAACATCCTCAAGTGGTCGCGGCAGGGTGTTACTCCGACCGTAGCCGGGGAAATCTCCGAGATGAACCGGATGTTGGCCCAGGATGCCGAGGCCATGCGCCAGGCCGCCCGGCAGCGGCTGCGATTTTGGGATCTCACTGAGGCTCAGGTCAAAAGGATTGAGGAAACCGGTTCGCCCCTGCGAACCCTGGCCGTCTACAGCCCAGTGAGCGGGTATGTGGTGCAGAAGGCCGTGGTACAGGGCATGAAAGTGCAACCAGGCGAGAAGCTTTTTGATCTGGTGGATATCTCCACGGTCTGGGTGGTGGCCGATATCTACGAGCATGAGCTCGCCCTGATCCGAACCGGGCAGAAGGCGGAGATTACCCTGGCGTCCTTGCCGGGCCGGGTGTTTTCTGCCGCCATCGAATATGTCGCCCCGCTGCTGGCCGGAGAAACGAGAACGGTCAAGGTCCGTTTTACCCTGAATAATCGGGGCGCGGAGCTGAAACCCCAGATGTTCGCCAATGTGGGAATAAGGATTCCTCTGGGCAAGAGGCTCGTCGTGCCGGATAGTGCGGTACTCAACACCGGAGCCCGCCAGCTCGTCTATGTGGACAAGGGCGATGGCTACTTTGAGCCCCGCGATGTCAGCCTGGGGCTCAAGGCCGAGGGGCTGACGGAGATCTTGAGTGGTTTGCAGGCCGGGGAAAAAGTGGCCTCGGCCGCTACCTTCCTCATTGATTCCGAAGCGCGTCTCAAAGGGGTGGTGAAGTAATGATCGCCCGAGTCATTGATTACAGCGCCCGCAACCGGTTCTTTGTTTTTCTGCTGGTGGGCGCCCTTATCGGCTGGGGAATCTGGGCCATCCGCAACACCCCCCTTGACGCGATCCCAGATCTGAGCGACACCCAGGTCATCATCTACACCCAATGGGAAGGGCGCAGCCCCGATCTCATTGAGGACCAGATCACCTACCCTATCACTTCAACCCTTCTTGCCGCCCCCAAGGTCCAGGTGGTGCGCGGGTTCTCCTTTTTCGGCACCTCTTTTATCTATGCCATTTTCGAGGAAGGGACCGATATCTACTGGGCCAGAAGCCGGGTGCTGGAATACCTCCAGGCGGTAAAGGACAAGCTCCCCGCCTCGGTGAACCCCGTGCTGGGGCCGGATGCCACCAGCGTGGGCTGGGGCTTCTCCTATGCCCTGGTGGATGAGACCGGAGGACACAATCTGGCCGAGCTCCGTTCCATTCAAGACTGGAACATCAAGCTGGCCCTGGAAAGCGTGCCGGGGGTCTCCCAGGTCGCCAGCATCGGCGGCTTTGTCCGCCAGTATCAGGTGAGCATCGACCCCAACCGGCTCCAGGCCTACAACCTCTCCATCACCATGGTCATGGATGCCATCCGCAAGAGCAACAAGGATGTGGAGGGGAGGGTGCTGGAATTTTCCGGGGTCGAGTACATGGTGCGCGGCCGCGGCTACCTCAAGGGCATCAAGGATCTGGAAAATATCGCGGTGGGGGGCAGCGGCAGCGGCACCCCGGTAATGCTTAAGGATGTTGCCGACATTCAGCTCGGGCCGGAGATCAGGCGCGGTCTTGCCGACCTTGACGGGCGGGGAGAGGTGGCGGGCGGCATCGTGGTGGTCCGCTTCGGCGAGAATGTCCTCAGCGTCATCGACCGGGTCAAGACAAAAATCAGCGAAAGCATCGAGCCGAGCCTGCCGGCGGGGGTGAAGGTCGTTGTCACCTATGATCGCTCCGATCTGATCCACCGGGCCATCGATACCCTCACCGAAGAACTGGTCAAGATCTCCCTGGCGGTAAGTGTGGTCTGTCTGGTGTTTCTCTTCCATCTACCCAGCGCCCTGGTGGTAATTTTCACCCTGCCCGTGGCGATCATCGTTTCCTTTATCTGCATGTACTATCTGGGGGTGACGGCGAACATCATGAGCTTAAGCGGCATCGCCATCGCCATCGGGGCTATGGTGGACGCCTCGATCATCATGGTCGAGAACGCCCACAAAAAGCTGGAGGAGTGGGAACACGCCGGCCGGCCGGGCAATCGCGCCGAGGTGATTATAGAGGCGGCCAAGGAGGTGGGGCCGTCCCTCTTTTTCTCCCTGCTGGTTATCACCGTGGCCTTTCTGCCGGTCTTTACCCTGCAGGCCCAGGCTGGACGGCTGTTCAAGCCTCTGGCCTACACCAAGACCTTTGCCATGCTCTTCTCGGCCTTTCTCGCCGTCACCCTGACCCCGGTGTTGATGACCCTTTTCATTCGGGGCAAGATCATGTCCGAGGAGAAAAATCCGGTCAGCATTTTTCTCCATCGGCTCTATGCGCCAATGGTGCGCGTGGTTCTGCGATTTAAACGGACGGTGATCGTGGTCGCGCTCGTCATCATGGCGGTGAGCGTTTTCCCTTTCCTGAAGCTCGGCTCCGAGTTCATGCCGCCGCTGTATGAGGGAGCCCTTTTTTATATGCCGGTGACCTCTCCTGGCGCAGCCATCTCGGAGGTGTCGAAGCTTCTCCAGCTCCAGGACAAGATCCTGAAGGAGATTCCCGAGGTGGCCCAGGTCTTCGGCAAGGCCGGCAGGGCGGAAACCGCTACCGACCCGGCGCCCCTGGAGATGTTTGAAACCGTGATCAATCTCAAGCCCGAGTCTCAGTGGCGGCCGGGGATGACGGTGGAGATGTTGAAAAACGAGATGAACGATGCCCTTTCCCTGCCGGGGGTGGCCAACTCCTTCACCATGCCGATCAAGGCCAGGATCGACATGCTCGCCACCGGCATCAGAACCCCGGTAGGGATCAAGGTCATGGGTCCGAACCTTGCCGAGCTTGAGCGGTTGGGCACTGATATTGAGGCCCGGCTTAACGGTATCTCCGGCCTTCGGAGTGTTTACGCCGAGCGGGTGACCACCGGCTATTTTCTTGATTTCACCATCAGGCGGGAGGAGGTGGCCCGTTACGGCCTGTCCGTGGATGAGGTGCAGGAGGTTATCCAGTCGGCCATCGGCGGGATGAACCTAACCGTGACCGTGGAGGGCAGGGAGCGCTATCCGGTAAATGTCCGCTATGCCAGGGAGTTGCGGGGCGATGTTGAACAGCTGAAAAGGGTGCTGGTCCCTGTATCCGTGGGCATGGCCGCACCGACGCCGGGCGGCATGTCTTCGGTTCAGCCTGCTCCCCCGCCCACCGGCGATCTTCTTCAGGTTCCCCTGGGAGCGCTGGCCGACATCCAGATCGTCAAAGGGCCGCCCATGGTCAAGAGTGAGGCCGGTCTTTTGGCCTCCTATGTCTACATTGATTTCTTCGGCCGGGATGTGGGCGGCTTTGTGGCCGAGGCCAAGGAACGGGTTGCCTCATTGAAGATTCCTCCCGGCTATCGGCTGGAGTGGAGTGGGGAATACGAGCATCTGGTGAAGACCCGCGAAAGGCTGCAACTCGTTATTCCCCTTACCCTGCTGGTCATCTTCGTCCTAATTTATTTAAACACCAAGTCGGTGGTCAAAACCGCGATCGTCTTGCTGGCCGTACCCTTTTCCCTGGTCGGCGCCTTTTGGTTGTTGTACGTCCTGGGCTACAACATGAGCATTGCGGTCTGGGTGGGGATCATTGCCCTGGCCGGGATCGATGCGGAGACCGGAGTGGTCATGCTCCTTTATCTCGACCTGGCCTACGACAAATGGGAAAAGGCGGGGAAGATGCGGAACCGCGAAGATCTGAAAGAGGCGATCATGTACGGGGCGGTAAAAAGGATTCGCCCCAAGCTTATGCTGGTGGGGACCACGCTGCTCGGCCTGGTACCCATCATGTTCAGTACCGGCACCGGCGCCGATGTGATGAAAAGGATCGCCGCGCCCATGGTGGGAGGGATCGGCACCTCAACCATCCTCGAACTGCTCATCTATCCGGCGATTTATATGCTCTGGAAACAGAGAGATTTTAAAGCTGAGTTGAGCAGCTTGCCTGCTCAAACGAAACTTATACCCGAAGGGTGAAAAAAGACGGCGGATGGCGTCCGGTAATGGCTTCCCGGCTTCCTCTCTCCATGGCCTGGGCACAGGGTGGTTAGAGTGGCGATGCTTTTTTTCATGGAAAACTTGCCCTTTCTGTTTTAGGCTGGGTTGGAGATGTTTTTCCCCGGCCTTCACTTTTTCGACATGGCAGGTTCATGGCAGGTTCCTTGATTTCGCAAACGATTCTTGACGCAGGCGCGCTGTTGGAAAGCAGGTCGGAAGGCATGGCTCTGCTTGATTCCGAGGCGCGTTTTGTTTATGCTAATCCTGCCTATGTCCGGTTGCTGAAAGAGGTCTTTAATCTGACCGTCGGACCAGGCTCCCGCCACCAGTATGTTCTGCCCAACAGCCAGCGGGCCTGGGCCAGCGATCTTTATCAGCGGGCGCTTTCCGGCAAGAAGTTTACCGTGGATTTCAGCCGGAACTGTCCGGAGGGCAGGTTCTGCACCTTCGAGCGCTCCTTCAGTCCGGTTCACCACAACGGCAGGCTGGCCGGATTTTCCGAGGTGATCCGGGATGTGACCGTGGAGCGCAGCCGGGAGGTTGAACTGCGTCGGGCCTATGACACCCTGGAAAAGCAGATTGCCGCCCGGACCAGCAGCTATCAGGAATACAACGCAATTCTCGCCCAGGAGATCGTCGAACGGCAACGGGCCGAGGAGGATCTCCTCGAAAGCGGCGAACGTCTGTCGCAGATCTTGCAGGGCAGCTCCATTCCCACCTTTGTTATCGACGAGAATCATATCCTTACCCACTGGAACAAGGCCTGCGCCGTGATGACCGGGCTGACGGCCGGCGAAATGGTGGGCACCCAGGACCAGTGGAAGGCCTTTTATCTCTATAAGCGGCCGGTTATGGCGGATCTGGTGCTGGATGCCGCCATGGAGGCGAGGATCGCCAAGTTCTATTCCGGCAAGTACCGGCCTTCCGCCTTGATAAAGGGGGCTTATGAGGCGGAGGATTTTTTTGACTTCGGCCATGAGAGCAAGTGGCTTTTTTTTACCGCCGCACCGATCAAGAACCTTGCCGGGGATGTCATCGGCGCCATTGAAACCTTGCAGGACATCACTGACCGCAAGCGGATGGAGGCCGAGGTCCGGCGGATGAACGACGCCCTGGAAGCCCGGGTCGAGGAGCGGACCAACCAGTTGGCCCGTACCTACGAGCAGCTGCTCCATGCCGAGAAATTCAGCGCGGTTGGCAAGCTGGCCGCCTCCATTGCCCATGAATTCGGCAATCCGATCATTGGCATCCGCAATTTTTTGCAAGGCTTGCGTAAGCATGTGCAGCTTGAGAAGGGCGATGCCGAGATGCTGGAGCTGGCCATTGGTGAATGCGTACGGGTCAAGGATCTGATCAGCACCTTGCAGGACTTTAACCGGCCCACCACCGGCAAGATCGCCTCGGTGGATTTGCACCGGATCATCGAGGAGTTGCTGCTGCTCGGCAAAAAAAAGCTCAGCGACCGGCGGATCACGGTGGAGCGGCATTTTGCCCAGGAGCTGCCCAGGATTCAGGCGGTGCCGGATCAGATCAAACAGGTGCTGCTCAACGTGATCGGCAACGCCGAAGAGGCCATTCCCGAAAGCGGCGGGACCATCACCATCACCACCGAGGTCGCCGGAGATAATGTTCGGATTCTCATCCAGGATACGGGCAAGGGCATCCGCCAGAAAGATCTGCGCTCAATCTTCGAGCCGTTTTTCTCCACCAAGCCGGCGGTGGAGGGCACCGGCCTGGGATTGTCCGTGAGCTACGGCATTGTCAAGCGGCACGGCGGCGATATCACGGCCAAAAGCGCCCGCGGCAAGGGAGCGCTGTTCTCCATCACCCTGCCCATCGACGGGATTCCCGGCGAAGGGGATTCGTTGCCGATTTTTAAGTGATTTCTAAGGGGAATCCAGATCACCCTTGTGGCCTCTTATTTGCTTTCGCAGCCATCTTCACAACCGCAGCCGCTGTCCTCCCCATCAGCACCTCTCTGAAACCACCTTCGGATCATCGCATACATCGGCTTGATTGAAAAAGCGACAATCAGCAGCGCTGCGGCCAGTTGGACCGGGTATGGCATAAGCTCGCCGGCCTGCCCGACCGCGGCCTTGGCCGAGATGCCATAAGCCGCGTAGACCCAGTCAAGGGCCAGGCCGGAGAGCACGGCGGTTACGCCGATGCAGGCCAGGTAAACCACGGTGGTGCGACGGCCCAGCAGGCCGATCAGCACCGTCAGGGTGGCCATGTTGGTGGCCGGCCCCGCCAGCATGAAGACCAGGGCCGCGCCGGGGCTGACACCCTTGAGGATCATGGCGGCGGCAATGGGAGTGGAGGCGGTGGCGCAGATATAAAGGGGCATGCCGAAGGCCAGCATCAGGAGCATGGCGGCAAGGCCCCCGCCAAGATAACTGGTGATCAGGTCGTCCGGCACCAGGGTGGAGATCAACCCGGCCAGCAGCAGGCCGAGGAAAAACCAGCCGGCCAGATCCCCCCAGAGTTCGCCAAAGGCATAACCCATGCCGGCCCGGATTTTTTCGAAAAAGGTATGGTGCCTGGCGTGTTCTGCGGGCGGGCAGTTCGTCCCGCTGCAACAGCCATCCACTGCGCAGGAAAGATTTCCAGCCATGGCCAGCTGGGGCCTGGGCGGGTTAAAGGTGTTTTCGATGCACCCGGCAATGATGGCGGAAAACATGGCGGCCAGGGGCCGGGCCACGGTCATGATCGGGTCGAGCAGGGCATAGCTGACGCTGATGGAATCAATGCCCGACTCCGGGGTGGAGATAAGAAAGGCGGTGGTAGCACCGTTGTTGGCTCCTTGTTTTTTCAAGGTCGCCGCCGCGGGCAGCACCCCGCAGGAACACAAGGGCAGGGGTCCCCCGAACAGAGCCGCCTTGAACACCGAGCTGTAACGTCCCTGGCCCAGATGGCTGGCCACATAGGCAGGGGAGAAAAAGACCTTGAGCAGCCCGCCGATGAGGATGCCGAAGAGGATATAGGGGGCGGCGTCCAAAAGCAGATGCCATGATTCGCTGAAGATGTCGAAAATGAGGGGCATGGTTACTCCCGAATATGCTCAAGCGCCACGAGAACGAGTTGGCTGATATGCGCATCGGTGAGCCGGTAATAAAGCACCGGCCCCTCCCTCCGGTTGGCCACCAGGGCCAGCTGCCGGAGCAGCCGCAGCTGATGGCTCACCGCTGATTCGCTAACCCCGAGAAAAGCGGCCAGATCGCAGACGCACATTTCTTCCTGCTGCAGGGCCTGGAGAATCTTGAGCCGGGTCGGGTCGGCAAAGGCCTTGAAAAACTGGGTGAGTTTGTCGATCTCGGCAGGAGGGAGGGTTGCCATTCTGGCCTTTTCCACCTGCTGTTCATGGACAATGCGGCACTGGCAGCGGTCGGTGGGCATCTGGGCTCCTTTTATTATTTTAGCAATTGTTCAGATAGTAAATTGCGGAAGGCTTGCTGTCAAGCAGGATATTCCTCATCAGGAAAATCACGGCGAGTATTTTTTTCGGGTCACTTTTTTTGATGTGCTAAACTGGTAGGTAGGATGTGACGGATCACGGGGTATGCCCCAAGAGTTCAAATAACCACGGAATCACCCTTCGGGTATAAGTTTCGTTTTGAGCAGACAAGCTGCACAACTCAGCTAAAAGCGGTCACAGGGTGACGCAGGTTGCGGCGCACCCAGAGGGCATAAGTTTCGTTAGGGCAGACAAGCTGCCCAGCTCAGCTATAAGCGGGACGGCGATGCGTACTTTTGTCCGTGAGCCGGACCGATCGCCGCAAGATGTGGTGCCCTGTGATCGCTTACGGTAGGACGAATGTTGCATGGGCCGGCGCTTGTGTTTCTGGCGCTGGGGAATACTGGGCAGGCAGCAACATGAACCGGCTTTCCGACCGGGGAGATTGCCATGACCGCAGGACTATCCGAGAAAACGCAACGGGATGGACATAACAGCGGAATTTCTCCGGAGCATTTGCTGCTTATGGGCAGGTTTCGCCTCTGCGCACCGCTGCTTATCATGCTGGGCCTTATCGTCATATTCGCGTATTGGGTCAACCAGGACCGAGATCAACGCCTTTGCCGTGCCGCAGCCGAAAACGAGAATATCGCCAGGTCGCTTGAAGCGTCTATCGTCGCCGTTGTTCATAAGGCCGATATTTCATTGTTGTTCGTCTCGGCAGAGACCGGGCGCATCCACACGGGGTCGATTCGAGAAACACTTCGAATCCACGAGGAGAAATTATGGGATAACGCCTACGAGCCACAAGGTCTTCTGCTTATAGAAGCCGACGGTTACTGCGCGGCCGGAGGACCAGATAGTGGCTGGAACCACCCCAGCTACCATGGCGATCAGGCCTATTTCACCAGGCAGCGCGACAACCCCTCCCTCGGCTTGTTTGTTTCGGAGCCACGGATGGACAGCCTTTCCGGTTGGCAGATCGTCATCAGCCGCCGGCTTAACAAGCAGAACGGCGATTTTGGCGGGGTGGCTCTCGTCACGATTCCCCTGGCCGGTTTTGATGATCTTTTCGGTTTGTTCAAGCCTGGCAGCCACAGCGATATCTTCCTGTTGAGCAGGGATTTGGATGTTGTCGCCAGTTTCACCAACGATAAGAGGCAACGGCTGAAATCGATCAGGGGTGGACTTCTCGATGCCGCTATCCGTGAAAACCCCGGACATGGCGGTTTCAGAGGCAAATCGGTGGCGGATGACGTGGACAGGGTTTATCATTACCGCCGGGTCGACGACCTACCCTTTATCATAGTTGTCGGCCAGGCCACAGAGCATATCCTGGCCGAATGGCGGGATAATGCCTGGCTGGGCGGCATCGCCCTTGCAGTCCTGCTTTTTGCCATCGTTCTGCTGGGTCGCTTGTTGCTGACGGGGTTCGACCGGGAGCTGGAAAGCGGTCGCCGTCTCATGGAGATCACCTCCACCCTGGGGGAAGGGGTCTATGTCCTGGACAAAAACGGACTGGTCACCTTCGTCAATCCCGAGATGGAACGGCTCTTGGGCTGGACCGAGGCAGAGCTTCTGGGCAGGGATGGACATGCAGTCTTTCATTACAAAAAACCTGATGGGCCCCCGTTGCCGGCAGAGGATTGCCAGGTTCATCAGAGCATCAGCGCCGGCCTGAGCTATCATGTTCTCGACAACTGGATGGTCCACAGGAATGGCGCCATCATCCCGGGATCCATGGTTTCCAGCCCCATTTTCCGCAACGGGAAAATAACCGGTTCGGTGATCGCCTTTCAGGATGCCAGTAGCCGCCAGGAAAGGGAAAAGGCGCTGCGCGAGAGCGAAGAGCGCTTTCGCCTGCTGTTTGACAGCACTAATGATGCCATCTTCGTCCAGCGGATGGAAACAGTTTTGGAGCCGGGAAGATTCATGGAGGTCAACCGGGCGGCCAGCCAGATTCTTGGCTACAGCCGGCAGGAATTATTGACCATGACTAGCGGTGATCTTGAAGATCTGGATGGTGCGAAGGATATGCCGGGGGTCGTCGACAAGCTCATTGCCACAAGGCATGCTTTGTTCGAACGCACCTATCTTGCAAAAAACGGCGGCAGAATCCCGGTGGAAATCAGCACCCATGCCTTTATGCTCCAGGGACAGCCGGCCCTGCTCTCCATCGTGCGAGATATTTCCGAACGCAAAAAGGCGGAGGAAGAAATCCGTCGGCTGGCCGATTTTGACACGCTCACCGGCCTTCCCAACCGGCGGCTGCTCCTGGACCGGCTCAAGCAGGCGCTTTTTCAGGCAAGGCGTTATCAGCGGCCGCTTGCCGTCATGTTCCTTGACCTGGACAATTTCAAGCAGGTCAACGATACCTTGGGCCATGATGTCGGCGACGAACTTCTCAAGGCGGTGGCCGACCGGCTGGTCATCTGTGTGCGCGGCGGGGATACGGTGGCGCGCCTGGGCGGTGATGAGTTCGTCATCGTGTTGGCGGAGATAACCAATATTCCCGCCGTAGAGCTGGTGGCGGAGAAAATTATCCGCTCATTTAAGGAGTCGTTGCTTATCAACAAGCACGAAATCCAGATCAGTACCAGTATCGGGGGCGCCATTAATCCGGTTAACGGAGGGTATGACGCGCAAAAACTCCTGAAAATGGCGGACATAGCCATGTATGCAGCCAAGGCGGCCGGACGCGACAGGTTTTTGGTTTTTCAGGAGCCGCATTAGTAAAGGCAGAAGGGAGCAAGGCGAGCAGGTGGTGCTTTGAAAAAAAAGGGGATTCCGTCGGCAACGACGAAATCCCCTGGGGAAAATGTGGGATCATAACGGGCAAGACGGAAAATCGCCTTGCCCGTTATTTACTACTTGTGGAAGCCCTTTGCCTTGTCGGAGGCCCACTTGCGGTCACGGCTGGCGTGGCAGCGGAGGCAGGCGTAATCCAGGGTGACAAAGCCCTTGGCAAAGGTCGACTTCTTGCCTTTCTCCTCGACGGTTTCGAACATCGAGACCGTTGGATCGGTGTTGAGCTTCATGATGTGGGTCCGCACATCTGCCTCGTAACTGGACCGGCTGATCGCGCTCTTGCTGACCTTGGGCATGTGGCACTCGACACAGCGGGTGCCCTGCTTGCCGTGGATGTTGCCGGCGAACTTTTTGGCGATGCCGTCATGGCATTCGGCGCAGTTGTTCTTGGCGTGGATCGCCCGCTTGTGCGGATCGTGGCAGGTAACGCAGGTCAGATCCTTGTGGGAGCCGGCTTTTAACTCGTTGATCTGCTCGTGATGTTTAATGAAGCCGCCACTGGCCGGAGGCTGCGGTCCCATGCCGCCGCGCTGGTGACACTTGCCGCAGGACTCGGCGGACAAATCATTCTTGAGATTTCCCTTGCCAGGTTTAGCCACGTGATCGCTGGCCGGACCGTGGCATGCCTCACAGCCGATGCCGTCTTCCTTCCAGGTGCCGATCATGCCGGGCAGGCCGTCCTGATGGCCTTCCTTGCTGTAGCCGGTTGTATGGCAACCGCCGCAAGTGTAGGGTTTTTTCTCGCCCTTGTGGTAGAAGGCCCAGGATCCGTCTTCGATGTTGTACTGGTTTTTGGCCTCGGAGCCGTCCTTAGCGGTGGTGATGATGTAGCCCTGCTTGTCGATGAACCGCGCCTTCTTGTTCGCGCCGCCGATCACATAGCTGATGTCCTCCCAGGCCCAGCCCTTGGGCAGGGGCAGTTTGGCGTAACGGGCCTTCTCCATCTTCCGCAGCTTCCAGGGATGGCCACTGGCCTGCCAGTCGTTGAACTGGTCCTTATGGCAGGAAAAACATTTCTCCGAACCGACATAGTCGGCGGCCGACGCGGTGCCCATGACCATAAGGGTCAAGGCGCCTGCAACGCACAATGTTAGAGCCTTCTTCATATTTCTCTCCTCTCTGTGTTGATGGATGTGGTACCGTTCCCGGCGGACTCTCTCTGTGTGTGTGAAGATACGGAAGGCAGGCCAGAAAAACCAGAGAATTTGTTTCAACAGGAAGGGGGAGAGTTGTGAAGTATTCTTCACAAGGCAGCGGTTTTGATAAGGCCTACATTCGAGCAGGCCACTGTTAATTGATCAGCAGAAAAATGGTCCGATTATGGCCTGATGGATTTCAGGGTGACCATGGCCTTGTGTTCAGGGGGTCAGGCTCCCGCTGATAAAGGAGAGGCAACTTGCGGCCCGGTGGCCGGCCGCGGTGAGGGCATAGGTTTTGTCCTTACCATGCTCGATAAATCCGGCCTCGCGCAGAACCTTTAGATGAAAGTTGACCTTGGTGTGATCCTCCACCTCGAGAAGCCGGACCAGATCCATGAAACGGCTTTGGCCCTGCCGGTCCAAGACCAGGAGAATCTGGCGGCGCATGGCGTTGGCCAGTCCATGAAATACCCCGTCCAGTTCAACGGCCTCGCCGTCCAGGAAACGAGCTTTTTGAAGATTGCGCCGCACCGCCAGCATCAGGGCCTCGATTTTGAAGGGCTTGACGATATAGTCATCCGCCCCCTGCTGCAGAGCATGGACCGCGTTCTGCACCGAGGCGAAGGCGGTCATCACGATGATCCTGGTGCGGGGCGCCTGTTTTCTGATGAGCGGGATGGCGCTCATTCCGTCGGTGCCCGGCATTACCATGTCCAGCAGGATCAGGTGGAAAGGCGCGCTCTTCAGCATGGTCAGCGCCTGATCGGCGTTGGCCGCTTCTTGAACGGCCAGACCCTCCCGGACCAGAACTTCGACCAGGGTGGTCCGTAGTTCTTCTTCATCGTCTATTACCAGAATGTTTTCCATCATCAATCGACTCCTGTTTGCAAAGGGAAGGTCAGAGTGACCGCTGCGCCGGGTCCTTCGGAACGGGAGGCCACCTCGATGGCGCCGCCGTGCAGTTCCATGATGCCGTAACAGATGGCAAGGCCCAGGCCGGTGCCCTGGCCGATTTCCTTGGTGGTAAAAAACGGCTCCAGCACCAGGCCCATTTTTCCAGGAGGGAATCCGGTACCGTGATCAGCCACCCGGATCACCACCTGTTTTCCTTCTTGTCGACCGCTCACCTCGATGTCGCCACCTTCCGGCATGGCGTCCATGGCGTTGAGGAAGAGATTGAGGAACAGCTCTTCCAGCTTCAGGGGGATGCCGGGCACCGGCGGCAAGCCTGTGAGACGGCAGTGCAAATGATGGTTGCCGGCGCGATGGACGGCCAGTTGCCAGGCGTGGTTGGCTGTTCGCTCAAGATCCACCGGTGCTAGTTCCACGCTGGTTTCCCGGCCGCCGGCAAAGATCAGCAGCTCCTGGGCGATCTGGGCCGTTTTGTCGATGTTCCGTTCGATAAGGCGCAGCCGGTCGAGCACCTTTTCGGGCAGGGCCGTCACTGTCGGTTCCTGGTGGAGCAATTCCAGTTGGAGGGAGACACTGGTCAGAGGGTTGTTGATTTCATGGGCTACCCCGGCGGCCAGTCGCCCCACCGCGCTGAGTTTTTCAGAACGGGCCGCCAGTTGCAGACGTTCGGCGATCTTGGCTTCCCGTTCATCCAGAAACAGATCCAGGGCGTACATGATGAAGTGCAGCACCACAAAGGCGGAAAGTCCCCGCCATATCTCAACCGGCAGCAGAACCACGGTCCCGGAAGGGACCAGGCCGGTCCAGATTCCGTAGAACATGAAAGCGATTCCGGCCCCGGTGAAGTTGCCTGCCCCCTGGACGCTCAAGCCTCGTAGCCGGCGCGCGTACAGGAGAAATCCGGCCCCGGTGAGAAAGGCCGCCGGAAAGGCGAGCAGCCGCCGCAGGTCGTATTCGATGATCTCCAGAAAGGCGAGCGAGTCCGTGGGGTGACGCAGCATCAGCACAAGTCCGAAAAGTTCGATCAGGATGAGCAGGGACATGATGAGCCAGCCTCTGGCCCGCCTGGCCAAAACCCAGTGTAAGGTGAGGCCGAAAAGAAACAGGAAAAGAAAGGAGAAAAAGGCCAGCAGCAGGCTGACATGCCGGATACGGGTGGCCATTATCTCGCTCACCGGCAAGCTGAGATGGCGAAACATCTCCAGCCATTCGTGAAAGGCGTGGGCGAAAGCGAACAGGGCCAGCAGCCAGAAGAGGCCGGCGATCTTCAGGTTGGCAAAGGTTTTGCGCCGCGAGGTGATGGCGGTGCCGATGGCAAAAAAAGCCGCCCCGTAAAGAAGATAGATCAGAAAAGTCGGCAGGGGGTCAAGGATCATGAAGTCTCCAGCGTGCCCGGCGACCCACAGGTCCTGGTCATCGTTCGGGTGTCGTTTTAGGCCTGCGCCGAGCTTACGGAGAAAAGAAGCCGCTGTCAATAGGCGGGTTTCTCCCCTCCCTTTTTCGGCTGCGTCATATTTGATCGTTTTTTTGTCCCTGACCGGATAAAATGGCGCTTCACCAACCAAGCAAGGAGCAGCACATGCACAATCTGATCAACTGGCTCGTGGAGAGCATCGGAGCCATGGGCTATCCGGGGATCTTTATCCTCATGGCCATGGAGAGTTCGGTAATCCCGGTCCCCAGCGAACTGGTCATGCCTCCGGCCGGGTATCTTGTTCAGGCGGGGAAGATGGAGATGCTGCCGGTTATTCTCAGCGGCACCCTGGGCAGCCTTTTTGGCGCCTATCTGAATTACTTCGCCTCCCATTATCTGGGCAGGCCGCTTATTTTGAAATACGGAAAATATGTCTGGATCACCGAAGAGAAGTTTGCCAAGGTCGAGTGTTTTTTCCTCAGGCACGGCGAGATCTCGACCTTTATCGGTCGCCTGCTTCCGGTGGTCCGCCACCTCATCTCGCTGCCGGCCGGGCTGGCCGGAATGAATCACTGGAAGTTTTCTCTCTACACTCTGTTGGGTGCGGGGATCTGGGTGACGGTGCTTACCTGGCTCGGCTATTTCATCGGCAGTAATCAGGAATTGATCATGAAATATTCGCACCAGGCCATCATAGGGGTGCTTGTCTTTTCCGCCCTACTCATTTTCGTTTACGTCAAGTTTCAGCCGAAAAAGTGTGGAGAGCGGAGTTGAGAAAGTGTGATTGCGGAAAATTACGGTAAATGGGGTGGGATGGAAGGGTTAGTTAACTAAGCAACTGCATTCCTTAAATTTCAGGCTAAATTCCCCAAAGAGGATCGTTGCCGAATTGCCGATGCAGTTGCTGGTCGGGGTTTTGGCGATAAAACTCCTCTTCGCAGAAGGAAAACCGGTAGGATTCCAGATAATCGAGGATGAGCGCATAGGCCTCGTTGATTTGCCGGATTTGCTCGGGGTCGTTTTGCTCCCCGTCCCGGGAATCTCGCCTGACCTGATCAGGGTGATGGATCTTGACCAGCGCGCGGTGTCGTTTCTTGATTTCTTTGAGCGAGGCCCTCTCGTCGAGGCCGAAGACCTTCAGCGCGGCCTGCAATTCCTGATAAGTCATGGATGTATCATCCTTTTTCTGCTCGGACCACGACAAAGCCGCCTCGGCCATGACCTTCAAGCACCAGTCCGGCCAAGGCTTGCTCCGGCAGCAGGGTCTGTCGCCAAAGGAGGGACCCGAAGCCTGCTGCTCGCAGGGCTATTTCCAGATCGGTTGGAGAATGGAACCTGGCCTGCCGGTAAAAGCGGTTCTTCTTCTGTTTCAGACGGTATTCTTTGCCCAGCCAGCTTTCCCGGTCGATAAAACCGAGGAGCAGGCAGGCCCGCGGCCCAAGCACCCGGTTCGCCTCCAGAAGAGAGAGCGCCAGGTCATCAAGGAAACAATCAACCGTTACCATCAAGGCGAAATCGAAAAGGCCGCTCGCCAGGGGCAAAGTCTCCGCCATCCCCTGAACTACCATAACCCCTCTGGCCTTAGCGATTGTCGCCATTGCCCGGACCGGCTCCACCCCCAGTCCGATTCCCAGCGGCGCGGCGAAACGGCCGGTGCCGACCCCGATCTCTACGCCTTTGTCTCCGCTGGGTAGAAGTGTGCGGATCGCTGCCAGTTCGGCCTGGTAGGGGACTGGATGCCGGGCAAACCAGTCATCGTAAGCCTTCGCCTGGCAGGTAAAGGGGGTTGGTTCGTGCATTTTGAGTTTCGAGTTCCGAGGCAACTCGTCCTTTGCGGATAATGACAGAAACTCCTGCCGAATGCCGGTAATGGTCAGGAAACAGGAGAGGAACGTCCATGATATTTAAAGTTCCATACTGCCCATCAAACAATTGCAAGGAGCATCCCATAACCCCCGGTTTATTGTCAACACAAAAGGGAGCAGCTATTTCGGGGAACCCTTGGGGCGTGACTTTCGGACCTTCGCCCATTGAAACTTACGGTTTAGTTGTTGAAAGGGAGAAAGGTGTATTGGGGTAAAGTTTTGAAACCGCTTTTAGCGCAAAAGAATCATTTTTCAAAACTCCAGCCACACACTTACAAATCTTGACAATTTATTAGATGTGTGAGATTTCTTAACTACTTGGGGGTTGCCGTTTTTTATCAGTTTGTCGGGGGATAGATAAACTGTCCCCTAAATTCGTCACCATCCCGGATACCAATGCCTGCGGCGTGTGCCACGACGTGGACAAGCTGTAACCCCCACCGCGCGGGTCCTGCAAGGGTTCGCCCCGTTTGTTTCTGATGACGAGGGGTGCCGTAAAGGCATCCCTCGTTTTTTGTACGTCCGGCAGGACATACTTCCCCCCCCCCTCGTGATCTGTCGACATAGTTCATAATGATTCCAATTTCCCCACTTGTTTCTTAAAAAAAATTCAGAAAAACGTAAGTTGTCCCAACCACAGCAACTACGCTATAGGATTGACATGAAACGGATTCTGGTCATTGAAGATGAGCCCAAGGTCGTTCAGGTTCTTAAACAGGCCCTGGAAGAGGAAGAATACGTCGTCACTACGGCCCTGACCGGCGAGGAGGGTTTTTTTCTG
>Ga0208863_1001098_pt1 | contig 19087 bp, 21 predicted proteins | sample RifOxyD3_FD_184040 | JGI IMG/M metagenome (GOLD analysis project Ga0208863, IMG submission 184040) | Soil microbial communities from Rifle, Colorado - Rifle Oxygen_injection D3 (SPAdes) | ecosystem: Environmental > Terrestrial > Deep subsurface > Rock core/Sediment | place: Rifle, Colorado...
AAGGGCATTTCCACGGAATATAAGCGATGAAACCACTTTATTCCTGAATAAAATCCCGACCTACGAAAAACACAAATCTTGTCACGTTTTGACATCATTAAACCTGTAAGTGACTAATTTGCGGTGTGGCAACACACCGTACTTCAGCCGCCCCGCGCCTGGCGCAGAGGGCGGCTATTTTTTGAATCAAGTGAATCACAGACCACAATCACGTAGCCAGCGTAGCCCGGATGAAACGAAGTGGAATCCGGGAGGATACGTTGAATACAGTCCCGGATTTCATTACATTACATCCGAGCTACAAACTATCACTTGCCAGTTTGTGCTGGCGCACCTGTTTTAAGGATCATGCTGCGACTGATTATTATTGATTTAACAGGCTTTCCGGCATCACCTTGCTGCCGGTGATGGCGACCACTTTGTGGCGCGATTGCCCGCCCTGCCGTAATTCAACCTGACGAAGCGGCACGTCAAATAACTTGCCAAGAAACCCAAGCAATGCGTCGTTGGCGCGCCCCTCGACCGGCGGAGCCGCCAGACGGATTTTAAGTGCGTCGCCGTGTAATCCGACCAGTTCACTGCGTTTCGCGCCCGGCTGGACATGCAAGGTCAGGGTGATGACTGCACCGCTGCGACGAAACCAGTCAGCCATCAAAAAAGTCCGACTGCAATACGCTCCAGCATACCGACCGGCACGATCATAATAAGCTGACAGATGACGAACAGCAGCAAGGGAGACAAGTCCACGCTGCCCAGCATAGGCACGATGCGGCGCAATGGTCGCATAAATCTTCCGGTAACCGCTTCCAGCACCGAAGCCACCGAGGAATGGGGATTAACCCATGACAGAATGGCCTGAGCAAACACGGCTCCCATCAGCAAATACAGGCTGATCTTGACCAGCTTGACTGCCGCCAGCATCAGCAAACCCGCTAAGGGGAAACCGTGCCCTGAATAGCCCTGTATCCACATCACCCCCGCCAGATAGAGCGTTTCCGTCAGCAAGGCAAGCAGCAGCGTTGCGCTATCGAATCCCCATGCGGAAGGAATGAAGCGACGTGCGCGCAACACGATGAAATCGGTGAACACCATGACGAATTCACCGACGGGATTGCGCAACGGCGCCCGCAACCATTGCAGATGAAAACGCAACAGCAATATCGCTGCAAAAGATTGCAGCACCACGTCCAGCAGGAATAAAAACGCTTCGTTTAACATTATGATTTACCCAATTCATCGCCCATCTCACGCGAACGCGCGTCGGCTGCCAGTGCCGCCTGCACAAGATGTGCCGCGACTTGATTTTCTTCCAGACTCAGCAAGGCGCGTTCGGTCGTACCATTTTTTGAGGTGACGCGAGCGCGCAGCACGCTGACATCCTCGGCGCTAGCGGCCGCCAACTTGCTGCCGCCGAGAAAAGTTGCCACGCTCAAGCGGCGTGCTTCTTCATCATTGAAACCGAGCTTGAGAGCGGCCTGTTGCAACGCTTCAATCAGATAAAACACATAAGCCGGGCCGCTGCCGGAAATAGCCGTTACCGCATCCACCATCGCCTCATCCTGCAACCACAGCGTCTCGCCCACGGCCGCCAGGATAGCTTGCGCCTGTTCACGCTGTGCGCTGCTCACGGCGGACATGGCATACAGGCCGGTCATACCACATTGTATCAAGGCCGGGGTGTTGGGCATCGCGCGTACCACGGTCTGGCTGCCGACCCAGCGTGCCAGATCCACGGTACGTATGCCTGCGGCGATGGAAATCAGCAGTTGTCCGTTGAGCAAAGGAGCCAACTGTTGCGCGACTACCCTTAACTGCTGCGGCTTGACTGCGAATACGATGACCTGGCTGTCCGCCACGCCTTCTGTGAGGCTTTCCACTGTCCGCACCGAAAAATCGCTTCGCAGACGCAGGCGATTTTCTGCATTGATTTCCACCACGCTAATCTGCTGCGCACCATACCCCTGCCCCAGCAGGCCACCGATCAGGGCCGTCGCCATATTGCCGCCGCCGATAAAACAAATATTCATAGCCTATCCTTCCTTGTAAATCCGGTTACCAAAAATGGCGGAGCCTACCCGCACGATAGTCGCTCCTTCAGCGATGGCTGCGAAAAAGTCATGCGACATACCCATGGACAAGGTATCCAGCCGCAAACCCCGCAGATTGATTTGATCGCACAGTTCACGCAATTGCGCGAATCCTGCACGCTGTTCTGCAACCTTATCCGTCGGCGCAGGAACGGCCATCAGACCGCGCAATTGCAAATTCGGCAACATCGCGACCGCTTCAGCCAGCGCCCCGACCTCATCGGGCTGAACGCCGCTTTTACTGGCCTCATCGCTGATATTAACCTGCAGGCACACTTGCAACGGCGGCAAATGCTCAGGCCGTTGTGCAGACAATCGCTCGGCAATTTTTAACCTGTCCACGCTGTGTACCCAGGAAAAGTTTTCCGCAATAGCCCGCGTCTTGTTGCTTTGTATCGGCCCGATGAAATGCCATTCGACAAGCAAATCATGCAAATCCGCCATTTTCCCCAGCGCTTCTTGCAGATAACTTTCGGCAAAACAACACTGACCCGCCTGATAAGCCTCGCGCAGCACCATCGCAGGAAAATTTTTGCTCACGGCCAGCAACTTGATTTCCCCTGCCGTTCGGCCTGCCGAAACAGCCGCTGCTACCATTGCAGCGCGCACGGCTTGCAAGTTGCAAGCTATTGTTGTCATAATCCCCTACCCGCTTTCACCCGTCCTGAACGTGCGGCTGTCAGCCGCCACACCAAACCTGGAACATTATAATGGATATCACCGAACTGCTTGCCTTCGGCGTCAAGAACAAGGCTTCCGACCTGCACCTCTCCTCCGGCCTGCCGCCGATGATACGTGTGCATGGCGACATGCGCCGCATCAATCTGCCCGCGATGGAACATAAGGAAGTCCACGCGATGATTTATGACATCATGAACGATGGACAGCGCAAGTTCTATGAGGAAAACAAGGAAGTGGATTTCTCCTTTGAAATCCCCAATCTGGCACGTTTCCGCGTTAACGCTTTCGTGCAGCAACGCGGCGCAGCAGCGGTCATGCGCACCATTCCTTCCAAAGTTCTCACCCTGGAAGACTTGAAAGCCCCCAAAATATTTACTGACATCTCCAGCTTTCCGCGCGGCCTGGTGCTGGTGACCGGCCCCACCGGTTCCGGCAAATCCACTACGCTGGCGGCGATGGTCAACTACATCAACGAAAAAGAACTCGGTCATATTCTGACGGTGGAAGACCCGATCGAATTCGTGCATGAATCGAAGAAGTGCCTGATCAATCAGCGCGAAGTCGGCCGCGACACCCTGTCATTCAATGCAGCCTTGCGTTCCGCGCTGCGCGAAGACCCCGATGTGATTCTGGTCGGTGAAATGCGCGACCTCGAAACCATACGCCTGGCGATGACGGCGGCAGAAACCGGCCATTTGGTGTTCGGCACGCTACACACCAGTTCAGCCGCAAAGACCATAGACCGTATCATCGACGTGTTCCCCGCCGACGAGAAGGAAATGGTACGCGCAATGCTGTCCGAATCGCTGCGTGCGGTTATTTCCCAGGCATTGCTCAAGACCAAGGACGGAACCGGTCGTGTGGCCGCACATGAAATCATGATGTGCACCCCAGCCATCCGCAATCTGATCCGCGAAGCCAAAGTGCCGCAAATGTATTCCGCCATTCAGACGGGACAAAACGTGGGCATGCAGACCCTGGATCAATGTCTGACCAATCTGGTCAAGAGCCATGCGATCACCCCGGCAGAAGCGCGCAGCAAGGCGATGAACAAGGACATGTTTCCAGGATAGCAGCCGTTAGTCGCTAGTCGCTAGTCGCTAGTCGCTAGTCGCTAGCTATTAGTATGTCACCCCATTTTGGAGTATTAGCATGGAAAGAGATCAAGCCACCGAACTGATACACAATTTGTTGCGCGGTATGGCCACAAAGAAAGCATCGGATTTGTTCATTACCGCAGGCTTTCCGCCCGCCTTCAAGGTAGACGGCAGGATGACTCCGGTTTCCAGCCAGCCGCTTTCTCATCAGCACACGCGTGAACTGGCGCGCAGCATCATGAATGACCGCCAGACCGCCGAGTTTGAGGCCACGCATGAATGCAATTTTGCAATCAGCCCGCATGGCATCGGACGCTTCCGCGTCAACGTATTCATGCAGCAACAACACGTCGGCATGGTCATGCGTACCATCACCACCAAAATCCCCGACCTTGATGCAATGGGTATGCCTGCCGTACTCAAGGATATCGTGATGACCAAGCGCGGTCTGGTGATTCTGGTCGGTGCGACCGGCTCGGGCAAATCCACCACACTTGCCGCCATGCTCGGCCACCGCAACCAGAACAGTTATGGCCATATCATCACCATCGAGGATCCGGTCGAATATGTGCATGAGCACGGTCACTGCATCGTCACGCATCGCGAAGTCGGCGTGGATACCGAATCCTGGCAAGCCGCGCTGAAAAATACCTTGCGCCAGGCGCCTGACGTAATTCTGATCGGTGAAATCCGCGACCGCGAGACCATGGAATATGCCGTCGCTTTTGCCGAAACCGGCCACCTGTGCATGGCTACGCTGCATGCCAACAGCGCCAATCAGGCGCTGGACCGCATCATCAATTTTTTCCCTGAAGAACGTCGCGAACAATTGTTGATGGATTTGTCGCTAAACATCAAAGCCCTGGTTTCACAACGCCTGATTCCAAAAAAAGATGGTGCCGGACGAGCCGCCGCAATGGAAATATTGCTCAACTCTCCGCTCATCTCGGACCTGATTTTCAAGGGCGAGGTACACACGATCAAGGAGGTAATGGCCAAATCGCGCGAACTGGGCATGCAAACCTTCGATCAGGCCCTGTTCGATCTGTTTGAGGACGATGCCATCAGTTATGAAGAGGCCCTGAAAAATGCCGACTCGGTGAATGACCTGCGTTTGAAGATCAAGCTGGAAGGCAAGCATACCGTTGACCGCGACGTGATGAGCGGAACGTCACATTTGCAAATGACGTGAAAACAGGATTCTGGAGTGCAGCGGCACGACGCTGCATCTAAGTCGCCAGGATGCGAAACAACCACATTCTGGCGGCCAACGACTTACTTTGGCCGGTTACTGCCCGAGACGATCTTGTATTCCAGCAAGCGGCATTCGATGGCGCCGTTGAACAACGGGGTGCGTTTGGAAGGTGACAAACGCATCTGTTTCAGGATGGCCTTGTCGGCGGTGAACAGATAGGCCGTCCAGCCGCCGAATTTCTTTTTCAGTGCATCGCCCAGCTTGGGGTACAGTTCGGACAACTCTTCCAATTCGCCCATGCGCTCACCATAAGGCAGGTTCGCTACCATGATGCCGTGATCGGCAGGTGCGGATATTTCCAGAATATTGGCTTGATTGAGTTCTACGCATGCGGACAATCCGGCTTCGTGCAGGTTGCGCCAGGCGGTCTTCATCGCATCGCCGTACAGATCACTGCCGTAAATTTCCAGCGGTTTGACCGGCAGTTGTGCCGCGATGGCCTGCTCACGCATGGCCTGCCACACAGTCTTATCAAAATTCAGCAGCTTCTCGAATGCAAAACCACGCGCAATGCCCGGCTGAATATTCAATGCCATCTGCACCGCTTCGATCAGGAAAGTACCGCTGCCGCACATCGGGTCCAGCAGCGGGATGCCGGGCTTCCATCCGGACAGACGCAATATGCCCGCCGCCAGATTCTCGCGTATCGGTGCGACATTGGTATGCTGACGGACACCGCGCTTGAACAGCGCATCACCGGACGTATCCAGATACAACATCAGCTTTTCGTCTTCGATGAACACATGAATGCGCACGTCGGGTTCCAGCGTATCCACGCTGGGGCGCTCATCGCAATGGGCGCGAAAACGGTCGCACACGGCATCCTTGACCAGCAAGGTGACGAACTCCAGACTCTTCAACGCGCAGCGTATCGCCGTGGTGTTCACCCGTATGGTGTGCGTGACATTAAACCAGCGCTGCCATTGCAGGTCGAACACTGCCTTGTAAATATCCTGTTCGGTGCGATACCAGGTTTCCTTGACGCGCCACAACACGCGACTGGCCACGCGACTTTCCAGATTGACGCGATAACACAACGCCCAGTCGCCGGAAAAATGCACGCCGCCTTCGGTCGCGCGCACCTGCTGCGCACCCATTGCCTCAAGGTCGGTATGCAATACGGCTTCGAGGCCACGTGGACAGGGGGCAAAAAAATCAGTCATGGTTAAAAAGGCTTTACGGTAACGAGGATGACCACAACGGTCAGAATAATGACGGGTATTTCATTGAACCAGCGATAAAAGACATGACTGCGGATGTTCCCGTCGGCGGCAAAGCGCTTGACCAGCACACCGCAATAATAGTGATATGCGAAAAGCAGCGCCACGAGCAAGACCTTGACATGCAGCCACCCCCCGCTGAAGCCGTAAGACCACAACCAGAACCCGGTTGCAATAGCCAGCCAGGCAATCGGCGTGACAAAGCGATACAACTTGCCCTCCATCAGCTTCAGCCGTGCAATCTCGGCAGGCTCGGTCGCCATCGCATGATTGACGAACAGACGCGGCAAATAAAACAACCCGGCGAACCAGGATACCACCATGATGATATGAAAAGCCTTGATCCAAAGCATGATGAACAACCCGTCAAATTTACAATGGCCGAATTATACGGGTAGCGATGCTCACGCGCATCAGGGAATCGTATCGACTACTGCGCCAGCCGCTTTCTGAACAGCACCAGCGAGACATAGAATCCGGCCAGCGCGTAGCCCGTCAACACCGCGATATCCACCATAAAATTGGCCGGGATCGCATTGTTCAGCAGGGGGCGCGCCAGATCGACGGCATGGGTCAGCGGTAGCATCGCCGAGATAGTTTGCAGCATGGCGGGCAACTGATCAACCGGGAAGAACACGCCGCACAGCAGTGTCATCGGCGTGATAACCAGCGTAAAGTAGTACATGAAAAATTCATAGCCCGGCGCCAGCGCCGTCACGATCAGCCCCAATGAGGCGAAGCACAGCCCGACCAGCAGTGACAACGGAATGATCCACAGGGACAACGGCGAGTGCGACAAGCCCAGTATCCAGATCACCAGCAACACCGCTACGCCGGACAGCAGACTTTTACTCGCCGCCCAGCAAATTTCCGACAATACGATGTCATCCAGCGTGATCGGGGTATTGAGAATGGCCTCCCAAGTGCGCTGCTCGTGCATGCGCGCAAAGCCGGAATACAGGGCTTCAAAACTGGCGCTGTTCATGGTGCTGTAGCACACCGTCCCGGCAGACAGAAAAGCGATATACGACATACCGCTGATTTCAGGCAGCATCCCGCCCAAGCCGTAACCCAGACCCAGCAATAGATCACCGGATCGGCGAGATGCCCGAGTATCGACGGCCCGGCCATCTTTTTCCAGACCATGTAATTGCGCCGCCAGATCGGGATAAAGCGCAGGCTGAGTTGTGGCAAGGCGTAGTGATTAGTTTTCATTCCCGCATCTCGCGACCGGTGAGTTTGAGGAACACATCTTCCAGATTGGCGGGACGATGGACGTAGCGCAATTCGGGATGGCGCTGCAATTCGAGCAACAGGGGGTGCGCATCGCGCACGTAACAGAACACGGATTCTCCACTGACTTCAAAGCGTTCGGTGTGGCTGGCGGCTTGTTTTTCAGCCCAGGCTGCGGCCTGTTCACCGAACACTTCGATAACTTCCGGCTCGATGTTGTCGGCGATCAGTTCGCGGGGAGTGCCCTGGCTGATGATGCGCCCGTTGTCCATCACCGCGAGGCGATGGCAGAGCCGCTCCGCTTCATCCATAAAATGCGTGGTCAGCACCAGCGTCTTGCCGCGCGCGGTCAGCTCGCGCAGCCGTTGCCAGATCAGGTGGCGCGCCTGCGGATCAAGACCGGTAGTCGGCTCGTCGAGGAAAATCACGTCCGGGTCGTTCACCAGCGCGCGAGCCAGGGTCAGCCGCCGTTTCATTCCGCCGGAGAGCGTCGGCACTTTTGCATCGCGCTTATGCGACAGATTGGCAAACTCCAGGAGTTCCGGCAGGCGCGCTTCGATAGCCGCATCCGTCATGCCGAAGTAACGACCATATACCATCAGGTTTTCCGTGACGGTAAAGTCGGGATCGAGATTGTCCATCTGCGGCACGACCCCCACCCTCAGCCGTGCTTCTCTGGCATCCCCCGGTATGGCGTGATTCAACAATTCAATATGCCCTGAATCCGGCGCGATCAGGCCCAACAACAATCGCAGCGTGGTGGTCTTGCCCGCGCCATTCGGCCCCAGCAGGCCGAAGCATTCGCCGCGTTTAATCTCCAGACTGATGCCGTCCACAACCCGCTGCCCGGCATAAATCTTCAGCAGATTTTCGGCTTTAATAACGTTACTCATAGACGACATCCGTTGAACTCGTTGAGTACAAGCTGCTTGAGCTGGTTCAGCCTGCCGTGAAAGAAATGGCCCGCCTCCGGAAACACTACGATGGGCAAATGCTGCGGGCGCGCCCAGTCCAGCGCATCCGAGAGCGGAATGACCTCGTCCTGCTCGCCATGAACAGCCAGGGTATTGTGCGGCACATTTGGCATCGCGAAACGTCCGACCGCCGGGGCGATCAACACCAGCTTATGCGGCTGCGGATGAATATGCTGCGCAGCACGCGCGGCGACATAAGCGCCAAAGGAAAAGCCCGCCAAAATCAGCGGCAGAGGGCCGAATGCGTCCAGTGCATGCTGCACTACCGCCAGCGCATCCTCGACCTCGCCATTGCCGCTGTCGAACACGCCTTCACTCGCCCCTACGCCACGAAAATTGAAACGCAGCGTGACAAAACCCAGTTCGGCAAAGGTCTTCGCCAGCGTGGTGACGACCTTGTTGTCCATCGTGCCGCCCATGGTGGGCAGCGGATGCGCCACCACGGCAATCGCGACAGGCTCTGAATCCGGCAGATGCAGCATGACTTCGAGTTGCCCCGCAGGGCCTGTCAGGGTGATCGTGCTTTGCGTGACCATTAGACAGCGGAAGGGTCGTCGCCCAGCGACGGGGCACCCACCGGCGCACCCCTTGCGGGTATCTTCAGACGCTCGACGATGCGGCCATTTTTCAGATGCTCCTCGATGATTTCATCGAGATCGGCCTCGTCCACATAGGTGTACCAGATGGCTTCAGGATAGACCACGATCACCGGCCCATCGCCACAACGATCCATACATCCGGCGGAATTGATGCGTATGCTGTTCTGGCGACTGGAAAGACCCAGCTCCTTGACCTTGTTTTTCACATAATCACGTGCCTGTTGCGCGCCATGATTGCCGCAACAATCACTGCCGTCCTCGCGTTGGTTGGTACAAAAAAACACATGTTTGTCGAAATAACTCATTTCAATACCCCAAAATTAACAGCCCTTCACGCAGCAACTCGGGGCGTAGCCCCTTAGTTGCCCGGGGAATGCCCCTCATTCAGGAATAGGCGATTTATCGCCTATATTCCGTGGGAAGACCCTTGCGATCTTGCGGCATCAGTCCTCAGTCCTCATCTGTAATTATACTTTCCGTATCCGCCACAAATGAAACAACAGCAGCAATGGCAAGATCATCGTGAGCGTCTGCGCCAGACCGTTGTAATTGAGCAAATGTCCGTAGTGCCAGTGATATATGGACATCGCAGCAGCGGGCGTATTGCCGTCCACCACGAAATTCACCACGACAAAGTAGCTTAGCGCCACAACCGCGCCGAAACCGATCACCGCCACGCGCGGCAGCCACAACACGACAAGCAACAGCGTCATGCCCAGCAACATGCCCAGCATCGCCTCGCCGTTGATCCACAGCAACAACGCCCACGACTTCAGCAGCAAGGCTGCCGCGATAAATTTGATCAGCGCCACCACGCTCAACACCACCATCAGGGACGTAACAACACGGCGCGGCGCGCGCAATAAAGTCAGCAGCAAGGCGCCCAGCATCAACAGATTCAGCATAACGGCAATGCTTTCCCACCAGCCGAACGGATCCGGCAAAGGGGCGACAAACGGCTGGTGTGCCGCCTCGGCGATAAATACATTGCCCAGCATCGGCAAAGAGGGGTTAATTTGTCCGAACACCCAAAGCACCAATAGTGCCAGGCCAAAATCCATCTCCTTGCCGTGATGAAACAAGCCGCTACGCCAGCGCGTCAATCTCGCAAAAAACCAGGTCCACGACGTAATGCTGGCCGCCAGCAACGCGCCTATCAGCGCACCCGCGCTATTGGTCAGCACATCCACATTCGAACTGGTGCGCGCAGGCAAATACATCTGTAGATATTCCATACCTGCCGACAGGCACACACCCAAAGCCACGCCAGCCAGCACGCTGACGATAACCGCAAAACGTGCACGCAATGCCAGGCCGGCCAACAGTCCGAAGGGGATGTAAGCCAATACATTGACGACCGCATCAAACGATGTGAAAGTCAGCCTCAAAGGCATATGCAGTACATCTGCAAATTCCAGCCCCTGCTCGCGCCAACCGGAAAACGGCGACAAACTGACATACGCGATGAACAGCGCATAGCCGATAGCCAGCAGCGTACGCAGCCTTGCGCGTGATTCGGAGATAAATAATTCGCTCATAGCGATTGCCTAGCGTTAGCCAGCTGCAAGTTTAACCTATTCGGCGAAACTGTCGATGATGAAGTCCGCAAGCTGCTTTGGAGCAGGTTCAGTCTGTATCTGTTGCTATGTTCAAACAAACCAGGCCGAATTACCTATATCTTTCGGCCTCACAATTAAAAATTGTCCTGTGTAGCCTGCGACCAGGTTGGAAAATGGTCGGTAACTGTTGGTAACGGATATCCATGTGGGAGGCATTCATGCACAGCTCTGACGCACCGCACCAGAATCGTCTTCTCGCCACGCTGCACCCGGATATATACGCGCGCCTTCACCCTCACCTTGAACTCGTCTCATTACAGCTAGGTCAGGTGCTTCACGAGTCTGACAGTCAGTTGCGTCACGTCTTTTTTCCTGCCACGGCCATCGTGTCCCTGCTCCATATCACACATGAGGGAACATCGGCGGGAATTGCCATGATAGGCAACGAAGGCATGACCGGTGTTTCCTTGTTTCTGGGTGGCGAAACCTCGCCCAGCCGTGCTGTCGTGCAAAGCGGCGGTCTTGCGTACCGGCTAAAAGCGCAGGTGCTGCACGACGAATTCAGCCGTGCAGGGGGGCGCCGTTCTTGCACCATGCAAAATTTGTTGCTGCGCTACACTCAGGCACTGTTAATACAAACGGCGCAAACGGCGGTGTGCAACCGGCATCATTCGGTGGATCAGCAACTGTGTCGCTGCCTGCTGCTAAGTCTGGATCGCCTGCATTCCAACGTGCTGGTCATGACCCAGGAGCTGATCGCCAATATGCTCGGGGTGCGCCGCGAAGGCATTACCGAGGCGGCCGGAAAATTACAGCACGCCGGGTTAATTGAGTACCGTCGCGGTCACATCACCGTGATCAATCGCCTGGGGCTGGAGGCGCGCGCATGCGAATGCTATAAGTTGGTCAAAAACGAATTCAATCGACTACTCCCGGAAGTCATCATTCAGAATTCAAATTGTTCGACTGCCGCCGCGCGCGATGCCATGCCCGCATGCCTCTCCGCACGGCAGGTTTTTATGCACTGACCAACACCAGCGATGCTTGCTCAGGGAACGGGCATGGCGTGCTTCATTATCAGGGGTGGACTTTTCCATGCCCGTTAGTGCATAAATGTGGTCAAGCCGAGTGCATAAATGGTGTCAGGTCTTGCATTGCAGTATCACGTTTTTGATGCGTGCTAAAAATTTTTAATCGTTCTACTCACGGTCGAATAACGCACACCGAAGTACGTTAATGCAAGACCCCGTGACTTCCCTTTTGGATGTTTGCGGCAAGTTTAGCCGAATCGGAATTCGGCGGACATTCCTTATCCGTTCTTCGCCGGGCAGTTTCCCCCGCTGCATTCGCCGTACAGCGTGAGCGCGTGGTCGCTCAGGGTGAAGCCGAGTTTCTCGGCGATCTCGCGCTGCCGGTCTTCGATGATCTTGTCGTAGAACTCTTCCACGTGCCCGCAGCGGACGCAGACGATGTGGTCGTGGTGCGGGCCGCGTTCCAGCTCGAACACGGTCTGTCCACCTTCGAACTGGTGCCGGGTGATCAACCCCGCTGCTTCGAACTGGGCCAACGCCCGGTAAACGGTAGCTAGGCCGATCACTTCCCCGCCTTCGCTCAATTGCCGGTAGATGGTTTCGGCAGTCATGTGCTTGGCCTTGGAGCTCTCGAGCAAGCTCAGGATCTTGATGCGCGGCATGGTCACTTTGAGTCCGACATTGCGCAGTTCTTCGCTTTCCATCTGTTTTCCCTCTTCGTTCGTGTTTACGGTTGCGATTTTAACAAAAATACTTGCACATGAGAATTATTCTCATGTATAGTGAGAACCATTCTCATTTGCGAATCATTCTCACTAACTGCAATTGAGGCAACAATCAATAAATATCAATCACTTGAATAGGATAACTTCATATGCAAAGCCGCCCCAAGCACCTGCCCCTCACCGCCCTGACGCTGGCCTTGCTGGGCATCCTGTGCACCACCGCCGCAGCCGAAACGAATACCGATGACCGCCTCAAGGCACTGGAACAGCGCCTGAACACGCTGGAAAGCGAGAACCGCGCACTCAAAGACCAGGTCAAGCAGACCGAACAGAAAGTGGAAGCCGCCGGCTCGCAGATGGACAGGCTCGCCAGCCAGGGCGGCGCGACCAGCACTGCCACTTCGTTCGGCGGCTATGGCGAGCTGCACCTCAACAAGCTGAATAACCGCAAAGCGGGCGGGACCAACAAGGACGAGCTGGATCTGCACCGCTTCGTGCTCTTCATGGGACACCAGTTCGACGAGACGACGCGCTTCTTCTCCGAACTGGAAGTGGAACACGCGATGGCCAAGGACACTGCAACGGGCAGCTTGGGCGTGGTCGCAGTGGAGCAGATGTATCTGGATTTCAGCGTGAGCGAGGCGATGTCGGTGAAGGCGGGCCTGATGGTCATGCCGGTCGGCATCATCAGCGAGACGCATGAACCGCCCACCTTCTACGGCGTGGAGCGCAACCCGGTGGAGACCAACATCATCCCCACGACCTGGCGCGAGGGCGGTTTCGCGGTCACGGCGCGGCTGGCGGACAACATCTCGATCGACGGCATGATCAGCAGCGGACTGGCAACGACCGCAGCCAAGAACTTCGCGGTGCGCGACGGCCGCCTGAGTGGAGCCAGCGCCAAAGCAAAAGACCTCGCCTACACCGCGCGCCTGAAATGGACCGGCCTCCCCGGTATTGAACTGGCCACCACGCTGCAACGACAGTCCAATATCACCCAGAGCGTCGAAGCCACTGCGGGTGCGGCGACACTGTATGAGGCGCATGCGGCGCTTAACCACGGCAAGTTCGGATTGCGCGCGCTGCATGCCGCATGGAACCTCGACGGCAGCGGCCCCAAGGCAGTGGGCGCGGACAAGCAAAACGGCTGGTATGTGGAACCCTCATGGAAATTCACCGAGCAATGGGGCGTGTTCGTGCGTCGCAGCACCTGGGACAACCGCGCGGGCGATGTTGCGGACAGCCGCTACAGGCAGACCGACTTCGGTGTGAATTTCTGGCCGCATGCCGATGTGGTGGTGAAGCTGGATTACCAGAACCAGCAGGTGCCGGGCGGGCAGGATGAGTACGACGGGTTTAACCTCGGCCTCGGGTATCAATTCTGAACATGACCGGCCTGCGCACATTACTGTTGCTCATGCTGGCACTGCCGGCATGGGCTGCTGACCAGAATACAGAGATCGAACGCTTCCTGACCGAGACGCTGGGCAAACCGCCCGCTGCAGAAACGCTGTGGTTTGTTGGCGACTTGCGGCCCGCCGTGCGCGCCATCCTCGAACACGACTACCCTACCGCGCGCGTGCCTTACTGGCGTAACGAGAAGCGCACGGTTTGGGTGTTGAACGAGATCGGCAAGGAGATGCCGATCACCGTCGGCATCGCGATCAACGAAGGTACGGTCGAGCGCGTGAAGGTGCTGCTGTATCGCGAGAGCCGCGGCTGGGAGGTGAAGAGCCCGGCGTTCACCGCGCAGTTCTCAGGCGCGAGGCTGGCTGAAGGTCAGACACTGGACCGCCACATCGACGGCATCTCGGGCGCGACACTCTCGGTGCGCGCGCTGAGCCGCTTGACGCGAGTCGCCTTGCTGCTCGACCGGCAAGTGGACAAAGGAACCAAGCCATGAGTGCATGGGGCATGCATCTCGGGCCGTCGGCACGCAGGCAGGTGCTGGCCGCCTGCGCACTCGTCGCGCTGAGCGGTGTGCTGTGGATCGTGATCGGCTGGAATCTGGATGCCGAGGACTACAGCGATCCGCTGCGCGCATGGCGGCACCGCGTGCTGGTGCTGCACGGCGTGGCGGCTTATGTGCTGCTGTGGATAGCGGGTCGTTTGTATGCGCTGCACCAGCAAGGCAACTGGCGCGCGCAACGCAACCGCGCGAGCGGGCTGGCGATGTCAGTGTTCCTGCTGTTGCTCGCGGGCAGCGGGCTGACGTTGTACTACCCGCCGCACGAGGACTGGCGCGATGCGCTCAGCATGTTGCATCAGGTGCTGGGGATTTCGCTGGTGTTGCTGCTGCCGCTGCATGTGTGGCTGGCGAGGAAAGACCGCCAGCGGCGGCGCACACATCACTAGGCGTTGAACATCTGCCACCAGCACCTGCGATTCTCGGGTGTGTGGGCATGATTCTCGACGAGAGGCGGCTGCGCGGTGCTGAGTATCCAGCGCGGCAAACTGCCGTTTCTATCAGAGGTGGACTTTTCCATGCCCGTTAGTGCGCCTCATCCCAGTTCTTCCCCGACCCCAGTTCGACCAGCAGCGGCACGTTCAGCGCAGCAACGTTGCACATCAATCCCGGTAGCTTTTCCTTGACCAGCGCCAGTTCGTCTTCCGGCACTTCCAGCACCAGTTCATCGTGTACCTGCATGATGAGTTTGCTGTTCAGCTTTTCCGTCTCCAGCCAGCGCTGCACGATTATCATCGCCAGCTTGATCAGGTCAGCCGCCGTCCCCTGCATGGGCGCATTGATCGCCGCGCGTTCCGCACCCTGACGTTTCATGACGTTGCTGCTGTTGATTTCCGGCAGCCAGAGTCTGCGGCCGAATACGGTCTCGACGTAGCCTTGTTGTTTCGCCTCCATGCGCGTGCCGTCCATGTAACGCTTCACGCCCGGATAACGCGCGAAATAGCGCTCGATATAGGCTTGTGCCGCGCCCCGCTCCACACCCAGTTGCTTGGCCAGACCGAATGCCGACATGCCATAGATCAGCCCGAAGTTGATCACCTTGGCATAGCGGCGCTGCTCAACGCTCACCTCCGCCGGGGTCGTCATGAATATTTCGGCAGCGGTGGCGCGGTGGATGTCTTCGTTGTTGGCAAATGCCTGCAACAACCCCTCATCGCCGGACAGATGCGCCATGATGCGCAACTCGATCTGCGAGTAATCCGCCGCGACGATGCAACTACCGGGGGGCGCGATGAAGGCTTCGCGGATGCGCCGCCCTTCCGCGCTGCGAATCGGAATATTCTGCAGATTGGGGTCGCTGGAAGCCAGCCGTCCGGTCACCGCCACAGCCTGCGAATAACTGGTATGCACCCGGCCGGTACGGCGATTGACCATTTTCGGCAGCTTGTCGGTATAAGTCGATTTGAGTTTCGCCATGCCGCGATATTCCAGCAACAGCTTAGGCAAGGGATAATCCAGCGCCAACTCCTGCAACACCTCTTCGTCAGTAGAAGGTGCACCGCTCGGGGTCTTCTTCTTGACCGGCAGCTTGAGCTTATCGAACAATATTTCCTGTATCTGCTTGGGCGAGTTCAGGTTAAAGGGTTGTTCGGCGGCCTCAAAGGCACGCGCCTCCAGTTCGATCAGCTTCACACCCAGCTCATGACTCTGCACATGCAGCAGATTGCAATCGAGCAGCACGCCGTTGCGCTCCATGGTGTAGAGCACATGCATGGCCGGCAGCTCGATTTCACGATACACATGCCGCAAGCCCGTGACCGCCTCGACCTGGGGCGAGAGCTTCTGGTGCAGTTGCAGGGTGATGTCGGCATCCTCGGCGGCATAATGCGTGGCGATGTCCAGATCGACCTGATCGAAACAAATCTGCTTCACCCCCTTGCCCGCCACCTCCGCATAGCTGATGGTCTTTACATTGAGATGGCGCAGCGCAAGGTTGTCCATGTCGTGCGGCTTATGACTCTCCACTACGTAGGATTGCAGCAGGGTATCGTCGTGTATTCCGCGCAGCGCGATGCCGTGATTGGCAAAAATATGCCTGTCATATTTGAGGTTCTGCCCGACTTTGTTGTGCTGCGCACTTTCCAGCCAGGGCTTGAGCTTTGCCAGCGTCTTTTCACGTTCAAGCTGATCCGGCGCACCCGGATAGATATGCGCCAACGGCAGATAGACGGCACGGTGCGGCGTGATCGCAAATGAAATGCCGACCAGCTGCGCCTCCATCGCATCCAAGCCGGTGGTCTCGGTATCCAGACACACCAGCTCGGCAGCCATAATCTGCTTCAGCCAGTCATCCAGCTGAGCGTCAGTCAATATCGTCTGGTAATGAGCGCTGTCGGTGCGCGCGGCTTCGATTTCAAAGGATGGCGCAGCGGGTTCACTTGCGCCACCCTTTACCCCATCCCCACCCCGGCCCTCCCCCGCTTCGGCAAGCTCAGGACGGGCTTGAAGGCGAGGGAGCTCCTGAAAGTGTGACGGGGCATTAACTTCGCGCAGCCCCCGCAAGGAGGACGCCGTGTGGTGCCCAGCGGCTTCGCCGCTGACCTCGCGCAGCCAGGTCTTGAATTCCAGCTGTTGATACAACTGAACCAGTCGCACCTTGTCCTGCGGCGGCGCAATCAGCTGGTGGTAATCCAGCGGCAATTCCACATCGCACTTCACCGTGATCAGACGGCGCGCCTGCGGCAGCCAGTCCAGTGCATTGCGCAGATTCACACCCACCACACCGCCTATCGTATCGGCGTTGCGCATCAGATTGTCCAGCGTGCCATGCTGCGTGAGCCATTTTACCGCCGTCTTGGGCCCGCACTTCTCAACGCCCGGCACATTGTCCACCTGATCGCCCGTCAGCGTCAGATAGTCCACGATGCGCTCGGGCGGCACACCAAATTTGGCCGTCACGCCTGCAATATCCAGCGTTTCGTTATTCATGGTGTTGATCAGCGTCACATGCTCGTCCACCAGTTGCGCGAGATCCTTGTCGCCCGTCGCGATGATGCAACGCACCCCGTCAGCAGAGGCCTGTCGCGCCAGCGTACCGATCACATCGTCCGCCTCCACGCCGTCCACCATGGAAATTATCCAGCCGGATGCCGCAATCGCCTGATGCAGGGGCTCAATTTGCTGTGCCAAATCGGCAGGCATGGACGGGCGATTGGCTTTATATTGCGGATACAGGTCATCGCGAAAGGTTTTTCCTTTTGCGTCAAATATGCACAGGCTATAATCCGCCGGGAAATCCTGACGCAAACGACGCAACATGTTGAGCACGCCGTAGATCGCTGCCGTCGGAAAACCCTCACTATTGCGCATGTCCGGCATGGCATGGAACGCGCGGTACAGGAAAGACGAGCCGTCAACCAGAAGCAATGTTTTACCGGAACTTATTTCATTGGTTTTCATTTTTGATCATTATTAAGGTGCTGACATGAGCAATACGCCGAAACTGCCTACATCCGACAGCCCCGAAGTATGGGACGCCAAAGAGGCATGGCGGGTTTTCGGCATTATGTCAGAATTTGTTTCCGCTACCGACCGTCTTGCGCAGATCCATCCCGCTGTCAGCATTTTCGGCAGCGCGCGCACCCGACCCGATCAGCCTTATTACAAACTTGCCGAAGAAATTGCCCGCCTGCTGTCCGATGCGGGCTTCTCGGTGATATCCGGCGGCGGCCCCGGCATCATGGAGGCCGCCAACAAGGGCGCGTTCTACGGCAAATCACCCAGCGTCGGCCTGAACATCCAGTTGCCGCACGAACAATCCAACAACCCCTACCAGAATATCAGTCAGACTTTCCAGCATTTTTTCGCGCGCAAGGTGATGTTTGTCAAATTCGCCCATGCCTATGTCGTCATGCCCGGCGGCTTCGGCACGCTGGATGAATTGATGGAAGCCCTGACGCTGGTGCAAACCGGCAAGACGCGCCGCATGCCTATTATTCTGGTAGGAACAAAATTCTGGGGCGGCATGCTTGAGTGGTTCAAAACCGCGTTGATAGAAGAACAGGTCATCAGTCCGGAGGACATGCATCTGATCCAGCTCATAGACAAACCGCAGGAGGTGGTCAGCGCGATCTTCAAACACTACGAATCATCCGGTTTCGAGCCCAGCGAAGCAGAACGCGAACGGCAGCTTTACCTGTAACCTTGTTCAACAGGCCGCCCTCTCGTCATCGGGGCGCAAACGAACTTATAAAATTCGCCGATTTATCGGCTAAAATGCACTTATTCCAATTCACGGGACCGCAATCATGCGCCTCTTATCCTTGTTACTGTTGAGCGGTTTTTCCATTTCAGCACTGGCGGCCGACCCCGTTCCCGGCAATCTTGAGCCGCTGCCACGCCCGCCTGTTTTCACGGCTGAGCCGGAACCGTCAGGCAATGACGAAGCGGAAATCACCATCATTAAACAGACTGAGCTGACCGTTGAGGAATATCGCTCAGGCGGGCGTTTGTACATGATCAAGGTCATTCCGAAAATCGGCCCCCCTTACTATCTGGTGGATGATCGTGGCGACGGCAAATTTGCCCGTCAGGAGAGCCTTGACTCCGGTCTGCGTCCGCCACGATGGATCATACACAGCTTCTAACACATGGCTGTTTACACTTCCGTTTCCGAAGCCGAGCTGACTACCTGGCTGGCTGATTATTCTCTGGGGCAGTT
>Ga0208863_1001099_pt1 | contig 19080 bp, 7 predicted proteins | sample RifOxyD3_FD_184040 | JGI IMG/M metagenome (GOLD analysis project Ga0208863, IMG submission 184040) | Soil microbial communities from Rifle, Colorado - Rifle Oxygen_injection D3 (SPAdes) | ecosystem: Environmental > Terrestrial > Deep subsurface > Rock core/Sediment | place: Rifle, Colorado...
GGTAGATTCTGCCAGATCTCTTCAGTAACAAAAGGGGTAATGGGATGGAGCAGCTTGAGGATGGTTTCAAGCACCCGCAGCAGCACGGCCCGACCGGCATTCCGGGCTTGCGGATCTTCACCGTAGAGATCCGGTTTGATCCACTCCAGGTACCAGTCGCAGAACTCATGCCAGACAAATTGATAGATGGCTGAAGCGGCATCGTTGAACCTGTATTCGTCAAGGCTTGTGCAGACCTCGACAACGGTCCGGCTGGTGCGGCTTAATATCCATTGGTGCTGGAGGGGCAGGTCTGCGACAGCCGGAAGGGCAAGCGCTGCCGGATCACTATCTTTAAGATGCATAAGGGCGAAACGGGCCGCGTTCCAGATTTTGTTGATAAAGTGGCGGTAGCCCTCCACCCGGTCTTCCGAAAGCCTGATGTCGCGACCCTGGGCGGCAAACGCCGCCATGGTGAAGCGCATGGCGTCTGTGCCGTATTGGTCCATAACGACGATCGGATCCAGGACATTGCCCTTGGATTTGCTCATCTTCTGGCCTTGAGCATCGCGGACCAGGGCATGGAGATAGACATCCCGGAAGGGGATCTCGTCCATGAAGTGCAGTCCCATCATCATCATTCGCGCCACCCAGAAAAAGAGGATATCGAAGCTGGTGATCAGAACCGAGGTCGGATAAAAAAAGTCAAGCTCCCGGGTTTTCTCCGGCCAGCCCAAGGTCGAAAAAGGCCAGAGCGCCGAAGAGAACCAGGTGTCGAGAACATCGGTCTCTTGAACCAGGTTTGTGCCCCGGCATTTCGGGCAATGGTCCGGGTCGATATTGGCGACGATCAGTTCGCCGCAGTTAGCGCAGGTCCAGGCCGGGATCTGATGGCCCCACCAGATCTGCCGGGAGATGCACCAGTCGCGGATATTGTTCATCCAGTCAAAATAGGTGGCTTCCCACATCTTGGGCAAAATGCGGATGCGGCCATCCTGGACAGCGGCAATGGCCTTTGCGGCCAGAGGTTTGACCGAGACAAACCACTGTTTGGACAGGGTCGGCTCAACCACGGTCTGGCAACGGTAGCAGTGGCCTACTCCGTGCTGATAATCTTCGATTTTTTCCAGCAATCCCGCCTTCTCAAGGTCGGCAACCACCCGTTTGCGGCACTCAAAACGGTCTAGTCCGGCGTAGAGGCCGGCTGCCTCGTTCATGATCCCCTTGTCGTTCATGATTTTCAGGGCCGGGAGATTGTGGCGTCGGCTGATCTCGAAGTCGTTCAGGTCATGGGCCGGCGTGACCTTGAGTGCTCCGGAGCCGAACTCCTGATCGACATGGGTGTCAAAGACGATCGGTATAATTCGATTGACCAGCGGCAGCAGCACCGATTTGTCCGCCAGGGTATTGAAGCGCTCGTCGGCCGGATGGACGGCAACGGCTGTATCGCCGAGCATGGTTTCCGGCCGGGTGGTGGCGACTACTACATAACCTTGGCCGGAGTTGAAGGGGTAGCGGATATGGTAGAGCTTGCCGGCCGTTGGTTCGTGTTCTACTTCAAGGTCGGCGAGGGCAGTGTCGCAGCGCGGGCACCAGTTAATGATGTAGTCGCCGCGATAGATCAGCCCCTCATGATAGAGTCGGGTGAAAACCTCGCGGACAGCCCGGGACAGCCCTTGATCCATGGTGAAACGTTCCCGGCTCCAGTCGCACGAACAGCCCAGTCGTTTCAACTGTTTGATGATCTGGCCGCCTGACTCCTCCCGCCACTGCCAGACCCGTTCGATAAACCGCTGCCTGCCGATCTCGTGACGGCTTGAGCCCTCTTTGGCCAGGGTTCGTTCAACCACGTTCTGGGTGGCAATGCCGGCATGGTCGGTCCCGGGTACCCAGAGGGTGTTGTACCCTTGCATCCGGCGGTAGCGAATCAGGATGTCCTGTAGGGTGTTGTTGAGGGCGTGGCCGATATGCAGAACGCCGGTGACATTAGGCGGCGGGATAACGATGGAGTAGGATGGCTTCCCCTCCTGCATGGCTGCCTTGAAAAAATTGCCATCCTCCCAGTGTTTGTACCATTTTTGTTCAACATCCTTGAATTCATAGGCCTTGGTAAGTTCGTGGTTCTTTTCTGTCTGGGTTGAATCGTCGGCAGTCATAAGTTCATGTCCAAATAAGGTTGTGGCGCTGGTTCTCTGTTCCCGGTTTATAGAACGCCCCAGGGTTTGGGAAGAAATATGTCCATATAGAGGTCAAGGGCGTACCGGTCGGTCATGCCGGCAATGAAGTCGCAGACTTTGCGGTGTTTTGGTGTATCATCTTCCGAATAAATTGAGGTGTCCAGGGCGGCATCATGTTCGAGAAAATAGTAGTAGAGCTCCCGCAGGATTTTGGTAGCCTTGATAAAGTCGTTGTGGACTTTGTTGACCTCGTAAACGTGCTCATAGAGAAATGACCTGAGGTCGGCAATGCCCTGCATGATATGGGGGCTCATGGTCAGCATGCCGCCGCCGTTTTCCAGAGTGCGCATGATCAGATCATGCACCATGGTGCCGATTCTTTGGGAGTGGGAGGTGCCGAATATGCGCAGAATATCGGCCGGCAGATTCTCTTCCTGCAACACGCCGGCGCGCATGGCATCGTCAAGATCATGATTAACGTAAGCGATGATGTCGGCGACCCGCACCACCCGACCTTCCAGGGTGGAGGGCAGTTCAGAGAGATCTTCCGGCAGGATGATGTTTCTGCCTTTGGAATGTTTTAAGATCCCGTCCCGGACCTCATAGGTAAGGTTGAGACCCTGGCCTTTTTTTTCCAGGACATCTACCACTCGCAGGCTCTGTTCGTAATGGCGGAACCCGTCGGGCAGGAGTTCACTCAAGGTCGCCTCGCCTGCATGGCCAAAGGGGGTATGTCCCAGGTCGTGCCCCAGGGCAATGGCCTCCACCAGGTGTTCGTTCAGACGAAGGGCGCCGGCCACGGTCCGGCCGATTTGCGACACTTCAAGGACATGGGTCAGGCGGGTGCGATAATGATCGCCGGTCGGCGAGAGAAATACCTGTGTCTTATGTTTAAGCCGGCGGAAGGTCTTGGAATGGATGATCCGATCACGATCCCGCTGGAATGCCGTGCGGATCGGGCAGGCCGGCTCTTCCCGCAGACGGCCCTTGGAATACTTGCTGAAGGTGGCGTGCGGCGAGAAAATCTGCTCTTCCCGGTCTTCCATCTCTTGGCGCAGGTTGACTGTCATATCGTATTGATCGCGTTAGGCATGCTTAATTACGAAATCGTCGAATTTAGAATTTGTCCAATTTGAATCACGCTGTTTTATACTGATAATTCCAGCAGTGGTCAAGCCTGATGACTTGTTGAATACAAGTTTGGCAATGTTTTTTGGTCGGGCAGTCGATTTATATGATGGTTGTCAGTGATGCCTCAATTGTTTCGATTTTGGCCTGCGCTTCATCCCAGCGCTGGTAGAGACGTTCGAGCTTCTGTTTTATGGCGTTGTATTCCTGACTGCTTTCGGCAAAGGCTGTCTCATTGCGGTAGAGCTCCGGATCAGACATCAGCGTTTCAAGTTGTTTTTGTTTCGCTTCCAGCTGTTCGATCTCTCCTTCGGTCTCTTTTACGGTTTTGCGAAAGGGCAGGAGTTGGCGATTTTTTTCCTCGCGCAGTTTAGCCGCACTCTGGCGCAACTCCTTGGGGTTGGTTTTCTGCGGAGAAGCCGCAGGTTGAGCCGCAGTCGGTTTGTTGGCCAGCGAGACCTTGCGGGTTGGAGCGTCAGGGTGAACGCCTCTGGTCTTTTCGAGATAGTAGGCAATATTGCCATCGTAAAGCGTGGCTTGACCATATTTTATCTCTAAAACCTTGTTGATGAAGCCGTCAACAAAATAACGATTATGGGAGACCACGATAATCGAACCGTCGTACTGATTCAGGGCTTCCTGCAGAACCTCCTGAGACATCATGTCGAGATGATTGGTCGGTTCGTCCATGATGAGCAGGTTGGCAGGAGTAGCAATCATCTTGGCCAATGCCAGTCTGCTTTTTTCACCTCCGGAAAGAACCTGGACCTGTTTGTCTACATCATTGCCTCTGAACAGAAAAGCGCCCAGAATTGACCGGGTCTGGGTAAGACTCATTTCAACGCCGGTTGTGGCCATGGTCTGAAAAACCGTCAGTTTCGGTGAAAGATCATTGGCCTGATGCTGGCCAAAGTAAGAGATTTTGACATTATAACCAGGTTTAATCAGCCCGCTATCAGGCAGGATCAGCCCGGCCAGCAGTTTAACCAGGGTAGATTTGCCGGCGCCGTTTACCCCGACTACTGCCAGTTTATCGCCCCGTTGTAACTGAAAGCTGAGATTACTGAATACCTGGCGGCCTTCGTAGCTTTTGGTCAGGCCCTCTGCCTCAATCGCCATCCTGCCGCTCGCCGTAGAGGGCGGAAAGCGGAAAGAGATCTGGCGTTCCTGGTCGTCAATCTCGATAAGTTCCAGCTTGTCGAGCTGCCGTAAGCGGCTCTGGGCCTGTTTGGCCTTGGTGGATTTTGAACGAAAACGGTCGACGAAACGCATGGTCTGCTGGATCTGGGACTGCTGATTGGCATAGGCGGCCCGCTGGATTTCCATGCGGATCTCCTTCTCTGTGACATATTTTGAGTAGTTGCCGCGGTAACAGGTCAGGCGGCCAAGGCTCAGTTCCCAGGTGCTGGTCGTGACGTTGTCCAGAAAGGCTCGATCATGCGAGATAATGACCAGGGCTCCTTCGTAGGTTTTCAGGAACTCTTCCAGCCAGGTCAGAGATTCAATGTCCAGATGGTTTGTCGGTTCATCAAGCAGCAGAAAGGCTGGGCGGATCAGCAGGAGCTTGGCGAGCAGCAGGCGGGTTATCCAGCCGCCGCTGAAGGTGTGACAGTCTTTTTGGAAATCAGGCTCGGTAAAGCCCAGACCCTGCAGAACCTTTTCAATAGTCGATTTGATCCGAAAGACATCGGTATGTTCTACCAGATGCTGCAGTTCGCCCTGACGGTTGAGCAGAGTCGTGGATTCGGGTGACGTCGATGAGATGGTTGAAAGTTGACGATTGATAACATCAAGCTCCTGCTGGGCGGCCAGCAGTTCGGCAAAGGCGCTTTCGGCCTCCTGATACAGGGTGCGACCGGCGGCAAAGGCGCTGGTCTCCTGGGGTAGATAGCCGACAGTGGCGGTTTTGGCGCGGATCAGCACCCCGGCATCGGTTTCAGTAAGCCCGGCAATGATTTTGAGCAGGGTGGATTTGCCGGCGCCATTTACGCCGACAAGGCCGATACGGTCGTCAGGATTGATCCGGGCCGATACCTGCCGAAAGAGATGTTTGTCGCCGAACTGGATATTGAGGTCGTTTATGGTGATCATTAATATTAACTAAAAATAACTCATAAAGTTTTATTGGAAGAGCTCTTGTTGTCTTGTGATGCGTGTTAATTGATAAAATCAACCCGCAATAGTAACACATTATTCCCTGGGGAACCACCGGATTTCCTGCAAAGGCCAATTCGGAGCATTATTGGTGAGTTGATAGCCCTGAGGTAACAGAAAGATATTCCTTGAGAATTCAGGATTGCAGATTGAGGAGAATACTAAGATCGATTTTGAGAATCAGGTTTTTTAGCCGGGTTGAATTCATCGAGAAACTCTTCGGCCACTTCGAAAGGATCTGAGGAGCGGTAGATTAATAGAGTTTGTAAGTCGGTGTAGCTGTTTAAATTCATGTCAATAAATAGGATTCCTATGCCCTCGTTATCGACCCGGACAACTTTTCCTTTAATCCGGATAACCCGGTTGATGGGTACCTCTTTTTCGGATATTTCAATATCGCAGAAATCGCCGGCCTTCTGTCCCTGGCAGCCATAAACCCAGAGACCCTTCAGGGAAAGATCTCTGGTAGTGCAATGCTCATATATTTGATTGCTGAACAGCAGATGGACATTTACCTGCATCGGGACTCGAATGTTTTGACGAGCGGAATTTTCAGCCATAATTAGTTTTTGTCCTAAATGTAAGAGTTTACTTACTTGTGTAGTTTTCCTGACTTTTTTGAGATGCCAAGTTCCTGAGATACCTGGGTCGCGATCTCTTCGATAGATTTGCCGGCACTGGAGATCATCGGAATAGAATATTTTTTGAAGATGTAATGGGCTTGTTCTATCTCTTCAGCGCAGTTGGCAATACTGGCGTAGCGGCTGCCGGCATAACGCGTTTCCCGAATCATGCTTAGGGTCTCAGGGGTGGTGGTCAGAGCCACTACCCTTTTGATATTATTGGTTATGTTGTCCGGCAAGTGGTACTTGCTAAGATACTCGGCAGTTAAAGGGAAATTGGCTGCCTTTAAGCCCAGTTGGGTCGCCATATATACGCTCACCGGTGTTTTGCCGGCTCGGGAGACGCCGAGCAGAATCAGATCCGCCTCGTCAAACTCATCCACCTTGGTGCCGTCGTCATGACCCAGGCAGTAGTTGATGGCTTCAACCCGTTTTGCCATGGTAATGCTGTCTATGTGTCTGGAGAAACCGGGAACCCGTAGCGCCTTGGCCTCCAGACTGTTTTCAAGTCGTTCTAGAAAGAGCTCAAAAGCATCGAAAAGTTCAACCTCAGGCGTGTCGAAGATCGCCCTGACCTTGGGACTCATCAGCGTACTGAAAATAATTGGCCGTCGGCCCCCCGAGTGTTTAAGGATGTAGTCCAGGGTTTTGCGGGCTTCCTCCTCGGAAAGGATGAAAGGAAATTTCTCTTCATGAAAGCTGATTTCCGGGAACTGGCAGATGAGCGCCTGTCCCAGATTTGTTGCAAGAATGCCGGTGCTGTCCGAGATATAATAGATGTCTTTGGAACTCCACATATATTGCTCCTTGTCCAGGGTGGTGTCGAAAGTGCGGTCGATATGGCAAGTCATTATTAGATTACGTTAGAGTGCTGTTTAAAATCAATCGGATTTATAGCGGATCATTTTTTTTAACTATCTTTGAGAATTCGAGTGTTAACTCGGTCGGCAAGGGGTGTTGGCCGGCAATTATACTGAAGTAGTTGTGGCAAGGCCGGCGATTGGCCGAAAAAATTGCGGTTGATGAAAATCAGGTTTATAGCCGGGCACTGGAAAAGCTGCGAGATAGCGCCGGTCTTTGCCACTGCCGTGGATGGCATAGGCATTGATCCGATTGGGATTGGTCGGCAGGGAGCTGAGGGGCAGGTGGGCGGTTGCCTGCCAGCAGGAACCGGTAATTTGGGTGGCATATGCCATTGGTAGAAGTTTTTTGGTAACGTTACGAATACCTGCCAGCTGTAATACGAGAAAATGACCGTGCGGCCCAAATTCGATTTCAAGATAACGGTCATCGTCGCCGCTTAGAAAAAGTTCAACCACCTCATACTCCCACAATCGATCTGTTGGCCCGGGCAGGGCGGCCGGGGTCTTGTCGCCGTGGAATCTCGCCTGGATAGCAACATGCAATCCTGAGTGGTCAATGCGAAAAGTGATGGCTGCCGTCTCAAGTTCCGGGATCTTTATGCCGTCCCAGGTATAAGCAATTTGTATAAAATAGGCTGGAGGTTGCATATGTTTTATTTATTCAAATGGTTGATGGTTTGAAGAGTGATCTGATTTTTTATAATACTGTAAACAAAGGAAGTTGTATTTGACAACTTTAGTTGTTGCTGAGCTTGTGGTCAGCGTAACCGGTATATCTGTTGCGCTGGTTGCCTGACTGGCGACAATATAAGTTGTATTTTGTTAATAGCAAATAATTATATATAGTTATTTTATTAACTATTGCAAGTGGTTATATTCTTGGTTGCCTGAGGTACAATTTTTGCATCTTCTAAAAGAGAATCATTATCAGATTCAAGTCTGTTAAATGACATAATAAGTGCAAAAATCAACGGGTTGTGCTAAATTATATTAGTTAAAATAATAGAATACCAAGATGCGATTACAGAAAGATGAGATCTTGTGCAGGCCAGAAGCTAGAGATTTACAGGGAAAAACTGCAAAATATTTGGGGGATGACATGAAGGCATCAGGAAGCTTACCGAAAAGTTTGTACCCCTCACTCTTTGTGATAATCATTACAATGCTGTGCATGGCCGGGGTCGCGTCGGGTGCTGTGGTTGCCCAGCAGTTGGAGTCGATCACCAACGGTTCTTGGCTGCCCGACGATGTGGCAGTAGCTTCCGATGGCTCGCTGTATATTGTTGATCCACCCTCTGAGAAGGTTATGATTTATAATGCCAGTAACCAGCAGGTCAGCTGGCTGCCGGTGCCGCAACCGGTAGCCGTTGCTGTAGGGATCAATGGTAGTAAATATGTCTCTTCCTATGCTCAGCCGCATGTCAAGATTTATGATGCTTCCAATGTTTTCAAAGGTGGCCTGCTCGGTGGGCGCTATAATGAGTTTCTGTTTCCGAGAAACATTACGGTTGATGTGGCAACCGGCAATGTCTATGTAGTCGACCAAGATTTGGTTAATAATGGTATAAGCGACAGTATCAAGGTCTACACGGCGGCCGGAGTTTGGGTAAAGACGATCAGTGATAACGGTAAAGAGCCCATTGATGCTGCGATCTATGGGAACGAGTTATATGTGCTGGACCAACCCCTTGTTTCTGATGGTAGTGGAGGTTACAACCGGGGAGCCCGAGTAGCTGTTTTTGACAAGACGTCCGGCGCCTATAAAAGATCATTCGGGGTTTACGGGTGGGGGCTTGGGCAACTGAATACCCCGAGAGGGATCACTGTTGACAGTCAGGGCGTTTTCTATATCTCTGATGCGGTGCACCAGGTTATCCAGTGTTTTTCATCTACCGGCACCTATCTTGGCGCGATTCAGAATACCAATGCCGGAGAGTCAATGACAATGCCACAGGGGTTGACTGTTTCGGCCGCCGGCAAATTGTATGTGACTACTACATATACATCTGATCCGCCCGGCCTCAAGGTTTTCAGCGTCAACCAGCCGTTTACTGCCGGGGTGGATCTGCGGGTGTCTCCGGCCTCGCTTGCCTTTGGATCGGTAAATGTCGGCAGCAGTTCCGCTAGCTATAAAGTCACAGTTACCAGCAATGGCACCGATAATCTGATTCTGGGTAAAGTCCAGCTCGCCGGAACCAATAAAGGTTGTTTCAGGATTACTTCGAACGGCTGCTCCTTTCAGAGCTTGGCCGGAGGTGCGAGCTGTTCCGTGGATGTTAAGGCCTTGCCTAACTCCGAAGGGGCCAAGAGCGCCTCTCTTTCCATCCCCTCAAACGATCCTGATACCCCGACCGCCACTGTTGCTTTGACCGTAACCGGGGTCGGTACTCCGGCCATAACCGCGACGCCTGCCACTTTGGATTTCGGTTTTGTCAACCTGGCTGAGGTGTCTGCGGTAAAGACGGTTACAATTCAGAACGTCGGCAGTACGGCGTTGGCCATTACCGGAGTTGCGACAAGCGGTTTTTACAGCAATGAATTCAAAGTGACTGCCGATGGTTGTACCGGCAAGAGCGTGGCGCCTGCCGGCAATTGTACTGTCGGGATGACTTTTATGCCGATTGCCGAGGGCAGCAGAACCGCCAATCTGACTATTCAGTCCAATGACCCTGTCAAACAGGATACCGTTATCATCATGAGCGGCAAGGGGTTTGGTTTTCCAGATATCCAGGTGGCGCCTTTATCGATTGATTTTGGGGTGATTCCGGTTGGAACAATGTCTGCAAGTCAAACAGTTGGCATTACCAATCAGGGAACTGTCAAACTCTACGTCGGCAAGATTGCAGTGCAAGGCGTTAACCCGGCCGATTTCTTGATCTCGCCGAATACATGCTCAGAGCAATATCTGGAGGCAGGAGGGACCTGCGAGATAAACCTGACTTTCTATCCGGCTGCTACCGAAGGCGGCAAGACAGCTAGATTGGCCATCCCATCCAATGATCCGGATCAGAGTGAGGTTGTTGTGGCTTTGAAGGGTGCTGCCAGCATAACGACCCAGGGCGGTGTTGATTCAAATACCAAAAATCCTAAAGGCCAGACGCGTTATGTTGTTGTAACTATCGAATTGCCGACCGGCTTTTCGATTGACGAGATTGATGCCGGCACAGTGGTGTTGAATCGGGTTAATGGCGTGGAGATTGTCCCGGCGCTGGTTGTTGAAGGCTCAGTCGAGGTTGGTGATTATAATCGTAATGGCGTACCTGATATGATAGTGAAGTTCAGCAGGCAGAAGTTGTTGTTGCTGCTTAACCCTGGTGAGTCAATTATCACCGTATCCGGAGAGTTGTATGATGGAACGCTATTTGAGCAATCCAGCCGGATAGTAGTTGGAGAATGACCTTAATCCATTGTAAAAAAAGTTGTAAAAGGGCAAGATCATGAAAGTGTCGCACACAGGTATAAAAGTTAACTTCATTACCACCAGGGGGCGGGGAATGGCAATGACAAGGGGAATTTTAAAACTTGCGGCCGGTATATGCATAGCGATACTTATTCCAATCATCTCTTTTGCCGAGACGCTGGATGCTCCGCATAACGAGAGCAACAACATCTCATGCGGCAGTTGCCATGGCGGAGCCATATTGACTTCGGAGTACTGGACAGCTGGGGGCACCATAGATGAGACACCTTTCAACAAGCTTTGTATAGGTTGTCATTCCAAGGGATCCGGTCCATACAGCACTAAGTCCGCCCCTAAGGAGAGTACCCATTCAAGCCTGGCAATCGACAATGGCTATGGTGATTGGACCAAGGAGTGTACAATCTGTCATAATCCGCACTCGCAAGAGCAGAAACTGTGGATACCGCAAGATGCGGCGGCTGTTACTGCTGCCCAGGCGGCTTATGATGCCCTGCCTCCCGGCCCTGCCAAGGACGCTGCGTTGGCCACTTTGACTGCTGCTCAGGCGGTTGCTGCGGCTGATGCCGCCAACCTCTATCTGGCGACTGGCAAGATTATCGGCTACAGTTATGACAGCGAGACCAACACCAGTGTTTTATTCTTTGATAGCACCTTTGAGCAGGTTAAAGACGGCACAACTTATCATGGCATAGCTTATAAGAGCAATTGGAATGCGGCGAGATTTCTGGCCAAGACGAGCAGCTATAGTAAGGCTATTTTATTTCCAAACCTTGATGATTCGTTGAACCGTTACAGCTTTGTGATTCTCTCGATAACTGATGATCCTGACAATAATGATTTCACGATCACGGTAAAGGGTAATGTCAAATATGTCTGGAAATATCTGCCGGGTGGTAATCCGGTATGGCCGACGCTTTTAACGACTCAAACGCAGTTCGGCATTATTTATGGGCAGTTAATCAAACAGAACATCAATAATAAATCTGTAAGGTTTTTTGATAATGAAGGGACCAACTCCTTTGCCGACGACAGCCCCTCTGCCGATGGCGTCTGCGAGGTCTGTCATAGCCAGACCACTCATTACAGGCAGGGCGACGTCGTCGCAACTCATACCAAAGATTTAACCAGCGATCCTCTGGTGCCCAAGGCCACGGACAAAACCGATTGCATCACCTGCCATCGCCATGAAGATGGCTTTGCTCATAGAGCCGACGGTACCGGCGATGAGTGCGGTGAGTGCCACAAAAGTAAGAAGCACTCCTCCCATATGGCCATGGGCATTAAGTGTTCCGGTTGTCATAACATTGACAACATGCGTGATGGCGATGGCAATGTTATTATCCCCGATACGAGTGTCTGTCTGAAATGTCACAATAATGGCAAGGGCGGAGCACCCAATAAGAACGATTACCTTACCGGCTGGAATGTTGAGGGCTATACAATGACCTGCGATGGCTGCCATAACGGCCGGCCTGATAAAGGGACATCCAGTGGCCATGCCCCTGATACTTTAGTAATGTCCAGCGATGGCCATAATCTTCTGGTCGCCTATGCAGGAAACTTTATCAATGGAGTTTGGAATGCCGGTCGGCAGTATCCTTGCTGGTATTGTCACGCTGACACTATCCAAAACTATATTGATGCAACTGGTCAGCGTTTTGATAGCTGGACAATGAGTTCTAAGCATTGCAATGAGACGGTTGATGTGCAGGTGCCGGCGAAATGGGCAACCGTCGGCACCCCTTATTATCAAAAAGAGAAGGTTCCACCGGTCACCGGGACAGAGAAGATCTGTTACAACACCTATTGCCACTCGGACGGCACTACTCCCACCCCGGAGATGCGGCCTTATCCTTGGAATGACGGGAGTTCCGGAATCTGTAACTCCTGCCATGGCCATGATCCGACGCAAACCAATTGTAATGCGGTCAGTTGCCATAATGACGGTCGCACGACCTGGGCCGGTCGAGTTGATGAATGGCTGACTGCCATGCCCAATTATGTTAATACCGGACCAGGGACTGCCTATGCCAATTCGCATTTCCGCCATCTGTTTAATGGCGGATCCTGTGACGATTGCCATTACGAGACAGTGGTGGGAGGTTGTCTGGCGTGTCATGAGGACAATATTCCAACCGGCCAGATGAATGTCGGCAATCACTTGAAATCTGACAAACATGTTGATGGCGAAAAAGATGTGGTATTCAAAAATGGGGGAACATATAACGCAATAGGAGTAGGTGGGGTGCCGGCTAAATCTTGTTCCGGCACGACTTGCCATCCAGTTTCTACGCCGCAGTGGGGTGGGGCAGGCAGCGGCGATACAGCCTGTCTTGAGTGCCATGGCGCAACTAATGGCGATGTCGATGATTTTGGCGAATTTAATGGGACTCAGGCTCAGATTGACCTGACCGAGTGGCAGGCTGCCGGTCACGGTCGGCCGACCACTGCCGGTTCTGAAGAAACACTCGGGAAATATCCGGGATCCTTAAACCCTGCGGCCAATTTTCCGATAAACGGCTGCTGGTACTGTCACGATCCGAATATCAAACATAAAAACGAGACCAACCCTTTCCGACTCCGGCAGCACGAGCATTTCAAGCTACGGTTTGACCGGGAGTGCGCCTTCTGTCATATGAAGGGGGTAAACGATGAGTGCATGAAGTGTCATAATGACTCTGAGTCGCTGGTTCCGGATATGCAGCTGGCAAACATCGGGGCTCTGGCCGGGGTTAATCCGCCCTATACGATCTCTCGGCCCGATCATGCCGGGTATGCTGACAACCTGACTGCGTGCAGCAGCGTCACCTGCCATGTGGGTAACAGTACCATGCATAACATTGATCCGGTGGTGCCGGTCTCTATTCAAGATGATGTTGATCTGGCTGATATTAAAAACAGTTATGTCATGATGGGGGTATGTTTGAAGTGCCATGATGATGACAGCGGCGGCCAGTGCCAGACCTGTCATGTCGGGGATCAATACAAGACAGGTTTTGACCCGGGGTTGCCGGATATGGGTTATATCCAGCCGGCCAAGGCCAAGGCCTCATCCTTCCATTTCGGCTATAAGCATTTCGAGGATTATACAAATCTGGGAATCTGGAAGGGTGGTAAGTTCTGCTGGGATTGTCATGATGCCCACGGCGATGCCAACTTGTTTAAAGAAGGGGTGGATGATCAATATAATATCTATATGATTCAAACCAAGATTGCGACCCAGACGGATGGGATGTATGGCAAACCAATTGATGCTGAACGGAAAGCGGTGAAATTCAGCCGCAATCAGTCGGGTTCGGACTATGTCTCAGCCACTTTTAACGGCGTATGCCAAGTCTGCCATGAATCTGGAACTCGCCATTACAATAAAGCCTTGAGTGATGGCCATAATTCCAGTCGGAAATGCACCATGTGTCATGAGCACCGTTTCACCGACAGTCATGCCAGCGATCAGGCTTGTGATTCCTGTCATCATGTGCGGCCGGTGCCGCGGCATACCGCCTTCGGCCTGCCGCGCGACTGCGTAAAGTGCCATTTCGGTACGGTCCAGAAACGGATGAATGTTTTGGGGCAATTAAAGGGGAATTCACATCATATCCAGCGGGCCGACAATTCAGTTAGTAATAAAGACTGCTATCAATGTCATTGGGAGGCAACGGTAGATGGTTTGATTAATAACGACTATCATGGCGGGTATAATTCAAAGACATATCAGACAGTTGCGGACGACAAGGTCGATCTGGTCATCTGGGGAGTTGGAGCCCGTCCGACCACCTACAGCCTGAGTGGAGGCACGGTTACTGCGACCACATTCCGGGCAACTCAGATCAATGTCTCCCTGGCGGCAAACCGGGCCGAATCCAATAAAGTTACGCCGCACTGCCTGGGTTGCCACAGCGACCAGAACAATGATGTAGACACCTTTGGCGATTGCAAAACCCCAAGGCAGTATGCCTGGGACGGTTACAGCATTGGAGCCAAATACTCGGACCTTGGCACTGCCAAATGGGGCAAGTATACTTCTACGACTAGTTTTGCCAAAAAAGATCTGACTAAGGCCTACTCCTCGCATGGCAATGCCGTTAACAATGCCGGCGGCTTCAGCACAACCACCGGTTTGGACAGCACGATCACCAATACCCGGGGTGGGGCCTACAACGTGGTATGCTTTGACTGTCATAGTTCGCACGGATCAACAGTCACTGGAATAACCACGAGCTATGTAACCTTTAACGGTACCAGAAACGGTGGCAACCTTAAAGAGACCCAGGCCGGCAAGGGCGGTTTTTCTTATTCCTACAAGGCCTCGGCCGTTCCAGACCCCAATTCCGTCAATCCGTTTAATGCCGGCGCCGGTCAGTGTTTCGACTGTCATGAAACCGCGACTTCCAACATCTCTACGAAAACACCATGGGGCTATAACTCCACCTTCGGCGCCACCGCGCCCATTCTCGGCTACTTGGACAACAAACGGTTCAGCGGCACCTACAAGGGCATTACTCAGTCTTACGCGGCAATCAACAACGCCAGTTATCCAACGGAATCCACAGTCAGCTTTGCCTTCCGGCGGGATGCCGGGAAAGCGACTCTGGGCGGACATATGAAAGCCTCACACCGTAATCCGGCGTCGACCAAGAATTACAGCCCCGGTTATACGATTCCGACCACGAATACCATCGACGGGCTGTGTACGCCCTGTCATGACCCGCATGGGATAAGCCCGACCCTGGGCAATGACAAGAAATACGGGGTGCCGCTGCTCAAGGGCACCTATCTGACCTCTCCATATAAAGAGGACCATCCGCCGCCGAACATTTATGGGACAAACGCAGATGCTCCGTTAAATAGATGGGGAAATATTTCAAATCGAACGCATCCCAACCCGCTGCCGGACTCTCGCTATTATATTGACCGGAAAATATTTAACGATGCCAACAACAATACCTTTATCAGCGAGACCGACACGCAGTTCGCCGGGCTTTGCCTGGGGTGCCATGTTAAGTCATCCTTGACTAATTCATCAGGTGATGACCTGAACTTCCGGACCGTCGACAGGATTCACGAGTCGGTTAAGGGCTGGGGCACCTCGACCAATGAGCACCAGTTCCCATGCTCGAAGTGTCATAAGCCGCATGCCTCCGGCCTGCCGCGGCTCATGCAGACCAATTGCCTGGATTATCAGCATCGTGGCGGTATAGGGTCAGGGGGTACGCCGACGCACGAATATGACAGTCATGATAATTCCGCCCATTATGGTTACCCGATCGCCAATGTCATGGGGAACACCTCTCTGCATGAATGGGAGTTGGAATGCCATGCCAAGGTGACGCCAGCCCAGAATCCCGGACAGGCGGACTGGAAGACCAAACAGCTATGGAACAACGTTACCATGTGGCCGTAGGGGCGTATTGCAATACGCCCCTACCGCCCACCGAATCATATGGGTTGTTATTTGAGATGAAATTAAGTCAAAAAGAACGTGAACATCATGAACGGGGAAGATTCCATGAACCACGGACATAACGGTATGAGCGGAAGACAATATGGTCGAGCGGTTATTTCTTTACGGCCCCTTTGTTGGCAGATGCTTCTCTTTTCTCTCATCTCCATAAGCTTTGGGTTTACCGGACAGGCTTATGGAGTCGGGAGTGATGTTCTCGGCAAATATATTCATGTGGCAAGGGACCAGCAGAGAGCCCTGGCATTTGCTTTGGACAGTAATGACGGCAGCATGGTGATTGTCGGGTATAAAAAAACACCCACTGCGAATACCGATGATTTTTACGTGATCAAGGTCAGTGCCGACGGTAACAGCATGGTCTGGTCGGCGCCGGCGACCTTTAATCTGGCCGGTGGTTTGGATCAGGCAGTAGCAGTTGGTATCGACAAGCTGTCAAACGTGGTAGTGACCGGGCTGGCCAAGAATACCAACAACTACGATATCCAGACCATCAAATACAACGGCGCTACCGGTGCCGTTCTCTGGCAGAACACCTATAACGGTACAGCTAATAAGGATGACAGCCCGGTCGCCCTGGCGATTGACGATAATGATAATATCTATATCGGTGGCTATACAATAGTCAGTAATGATTATGCGGATTTTCTTATTCTCAAATATAACTCAACCGGCCCGATCGGCGGCAAGCCGACCTGGGTGAAGACCTATAACAACGCGACCTACAGCAAAAACGACCAGATCAATGCCATTGCAGTCAGCCATGGACCAAGCCCGTATATAGCGGCAACCGGCACAACTCAGAACGCCTCAAACCTGGACATCATGACCGTGAAATATGATGCGAACGGCACCTTTTTGTGGGCGACTACTAAAAGCGGTGAAGCAGGCGGCTCCGGCAATGATGGTGGCGTCAGGGTGAAGCTTGACTCTTCCGCCAATGTTATCATTACCGGATATATAAATATCGGGACTTACGCGGATGTTTATCTGGCCAAATACACTGGGAGCTCAGTCGCTCCACCTACGGTTACTTGGGAAAAGACATACTACTATGGTGGTACCGGGGTTGCAGATTCCCCCAGGGATCTTGCCCTTGATGCCAACGATAACGTCTATGTTACCGGTCTTACCTATGCCGTTTCCGGATTCAACAACTATTTCACTGCCAAGTATTACGGCACCAACGGCAACCTGGCCTGGTCGGCGGCCCAGATCTATAATTCCGGTGGCAACAACAATGATGAGGCCCTGGCGCTGGCGGTGAGCGAAGATGCCGTGTATGTTACCGGCAAAATAAATAAAAGTACTACTGACGAAGATATCGTCACCATTAAATATAAGAGAGACAACGGCAATCAGCTCTGGGTATCGACTTTTAACGGCGCTCTGAGCAAGTTCGATAACCCGATCGGGGTTGGCGTTTCAGCAGACGGTAAAGTCCATGTGGCCGGCTGGACAGACAAGACTCCCGCTCTTGAAATGGGTGTGGCGAGTAATGTCTCAGGTTCAACCACAGTCCTGACCGATGCGTCCAAGACATGGACCGTCAACCAGTGGAAAGGCAGCTATCTGATGATGACCTCCGGCGCCAACATCGGGGTAAACAGGCAGATAACCAGCAATACCGCAACTTCGATTACGGTTGCGTCGGCATTTTCGAGCAATATAGTTAGCGGTAACAGCTATTATGTCTATGATGCCACTGAAACAGCAACCGGCGGCTCTACCAATACCGTAGTAAACTCAGGGAGGACATGGCTGACCGACCAGTGGGCCAACTACTACGTGCTCATGACCAGCGGCAGCAACAACAATCAGAGTCAGAAAATTGTCAGCAATACCGGCACCACCTTGACCCTGGCCGGGACATTTTCCGTTGCCGTGATTGCCGGGGATACCTTTATTATTCAGGATCCTAATGATAACGATTTTATCGGACTTGTTCTGGACCCCGGCGCTTTGAATGCGCCGACCAGTTTGACCGCCACAGTGCTTAATAACAATGAGATCAGGCTTAACTGGACCCGTAACTCCACTACGGAAACCGGGGTACAGATCTTCAGGAAAATCGGGGAGTCCAGTACCTATTCGGACACGCCGACCATCACGGTCACCGAGGAGACGGCAACCGGCGGTTCTACCACCACGGTGGTTAACTCGGGGCAAAACTGGACGACCAACTTGGCCAACTACTACGTGGTCATGACCAGCGGCAGTCAGGATGGGGTGAGCCGGAAGATCACCAGTAATACGGCTACTACTCTGACTATTCCGGCCTTTCCCGGCGCTATCGTTGCCGGGAACAAGTATCATATCTTTATATCCTCAGAAGCAGCAACCGGCGGTTCCACCACCACGGTGGTAAACTCGGGGCAAAGCTGGACGACCAACCAGTGGGCCAACTACTACGTGGTCATGACCAGCGGCAGCAACAGCGGGCTAAGCCGCCAGATTTCGAGCAATACAGCGACCACTTTGACAGTGGCTGCTTTCCCCGGCGCTGTCGCCGCCAATGATGGTTATTATATCTTTTCTAAACCAATCATGCCTATTACCTCTTATTTTGATACCGGGCTGACGGCATCAACCAAGTATTTTTATAAGGTCCGGGTCTATGATGGCAGTGGTAACTATTCTACCTTCAGCAATGAAGTCAGCAAGTCAACCGTCATCTATAACTTTATGCCGCCGACCTGGGCGTACTTGTATAACGGAGCGAACAATGGCGATGATGTTGCCAACGCGATTGCCATCGGTCCTGATCATCATCCTGTTATCACCGGTTATAGTTATTCAACAGCAGGCGGCTACGATTATTATACTATCAAGTTGAACTATTCCACTGTCTCCACAGTAGCAACTCCCGCCACCCCGATGTGGACAGTGCGTTATGATGATACGGATAATGAAGAGGACGAGGGGGAGTGTTTGACGGTCGATAGTAACAACGATCCGATTGTCGCCGGTTCTTCCTCGTTGAGTATGGGTGGAGCAAACTCCCTGGATATCCTGACGGAGAAATACTATGCCGCCACTGGTTTGCATACGGTCACGCAGCTTCCACAATGGTATGACCAGCTTGATGGCACCACCCCGCCTGGTGAGCCCCCCCCCTGGTTTGGAACCGGTGCTGATAAGCCTGTTGCCATAGCCAAGGATGCTTCGAACAATATCGTAGTGGCGGGTTATGGTCTGAATGCCAGCGCTAACGAAGATATCTATGTCGTAAAATTTGCATCGGCCGGCACACGGGCCTGGTCAAGTCCGACGTTCA
>Ga0208863_1001100_pt1 | contig 19020 bp, 23 predicted proteins | sample RifOxyD3_FD_184040 | JGI IMG/M metagenome (GOLD analysis project Ga0208863, IMG submission 184040) | Soil microbial communities from Rifle, Colorado - Rifle Oxygen_injection D3 (SPAdes) | ecosystem: Environmental > Terrestrial > Deep subsurface > Rock core/Sediment | place: Rifle, Colorado...
AATGGATCAAACAGCATCTTCGCATCAAAAAGTTCTACGGCACCACCGAGAATGCGGTCAAAACGCAAATCTGGATCGCGATCAGCGTTTATGTGCTGGTCGCTATCGTGAAAAAACGCCTCCAAACTGAAGCTTCACTTTACACAATTCTACAAATTTTAAGCCTGACGCTTTTCGAAAAAACACCAATAAATCAAGTTGTTACAAATATCAAAAGACAAATCACCAAATCTAAAAATGATAACCAATTGAATCTATTCGATTAAATCTCCGGACACTAATGAGGTTCGATTTAAATCGGACAGATTGGGTCATGAGGAAATATGGAACCTGTATCAAGACAAACTGCCCCGGTACTGGAAAAAGCGTATCAATTTGTGCTGTGGGTCGTGCCCACCGTGGAAAAATTTCCCCGCGCACAGAAATTTTTGATCGGTGATCGCATCCAAACGGCGGCGGTGGACGTGATGGAACATTTGATTGAAGCGGCTTACAGTCGCGAAAAACTGGCTATTTTGAACCGGGCTAATTTGCAACTGGAAAAACTGCGTTATTTGTTTCGATTGTCCTTTGATTTGCGCATGCTGGATATGAGGCGCTATGAATTCGCTTCAAGGGCGCTAGATGAAATCGGACGTATGTTGGGCGGTTGGCTGAAAACGCAACGTGGCTAAGCGCAGCAATCATTTGTTCGGTGAGATTGCCAATTTTGCGGCTTTGCACAAGGCTGCAAAAAGAGCGGTGCGCGGCAAACGCGCTAAACCGGGTGCGGCAGGATTTATGGCAAATCTGGAAAAGAATCTGCTTTCAATTGAAGCACGTCTGCAAAGTGGCACTTGGCGCGGCGGCGGTTACACCGAGATTGAGATATTCGAACCCAAACATCGACGGATTTCCGCTGCCCCGTTTCGCGATCGTGTGGTGCATCATGCCTTGTGTTCCGTGGTTGCGCCGATTTTTGAGCGCGGTTTTATTGCGAATAGCTATGCAAACCGGACAGATTATGGCACCCACCGCGCTGTAACGCGTTACGAACACTATCGCGACCGTTATCGCTATGTGTTGCGCTGTGATATTTACCGTTATTTCCCGGCTATCGACCACGCAATTTTGAAGCGAGATCTGCGCCGCCGCATTGCCTGTGAACCGACATTGGCTTTGCTGGACGAGATCATCGACGGATCAAATCAGCAAGAACCTGTCGAGGTATTTTTCCCCGGCGATGATTTGCTGGAAGTCGCAGCACATCGGCGCGGCCTGCCGATCGGCAATCTCACCAGTCAGTTGTTCGGCAATGTGTATCTGAACGGCTTCGATCATTATGTGAAAGAGGTGCTACATGCGCCTTATTTGCGCTACGTGGATGATTTTGCGCTGTTTTCTAATGATATTGAAATATTGAAAGTGTGGCAGGCAAGTATTGCTCACTACCTGCAAGGGAGGCGCCTGTTACTACACCCTGAAAAAACCTTTATCGTTGCAACGAGTGAACCCGCTACTTTCCTGGGTTATGAGTTGCGCGCAGGTGGGCAGCGGCGTTTGCCGGAAGCATCGGTGCGGCGATTTCGTAACCGGCTACGCGGTCTGCGCGATGTATGGCAAGCTGGACAACAAGATGAACTGAATATTCGACAGCGGGTGAATGCGTGGGTTGCCCATGCTGGACACGCAGATACGTGGCGCTTGCGCCATGCCCTCTTTCGCGGCGGGTGGTTTGACCCGGCGCGGGAGCCTGAAAGCCCCCCAGGTGGGCGCGTGGTTCGCGGCGGTTCGTGGAACAACAACTCGAACAACGCGCGCTCCGCCAATCGCAACAACAACACCCCCGCTAACCGGAACAACAACAACGGTTTTCGGGTAGCCAGCACACTTCGAACTGCCAGAGCCGACGTCTTTACGGAGATGTCGGGCGAGTTTCGGAGCGTTCAGGGGTTTTCATGATGAGTGCAGCACCCCGCTCCTGTTTTGCCAATGCAAGTTGGAACAGGGGCGGTTCTACTTTGCGTTAACAAGGATGCGATCAATGGGCCAGATCAAGGGGCAATGGGGACACAGGATCAACGTATTCGTTATGGCAGGCAGGCTATATTGCCGGATGTGTTTTCAGCCATTCACGCATGGCTTCGTTAACGCGTGTTTGCCAGCCTTTGCCTGAGGCTTTGAGCGCCTCAAGCAAGTCTGCATCGAAACGGATTGTGGTAGGCACTTTCAGTGGCGATTTTTGCGCGCCTCGCTCACCTTGTTTTTTGTTCATGGCAACCAGACCTGCGTATAGCGCAGGATCGAGCACTTCGGAGGCGGGTTTAAATAAGCGCAGATCAGCTGCAATGAGCGTTCTGACTTCACCCTCGTTATCAGTCATGGGGAGCATTGTTTTCATAATCTTTCCTTTCTTTAGCGTTGGCTTTTCGAAAACTTATCACGCGAATACCCTCTGTAACGGGCGTGAAACACAGAACATGCAGGCGGGCCTCTAAAAAGCCCAATGCAACCAGGCGTACTTCCGGGTAGGATTTGCGGATGTCCTGTCGTACGACCGCACTGGAAAATTGAAACGCTTCGGCACGCTCAAACGACAAACCACGTTCGGCAAGGTTGCGGGCATTTTTCACGGGATCAAAAGCGATTTTCATGGATCATTGTATTAACAAAAAAACAATTGATCAATTTATTTGTTAACCAAAACACATTAATAGAAATATTGTCGGGTTTTAACCCGACGTGTAAATTGGAATTCATCCAGACAGGACGAATGAGGTTAGTATGCAGCGCATCACGTCATGTTGTTGAACAGCCCGTTTAGTGCGATTGCAGGCAAGGTCCGCGAATATTTACAGGGAATCAAAGGTGCTTACAAAAGTTGCACAGCAGGGGGTGAATCCGCGTAGCCCCGAGCGTTATTGCAGCCACTCGATAACTTTACCGGTGGCACGCTCGTATAACGTTTCAGGCGAGACATCGAAGCCGCAATCCCAAGCAAGTGTCGGCCACGCATCGAGTTTGAATTGCGCAAATTGAGCCGCGTCGCGCAGCGGTGCCGTGACTTTATATTTAAAAATCATATCGTGCAAATCCACTTCACCAGATTCGCCTGTGTTGAATTTTAGCCATATTCGATAGTCGTTGAGATAACGTGCTTCCTGCACATTTACGATCATTGCCGTCTCCTCAAATCAAAGGTTGTATCTTGTGAAATTCCTTGGTTCCCCACATTTCGAGTAGTTCTTGCTGATGTAACTCGGCCCATTCTTCCACCAGGCCGCGAACCCTGGCCGACAGATGTCCATTATAAACATTGAGTGTGCGAATATTAATGACCGCCGCATACTCATTGTATTTCACATGAAAGTGCGGCGGATTGTGTTCGTTCGATGAAGATGATAATCCCGAAAAAACGACATGTTTTCGGTATGGCATTCCATTTTTGTAACATGAAGTGTCGGGCGAATATACCCGAATCAATACGCTTATGCCATGGCATAATTATCGCGGCAAATTCAGCGGGAATATGGGGGCTAGATTCGTAGCGTAGCCCGTAGGATGTGGTGACGAAGGAGACGCGCCGATATGTGTGCGCCCGTGAAGGCAGTCCGTAGGTCGGGTTTCAACCCGACATGTCGCGATAAATCCCGACCTACCGTGGGGGGGATTCGAATACGTCGGGGACAGTCCCCGATTTCTCGCTGGATGTACGAAACACTTGTTGAAAATATCAATTCGGACTAGCATTAGTCCGCCGTAAAAACCGAGGTGCGCCATGCAAACTGTCAATATCCATGAAGCCAAGACCCATTTTTCCCGATTTGTTGATCAGGCGGAAGCTGGCGAAGAGATTGTGATTGCCCGTGCGGGTAAGCCGGTGGCGCGTTTAGTGTCGCTGGTGAATGCCGCCAAACCGTTGCGCCAATTGGGGTTGGGCAAGTCGCAATTCACCTTCCCTGAACACTTCGACCAGTTGGATGCCGCTGAAATAGCCGATATGTTTGAGCAAGGCTAAGTCAATGACTGCACATGTTTATTTGCTGGATACCAATATCTTGCTGGCGGCGTTGCTAGCACCTGAACGTTTGCCGAAACCAGTGGCGGCTAACTTAGCTGACCCGATCAATACTGTTTATTTTAGTTCGGCGAGCATCTGGGAGGTGGCGATCAAGAAGTCGTTAAATCGCGCCGACTTTGATTTTAATCCCGAGGATATACATCAACTCGCGCTGGATACAGGTTTTACCGAGTTGACCGTGAAGGGTGAGCATTGTTATCCACTGGCTGAATTGCCCTGGCATCATCGGGATCCGTTTGACCGATTGTTAATTGCACAAGCGCTGTCGTTGCCCGCTTATTTGCTGACGACGGATGGTGTGTTGAAGCCGTATTCTGAACTGGTCGTGACGCTGACATTGAAAGCCTGACACGGATCGGGAAACGCAGATCAAGGGAGGGACGGATTCGATCGGAAATGCTGGTCTGTGGGTTGGGATGAATCCCGACAACTTTGTTGTTGGGCTGAAGCCCAACCTACGGCAACCACGGGGGATTCATCCCGACAATGTTCGCCAATATTTTGGCAAGGGGATGCTTGTGAAAATGCGTGGATGGTTTAACTGGTTCAAACGTAGCTCAGTAGCCGATGAGGCGGGAGTCGCAGTTGTTTGTGTTTCGTCGCAGGACGTTGCGCAAATTGTCGTTGCGCAAACATGCGATGAGCCTGCGGCCTTCACCGAACGGATGTCCTGGAAACTTCAGGCAATGGCGCGTTACCCCAAGCATCATTGTTTTCGCTGTAATAAGCGCAACGATATCGAGAACGTGTTTTTCTGCCTGAGCTGCGGCGAAGTTGAATGCTGGGAATGCATACATCAGCATGTTAAAAAAATCGATGCGTTTGACGGTTGTGTGCATCACGTCTGCCGTTGCGGGCATTTTCTAAAGCTGTGGGATGAATGGTATGTGCAGGCGAAACACCTCTTCCCTGAAAGTCTATAGCGGGTTTTGCGTCGTGTGCTGGCCGTGTGTGCGTGAAATTAGGCCATGAAAATTATGAATATTTTGCGGGTGCTGCTGGTTTTATGTTTGGCTATCCCGCTTTTAGCTGTAGCTGCGAGCTCTACGGGTGAATGCGCGGAAGTATTGCCGCAGCCGTCAGCCGATTGTCATTCGGACGACTCGCTTGTTATCTATCAGCCTGAGGATGCGCTGCTGAAAGATTACGCGCCATACCAGAAGCGGATACGTGGCTTATTCGAATATCTGGCGCAACATCCTGACTGCGGGTTGACGCTGGAAGGACATGTCGATCAGCGCAAATCATCCGAATATAGCTTCGGGCTGGCGCAGCGATCTGCCGACAGTGTGCAAAAGTATTTAGTCTCGCAGGGCTTTGATCCCGAGCGGATGCAGACCGTCAGTTATGGCAAGGAAAAACCGGTGGATTTGAGGCATAACAGCCGGGCGCGGGCGAAGAATCGCCGGGTTGAAATAAAACTGTATCAGATTTTAGATTAAGTGTTACCTTGCACAAGGATCAACAGGATCAACAGGATCAATCGAAGCTGAGCCTATTGATTTTTGCCTGATAAAAAGGGAGCTGACCGGTATGGGTTGAATCGGTGTATCACCGTTGCATGTTATCATTGCGGCCATGAAATCTTTATCCGATACGCTGCAACACTTCTTGTTTGAACATGCTCCGATCCGTGGTGAACGGGTGCATCTGGATGCTTCATGGCGTAGCGTCCTGGAGCGTCACGACTATCCGCCACGCTTGCGCCAGATGATGGGCGAGCTAACTGCGTCAGCGGTGCTGCTGGCAGCTACGCTTAAGCTCGACGGCTCGCTCTTGTTGCAAATACAAGGGACGGGTGCGATCAGGTTGCTGGTGGTGGAATGCAGCGGCGACCTGAAACTTCGTGCTACCGCTAAGTGGGAAGGCTCGTTGCAAGGCAATTTGTCTGAACTTTTCGGGGATGGACGATTCGTCATTACGCTGGTGCAAAAAAATGGTAAACCGGCTTATCAGGGCATCGTGGCGCTGGAAGGGGAGAGCATCGCAGAAATTTTGCAGAATTACATGTCTCATTCCGAACAATTGGAGACGCGATTGTGGTTGGCGGTCGACGAGTGTTCGGCATCGGGCATGTTGTTGCAAAAACTGCCTGATCAGACCGGCGGGGATGTTGATGGCTGGTCGCGTTTTACTCAGCTGGCCGATACCCTGCATGTCGAGGAGTTAATGCAGTTGCCTACACCGGCGTTACTGCAAAGGCTTTTTCACGAAGAAGATGTGCGCTTGTTTGAAGAAAAACCAGTTGCTTTTTATTGCAGTTGTTCCCGTGACAGTGTTGTGCAGATGTTGCGTATGCTAGGTGCAGAGGAAGTCGACGCTGTCCTGACCGAACGACCGGTCATCGAAGTGCATTGTGAGTTTTGTAATCATCGTTACGAATTCGACAAGGTCGATGCGGCGCAGCTGTTTTCAGCGACGGTGCAGATAGAACCCGGCGGGACTCACCATTAGAAGCCGGCCGGGCGCCGGGAAGCGCCTGGCGGAGGTTGCTAGTTCGAGCTGGCAGCCCAGTATTTATACACGGCGGGGTTCTTGGCCGATGAGAGCGGCATTGCCTCTGTGACAGGCAAGGGCTGTATACTGCTTTGCGGTTGCTCAGGTTTTAGGGTGGCAGGCGGGGCGGGAATTGTTGCCGGCTCATCCAGATTGGCGCTTTCGTCCTCATAGGCATCATGCGGCGGATTACCATCGAATACCAGACTTTGTCTGCGTTGCAAATAGGCGTCGCGGATGAAGCTGTAGCGGTCAATGATCGCGCCTTCCATCACATTTTCACTGGTAAGCAGTTCTGACCGACGGTTGATGCCGCGCGTCAGATACATCTGATTGCGGGTGCGAACATGGGGGGTGCGGGAAACGGGGCTTACCTGACTGTCGGCCAATTCGCCTATGCCGTCGCGAAATGAACTGGGGCCTAATATCGGCAGCATCAAATACGGGCCGCTGCCTATCCCCCAATATCCCAGTGTCTGACCGAAGTCTTCATTGTGTTTTTCCAGATGCGCCGAGGCGACGTCGATCAGGCCGCCGATGCCGATGGTGGAGTTAACCAATACGCGCATACCGTCCGAAAAGCCCTGTACGAATTTGAGTTGAAGAAAGTCATTGGCTGTGACCGTTACATCGTTCAGATTGGAGAAGAAATTGCTGATCATGGTCTTGGCAAGGTCAGGCATGGCCTTGTTATAACCTTGAGCGACGGGTTTAACGACCGCCTTGTCCACCGTGTCGTTGAACTGATAGACGCCGCGATTGAAGGGCTCCAGCGGGTCGGCGGGGTTTTTTGTTTGAGGCGCGGCGCAACCTGTCAATATAACGACAGCCAGTGCGGTAACGAGGCGTGAGGTGTTCATTGTTTTTTGCTTGTGCATGGGGGTGAGCAATTATATCGCGGCGATACTGGTTTGGGTAAAGCGCTTGCGTACTAGAGGGGGCGGGCAGGACGATTCAGTTCTCCGATATGAAAACTAAACGCGCCTTTGCCGCGTTCGGCGAAATAGTGTTCCAGGCTCAGGCGTATCGGGCGAAAGGCTAATTCATCCCAAGGGATTTCGGATTCGCTAAAAAGTCTGACTTCCAGACTCTCCTGGCCCGGTGAAAAATCCAGATCGAGCAATCTGGCGCGGAACAGCAGGTGTACCTGGTCGATATACGGAAGGCTGTACATCGAATACAGATCGCCGATTTCGACGCGGGCATTGGCTTCTTCCAGCGTTTCGCGTGCAGCTGCAGCACCGGTGCTCTCGCCGTTCTCCATAAATCCGCCGGGCAGCGTCCAGTAGCCGTAACGCGGTTCAATGGCGCGACGGCATAGCAGGATTTTATCCCCCCATTCGGGTATTGAGCCGATCACTAAACGCGGGTTCTGGTAATGGATGAGGCCGCAAGCGGTGCAGATGTGGCGAGGACGGCTATCGTCCTCGGGGATGCGCAGTTCAACGGCTGCGCCGCATGCGGAACAGAATTTCATTTCCAGAACTGCCACCAGGATTTTGCGTGCGGCCCTTCGATTGCGGATTCGCCAGATGTCTGGACGCCTGCGGTATTTTTATTCAGTACACGTTGTGCGTCATCGCGCAGGTCCTTCATGCCCAGCGAGTCGTATGCCTGTACCATGATTTTCAGCGCATCGTGTGTGGAAGAGCTGTTTGGGTATTGTTTTAGTATGCCTTGTGCACGGTTAACTGCGGCGATATGCGCGCCACGGCGCTGGTAATAGCTGGCGACCTGAAATTCATGACGAGCCAGTGAATTTACCAGATATTGCAGGCGAATATTCGCATCGGGCGTGTATTTACTGTTCGGGAATCTTGTAACTAAATCTTTGAATGAATTGAAAGAGTCTAGTGTTGATCGCGGGTCGCGCTCGGACGGATCCTGGCCTGAAACGCTGCTCAGGACACTTAGTTCACCGTTGAAGGTCGCCAGTCCCTTGATGTAATAGGCGTAATCGACATGGGCATTGTTCGGGAATTGTTTGATGAAGCGATCCGCTGTCGAAATGGCAGGATCAGGTTCAGCCTGGCGGTAGTAGGCATAAGCCATTTCCAGCATAGACTGTTGTGCATAGCGGCCATAGGGGTAGCGCGACTGTAATGTCTCGTACTGTTTGATGGCGATGGTGTAGTTGCCGTCATCCAGCTCAGCCTTGGCCTGACGATAAAGCTCTTCGGCGGAGAGGTTTTTCGACGAATCCGAAGCGCTTCCGGTCGGCAGGGGGTCAAGTAAACTACAAGCAGTTAACGTAAGGAGCAAAAATACGGATAAAATATGGCGCATGACTGAATCCGAAAAAAATATGCGTGATTATAGCGCACCCGCAGACGATACAATTCATTTTGTCGTCCCTTCCGAATTTGCCGGTTTCCGCCTCGACCAGGCGTTGGCCAGATTATTGCCCGAATACTCCCGCAGCCGCTTGCAGGATTGGGTGGTGCTGGAACAGGTTTTGCTGGACGGCAAGCCTGCCATTTCCAAACAAAAAGTTTGGGGCGGTGAAACGCTGGATGTCCTTCCGCAATCTCAGGAATCCGACCAGGCGTATTTGCCTGAGGACATTCCGCTGGATATCGTATTTGAAGACGACGACCTGATCGTCATCAATAAGCCGGTAGGCCTAGTGGTGCATCCGGGCAGCGGTAACTGGCAAGGCACCTTGCTCAATGCGCTCTTGTTTCATTCGCCGCAGCTATCTTGTGTACCGAGAGCCGGGATTGTGCATCGCCTCGATAAAGATACCAGCGGCTTGCTGGTTGTCGCTAAAAATCTGATTACGCAAACCAATCTCGTGCGTCAGTTGCAGGAGCGCAGCGTCAAGCGTGAATATCTGGCGCTGGTGCACGGTGAGTTGTTGCACGGCGGTGCGGTGGATGAGCCTATCGGTCGTCATCCTTCTAATCGCGTCAAAATGGCGGTGACCGAATCCGGTAAGGAAGCGGTGACGCATTACAAAGTCGAGCGTTCCTATCTGAGTTGTACCTTGTTGCGTTGTTCGCTGGAAACCGGTCGTACTCACCAGATTCGCGTGCACATGGCTTATCTCAAGCATCCTTTAGTGGGGGACAGCGTTTATTTGAACGGACCGCAAAAATGCGTGATGCAACTGCGCGATATATTGACGAAATTCCCCCGTCAGGCGCTGCACGCCACCCGTCTGGCGTTAGAGCATCCGGTCACGGGCGAGAGGATGGAATGGCATGTGCCTATGCCTGACGATATGTTGCTGTTGCTGAAAAATATCCGCAGTGCACTCGATGAGCCTGAGTCTGACTGATCACTTGATCATCCCCGACTGGCCCGCACCGGCGAAGGTGCGGGCGTTTCAGACCACAAGGCTGGGCGGGATCAGCGCAGCGCCTTTTGATAGTCTGAACCTGGGCGATCACGTGGGTGATGCGCCGCTGGTGGTGGCACGCAACCGGGTGTTGCTCAATACCTTGCTGCCGTCAGAACCGGTCTGGCTGGAACAGGTGCATGGCACGGTGGTGGCGAATGCCGATCTGGCCGGTTGTCGCACGGTGGCCGATGCCAGCATTGCGCGGCGCGGCGTGTGTGTGGTGATGACGGCAGATTGTCTGCCGGTATTGCTGTGCGATAAGGCGGGTACGGTGGTCGGTGCGGCGCATGCCGGATGGAAAGGGCTGGCGGCTGGCGTGATCGAAGCGACGGTGCGTGAGATGGGTGTCGAGCCTGTTGAACTGATGGCCTGGTTTGGGCCGGCGATCAGTCAAAAGGCATTTGAAGTAGGTGCAGAAGTGCGCGATGAATTTATCAATGCCGATCCGGCAGCGGCTGCCGCCTTTATTCCCTCGCCCTTGCAGGGCGAGGGGAGAAAATATCTGGCCGACATTTATGCGCTGGCCAGGCTGCGTCTTAATGCGCTGGGTGTCACGCAGATCTACGGTGGCGATCGCTGTACCTACAGCGAACCTGAGCAGTTTTTCTCCTACCGCCGTGACGGCGTCACCGGACGACAGGGCTCATTTGTCTGGATTGATTGATTATTTGTTAATAATCAATGTGTTGATAGAATTTCCCCCTTCACCTTTGTCACATGCCCAGTTCATTTTGAATTTTCTCCACGATGGCGCGCAATGAGGTGACTTCTTTATTGAGTCGTTCAACCTCGGTTCGCAGTGAGTCAATCTCATTGCTGCCGTGGCGAACGGTCTGAGGGGAGGCTTTGAATGCTTCAATATCCACCGGGCCGGAGAGCAGATGCACCCAGCGGTGTTCGCGCGAACCGGGTGCCTTGGGCAGTTTAACGACCCAGGGCGTTTCGCTGTCGCTCAGTTCATCCAGAAAAGCTTCCACCGAAGAGATGTCGCCGAAGGCGTACAACCGATCGCAATTGGTCCGCAATTCACCGGCGGTTTGCGGGCCGCGCAGCATCAGCAATGCCAGCAGAGCGACGGACTGTTCGGGAAGTTTTAAGGCGCGCCGGGCATTGTGAGCGTAGCGCATCACGCGCCCGCCGCTCGACTCGATGATCAGCGCATGGCTCTTGAGTCCGTCGAGCGCGGCCAGCACCTCGGATTCCGATGCCGATATGACCGGATCTCGCGCAGTTTTCTGATTGCAGCCCAGAGTGAGGGTGTTTACCGAGAGCGGATAGGTGTCCGGTACGGTTTTTTCTTTTTCGATCAATACGCCCAGTACGCGGGCTTCGAGAGGCGAGAAAATCGGCAGCGTCGTCATAGTATTTTCGAGCAATAGTAACGAAGAGTTCGAATGCTATCACGCGGCAAACCGTTTGACGGCACTGCAATCCGTTATAATCCGCGACCTTGATTAATTTGAATGAATTCCATGACCGTTTTGCTGTGGATTGTTGCGGCCAGTATTGCCGGAGGGTTGCTGAGCGTGGGTTGCGCGGCTCTGTTTGCGCTGAACGCCCGTGCGCATTGGGTTAATGCGTTGGTCAGTTATGCCATCGGCGCGCTGCTCGGCGCCGTTTTTCTCGATGTGCTGCCTGAGGCGATCAAGCTGACTGATAATGTCTCTGTGCTGAGCGGCACGGTTCTGGCCGGTATTTTATTGTTCTTCACGCTTGAAAAATTGATGCTGTGGCGCCACTGCCACCATGATCATTGTGAGGTGCACGAACCGGTTCAGCCCCATGCGCATGGACGCAGCGGCATGATGATAGTCGTCGGTGATACTTTCCATAATTTTGTCGATGGTGTGATCATCGCGGCTGCATTTTTGACCGATATTCAATTGGGTATCGTCACTGCGCTGGCGATCATCGCCCATGAGATTCCGCAGGAAGTCGGCGACTTTATGATCTTGCTGCATTCGGGATACAGCAAGGCGCGCGCTTTGTGGCTGAATCTGCTGTCCAGTCTGGCTACCTTAGTGGGCGGCGTGCTGGCGTATTTTGCCTTGCAGTCTGTACAGAGTTGCGTACCCACCTTGCTGGCACTGGCGGCGGCCAGCATGCTTTATGTGGCTGTTGCCGACCTGATCCCCGGTTTGCATCAACGCACCCGATTGCGCGATACGGTGGAGCAAGTTCTGCTGATCGTAGCGGGTGTCTCTTCGATATTGCTGGTCAATCTGCTGGTTGGCGCTTGAAACTGAAAGTCTAAAATGAGTAAAAAAATTCCAAAAGTAGGTTTCGTGTCCTTAGGTTGCCCTAAGGCGACGGTCGATTCCGAGCATATTCTGACCCGCTTGCGCGCAGAAGGTTATTTAATATCAGCCAGTTACCAGGACTCTGATCTGGTGGTGGTGAATACCTGCGGTTTTATCGACAGTGCGGTGGAAGAGTCGCTCGATGCGATCGGCGAAGCGCTGGCGGAAAACGGTAAAGTGATCGTGACCGGCTGTCTGGGCGCGAAGGGCGATGTGGTCAAATTGGCTCACCCCAAGGTGCTGGCGGTGACCGGTCCCCATGCGACCGATGAAGTGATGGAGGCGGTGCATCAGCATCTGCCCAAGCCGCATGATCCGTATTCCGATCTGGTGCCCGCGCAAGGCATCCGTTTGACGCCCAAGCATTACGCCTATTTGAAGATTTCCGAAGGCTGCAACCATAGATGCACTTTTTGCATTATTCCGAGTTTGCGCGGCGATCTGGTCAGCCGTCCGGTCGGCGACGTGATGCAGGAGGCGCAAAATCTGGTGAATTCCGGTGTGAAGGAATTGCTGGTGATCTCGCAGGACACCAGTGCCTATGGCGTGGATGTGAAATATCGTACCGGTTTCTGGGGAGGCAGGCCGCTCAAAGCGCGCATGACTGAACTGGCGGTGGCGTTAGGTGAGTTGGGCGTCTGGGTGCGCTTGCATTATGTCTATCCATACCCGCATGTGGACGAAGTGATCCCGTTGATGGCGGAGGGCAAGATTCTGCCTTATCTGGATATTCCGTTTCAGCACGCCAATCAGCGCATTCTCAAGTTGATGAAGCGCCCGGGTGACAGTTCAAATGTTTTAGCGCGCATACAAAAATGGCGCGAAATTTGTCCTGATCTGACGCTGCGCAGCACGTTTATTGTGGGTTTTCCGGGGGAGACGGAAGAGGAGTTTGAGGAGTTGCTGGAATTTTTAAGAGTCGCGCAGCTCGACCGCGTCGGTGCTTTCGCCTACTCGCCGGTCGAAGGCGCGCTGGCCAATGCGTTGCCAGATCCTGTCGATCCGGAAATTCAGCAAGAGCGCTTGGGACGCCTGATGATGTTGCAGGAAGAAATCAGTTTTGCGCGACTGGAGCGCAAAATAGGCCGGACGATGACGGTGCTGGTCGATGAAGTGGACGAAGAGGGGGCGATCGCACGCAGTTTCGCTGACGCCCCGGAAATCGACGGTCAGGTCTATATCACCGATGGTCAGGCGCTCAAGGTGGGGGATCTGGTTGTAGTGGTGATCACCGATTCAGATACCCATGACCTGTGGGGTGAGCTGGTTGTGACTGCGCAATAAGTTAGGGACGCACTGATTAAATCGTCTTTGCGAGGACCGCCAGAGAATCGTGGCGGGACGTGGCAAACCAGAATCATTCTTTTTATATCAACATGCTGGATTGCCACGCTTCGCTCGCAACGACAATTTTGCTGGGCTCTGCCTAGGTCGAACGGCTATGGCTGAATGAGGCTGAGTTTCGTCTTGATGCCTATCGTTCCGGGCAAGTTCAGGGTATTCCGGCGGATGAGGTGTTTCACCGTGCCATTTCAGAATTGTCTTGAAAATTGGCGTGTGATGGTTAAATCCCGCTGAGCGATTATATTTTAACTATTTGTTTTTAAAGTAAAATTGCGGCAACGACGCGGCGATCTTCTTCGACCAGTATGTTGTAGGTACGGCAGGCGGCAGGGGTGGTCATACACTCCACGCCGATGCCGGCATTGGTGAGTGCACGATACAGTCGCGGGTGAGGGAAGCGTTGTGTTTTTCCCGTTCCCAGCAGCAGTACTTCGGGTTCTAAAGCCAGAAAGTATTCAAAGTGCGCCTCGTTCAAGGCCTCGAAGTCAGTCACATCCCAGTCGGTGCGTACCTCGCCGGCTGTGACCACGATGTGGGTATCAAAGCGTTCGCGGCTGACCGCAACGTGATCGTCGGCGTAGCCGGTAAATAATTTAGTGTCGCCCAGATTGGCTAGATGTAATTTCAAAACGACCTCATGACTGCTGACTATCGATAGATGGCCGGAGTGTAGAGGTTGGAGGCTTGTTGCGTCAAATGCGGTCAGCCGGCATTTTATTTTTCGTTCAGCCGTCATCTGATTTGCCGTGCGGGGGTTGCACGGGTAAAATCACGGGCTTCACATAAAACAAGAAGCGCAGCGACTATGTTTTATGGGGAATGCCCTTGCGGCATGACCTGCCACTAAACCAATTAGAAATCAAGATTAATTGTGAAACCAATTTTAAAATCCAACAAGCTGGCTAACGTCTGTTACGACATACGCGGTCCGGTCATGGAGCGCTCCAAGCAGATGGAAGAGGAAGGTCAGCGCATCATCAAGCTGAATATCGGCAACCTTGCGCCTTTCGGCTTTGAAGCGCCTGAAGAGATTCAGCAGGACGTGATCCTGAATCTGCCCAATTCATCCGGTTACTCCGACTCTAAGGGGATGTTCGCCGCCCGCAAAGCGATCGTGCATTATTGCCAGTCGAAGAAGATCGCAGGCGTGGGCTTGGAGGATGTTTATATCGGCAACGGCGCGTCTGAACTTATCGTCATGGCGATGCAGGGGCTGTTAAATAGCGGTGATGAAGTGCTGGTGCCGGCGCCGGATTACCCGCTCTGGACGGCGGCGGTTACGCTGTCTGGCGGCAAACCCCGCCATTACCTGTGCGACGAGGCTAACGAGTGGATGCCTGATCTGGCCGATATGAGAGCCAAGATTACGGCGCATACGCGAGCGATCGTTATCATCAATCCGAATAATCCGACCGGCGCGCTGTATTCTGATGATATTCTTAAAGAAATCATACAGTTGGCGCGTGATCATGGTTTGATTATCTTCGCCGATGAAATCTACGACAAGATGCTTTACGACGGTGCAATCCACACCTCAATCGCCTCGCTGGCGGACGATGTGTTTTTTGTCACGCTGAACGGCTTGTCCAAAAACTATCGCGCCTGCGGTTACCGCTCCGGCTGGATGGTGGTGTCGGGCGAGAAACGCCATGCGCAGGACTATATCAACGGACTGACGATTTTGGCGTCGATGCGTCTGTGTTCAAATGTACCCGGGCAGTTTGCGATTCAAACCGCGCTGGGCGGCTACCAGAGCATCAACGATTTAGTCGCGCCGACCGGTCGTTTGTGCAAGCAGCGCGATCTGGCTTACAAGTTGCTGGCCGCGATTCCCGGCGTCTCCTGCGTGAAGCCGAAAGCCGGGCTGTATTTGTTCCCGAAACTGGATCCTGAGGTCTACCCGATCGAGAACGATCAGCAGTTCATATTGGAATTGCTGGAAGCTGAAAAGGTGCTGGTGGTGCAGGGCACAGGCTTTAACTGGATTAACCCGGATCATATGCGCGTGGTGTTTTTGCCATCGGCGGATGATCTGACGGATGCAATCGGGCGCATCGCGCGTTTTCTGGAACATTACCGTAAGCAGCACGGAAAATAAGGCTGTGAAACGAGAAAGGTGAAATGTGAAACGGAAAGCCCACTTCACATCTCGCCGTCACGTTTCACTTTTCACTTTTCACTTTTCACACGTTTAAACTATGAAACCAATCAATGTAGGACTTTTGGGTATCGGCACCGTCGGTGGCGGCACATTTACCGTATTGCAGCGTAACTGTGAAGAAATCACCCGGCGTGCAGGCCGCCCTATCCGCATCACGGTGGTGGCGGACAAGAATCTGGAACTGGCGAAGCAAGTCACCGGTGGCGTTTGTCGCCTGACTGACGATGCCTTCTCGGTGGTGTCCGATCCTGAAGTCGATATCGTGATCGAATTGATCGGTGGTTATGGTGTGGCGAAACAACTGGTGATGCAGGCGATCGCCAATGGTAAACATGTGGTCACCGCCAATAAGGCGCTGTTGGCGACTCACGGAAATGAAATCTTCAAGGCGGCTCAGGACAAGGGCGTGATGATCGGGTTCGAAGCGGCCGTCGCTGGCGGTATCCCCATCATCAAGGCGGTGCGCGAAGGTCTGACGGCGAATCGTATTGAGTGGGTTGCCGGCATCATCAATGGCACGACCAATTTCATTTTGTCCGAGATGCGCGACAAGGGCTTGTCTTTCGATACCGTATTGAAAGAAGCGCAGCGTTTAGGTTACGCGGAGGCGGATCCTACCTTCGATATCGAGGGCGTAGATGCAGCTCATAAGATCACGCTCTTGGCTTCTCTGGCTTTCGGTATTCCGGTTCAATTCGAAAAAGCCTATATCGAAGGCATTTCCAGGCTGGATGCGGTGGATATCAAATACGCAGAACAACTGGGTTATCGCATCAAGCTGCTGGGTATCGCCCGTCGTACACCGGAAGGAATCGAGTTGCGCGTACATCCGACTCTGATTCCATCCAAGCGTTTGATTGCTAACGTAGAAGGTGCGATGAATGCGGTGCTGGTGCAGGCCGATGCGGTTGGTGCCACGCTGTATTACGGTAAGGGTGCGGGTGCTGAACCGACAGCCAGTGCGGTGATCGCCGATCTGGTCGATATCACCCGTATGCATACGGCGGATCCTGAAAACCGCGTGCCACATTTGGCGTTCCAACCGGATGCCGTGGTCGATCTGCCTATTCTGGCGATGGATGAAGTCGCGACCAGTTATTACCTGCGCCTGCGTGTCCAAGATCAACCCGGCGTGCTGGCTGATATCACGCGGATTCTGGCGGATGAACAGATTTCCATCGATGCCGTGATCCAGAAAGAACCCGCTGATGGCGAGACTCAGACCGATCTGATCATGCTGACCCATCAGACCCGCGAAAAACACATCAAGGCGGCGATCGCCAAGATCGAAGCGCTGGGCGTGGTGGCCGGTCACGTGACCAAGTTGCGTCTGGAAGAGCTGGGCAAATAAATTGACTGTCTGGGTAATTCTTGATTGTGGTGTAAATAATCAGCGTGCTGCTATATCAGCTGTAATGATGATGCGCCTACGAAAGAGATTTACGACACAGGTATACGTCGATGATTAAGAAAGTTTCTGATTGGAATCAGCTCTCACGGATTGTGTTGCGAGGTTACAAATCCGTTGCCGAGTGCGATATCGAACTTGGGAAGCTGAATGTCCTGATCGGTGCGAACGGTGCCGGGAAGTCCAATTTCATCGGTTTCTTTCGCCTGATTAACCGCATTCTCGACAAACAACTCCAGACATCGGTAGGCGATGCAGGGGGGGCGGATGCGTTACTGCATTTTGGCCGGAAGAAAACCGAGGAACTCCATGCGGAGATGTATTTCGGCAGTAACGGCTACCGATTTACGCTTAAGCCCACGCAAGACAATCGCATGATGTTTGCGCATGAGGCACTTTGGTGGAATAAGTATGGAGAATGGCTTCCACATTCCGGGCATTTTGAAAGTTATGTGGAAGAGCAAAAAGAGAAGACCCAGATTTACGACTATGTTGTTCCAGCTATGCGCCGCTGGCGGCTCTACCATTTTCACGACACCAGCCGTAGCGCTGTGGTCAAGCAGATTCATGGCGTCAACGACAACGAGTATCTGCGTGAAGATGCCCGCAATCTCGCAGCCTTCCTGTATCGACTGAAAAACCATCACGAGGCTCATTACAAACGCATCGTCAAAACCGTTCAACTGGTGGCCCCGTTTTTTGGCGACTTTCATCTGCGCCCCACCGTAGATAATAAAGAAAAGATTCAGCTTGAATGGACAGAGGCCGGGCAGGATATTCCATTCTTCGCCAGTGCCTTATCAGATGGCTCTTTGCGTTTTATTTGCCTTGCCACTGTTTTGTTACAGCCGGCAGAATTTATGCCCGCCACTATACTTATCGATGAGCCTGAATTGGGACTGCATCCTTTTGCGATTGCCGTTCTGGGCGGTTTGATAAAATCAGCTGCCGGCAAACATCAACTCATCGTTTCCACACAATCTGTTGAATTGGTTAATGAGTTTGATGCCGACGATCTTATCGTGGTGGACAAGCGAGGGGGTGCATCCACCTTCAAACGCCTGAATAGCGAGGACTTGGCCGAGTGGTTGGGCGAATACAGCTTGGGTGAGTTGTGGAAGAAAAACCTGCTGGGCGGGAGGCCTGCGCGATGACACGCGTATATCTGTTGGTTGAAGGTCAGACTGAGGAAGCCTTTGTGCGCGAATTGCTTGCGCCGCATTACGCGCGCCTAGCAATCTACCTCACTCCAATTATTGTTCGCACCAGCCCGGGTTACAAAGGGGGTGTAGTGCGCTACGAAAAGATCAAGCCGCAAATTTGGCGTTTGTGCAGACAAGATGAAGAGGCCTATGTCACTACGCTGTTTGATTTGTATGCCTTGCCGCAAGACTTTCCCGGTAAGGATCAGACCGCATATCCTGCCAGCGGAAGCGGCCATCAGAAAGCAGTATTTCTGGAAGCGCAACTGGCGCAAGATATCGGGCTAGCCAATTTCATTCCGAACCTGATGGTGCATGAATTCGAGGCGCTGTTGTTCGTGGATACGAAAAAGTTTGCGGAATGGGTGGACAGCTACAAAATTGTGATTTCTCTGGGGGATCAGGCGCAGAAATATCTTACCCCGGAAGATATTAACGATAGCCCGCAAACCGCTCCTTCTAAGCGTATTCTGGCCGCCATGCCAGACTATCAAAAAACTTTCCATGGCCCGTTGATTGCTTGTGATATAGGGTTGGATGCTATGCGTGCCGTTTGTCCGCACTTTCATAATTGGTTACATAAAATCGAAGCACTGTCGTTGTCTGCGACTGCTAATTGATTAACGATCCAAACGCTTCTTATTTAGTAAAGGATTTGCATGAAATACATCTCCACACGCGGGCAATCGCCCGAAAAGACCTTCAC
>Ga0208863_1001102_pt1 | contig 18994 bp, 15 predicted proteins | sample RifOxyD3_FD_184040 | JGI IMG/M metagenome (GOLD analysis project Ga0208863, IMG submission 184040) | Soil microbial communities from Rifle, Colorado - Rifle Oxygen_injection D3 (SPAdes) | ecosystem: Environmental > Terrestrial > Deep subsurface > Rock core/Sediment | place: Rifle, Colorado...
CCGTTGGCCGATCTGCTGGAGAGCGGCCGATTGGAACTGAGCGAATTTACCAAGCGTTCCGATTCGTTTGTGAAAGGCTCGATTGCATCGCGGGAGGAAGCGATCAAGGGGGCTCAGGATATTGTGGCGGAGCGCTACAGCGATGACCCGAAAGAACGGGACTACTGGAGAAAACAATTGCTGGAGTATTCTGCTTTTGAGATCAAGGGGACGAAAGGGCTGAAAGAAGAGGGACTTTTCGCCAAACTCGCAGGAAAAACGGAGAAAATCGTCTCGATCCCTTCGCATCGCTATCTGGCCATTATGCGCGGGGTCGGCGAAAAAGAGTTGAGCGTGAAAATTTCCCTCGATATGGATCGGGTTGAAAATACGATTGCACGCTACCGTATCCCAAAGAGTGCCAAAAGTTCTCAGAGTCTTCTTCTCTCCAGTTATCTCGACGGGTTTAAACGGCTTCTTTTCCCTTCGTTGGAGAGAGAAGTTCATACGATGGTCAAAGAGAGGGCCGATACCCAGGCGATCAATACCTTCGGTAAAAATCTTTCACAGCTTTTGGGTTCACCTCCCGTCACCAAACGTGCTATTTTAGGAGCCGATCCGGCGTATCGGACGGGATGCAAACTCGCTGTCGTGGATGAGAACGGCACCTATCTGGATCATGCGGTGATCTATCCGACGCCTCCGCAAAGCGATTATGAGAAAAGTGCGAAAGTGATCAAACAGCTTGCGCAACGTTACGGTGTCAATGCTGTCGCTATCGGCAACGGAACAGCGTCACGGGAGACACAGGAATTTTTTGCCCGTTTAAACCGTGAAGAGGGGTTGAACCTTACCTACACCGTCGTCTCCGAAGCGGGGGCTTCGGTCTATTCCGCCTCTAAAATCGCTCAGGAGGAGTATCCACAGCTCGATGTGACGATACGGGGGGCGATCTCGATTGCTCAGCGTCTGCGCGACCCGATGGCGGCACTGGTGAAGATTGATCCCAAATCACTGGGAGTGGGGCAGTATCAGCATGATGTTGACCAAAAACAGCTGGAAAAAAAGCTCAATGAGGTGACGGAAGATCTGGTCAACCGCATCGGCGTCGATCCCAACAGCGCTTCCGCATCCCTTTTATCCTATGTTGCGGGGGTCGGGTCGAAGCTTGCGAAAACGATTATCGAATACCGCGAACACAGCGGAGCGTTTAAAAGCAAGCAGGAACTTCTCAAGGTTAAAGGACTCGGTGCCAAAGCGTATGAACAGTGCGCGGGGTTCTTTCGGATACGGGAGGGGAAGAGTGTGTTGGACAACACCGGTATCCACCCTGAGAGTTATGAAGCCGCTAATACTCTGATGAAACACTATGATCTCTCATCGATCACGAAAGAGGAGATTCCCCGTATCGCACAGGAATTGGGGATAGGTGTGGCAACGCTGAGCGATATCATCACGGAGCTACGAAAGCCTGGATTTGACCCCCGTGAGAGCCTCCCGCCGATCATCTTCCGCTCCGATCTTACCGATATCAAAGAACTTAAAGAGGGCTCTATCGTCTCGGGTGTTGTCCGAAATATCGCCGATTTCGGAGCGTTTGTCGATATCGGATTGAAAAATGACGGCCTGATCCATATTTCACAGATGTCGGAAAAACGGATATCACACCCTCTCGAAGTGCTCAGCGTCAATCAGCAGCTTTCGCAGATTCGGGTGGTTGAGGTCGATATCCAGAAGGGAAAAGTGGGATTAAGTTTAAAAGAGTCTAGGTAGCTTCTTTTTAATCTATTGAGAGTTAGAATAGTCTACAATCATTGATTATTTTTGCAAAGGGGTCACAATGGCATCCGTAGCATGGCTTTCACACAAACTTGAAGATGGGAGAATAGCATGCGAGGCGTGTTCTCAACATTGTAAACTCTCTGAGGGGGAATACGGTATCTGCGGCATCCGCAAAGTTGAAAACGGGGAACTGTACCTTCTCACCTACGGCCTTGCGGCAGCGGTCAATGTCGATCCTGTCGAAAAAAAGCCGATGTTTAATTTTTTGCCGGGATCGAGCGTCTTTTCTTTCGGCACAGTCGGCTGCAATTTTTCGTGTAAATTCTGCCAGAATGCCGATATTTCCCAATATCCCAAAGAGCATAATCACGATATCGTAGGACAACCTCTCTCGCCTCAAAAAGCCGTTGATCTAGCGCTTGAATACGGATGCGAAAGCATTGCCTACACCTACAACGAACCGGTCGTCTTTTTCGAATATACCTACGATACCGCCAAGCTCGCCCACGAAGCGGGATTGAAAAATATCTATGTCACCAGCGGTTATGAGACGCACAAAGCGATCGATACGATAGCCCCGTATCTGGATGGGATGAATATTGATATTAAAGGATATAGCCAATCGTTTTACAAGGATATTTGCGGTGCTTCTCTCAAACCGGTTCTGGATACGATCGAATACGCCCATAAAAAAGGGATATGGATCGAGACGACGACGCTGCTGATTCCGGGACTGAACGATTCGGATGAAGAGATCCGTGCGATCGCACAATTTCAAGCCGACCTTGATCCTGGCATGCCGTGGCATATAAGCGCGTTTCATCCGATGTACAAAATGCTTGACCGTCCCAGAACCCCTGCTTCGACACTGCGGCGGGCCTATGATATCGGCAAAGAGGTCGGATTGAAATATGTCTATGTCGGGAATATCGATGATGAGACACGTGAATCGACCTATTGCCCGGGGTGCGGTGAGATGGTGATCGATCGGCGCGGCCATATCGGGCAATACGTTACCAACCATTTGGTAAAAGGGAACATGTGTCCGTACTGCGCTACGGCAATCGAAGGGGTCTGGCGTTAATCAAGAGAGGATCAGCGGGACAAAGCGGAAGCCGGGGAGTTCATAGCGAGTAAGGGTGCCCTCTTCGTTTTTCGTAATACGCCAAATACTGTTTTTGACCGGTATCACAAGAATTCCTCCGACTTTGAGCTGATTGAAGAGGGTGCACGGCATTTCGGATGCGCTCGCAGAGACGAGGATGCGGTCATAGAGCTTTCCCGGCTTTCCCAGAACGGAGGGGGGGCTCAGGGTAATTGCAGCGTTGTGTATCTTCGCTTTTTGCAAGCTTTCACGGCCGTATTCAACCAAATGGGGAATGATTTCAACCCCCTCTACAAACCCTTCCGGGCCGACTGCTGTGGCCAGTAGGGCCGTCGTCCACCCTGATCCCGATCCGATGTCCAGGATGGTGTCGCCGATACGCGGATGGAGCAGTTCGAGCATAATGGCAACGGTATAGGGCTGTGATATGGTCTGCGCCTTTCCAATCGGTAAAGGGCGGTCCTCATACGCGTACGAATAGAGTTCTTCGGGGATAAAAAGGATCCGGTCACACACGTGAAACGCGTTGATGAGGGAAGGGGAACGAAGGACGCCCGCGGCGACAAGATGATTAATCAGCTCTTCATTACCGCTCATCAGAATCCTCCATGGCGTTGTTTTATTCGATGACTATCGTTCGTGCCGTTGGATTTGCCATTAATCTCTCGAGCGGAATAGGTTTGAGGGTTTTTTCACAAATACCGTAATTCCCGTCTTCGATGCGCTTTAATGCCTCATCGATCTCTTTGACCTCCGCTTCAAGCTTATGAAGAAGCGTTTGATCGGTTGCATTGTCAATTTGAAGCTCGGCCATATCTTCTACATCGTCGATTTCGTCTTCACTCCCGATGCTGTTTACCTCTTCTTTGATCATGCCGATATTTTTTTCGATTTTTGTTTTTTCGGTTTTGAGGAGGGTTTCGAATTCTTTAAGGTTAAGATCGTTTCGTGTACTCATGGTATACTCCTTGAACGGGTTTTTATTATCATGATTAATGATAACACAAAATTGAGAAAAGGGTATATATGTATTTATTTACTTCCGAATCGGTATCTGCCGGGCACCCGGATAAATGCGCTGATATCATTGCGGATACGATCGTTGACCGGTTGTTGCACCTGGATCCGAATGCACGGGTTGCGACGGAAGTATTTCTCAGCGGTAAACATATTATCATCGGCGGAGAGGTGAGAACCAGCGCCGCAATCACCCCTCAGTTTTACAAAGATGCCGCACTCGACGCTCTTTATTCCATCGGATACCCTGAAAAAGGGTTTGATGATTCCCAGACAGTCTATCCGGATCAGATGGAGATCACGGTCCTTGTCTCGCAGCAATCAGCCGATATCAGTATCGGAGTGGATCAAAAAAGCGGAGAGATCGGAGCCGGAGATCAGGGGATGATGTTCGGATATGCGACCATTGAAACGGACGCATTGATGCCGACAGTCGTGGTGTATGCACGAAAAATCAGGGATGCGTTGTACGCATATGCACGAAAACACCCCGGATATTTCGGTATTGATATCAAAACCCAGGTGACGCTGGATTACGGGACCAAAGAAAGCTTTGTGCGCGGAGAACCCAAACGGATAGCGTCCATTGTCGCCGCTGTTCCCCATAATGAAACCCTTCCGATCGAGGAGGTGAGAGAGACGATTCAAACCCTTATCGTTGAGCTCCTCTCGAACGATCCCCTCTTCGATCCGACAACGGTTGAATTTTTCATCGATTATACGGGACGATTCGTAACCCACAGTTTTATTGCCGATTCGGGATTGACCGGACGCAAAGTCGTCAGTGACACCTACGGCGGCTACGCACCGATCGGGGGAGGGTCCCAAAGCTCGAAAGATTATACGAAAGTGGACCGCTCGGGGCTGTATGCCGCACGGTGGATCGCCAAACATATTGTCGCCGCAGGGATTGCGCGTAAAGCACTCGTCGAGATCTCCTATGTCATCGGCAGAGCCAAACCGATCAGCTTCACCGTCGATACGCTGGGAAGTTCACTCATCAAAGAGACGGATGAACTTCTCTCCGAAAAAATTGGGGAACACTTCCCTCTAACCCCAGCGTGGATCACGGCAAAATTTGCCCTCGACAAGCCATCGAAAGAGAACTTCCTTTATGCGGACGTTGCGGCAAAAGGACAAGTCGGAATTGCCGGATATCCGTGGGAAGAACTGGACGAATTGAACTGGTTCCAAAGTATAAGATGAAATAAGCTCAAAAAGTCGCGTAGAATGGCTGAGAGGAGAAGCAGAGATGGATAAAGGACAATGGCATCAAAAAAGTGTCGAGGATATTTATGCGGTGCTGGGCTCTACGCCAGAGGGGCTCACTTCCTTTGAAGCGACACGAAGGCTGGATCGGTATGGTCCGAATGAACTTATAGAAACCAAACGTACATCCCTTTTGATGATGTTTCTCAATCAGTTTAGAGATTTCATGATCCTTGTTCTGATAGCTGCGGCACTCATTGCGGGGTTCATCGGCGAACCTTCGGACACGATCGCCATTGTCATCATCGTTATCCTCAATGCTATCATCGGTTTTGTGCAGGAATATCGGGCCCAAAAAGCGATGGAAGCACTCCGTAAAATGGCGGGTTCAACGGCAACGGTTCTGCGTGAAGGGATGCCCACTACGGTGAGCGCAGATGAAATTGTCCCCGGCGATATCGTGATATTGGAAACGGGTAATATCGTCCCCGCTGATTTGAGGCTCACAGAAGCGGTGAATTTAAAGATCGATGAGGCAGCCCTCACCGGCGAATCGGTTGGGGTGGAAAAACATACCGATCTGCTAAGAGAAGAAGAACTGAGCCTCGGAGAACAGAAAAACATCTCTTTTCGGGGAACCTATGTCACCTATGGGCGTGCCAAAGGGATCGTAACGGGGACGGGAATGGAGACGGAACTGGGCAAGATTGCGCAGATATTGCAAGGAACCGTAGAGATAAAGACCCCCCTGCAGAAGCGGTTGAGTCTGTTCGGAGAGAAACTCGCCATTGCCGTTCTCGTCATCTGCGCCATCATTTTCGCGGTGGGGATTATCCGGGGAGAGGGGCCGCTTCTGATGCTCCTCACCGCGATTTCGCTTGCCGTCGCTGCAATCCCGGAAGCTCTTCCTGCGGTTGTCAGTATTTCACTCGCTTTCGGGGCAAAAAAACTGATTGATCAAAATGTTCTGATCCGAAAACTCCCTGCAGTAGAGACGCTGGGGTCGGTGACCTATATCTGTTCGGACAAGACCGGAACACTGACTCTGAATAAAATGAGCGTTGAGGAGATCTATATCGACGGCTCCTTGATTAAAAGCGGCGAAATCAAAGGGGATATACAAAAACTCTATGACGGAGACGCCACCGTCAGGGAGTATTTTATGGCCGCACTTTCTCTTTGCAATGATGCGCTCACAGATGCCGAAGGTGTTCTCATCGGTGATCCTACTGAGACGGCCTTGTATGCCATTGCTGAGGCAAACGGGTTTAAGAGGAAAGAGTTAGAGGAGAGGTTTCCTCGTTATGCTGAGATACCCTTTGAGTCGGCAAGAAAATGCATGACCACCTTCCATGAATTTTCCTCGGGGGAAGGGCGTTTTATCTCCTTGACGAAAGGGGCACTGGATCATCTCTTAGCAAAATCGATTGATATCCTGACCACGCAGGGGTTAAAAAAAATCGATGCGGAAGAGATAGAAAAAATCCATGAGACGATGGCGGCGGACGGGATGAGAATCCTCTGTCTGTGTATGAGAAGATGGGAAAATCGCCCTGATCCCGCTTCTGCAGAGGAAGCGGAAGCGGGTCTCACAATTTTGGGTCTCGCGGGTATGATGGACCCGCCGCGCGAGGAGGTACAAGAGGCGATTGCTTTGTGCAAAGCGGCGGGTATCAAACCGGTCATGATCACGGGAGATCATCCTCTAACGGCCGGTGCCATTGCGCGGCGGCTGGGTCTGCTCGAGGGGCAAAGTCGGGCGATGATTACCGGTAAAGAGCTTGACATACTTTCGCAAGAAGAGTTTGAGGAACGTGTCGAGCATATTCGTGTTTATGCGAGGGTAGTCCCCGAGCAGAAACTGAAAATTGTGAAAGCTTTGCAGGATAGGGGACAGTTTGTTGCCATGACGGGGGACGGCGTTAACGATGCTCCGGCTTTAAAGCGGGCCGATATCGGTGTTGCGATGGGAATCACGGGAACCGATGTATCGAAAGAGTCGGCGGATATGATTCTCCTTGACGATAATTTTTCCACGATTGTGAAGGCGGTGAAGGGGGGACGGCGGATCTTCGACAACATTCGAAAATTTATCAAATATACGATGACGAGCAACTCCGGCGAAATTTGGACGATTTTTCTGGCCCCCTTCTTTGGCCTTCCCATCCCACTCCTGCCGATTCATATCCTCTGGATCAATCTGGTTACCGACGGTCTTCCCGGACTTGCCCTTTCTGCTGAACCGGCGGAAAAAGGGATCATGGAAAAACCGCCCCGTGATCCGAAAGAAAGCGTATTCGCACATGGTCTGGGCATCCACATCATCTGGGTTGGTTTGCTGATGGGGTTTGTCGCTATTTTTACGCAGGCATGGGCGATTGAAACAGGGCATGGACACTGGCAGACGATGGTCTTTACCGTATTGTGTCTGAGTCAGATGGGGCATGTTCTGGCTATCCGGTCGGATTCAGAATCGATATTCACGCAGGGATTGCTTTCGAACAAACCACTTCTTGGGGCTATCGTATTGACTTTTGTGCTGCAGATGGCGACGATTTATCTCCCTTTTCTAAACCCGATTTTCAACACGGAGCCTTTGACATTAAATGAATTGCTATTTACATTATTGCTCTCATCGGTTGTGTTTGTAGCGGTAGAGATAGAAAAATGGGTGAAACGACGCAATCGTCTTTAGGGATATATTAGATAATCCGTTGTGCAAAATAGGCACTCATATGTTCCAGCGTATCGACTGCAGCGTAATCGGATTCAGGAACTTCGATGCCCAGTACCTCATGCAAAGCGGTTAATATTTTTAAAAAGTCGAAGGAATCGATCTCTAAAGATCGCTGAATGTTTTTATCGGGGATGATATCGGCTTCATCAATGTCCGGGGCGATTTTGAGGATTTGTTCGATAATGGCGGCTTTAATCTGGTCTTGGGTCATAATAGCTCCTCCGGGTGCTGTAATAGATCGTTTAATTTGTCGAGAAACTTTGCTCCGGTACGTCCGTCGGTAGCGCGGTGATCTCCTGCGAGCGTCGCTTGCATCACTTTGCGAACACATAAAGCATCTCCCTCGGCCCACGGAGCATCAATGATCCGTCCCAATCCTACCAGTGCGACCTGTGGGGGATAGATTACGCCATAAACGCTCTGTACTCCTAAATCACCGAGGTTAGTAATGGTGATCGTCTGCTGAGTAATCTCGGTGTTGCGCAATTTCCCCTCCCGGGTACGGGTGATGAGATCATCCAGTGAACGCATCGTTTGATCAAGATTCATCGTTTCGGCATTCAGGAGTGCAGGGGTAATAAGTCCCTCATGACGTAATGCGATGGCGATACCGGGATTGATTTCTGCCTTGAGGTGAGAAGTGTCATTTTCCCAGAAGCCATTGAGCTCGGGGACACTTTTAAGAGAAAGGACGACGGCACGAATCAGTAGTGCGGCGGGAAGAATCCGCTCTTGGATACTCCGCTTTTTATTCTCTTCCTCGAGCCAGTGCAAAGCGGGGGTCATGTTGATGGAGGTACCCAGATAATAGTGGGGGATCTCGGCATTGGACCGGCTCATGGCACGGGCTATGGCCTGACGCATGCCGCTTGTCTCATTTTTCTCAGTGGGGGCGGACGATTCGACCTGCGAAAGATGGAGTGCTTCTCCGGCGGCAGCAAGGCTAAAGAGATCAATCCCCATCTCTTTGGCTTTTCGCCGTGCGGCAGGGGAAGCCTTAATCCGTTCTCCTGCGTAAGGTTCCGGTGCTTTGTCGATGGAGGGATCAACGTGATCTACTTCTATAACGGGTTCAGGGAGGCTTTTCGCCGGTGTCTCTGCCGGAGTTACTTCCCCTTCAGTACGGATAATGGCGAGAGTAGATCCTACATCACATTCCGTCTCCTCCTCAACCAAAAGCTTCTCTACGATCCCCTCCTCGAACACTTCGATTTCGATCACCCCTTTGCTTGTCTCCACTTCGGCGATAACATCCCCTTTGGCGACACGATCTCCCTCTTTGACTTTCCACTCCATTAATACCGCCGATTCCATATCGGCACCCAGACTCGGCATTACAAAGGTACTCATAGTTCCTCCATCAGTTTTCTCGCCATTGCCGCGATGGTTTCAGCCCTCGGCAGTGCGGCATCTTCGAGATGTTTGGCATAAGGGAAGGGGACCTCCGCGGAGCATACCCGTCCCATAGGGGCATCGAGTTCGAAAAAAGCCTGCTCGTTGATGCGGGCCATAATCTCGGCTGAGATGCTTCCCGATTTCCACCCCTCATCGACGATCATCACCCGATGGGTTTTACGTACGGTGGTCATAATAGCCTCATCATCCAGTGGGCGCAGGGAACGCAGATCGATCACTTCGGCATCGATCCCTTCGCGTGCAAGAGTTTCCGCCGCTTCGAGCGCTTTAAAAACACTGATGCCGTAGGTGAGGATACTGATGTCTTTACCGGAACGGTGAATCTGAGCCTTTCCGATACTCAGCGGAGTCAAAGCCGTATCCAATTCCCCCTTGGTATTATAAAGGAGGGAATTTTCAAAAATTAAAACAGGATCGGGATCGGCCAGTGCCAGCAGAACCATATCGTAAGCATCCTGTACGATGGCCGGGGTGAGCACTTTGAGTCCGGGGATATGGGCGAACCACCCCTCCAGCGAATGAGAATGCTGGGCGGCGAGCTGTTTTCCCCCGCCCGTCGCCATACGGATCACCAAAGGGACGTTAAACTGCCCCCCCGACATGTGGAGCAGTGTCGCGGCGTTGTTCATAATTTGATCGAGTGCGAGGAGGCTAAAATTGACCGTCATGATCTCGACGATAGGGCGCATCCCGTTCAACGCCGCACCGATCCCCGCACCTGTAAACGCCGATTCGCAGAGCGGCGTATCGATAATCCGCTCGCTCCCGAATTGCTCCAGCATCCCCATACTGACAGCAAAGCTCCCGCCATAGCGTCCGACATCCTCTCCCATCAAAAAGACCCTCTCATCCTTCTCCATCGCTTCACGCAAAGCCTGACGTACCGCTTCTCGGTAGGTAATAACGGTACTCATAGTATGGCCTCCTGAGTATAAACGAATTTTTCGAGCTCCTCTACCGGCTCCAATGTTCCGTTCTCGGCAAAGGTTATTGCTTCATTGATAATAAGGGCAATTTCATTCTCATATTTATCAATATCAATATTGGGATACTTCTGATAAAGAAGTAATAACGGATCTCTTTTCTTCCATTCCTCGACTTCTGATTTTGAGCGATAAAGCTCGGCATCAAACATCGAGTGGGCACGGAAACGGTAGGTGAGACATTCGATAAATACGGGTCCGTTTCCGGCGCGAATTTCGTGTACTGCTGTGTTTGCCGCTTTGGCCACCGCTTCGACATCCATCCCGTCCACTTGGTACGCTTCGATGCAGTAAGACGCAGCTTTTTTGGCCAAATTCGTTTCCGAATGGGAAAATTCGAGTGCCGTCCCCATGGCATAACGGTTGTTTTCACACACGAAAAGGATTGGCAGGTGCCACAGAGCGGCAAGATTCATGGATTCATGAAACTCCCCCTCTGCCACAGCCCCGTCACCAAAAAAGCAGACGGTGATACGGTTGCGTTTCATCATCTTGTCCGCCAGTGCCATCCCCACCGCTAGGGGAAGTGCACCCGCGACGATAGCACTCCCGCCGTAAAAACGGGCTAAGCCGTCGAATAGGTGCATCGATCCCCCCCGTCCGCGTGAACACCCCTCCATCTTGCCGTACATCTCGGCCATGATCCGTTTCGGATCGATCCCCCGTGCGAGAGCCTGACCGTGCTCTCGATAGGTGGCGAGGACGGCATCTTCAGGGGAGAGGGCATGCATCACCCCGACTCCTACGGCCTCTTCACCAATGTAGAGGTGCAAGAAACCCCGTATTTTTTCGCGGCTGTACATCTCGACACACTTTTCTTCAAAACGTCTGATCAACAGCATGTCGCGGTAGAACTGATTCGCTTTTTCGATATCTGTTTTCATGGTCATCCCCTTAATCTTCCAAGGTAGAGGTGTCACCCTCTGGCAGTCCCATCTCCCGTGCTTTGAGGAGGCGCCGCATGATTTTACCGCTGCGAGTTTTGGGGAGGTTTTGTTGAAACTCGATCTCTTTTGGGGCTACTGCGCTCCCCAGCCTTTTTCGTCCGAAACCGATCAATTCACGTTTGAGCTCTTCGGTGGGTTCGAATCCCACTTTGAGAGAGACGAAGGCTTTGACCAGCTGGCCGATGAGGGGATCGGGTTTGCCGATCACCCCCGCTTCGGCGACGGCAGGATGTTCCATCAGTGTGCTTTCGACTTCAAAAGGTCCTACCATGTGCCCGGAGGTTTTGATGATGTCATCGGAACGCCCGACGAACCAGAAATAACCCTCTTCATCCTTATAGGCCAAGTCGCCTGAGAGATACCACCCTCCGACAAAGGATTTGGCGTAGCGTGCCTCATCGTGCAGATAACCGCGAAACATCGACGGCCAACCGGGGCGTAGAACCAGCTCTCCCTCTTTTCCGGGTTCGCTCACCTCGGTCACGGTACCGTCATCGTTTGTATGGAGAATAGAGGCCTCCACTCCCGGAAGAGAGCGTCCCATCGATCCGGGACGGATCGGCTGGGAGATCAGATTGGCAATCATAATCCCACCTGTTTCGGTCTGCCACCAATTGTCATGAATGGGAAGTTTCAGTTTTTCTACCCCCCAGATCACCGCTTCGGGATTGAGGGGCTCGCCGACGCTTTGGATCAGCCGAAGGGAGGAGAGATCGTACTCTTCTCGCGGATTCGTATCGAGCCGCATTAATCTCCGTATCGCTGTCGGCGCCGTATACCAGACGCTGACTTTCTCTTCTTGCAAGATACGGTACCACCGTGCGGCGTCAAATTCGGCTTCATCGACAATATTGGTAATGCCATGCAGCCATGGGGTAATGATCCCATACGACGTTCCGGTAACCCACCCGGGATCGGCGGTGCACCAGTAGATGTCTTCCGGATGAAAATCGAGAACATAGTGGCCGCTTGCCCAATGATGGTACATCGCTTTGTGGACGTGCACTACCCCTTTTGGCATTCCGGTAGTACCGCTTGTAAAGTGAAGAATCGACATCTCTTCGGGATCGGTGGGGGAAATGTCAAAGTGATCGGAGGCTTTTTCCATCAGTCGTTTCAAGGAGCGTATCCGGTCGCTTTCGTCTTCCTCCGCATCGATCAAAAATACGTACCGAAGTTGAGGTAATTGCTCCAGAAGAGGGCGCACTTTTTTTTCAAAAAGAGAGGTGGTCGTTAATAATGCTACGGCATCCCCCCGCTGCAGTCGCTGCAATATCGGTTCGGGGCCAAATTGGGAAAATAGAGGGCAGAGGACGCTGCGATTTTTGAGAATCCCTATAGCGGCAGTGTAGAGTTCGGGGAGGCGTGTTGAAAGGGTAAAAACCCGTTCTCCTTTGGAAATCCCAAGCGATTGGAGGATATTGGCGAATTTGGCACTCAGTCTTTTCATTTCGAGAAAAGTATAGGTGCGCCGTTCTCCGTTCTCACCCAACCATATCATAGCGGTTTTATCGGCGAGCACTCCATTGGCGTGGCGATCGATCGCTTCGTGGGCAATATTCAGCCCCCCTGAGGGCAAGCCGTCAAAATGAATAGAGATATCCCCCCATTTGAAAGAGGAGTATTCCTGTCTATATTCACTCAGATTCGGCGTAACGGCAAAACTTTCTCTCTTTTTTTCAATCTGCTGTTCTTTCATCATCTGTCCTCTGTTTCTGCCTCAAAGAGGCAAGCGTTTGCCTGCACTTTATTAGGCTTTTCGCTTTGCTACATGTGCCATAGCGGCAACCCAAAGGGATTGCCTTCTTTTGCTCTTCACAATACTTTTTTCAGGATCATTCGATAACGTTTAATCATAAGATAAAGTATATTTTAGTTTCCTTATGAAACAATTGTCGCAGAGGTGACTATGAGACAATTGAAGAGATGGAGATGCATAGAGTCGGGAGTCAATGCACCGGAATGGAATATGGCCGTAGACGAAGCGTTGTTCGTGGGGTTTAGAGAGGGTGATTTACCGATTTTACGTCTCTACGGCTGGGAGACGTCGCTGAGTGCGGGGCGATTTTCAAAGATTCAGAGCCGTGTGAATCTGGAGAAACTCAAAGAACGTGAGATTTCATGTGTCCGCAGAATCAGCGGCGGCGGAATTTTAGTCCACGGAGGGGATCTCTCCTATACGATGATACTTCCGCGTGAGTCTCTTCTAAACCATGGGGTCAAAGAGAGTTACCGCACGCTATGTGCTTTTTTGATCCGATTGTATGAGAAACTTGGTTTAAAGGCTGATTTTGCCTGCGATGTCGATTGTGAGACCACCCATTCTGATATCTGTCTGGCTGCGCATGAGGCCTATGATATTATGATAGAGGGACGCAAAAGCGGTGGAAATGCTCAACGTTACATCCGAAAGGTTTTGTTTCAGCATGGGAGTATACCGGTCACTCTGGAATCAGAAACATGGGATCCGATTTTTTTGGAAAATTCGGGGGTAGAAGAGTCAGCAACACTTGAACGGTTGGGGAAGAGAGTCCGTTATGAAGAGCTTTCTGAATCTTTGAAAGAGGCCTTTTGTGAAACCTTTGGAACGACTTTGACGATAGATACCCTGACTCCTTTTGAAGAAGAGCGGGCAAAAGCACTTTTGGCCGATAAATACACTCAAAAGAGGTGGAATTTTGATGGAAAAACCGTTTAAGCCGAAGCCCGAATGGCTGCGTAAAAAGATTACTCTCAGCGCTCTGGCAGAGGTCGCGTCATTGTTGAAAAATGAAAACGTGCACACGGTGTGTCAGGAAGCGATCTGCCCTAATATCGGTGAATGTTTTCAGCAAAAAATCGCCACGTTTATGATCCTTGGAACCGAATGTACCCGTGCATGCAGTTTTTGCGCCGTTTCCAAAGGGAAACCTATGGCACCGGATCCGGATGAACCTCGCAATGTAGCGCAAGCCATCCAGAAACTGGGGATTAGACATACGGTCATTACGAGTGTCACGCGGGACGACCTTTTGGATGGAGGGGCTGCCCATTTTTGTGAAACGGTTCACGCGATCAAATCTGTGGATCGATCGATCATTATCGAACTCTTAATTCCGGATTTGAGAGAAAATGACACGGCTCTTGAACAGATTGCGATGAGCGGAGCGGAGATTATCGGACACAATATGGAAACGGTATCGCGTCTGTACCATGTACGCCGGGGGGCCGAATATCATCGCTCATTGCACGTTTTGCAGAAACTTTCGACATATAATCCCTTATGCGCTACCAAAAGCAGTATTATGTTGGGATTGGGTGAGCATAATGATGAGGTGCTCGAAGTCATGCAAGATCTTTTGGAAGCTGACTGCCGCCTTTTAAGTATCGGGCAGTACCTTTCCCCCTCACAGCATCATGCACCCGTAGTAGAGTATGTGGAACCGGAGCGGTTCGAGTATTTTCGCAATGTCGGGATGGAGATGGGATTTCGGTATATTAAAAGTTCCCCTTACACCCGCAGCAGTTACATGGCACATGAATATTGGGAGGGAGCATGAGAGAATTTGACGCGGTGGTGATCGGCGCAGGTCCCGGAGGGTATGAGGCGGCGTTGCAATTAGCACAAGGGGGGATCAAAACTTTATTGATCGACCGCAGTAAAGAGCGCATAGGAGGGGTATGCCTTAATGAAGGGTGTATCTCTGCAAAAGCCTATCTTCAGAGTGCCGACTATCTCTCGAAAGCTTCTTATTTTAAGGAGTGCGGTATAGAGATGGAGATCAAGGGAGTGGATATTCGACAACTGAGGGAGAAAACGGGGCTTTTAAAAAATGAACTTCGTTCTGGTATTGTGTGGCTGTTGGAACAAGCGGGGGTGGAGATGCTGTACGGTTCTGCATCTTTTGTCGATACCTATACAATCGAGGTTTCAGGAGAGAGGATCGGTTTTAAGAAGTGCATTATTGCTACGGGGGCAAAGGTGCGTGAAACGGCTCCCCTTGCGCTTGACGGCAAGCGTATTCTCTCAAGCCGTGACATCTTTGAACAAGAAAGTTTGCCTTCATCCATCGCGATTGTCGGTGGTGGCCCCATCGGATGTGAGTTTTCGACCTTTTTCCGGGCTCTCGGTGTGGACGTGACACTGATAGCACGCGGCTCTCAGCTCCTTTCGGGAGAGGACGAAGATATAGCCAAGGCACTGTTGCGGGCATTTAAAAAGTCCGGCATTCGTGTGCTGACCTCAACCACAGTTCAAAAAGCCGAAGTCAGCAATAATGGAGTAGAATTGTTTATCGAAGGTGCACCGCAGGATATCATCCTGTGCGAATGGGTCCTTGTTGCCGTCGGACGGGACCCTTATACGGATGGGTTGAATCTCGTAAATGCGGGGATAAAACAAAATGAAAAGGGCTTCATTGAGGTCAATGGGGCATTTCAAACAACCCAAAACCATATCTTCAGTGTAGGCGATTGCATTGATACACCGGCATATGCCCATACGGCTTACGCCGAAGCTAAAATTGCGGCCCACAATATTATCAGCGGCGGAATGGATTGCAACACCCATATTTCCCCTTCCGCCGTCTTTTCCAATCCTCCGATTGCCAGCTGTGGATTACGTGAGAGAGAAGCCAAAGAACAAGGGATTGAAATAGAGGTCAAGAAAGCTTTTTTTAAAGTCAATTCAAAGGCAAAAATTCTCGGAGATGATTCGGGATTCGTCAAAATAATGGTGAGTTCTAAAGACAATGTAATTTTAGGTGCTTCCATCATCGGGGTAGAAGCGACAGAAATTATCCATGAATTGGTACTCGCAGTTGAGAAGAAACACACCTTGCAGGAGATCAAAGCAATGATCCATATTCATCCGAGCGTATCGGAAATTTTGAAATACATATAGTTCTCGGAAGAGCAATCTTTTCCGAAAACTATCATTTTGATTAGGATTAAAAATGGGAGAGGATATCTTCTACCGGACATTTAACGAGATCGGCAGCCACGTTTTTAGCCAAAGCTTTTTGAGCGGTATCGGAGAGAGCCGCAGTCAATTCGTTATGATGTTTCGCCGGGAAAGCGAGATAACACGATCCCTCTTCAGCATTTGCAAGGAGTGTAGAGATATCATCCGCAATTTTATGAACCAAACGTTGTTCCGTTTCATGCTCAAGCCCATGATCTTCTCCGCTTGCATGATTGAACCGACCCCGGTCGTCACTGAGTGTTTCGCTGGTACTTTTACGACCTGCAATATAATCGGCATCGTTTAGAAGATCCAAGTGATAACGATTTGTTTCGCTAATCAGCTGCACTTTATAAGCTTTCACTTCACCCATATCTGCAAGAATTATAAGTTTCCCATTGTGTTCCATTTGATTCTCCTTGTATCATCAAGCTATAAATTTTGATTCAAAATAATCTTACTCCTAGAAGCTTAAAGAAAAGATTATGGCGTTCATATTTAGAAGAGAATTATTCTATAATGGCAAAAGGATTAAAAAACAGTTTTGCAACATGATCAAAAGATAGAGAGAAGATGAATAATGAGTGAACGTTTTAACCAAGCTGCTGCCGATTGGGACAAAGGGGATATGCGTCAAAATATCGCGCATGCCGTATTTCAAACGATTACAAGCCGCATAGCTTTATTAGATAGTATGAATATATTGGATTTTGGGGCAGGGACCGGACTGCTCAGTTTTAAAATTGCTCCCATGGTCAAATCGGTGGTTGGAATCGATCTTTCTGAAAAAATGTTAGAGCAGTTAGAAGCAAAAAACAGTGACCATTTACAGGTAAAACCGATGTGTCGGGATATAGTGACACAGCCTCTTGATGAACAGTTTCACGGTATCGTCAGTTCCATGGCGATGCACCATGTAGAAAATACGGCCGCTTTGTTCAAAACCTTTTATCAGCATCTCAAACGGGACGGATTTATTGCCATTGCCGATCTCGAAGCGGAAGATGGAAGTTTTCATACTCACGGTAACGAAGGGGTCCACTACTTTGGATTTGAGCGCAATGGTTTGCGTCAAACAATCGAACAAGCGGGATTTGAGCATGTCCGTTTTCATCATGCCTATACGGTTGAAAAAGAGAGCGGGGGATACCCTATATTTGTTGTAACCGCCAGCAAAAAAAGGTAATGGTTCTACAGAAGTGGCTACTTTGGGTTCTTTTAACGTAATTTATAGCTATTTTCTTTTATAATTCCCTAATTTTTTTCCGTTATATTCCTGAAACAATTAAATTGTCTGCCTCATTTATGAGGCAAGCTTTAGTACCATAGCGGTTAGCGTAGCCAAAGGGATTTAATTCCTTTGGCGTATTAAATTAAACAGTAAAAAGGAGACGACATGCAAATCAGCGGTGCACAGATGGTTATCGAAGCACTTATCGCCGAGGAAGTCGAAGTCGTATTCGGCTACCCCGGCGGGGCGATCATGAACGTCTATGATGAGATTTACAAACAACGTTCATTTCAACATATTTTGACCCGTCATGAACAAGCGGCGGTACACGCAGCGGAGGGGTATGCAAAAGCAACCGGCAAAGTCGGGGTGGCGATGATCACCTCAGGTCCGGGATTCACCAACGGTGTAACGGGATTGGCCGATGCGTATATGGATTCGGTTCCTCTTGTCGTGATCAGCGGGCAGGTACCGATGTCACTCATCGGTACCGATGCGTTTCAGGAGATCGATGCTGTCGGTATCAGCCGATCGTGTACCAAACACAACTATCTGGTTACCGATGCGGCCGATCTCCCTCGTATCCTAAAAGAGGCATTTTACATTGCGCGCACCGGTCGTCCGGGCCCTGTGCATGTCGATATCCCTAAAGACGTAACGGCACAAATTGCTGCGTTCGATTACTCCAAAGAGGTTGAAATCGAAACGTATAAACCGACGACGAAAGGGAATACCCGTCAGATCAAAAAAGCGATCGAGGCGATTGCAAATGCTAAACGTCCCCTTTTGTACCTTGGCGGAGGGATTATCAATGCCAATGCGGCAGAATTGGTTCGCGAATTTTCCAAAATGACACAAATCCCTGCGGTTGAAACCTTTATGGCACGCGGAACGCTCCGCTATGACGATCCATTACTCATCTCCATGCTGGGGATGCACGGATCGTATGCGGCCAATATGGCGATGAGCGAGACCGATCTCGTTATCGGCTTGGGGGCACGCTTTGATGACCGTGTTACCGGTAAACTTTCTGAATTTGCCAAAAATGCGCAGATTATTCATGTTGATATCGATCCGGCAAGTATCTCAAAGCTCGTTAATGCCCATTTTCCGATTGTCGGAGACGTCAAAAACGTTTTAGAGCAGATGATCCCGTTAGCCAAAGAGCAGGTTGATCCCGTTCGATATGAATCATGGCACAAAACGATTGCCAATTTCAACAAACTCCATCCTCTCTCCTACAAAGAAGAGGGGGACCGTATCAAACCGCAATGGGTTGTTGAGCGTATCGGACAGCTTTTGGGGGATGGTGCGAATATCTCAACCGACGTGGGACAGCATCAAATGTGGACCGCGCAGTTTTACCCCTTTACCCGTCCGCGTCAATGGGTCAGTTCAGGCGGCCTTGGGACGATGGGATTTGGTTTTCCTGCAGCGTTAGGTGTCAAGCGTGCGGATATGGAACGGGTCAGTATCAATATCACGGGTGATGGATCGATTTTGATGAATATTCAAGAATTGATGACGGCGGTTGAATACAATCTCCCGGTTATCAATGTCATTTTGAACAACAACTTTTTGGGGATGGTTCGCCAGTGGCAGACTCTTTTTTATGACAAACGCCACTCCTCAACGGATCTATCGAT
>Ga0208863_1001107_pt1 | contig 18923 bp, 24 predicted proteins | sample RifOxyD3_FD_184040 | JGI IMG/M metagenome (GOLD analysis project Ga0208863, IMG submission 184040) | Soil microbial communities from Rifle, Colorado - Rifle Oxygen_injection D3 (SPAdes) | ecosystem: Environmental > Terrestrial > Deep subsurface > Rock core/Sediment | place: Rifle, Colorado...
CAGGGGGTGAAGTTGGGGCGGAAAGTCCAGACCGTTCCAGCCCATATGGGGCACTTTAAGATTTGGATCGGTGGGCTCCAGCCGGACGACTTCGCCCGGTATCCAGCCTAAGCCGTGATGCACGCCGTGCTCTAAGCCCCGCTCGGCCATCAATTGCATCCCCACGCAGATGCCGAGAAACGGGCGGCCTTGGCGCAATACGGCGTCTTCCAAAGCCTCCACCATGCCGGGCGTTTCCTGTAAGCCGCGACGGCAATCGGCGAAGGCTCCAACGCCGGGCAAGACGATACGGTCGGCGGCGCGGACTTCGTGCGCTTGATTGGTCACAAGAACAGATGCGGCGTGGCCCGTATCCGCCACGGCCCGCTCAAACGCTTTGGCGCAAGAGCGCAAATTGCCCGAGCCATAATCAATGATCGCCAGTTTCATGGTTCAGTCCGCCTCCCGTTAGAGGGAGCCGCCGAGAACACCCTTGGTCGAGGGTACGGCGTCGGATTTGCGCGGATCAATCTCCACGGCTTGGCGCAAAGCGCGGGCCAGGGCCTTAAAACAGGCTTCGGCAATGTGGTGATTGTTGGCACCATAGGCGCACTCCACATGCAAAGTCGCTCCAGCCGCTTGGGCAAAAGCGGCAAACCATTCCTTGAACAATTCGGTATCCATTTCGCCAACCTTGGGCCGGTCGAACGTCACGCGCCAGACCAAGTGGGGCCGATTGGACAAATCCAGCGCCACCCGCACCAAGGTTTCATCCATGGGTACGCTAGCCGCGCCATAACGGGTGATCCCCTTGCGGTCGCCCAGGGCTTTGGTCACCGCTTCGCCTATGGCAATGCCAACGTCTTCCACCGTGTGATGAAAGTCGATGTGCACGTCGCCTTTGGCCGCCACCTTCAGGTCCACCAGACTGTGACGAGAGAGTTGTTCGAGCATGTGATCGAAAAACCCGATGCCAGTGGATACGTCGTAGGCTCCGGCCCCATCCAGATTAAGGCTGATCTTGATGTTGGTCTCGGTGGTGGCGCGGGTGATCTCGGCGGTGCGCATGATCCATCGTCCGTAGGGTTGGGGTTTGTGCCCTTTTATCAGGTCGTCGCGCAAAGCTAAAGACCGCAGATGCGCCCACTATGGCGCGAGGGTCTTAACATATCTTTGCCGCATCATACTAGGGGCCGGACCCTAATCAGTGCGCAACTCGGTATCAGATTTTCGCGCCTTCAAAAAATTGAGACTGAAATGATGATTTATTTCTTCCTTTTAAAAACTTAATGGTAATCGCCATTGCACCAACAACACAACCCTGGGTTATTATAATCGATTACTGTATTGCAGGGTTGCTCAGCAATTCTCTTTTGTAAAATTTACTGGCACTGTTTTTTTGAACTGGCTAGAGTCCGATCATAATAGGCAATGTATCTCCATCTAGCATACATATGTATGTACGAGTTTTTGGCACGGAGGGGAAATAGGGCATCGTGACGCAACAAGAAAGAAAACCCGATCCGATTGATATTCATGTAGGTCGTCGCTTGCGGCTACGGCGAGACATTATGAAAATTAGCCAAGAGCATTTGGCCAATGCGGTTGGCGTGACATTTCAACAAGTTCAGAAGTACGAGCAAGGGCGCAACCGAGTCAGCGCCAGTCGTTTGTTCGATATCGCCACGGTATTGGAAGTTCCCATCAGCTATTTTTTCGAAGGTATAGAACAAACCACGTTATCCAAGCGCACCAGTCCCATCGCCTTGGAAATGCAGGGCGCGGCCGAGCCGACGCCCGCAGGGCTTGACGATGATCCCATGGACCGGATGGAAACTTTGGAGCTGGTGAGGGCTTATTGGAAAATCTCCAACCCCAAAGCCCGCGCCCATTTGCTCGATTTGGCTAAAAGCATGAGCTCCATGGGGTAGATTTTCTACCCTGAGGCAGGTAATGATAGCCGAAGCATCGGATTTCCTCTGGATCGGCGTTTCATGAGCTCTTCCCTTATCATGCACGGCACTACCATTCTCTCGGTTCGTAAGGCCGGGCACGTGGTGATTGCCGGAGACGGGCAGGTCAGCCTGGGCGAGACCGTGATGAAGGGCAACGCCCGCAAGGTGCGCAAGGTGAGCGATGGCAAGGTGCTGGTCGGTTTCGCCGGAGCCACCGCCGACGCCTTCACATTGTTAGAGCGTCTGGAAGCCAAACTGGAAAAGCACGCCGGACAAGTCACCCGGGCGTGTGTCGAGCTGGCCAAGGATTGGCGCACCGACCGCTATCTGCGCCGTTTGGAAGCCATGATGGCGGTTGCTGATAAAGACGTCTCTTTAATTCTGTCCGGCACCGGCGATGTGCTGGAGCCTGAAGACGGACTGATGGGGATCGGCTCTGGCGGGGCTTATGCCCTATCCGCCGCCCGCGCTTTGATGGAGTTTGACACTCTGTCCGCTGAGGACGTAGCGCGGCGCGCCATGAAAATCGCCGGAGATATCTGCGTCTACACCAACCACAATGTGATCATCGAATGCCTATGACCTCGTTCAGTCCACGGGAGATCGTCTCCGAGCTGGACCGCTTCATTGTTGGCCAGAACGACGCGAAACGCGCCGTGGCCGTGGCCTTGCGCAATCGCTGGCGGCGGCAGCAACTGTCTGAGGATTTGAAGGAAGAGGTGCTGCCCAAGAACATTTTGATGGTCGGGCCGACCGGGGTAGGCAAGACCGAGATCGCTCGCCGTCTGGCCAAGCTGGCGCAAGCTCCCTTCATCAAGGTTGAAGCTACGAAGTTCACCGAAGTGGGTTATGTGGGGCGCGATGTGGAAAGCATCGTGCGGGATCTGGTGGGCCAAGCCATTGTGATGACCCGCGAGAAGTTGCGCAAGCAGGTTCGCGCTCAAGCCGAAATCAACGCCGAGGAGCGGGTGCTCGACGCCCTGGTTGGCGATGGAGCCAAAGACGAGACCCGCCAGAAATTCCGCAAGAAACTGCGCGAAGGCGAGTTGGATAATAAAGAGATCGAGATTCATGTGGCCGATACCGGCTCGGTGTCCATGCCAACCTTGGATATTCCCGGCATGCCCGGCTCTCAGATGGGTATGATCAATCTGGGGGATATTTTTGGCAAAGCCTTCGGCGGGCGCACCAAACCTCGCCGTGTGACGGTGCAAGACAGTTACGCGCTGCTCATGCAGGAAGAAAGCGACAAACTTCTCGATGAAGAGGCCATGATCAAAGACGCCATTGCGGCGGTCGAGAACAACGGCATCGTGTTTCTCGACGAGATCGACAAGATCACATCCCGTGGTGAGCGGATGGGGGCGGATGTTTCCCGCGAAGGGGTGCAGCGCGACCTGTTGCCCCTGATCGAAGGCACCACCGTGATCACCAAGCACGGGCCGGTCAAAACCGACCATATCTTGTTCATCGCCTCCGGCGCGTTCCAGTTGGCCAAGCCGTCCGACCTGTTGCCCGAATTGCAGGGTCGTCTGCCCATCCGGGTCGAGTTGACCGCCTTGTCGCGGGATGATTTCGTGCGCATCCTCACCGAGCCCGAGGCCAGCCTGATCAAACAGTACAAGGCCTTGCTCGCCACCGAAGAGGTGATCTTGGAGTTTTCCGAGGACGCCATTGCCGCCATCGCCGATCTGTCCGCTGAGATTAATCAGACGGTGGAAAATATCGGGGCCCGAAGGCTGCACACCGTGCTGGAGCGCCTGTTGGAGGACATCAGCTTTACCGCCACGGATCGCCCGGGGGAGACCATCGTCATCGATGGGGCCATCGTGCGCGAAAAAGTGGGCGAGTTGCTCAAGAACGCCGACCTCTCCAAGTTTATTCTTTAAGAACGTTCAAGAGCGTTTCAATCTGCTCTTCGCTCATTTCCCCAATTTCCCGCGCCAAGCGATTGGCCAGTTCTGTAGCCTTTGGGGATAGGCCCGAAGTGTCTACGAGGATTTTTGGTTGGGACAGGGCCGCCAGTTCCTTCATCGCTTCCGCATCATCCCAGATCAGCCCCAGGTAGCCGCAAATTTCCATCACCAAACCCGGCGACGGTCGCCCCCGTTTGCCGTGCTCTAACGCGGACAGATAAGCGCTTGAGATGTGCAGATCCTTCGCCATGGTTTTGAGCGTGATGTTTTTAGCCCCCCGCAATTCCCGCACTTTTGCGCCGAACGGGGTCATGACCGGTGCCGCTTCAACAGGATATAGAGCGCACCCGCGCCGCCGTCCTTGGGCCGGGCGTGAGAGAAGGAAAGAATGAGCGGTCTTAAATCCGCTCCATTGAGCCAGTCCGGCGTTCGCGTTCGGATGATCCCAAAGCCCCCTTCCGACTGGCGGCCTTTACCCGTGACCACCAGGACGCAGCGCAGTCCGCTCGCGTGGGCGTCCTGGATAAATCGGCGCAACGCCTCACACGCTCGCGCTTCACCCATGCCATGCAAATCCAGACGCGCCTCAATCGGCAAGCGTCCGTCTTTGAACTTTTTGCCGGTACGCTTGTCCAACGGCTGGACATCGCCATGGGACAAAGCGCTTAAGCGCGGTTTGGTCGATTTTTCCGCCACCGGGAGCGGAAGGGGGGGCGGGGAGGGCGGGAGCGTGGGACTGGTGATCACCACCGGGGCGGGGGGAAGCGCGGTTTCTTGCTGCAAAGGACGCACATTTTCCACCACCTTACGCCAGACCAGATGATCCGGTGTACTGTCGTCTTGACGGTTCGCGCCGACTTTAGACTTGCGGGTCATGTCACCGCCGCCGTGGAGTTCGGCGCTCACGCGGGGAGGGGTGGGGATTGGGCGTTTCTACGACCGGAGTCTCTGAGGTCACAACTTCCGCCGCTTGTTCTTCCTCGGACACTTTTTTCTCCGCGCAATCGCCCAAGTGCTCATAGACAAAGGCGCTCCAGTTGCCTTTCGGCGCAACGCACCCCAGGCTGGGCCGGTCGGCACGGATGATAATCACCCCGCCGATGTGCCAAAGGCGTTCCCAGTTTTCTACCCGGGCCAGCATGTAGCGCACGGTGCGGTCTTGCAGACGCTTGGCCAACACAGGCCGAACGATGGTCACAAAGATCAGCATCGCCAAGATCAGCGCGCCGATGCCAAACAACATGCCTTCCAGCAACAGCACGAGCAGGGCCAGCATGATCAGCCCGAGCAAGGGCAGGATGTTTTCCCAGGGGTGATAGATCGGGCAACCGCGCCGGTTGAGTGTCTGGTAGTTGGTGATGATGCGCAGCTTGCCCATCTCAACGGCTTGGTTCAGCGTTTTGTGGTGAATGGCGCGCAGTCGAGCCCGTAGGGTCGCGTTATTGATATCAAAGGGATCGCTCATGGTCGAACGTCCGCAGTTTCAGTTGTCCTCCCCTGGCGCTTTTTCGGCAGGAGAACGTAGTAGCGTCCCGCACTCTTCATTCCCCCGGCCTGGGCGAGAGCAGCCTCGCCGGCACCCCAGAAGAAATCGCCGCGCACCGCGCCCTTGATCGCCGCACCGGTGTCTTGCGCGATCATCAAACGCTGCAATGGCCGCCCATCCGAAGCGGTGGTTTCCAGCCACAACGGAACCCCAAGCGGCAGGTGATTCTGGTCCACGGCCATACTGCGCTGCGGAGTCAACGCCACACCTTGCGCCCCAATCGGGCCGTCTCCGTCGATACGGCGAAAGAAAATATAGCGGGGATTTTCCGCCATCAGGGCTTGAGCCTGTTCCGGGTTGGCACGCAACCAGTCGCGAATGGCCTGCATGGAGCCCTGTCCATTGGGCAGTAGGCCCCGGCTTTTCATCACGCCACCAATGCCGATAAACTTATGCCCGTTGTTGGCGGCATAGCCCACCCGCGTCACCTCCCCGTTTTCCAGCAGCACCCGGCCCGAGCCTTGGATGTGCAGAAAGAAGGAGTCCACCGCATCACTGACCCACAGCAAAGGTTTGGCGCGGTTTTGAAAATTTCCGGCGTCAATTTGCGCGCGGTTGTCGTAGGGGATCAAGCTTCCCCCATCGAGCTTTCCCACCAAGGTCGTGTTGTCGAAGTCCGGGGAAAACTGATTAAGCCGCACGGTGATCATATCGGCCGGGCGCTCATAAAGTGGAAATGGATAGCGGGCGGAGCGCTGCATCGCCCCTTGAAGCTCGGCCTCGAAGTAACCAGTAAAAAGCCCGTCCGGGTTGTTTTCCGATGCCGCCATATAAGGCTCAAACCGGGATTCGAAAAAGGCCCGAACCCCATCATGATCCGCCGCGTTCAAGCCCCGCGCTGCGTCGCACACGGCAACCCAATCGGCTGTCGTGCCAAAACGTTGATCCTTAATCCAATTTTGCGCCGGAGATTTACGAAAGGCCGCGCACGAGCGCTCAAACGCGACCAGGACTTCGCCCATGTGATCGTCACGCCATCCGGACAGATGGTAAAAACTCGCTTTGGTCAAACTCAGAGGGCCGCTGGGAGGCGGCGCGGTCGGCGGGGCTGGCGGTTTTTTGTCCAGCATAGGCGCGCACGCCGCTGTGCTGAACAGCACAACAGCCAGAAAACGCGCGGCGCGGGATAACCCCATGTTAGACCTCGTCGGAACTTTCCGTGCCGACCAGCTCCCAATTCGGGTTGGAGGAGCGCGTGTTGCGGGCGAACGTCCAGGTGTCGGTGACAGCAATAATGCGGGTGGGATCGCCGTCAATCACCGCGCCATCCTTATCCTTGATCACGTTGACCTGCTCGGAGATAAAATCCACCGTGACATGGGCGACAGTTCCTTGCATTTCAGCATCGGCGATCACGGCCTTCTTGAATCCGATCAGCTCGGTTTCCATAGTCTCGCCCGCATTGATCCGGTCTTCAATCGCCGTTCGGAAATTGGCAAACACGTCCTTGCTCAACAAGGGCCGCAAAGCTTTTTCATCCCCAGCGGCGAAGGCATGCAGAATGATCTCAAACGCGCCTTTGGCTCCGGCGAGAAACTCTTTTTCCGTGAAGTTTGGATCAAGACGACGTATCTGGGCCAACTCCCGTGCAAGAGGCGTTTGCTCGGTGCTTTCGGTTTCATCCTCGTCCTCATCCACCGTGCGCGCTGCCGTAGGAAGAGCGATGACGTTGTCCGGCCGCTCCGTGGTGGGCGGCTTTGGCGCGAAGGGGGGCGGCGGCGGCTTTTCCTGACCGGTCCGTCGTCCCAACACGCGGCGCAGGTTGAGGATCAGAAATCCGGCGATCATCGCCCAGATTACAATTTCGAGAAGTTGAAGATTGGTCATCCGTTTCGACGTTCTGTTTACGCCTTTCCAGGCGAGCTGGCTTCGGCTAGGGTGCACAGGTGCGCGTAAGTCGATTTATAGTGATTAAATAAGCGCTCCGGGATCAAAGAGCAAGCATGCCCTTCATTATTCTCATGGCCGTTATGGGCGTCCCCATCCTCGAAATCATCGGCTTTGTTTATGTCGGAGGATGGCTTGGGGCCGCCCCAACCATCGGCCTTGTCTTGTTGGCGGTTTTTTTCGGCCTGATGGTGGTGCGCAATCAAGGTGTTGCCACTCTGCTTGCCGCGCAAGCCGCCTTTGCGCGGGGCGAAACGCCGATTAGGGAAGTTTTCGACGGCGCGTGTTTGATGCTGGCTGGAATTCTTTTGCTCATTCCGGGATTTTTCAGCGATGTCTTTGCTTTTTTGTTGCTAACGCCGCCGGTTAGAGTTTTCCTACGGGCCAGATTAGGAGCCTTGTCGGCCACGCAAGGCGGTCGCGGCGGATCATCCGGCGTGATCATCGAAGGGGAATTTAAGGATTTGACCAACAAACGGGGAGACAAAATCACATGACTGAGACCAATTCGGCGGCGGCCAATCGGCCGAATTTCGCCATTACCGGGCAGTACGTGAAGGATCTGTCCTTCGAAGCTCCTGGCACTCCGCAAGTTTTTTCGCAACTGAACACCAGCCCGAGCGTTGAGATCAACGTGGACGTGGAAGCCAAGCCCTTTGAGAACAACATGTTCGAAGTGGCGCTCAAGTTCCATATCAAGAGCACGTTTGGCGGTCAGCAGGGCTTTATCTTGGAGCTGGTCTATTGCGCCTTGGTGGCGCTTAACCTGCCGCAGGAGCAAGTGCAGCCCGCGCTTTTAGTGGAAGCGCCGCGCCTGATTTTCCCGTTTGCTCGGGCGATTGTGTCCGACGTGACGCGGGATTCCGGCTTCCCGGCGTTGATGGTTCAGCCCATCGATTTCGTGCAGCTTTACAATCAGCGGATTCAGGAAATGGCCGCCAAGCAGAACATGCCAGCGCCGACTCCCGTCGAAGAAAAAGCTGGCAAAAAGCCCTCCAAGGGCAAGGCGAGTTAATACCGTCCTTGATCACCCGAAAAAAGAGCCGATCAGGTTATCCAGATCGGCTCTTTTATTTTTTCGAGAAACGCTTTGTGCGCGTCGTCTTCTTCGGCTGAAGGAGCATGAGCGCGGGCCGGACGAGGCACCACCCCATCCCCACGCTGAATTGTAGATGGAACTCCAGCGGTCGCGGCCAGGGCAAGACCCGGCTCTCGCCCGCCGATCAATTCCAAATACACTTCCGCCAGAAGTTCGGAATCCAGCAAAGCTCCGTGCTTGGCGCGTGAGGAGTTGTCGATATTAAAGCGCTTGCACAAAGCGTCCAAGCTCGCCATAGCGCCAGGATATTTGCGCCGCGCTAAAATCACCGTATCGACCGCACGGCTCATGGGCAACGCGGCATAATCACAGCGAGAAAGCTCGGCGTTTAAAAATTTCATGTCAAAGCTGGCGTTATGGATAATCAACGGCGCATCGGCGATGAAGTCCAAAAACTTCTGCGCCACTTTGTCGAAGGTTTCATGTTGGCGGAGAAATTCTTCCGACAAGCCATGCACGTTGAACGCTTCAATCGGCATGTCGCGCTCCGGGTTGAGATAGACGTGAAAAACCTCCCCGGTCGGTAGATGGTTCATCAACTCCACGCAGCCGATTTCCACCACCCGATGGCCCTGGTCGGGGCTGAGCCCTGTGGTTTCCGTATCCAGGACAATCTCGCGCATGGATTTTAACCCCTTCTCATCGCGGTAACGATACGTCGCAACGCTTTTAGGGTAAAGGCTTTGCCCAACCCGCTCTGGAGTATGAAATCAGCCCGCACCCGCTTTTCTTCATCCAGCATCTGGTGCGCAAGAACAGCGCGGAATTTTTCAGGGCTCATTCCTGGGCGCTGTAGAGCGCGCTGGCGTTGTAAAAATTTTGGCGCGGTGACCACGGCCACGGCGTCACAGCGATTTTGACCGCCGGTTTCAAACAACAAAGGAATATCCAAAACCACGAGTTTTTGGTTTAGGCGTTGCGCCAAGGCGAGAAATTTTTTTTCCTCACATCGCACCAAGGGATGCAGAAGGGCCTCCAAGCGGTTCAGAGCGTCATCATCGCCGAACACCCGCTGGCCCAACGCGGAGCGGTTGATCTGATCGCCTTGGCGAACACCAGGAAAGGCCGCCTCCACCGCATCCACGGCTTTTCCCTTTGGACCTAAAAGCGCATGCACCACCGCATCAGCGTCATGCACGGGAACACCCAGACTACGGAGAAGATTGGCCGCCGTCGATTTGCCCATGGCCAACGATCCGGTCAGACCGAGGATTTTCATGGAGCCTCGGCCAGAACAAAAGCGCGCAGCTCCGGCGTGACCTCCGGCTTGACCCCGAACCACGCCTCGAAGCCAGGTCGGGCCTGGTGCAGCAACATGCCAAGGCCGTCCACAGTGGGATTGCCCCGTGCCTTTGCCGCTTTCAGCAAATCGGTTTCCAGAGGCGCATACACGATGTCGGTGACCACAGCCGTTTGCGCAAGTGGCGATAGGTCCAGATGTAAAGGCTCGGCTCCGTTCATGCCCAAGGTGGTGGTATTGACAAGAAGTGCCGCGCCGGGCAGCCATTTCGCGCTTTCCGTTAAAGAATGAACATTCACGGTTGATCCCAAATCTTTAGCCACCTGCTCGGCTTTTTCCACCGTGCGATTGAGCAGATGAATTTCCGGCGCTCCTGCTTCCAAGAGCGCAGCGCACACGGCGCGGGCCGCTCCTCCAGCTCCTAACACCACCGCCGGGCCTGAATTCGCGTGCCAGGATTTAGGGCCTTGCTTCAAATTTTCCAGAAACCCATACCCATCTGTGTTCATGCCGTGAACGCTTCCGTCCTCATGAAACACCAACGTGTTGACCGCGCCGATACGACGCGCTTGTTCGCTGATCTGATCGCACACAGCCATCACGTTTTCTTTGTGCGGAACGGTGATGTTGACACCGCGAAATCCTGCTTTAACGAGGCCGCGTACCACGGCGTGCAAATCGTCGGGTTTGACCGCTAGGGGCACATAGGCCCCGTCGATGGTATGCTTTTCCAACCAGTAGCCGTGCAACCGAGGCGACTTGGAATGGCTGACCGGCCAGCCAATCACTCCAGCCAGCTTGGCTTTTCCCGAAAGAATCATGGGATGAGCGCTCCGTGATTGCGAAAAACATCCAGCAAGGGCAGCAAGGGTAGCCCAAGAATGGTAAAATAGTCCCCTTCCACCTTGGAAAACAACTGAGCTCCTCGCCCTTCCAGATGATATCCCCCCACAGCGGAAAAGATCGCTTCGCCCGCGTGATCTAGATAATCCTCCAAAAAGGCTTCGCTGAACGAACGCATGGTCAAGCGTGCGGATTGTGTGTGATGCCAGATGCGTCGATCATCCTGAATGACCACGGCAGAGGTGACAAGCTGGTGGGTTTTGCCTCTCAAGAGACGCAGTTGGGCGCGGGCCTCATCCCGGCTTCCCGGTTTATCAAACCACGTCCCATCTTGCTCCAGCACCTGATCGGCCCCAATGACCAGCGCTCCGGGATGGCGGACGCTGATACGGCGGGCTTTCAGATCGGCCAGCGTTTCGGCTAGATCCTGGGTGCTGGCCCGCTCACGCTTTGCCGCCTCTTTAATCTGGTCTTCGTCAATTCCCGGCGGATCGATGATAAAGCTCACCCCAACGCAGTCCAGCAACGCCCGCCGGGCGGAAGACCCAGAGGCTAGAACAAGCAGCGGCGGGGACGAGGACATGGATAACCTCTCGTGGCGTGGCGTCTGTCTGTGCATAAAGTGCACTTTATACACTCTGCCATCCCGGCCCACACTTTGACCAGATTCCGTTGGCGAGTTTGTCCCCATGGGGATGATAAATTCACAGGACTGGGGAAAATCACCTAAGGCAAGGATACGCGCTTTTTATCCCCGCGCTTGATCCCATAGGGCGACTCGTGGCCTTTTGTTGCACGGTTTTGATCGTCCAGACCCTATCCACAACTTCACCCCCAGGCCGATAAAGCGATTTTTCTGGCTCCTGAGCTGGGGACTGTTTGATCATTGGCGTTGTCCACAGACAACCACTACCACCACAAACTTTTTTCTATTCAGAAAGAATATTGGTATGAGTGAGGATCAAATCGGGGGATGGATTAAGTCCATCAGCTTATCAAGATCGAGGATGACCGTTGAATCAGCCAACACAAAAAACCTTTTTGCGAGCCCTTCGGGGTGAGATCGTAACACCGCCGCCTGTTTGGCTGATGCGCCAAGCCGGTCGATATCTGCCGGAATATCGCCAGACCCGTGCTACGGCTGGAAGTTTTCTCGATCTCTGCTATACGCCAGAGTTTGCCGTAGAAGCGACGTTGCAGCCCTTGCGTCGTTATAATTTTGATGCGGCTATTCTTTTTTCGGACATTCTGGTGGTCCCCCATGCTCTTGGCCAAAGCGTAGCCTTTAAGACCGGCGAAGGGCCGGTGTTGACGGCGCTGGAAAATGAAGCGGACTTGGAGCGGCTTTGTCTGGATGGCTTTCATGCCCATCTTGCGCCGGTCTATGAAATCCTACGCCGTCTGCGCCAGGAGATACCAGCGACCACTTCGCTCATCGGATTTTCTGGCGCCCCTTGGACCTTGGCCACCTATATGGTCGAAGGCAAGGGCAGTAAGGACTATGCTCTGACCAAGGAATGGGCTTACGCTCGCACACCCTTGTTTACCAGATTGATTGATCTGCTGGTCGAGTCCATTTCCACCTATCTGATCCGCCAAGCTGACAATGGCGCTGAAGCCTTGCAAATTTTTGACTCCTGGGCGGGCGTTTTGCCCGAAGAAGAGTTTCACCGCTGGGTTACCGAGCCCATTGCGCGCATCGTTGCCAACGTCAAAGCGCTTCATCCCACCGTGCCGATTATCGGCTTTCCCAGGGGTGCTGGGATGTACTACGAGCGCTTTGCCAAGGACACGAAGGTTGATGCTTTAGGTCTGGATACGACTGTGCCGCTCGACTGGGCGGCGCGTGTGCTCCAACCCATTTGCACCCTTCAAGGTAATTTGGACCCGATTCTCGTGGTGGCGGGAGGTGAACGGATGGATGCCGCTGTGGACCATATTCTCAACGTGCTGGGTCATGGCCCCTTTGTTTTCAATCTGGGTCATGGCATTGTACCTCATACGCCGCCGGAGAATGTGTCACGCCTTGTGGAGCGGGTCCGGCGCTTTCAGGGGTAGCACATGAGCAAGACCGCCGTTGTTTTGTTCAATCTCGGCGGTCCGGATCGCCCCCAGGCGGTGCGACCCTTTTTGTTCAATCTGTTCAATGATCCGGCGATCATCGGCGCACCGGCTCCGATCCGCTGGTTGCTGGCGAAGTATATTTCGGCCAAGCGCGCACCGGTGGCCCGTGAGATCTATCGTCACTTGGGCGGCAAGTCGCCTCTTTTGGACTTAACCCGCGATCAAGCCTCGACGCTGGAAGAAAAATTGGGCGGGGCGTTCCGCGTTTTTGTGTGCATGCGCTATTGGCATCCTATGACGCCAGAGGTGGTCCGACAGGTCAAAGAATACGCCCCGGAGCGGATTGTTCTTTTGCCCCTTTATCCTCAATACTCGACGGCCACGACAGGGTCTTCCTTCACCGCCTGGGCGGAGGAGGCTCAACACCAAGGATTAAGTGCTCCGACGGTTTCGGTCTGCTGTTATCCCACCCACCCCGATTTCATCGCTGCGGTGGCCGATTTAATCCTTGAGGATTACCACGACATGACAGCGCCCCGGGTGTTGTTCTCTGCGCATGGTCTGCCAAAAAAGACCATCGCGGCCGGTGATCCTTACCAACATCATGTGGAGCAAACGGCCCAAGCTGTGGTTGCTAAACTGGGGCTTTCAGACCTGGATTGGACGGTGTGTTATCAAAGCCGGGTTGGACCCTTAGAATGGATCGGCCCGTCCACAGAAGATGAAATCAAGCGGGCGGGGGCCCAGAAAAAAGAGCTTCTGGTGGTTCCCATCGCCTTTGTGTCCGAGCACTCAGAAACCTTAGTGGAGCTGGATATCGAGTATCGTCATCTGGCTGATGAGGTTGGCGTTCCCGCTTATGGACGGGTGGGGACCGTGTGCGACCATCCGTTGTTCATTCAAGCCTTGGCTGATCTGGTTCACCAAGCCCTTGATTCGCCTACCACCCGGCGCTGTCCAAGCCGGTGCGTAAAATGCCCAACGCCGGAGACACCTCATGAGTGAGCTGATTGCGTCGTGGTACGACTGGATCAAGATGTTGCATGTGCTGGCGGTCATCACCTGGATGGCGGCCTTGTTTTACCTGCCACGCCTTTTTGTTTATCACGCCATGGAAACACCCGGCTCGGCAACCAGTGAGACCTTCAAGGTTATGGAGCGTAAGCTTCAGCGCGGCATCATGACCCCATCCCTGGTGGGTGTGCTCCTCACAGGGATTCCCTTGGTGGTGCACATAGGATGGAGCTCGGGTTGGGTGCATGTCAAGTTGACCATGGTGGCGTTGATGGTGGTCTGCCATGTGCTGTACAGCCGCTGGCGTTTGGATTTTCTCCATGACCGTAACACACGCCCGCACACTTTTTATCGCCTTGCCAACGAAGCGCCGACTCTCCTGCTTATGGTCATTTTGATCATGGTCATTGTTAAGCCCTTCTGAACCTTGACTTTCAAGTCTCAAGCGGTTAAGTCTCGACACTCAAAGCTCGGAAGCGGCTCCTTTCCTCATGGCCGTTCCCACCATAACCGGGCGCTCAAGATCACGTTTCCCATCTAAAAACCATCTCCCACCACCGTTTTTGCAGGTTTGCGTTATGCATCTAAAAGAATTGAAGAAAAAGCCTCCCATGGAGCTTCTTGCCCTGGCTGAGGAGTTGGAAATTGAAAACGCCTCCTCCTTGCGCAAGCAAGACATCATGTTCGCAATCCTCAAACGTATGGCGGAGAACGACGACGCTATTTACGGCGAAGGCGTATTGGAAACTCTGCAAGACGGCTTTGGCTTCTTGCGCTCGCCTGACGCTAATTACCTCGCCGGGCCGGATGATATCTATGTCTCGCCTTCCCAAATCCGCCGCTTCGGTCTGCGTACCGGCGACACGGTGGAAGGGGCGATCCGTGGTCCCAAGGACGGGGAGCGCTACTTTGCTCTGACCAAGGTTGATCGTGTGAACTTCGGCTCGCCCGAGGATGTGCGCCACCGTATCAATTTTGACAACCTGACGCCGCTCTACCCCGATGCCAAGCTCACCATGGAGTTGGAGATTGACCCCAAGATCAAGGATTACACCACACGTGTGATCGATTTGGTGTCCCCCATCGGTAAGGGCCAGCGCGCCTTGATCGTGGCCCCGCCGCGCACTGGCAAGACGGTGATGCTGCAAAACATCGCCCACGCCATCCATGCCAACAATCCCGAATGCTTCTTGATCGTGCTGTTGATCGATGAACGGCCGGAGGAAGTGACCGATATGGACCGCTCGGTGAAGGGCGAGGTGATCTCCTCCACCTTTGACGAACCGGCCAGCCGTCACGTTCAGGTGGCTGAAATGGTCATCGAGAAAGCTAAGCGCCTGGTCGAGCATAAGCGCGATGTGGTGATCTTGCTGGATTCCATCACCCGTTTGGCCCGCGCCTACAACACCGTGGTTCCCTCTTCAGGCAAGGTGCTGACCGGCGGCGTAGACGCCAACGCTTTGCAGCGCCCCAAGCGCTTCTTCGGCGCAGCTCGCAATATCGAAGAAGGCGGAAGCCTGTCCATCATCGCCACGGCCTTGATCGACACCGGCTCACGCATGGATGAAGTGATTTTCGAAGAGTTTAAGGGCACGGGCAACTCGGAAATCGTCTTGGATCGTAAGCTGGCCGATAAACGCGTCTACCCGGCCATTGACATTGCCAAGTCAGGTACCCGCAAGGAAGACTTGCTGGTGGATAAGGGCACCTTGTCCAAGATGTGGGTTTTGCGCCGCATTCTCTCGCCCATGGGCACGTCGGATGCTATGGAGTTCCTCAACTCCAAGCTCAAGGAAACCAAGAATAACGCGGATTTCTTTGATAGTATGAATACATAAGTCTTCCGCTGGGAAGTTTCCCAGCCCGGTCGTAGCCACCCGGTAAAAAACAGGACGTACGCGATGAGCACTTTGGTCATCTGCTCCGGCGGATTGGACTCCGTGACCTTGGCCCACCATGTGGCGGCGCACGGTCGCTTGGGAGCCTTGTTGTCATTTCACTATGGACAGCGCCACTGCAAGGAGCTGGTCTTTGCTAAGGCCTGCGCCCAGCGTCTGCACGTTCCGCATCATGTGATCGAGCTTTCTGCGGTTACGCCCTATCTCCGTGGCTCGGCTTTGACCGACGCTGCGAATGTAGCGGTCCCGGATGGCCACTACGCGGCTGAGACGATGAAAGACACCGTGGTGCCTAACCGCAATGCCATCATGCTCACCATCGCTTTTGGGGTCGCAGCCGGGCAGGGATGGGACGCCGTGGCGTTGGCTGTCCATGGGGGAGACCATTTCATTTACCCCGATTGCCGACCGGACTTCATCGACGCCTTTCGCATCATGCAGGACAAAGCCTTGGACGGTCTGTGGTCTGTAGGATTGGAGGCTCCGTATCTGAGTTTGGATAAGGCGGGTATCGTGAAGCAAGGGGCTGAGCTGGGTGTACCCTTTGCCGAAACATGGTCCTGCTACAAGGGCAATGATATCCACTGTGGCCGGTGCGGTACCTGTGTTGAGCGCGCTGAAGCCTTTCATTTAGCCGGTGTCTGTGATCCCACGGCGTATGCCGATAAGCGCTTTTGGAAAAAGGCCGTGGCGGAGCGGCAAGCCACCCAGGGGGCAGCATGAGCTTTTCTCTGATCTTCTCCCGCCGATTTTCCATGGCCCACCGCTTGATCGAAAGTGGAGCGGAGGCCTGTGCCACCCCCCATGGGCATAACGAGGTGGTGAGTGTCACTCTGATCGATTTTCAAAAAGAGCGCTTGAACGGCCATGACAACATGGTGGCGTCCTTCGAAACGGCCAAGCGCACCTGGCATCGCTGGATTGATGAGCACGTGGATCACGCTTTTCAGCTTTCAGAACGTGACCCTTTGATCGCCTACTTTTCCACCCACGAGCCGCAGCGCTTGTCCCGTTTGCTCTTAACGCCGGGCGACCCTACGACCGAGGTTTTAGCGGCCTGTTTCATGTCTAAGGTCAATGCGATTTTAGCCTCTGAATTTCCCAGCTTGCGCTGTGCGGAGGTTCGCATTGAAGAAACTCCCACCAACACCGTAGTTTTCAACGGCGATCCCGCTCGCGTTCTGCCCCCCCGCCCCAGCCCCTGGTGGAGCCGAGCGGATATGTGCCTAAACGATCTTACGAGGGAGCGGACATGAATCGGTTTCCGGTCGTTGATATTTTCGGTCCTACCATTCAAGGCGAAGGCCCGGTCATTGGCCGACCCAGCGTGTTCGTGCGCTTCGGCGGCTGCGATTTTCGCTGTAAGTGGTGTGACAGTCTGCACGCGGTGGACCCGGCTTTTAAAGGAGCTTGGCGCAGTTTATCGGGTACGGACATCTTAGATGAAATGGACCGCCTGTCCAAAGGCCGCCCCCTTCTCGTCACCTTAACCGGCGGAAATCCGGCGTTGCACGATCTGGGTGATTTGATCCGCCAGGGCAAGAAGCGGGGATACATGTTCCTGGTGGAAACTCAAGGCTCTAAGGTCCAGGAATGGTTCAAGGATTTGGAGCTGCTGGTCTTAAGCCCGAAAGGGCCATCCGCCGGGGTCAATCAGGATGAGGCCGTGTTGCGCGAGTGTCTTGAATTATACCCAAGAAAGCTGCCCAAGGCCTTGAAAGTAAGTATCTTTTCCGATGAGGATTATGCCTACGCCAAGTCTTTAGCCGGTCGCTATCCGCACATTCCGTTTTATCTGCAAGTCGGCAATCTGTCGCCGAACGGACCACTGGACGAGGAATTCCTCAAGCAACGCTTTCGCTTGCTGGCCGAGCGCCTTGAAAAAGACGGCTGGTTTACCGTTACCTTGTTGCCCCAGCTTCACGTCTGGGCTTGGGGTAATGAGCGGTGCCGTTAAAGCAAATCCCGAGCAAACGGGAGCTTAATCCGACGTAACTCTTTGTTCGTGTCGCAGGAGCCAGCGTTTGGTCTCTACCCCGCCGTCTCCCGAATAGCCCCCTAGGCCCCCGTCGGTCGCCAGCACGCGGTGACAGGGGATGACAAGGGGCAGAGGATTACGTCCACACGCTCCCCCCACGGCACGGGGCGAGGTTTGAAGTCGGGCGGCTATCACGCCGTAGGTTTGGGTCTGGCCGAAGGGAATGGCGCTTATCTCCCGCCACACCGCGTTTTGAAAAGGTGTACCGAACGGACGCAGGGGCAGATCAAATGTGCGCCGCTGACCTGTGAAGTAGCTTTGAATTTGCTCTTTGGCTTTTTCCAGGAGAGGTGAGGAGGCCAAGATCGCTCCTTGCCCCCAGTCGAGGGACACCAGCGCTCCATCTTCCTCGGTCACGGTGATTTCCCCCAAAGGGGTGGAAAAACAAAGCTGCGGCATGGGGTTCCTCCTTACGGGATTATTGCATGCCCCGCAGAGCTGGTCTATCTCAGGAAGCTCACAGATGGAGAGCGCCATGTCCTTCTACCGCCACCATGTCTTTTGCTGCACCAATGTCCGCCCGGACGCAGAACCTCGCGTCTGTTGCGGAAAGTCCGGGTCCGATCAGGTGCGCGAGTATTTAAAAACCCGAGCTAAAGACGAAGGCTTAAAGGATGTGCGGATTAACACCTCGGGCTGTTTGAACCGCTGCGAGCTGGGTCCGGTCGTGGTGATTTACCCCGATGACGTTTGGTATCGCTGTGCCAGTCAAGAAGACGCTGAGGAAATTCTCCAATCCCACCTAATCCGGGGCGAAGTGGTGACCCGGTTGCGCTTGCCCTCTGGAAAGAGTTGATGGCGGACACCATCTACGCTCTCGCCAGCGCTCCTGGTAAAGCCGGTGTTGCGGTGGTGCGCTTATCCGGAGATCATGCCTTTTCGGTGCTGAGTGCTCTTTCCGGGAATGTCCGTTTTTACCCGCGTCGGCTCGAACGTGTTGCCTTAAAGCGGTCAGACAGTGCCGATCTTATTGACGAGGCCCTAGCGGTTTACTTTCCGGCTCCTCACAGTTTTACCGGCGAGGATGTGGTGGAGTTTCATCTGCACGGGGGGCGCGCGGTTCTTCAGGCATTGACTCAAGCGTTTGCCGATTATCCTGAGGTCCGCCCCGCTGCCGCTGGAGAGTTTACTCGCCGGGCGTTTCTTAACGACAAAATGGATTTAACCCAAGCCGAGGCCTTGGCTGATCTGATCGACGCTCAAACCGAGGCACAACGCCGTCAAGCCTTAAGGCAAATGGATGGGGCTTTGGGGCGTCTTTATGAAACGTGGCGCTCCCAGCTTCTGGAGATTCTTGCTCACAATGAAGCGGTCATCGACTTTGCCGAAGACGGCATTCCCCACGATCTGGCCGAACAGAACCTTCGTGCTGTCGGGCAGTTAATCAAAGAACTCGGTGATCACATGAGCGATCATCGGCGGGGAGAGATTGTCCGCGATGGGG
>Ga0208863_1001109_pt1 | contig 18869 bp, 19 predicted proteins | sample RifOxyD3_FD_184040 | JGI IMG/M metagenome (GOLD analysis project Ga0208863, IMG submission 184040) | Soil microbial communities from Rifle, Colorado - Rifle Oxygen_injection D3 (SPAdes) | ecosystem: Environmental > Terrestrial > Deep subsurface > Rock core/Sediment | place: Rifle, Colorado...
ATTCTGCTCAAGTACGCTGACAACCTGAAAGTTTGGCAAAGTAAGCAATTCCGTGATAGTTTTGAGATGCATCGGGTTTCTCCTCTCTGTCATGGTTCTGTCGGGAAACAAAACCTTAACAAAGTCGGTTAAATCCGGTGCATTTTCTTTTCCATGTCGCTATTACATTTTTTGATTTTCAACTTTTTTACGAATGAACCGAAATTTACGAGCTGTGGCCCTGCAAAACTGTTGCGGCGGGACGCTCTTAAGAGCTGGTTTACAAAATAACCGGGGCCACCTCTTGTTTTTACTTTTACCAGGGAAGGCTATTTTATGTGTCGGCACTCAAGAAACAAAATCATTGCCTGTATCCTGATCGCCCTTGTCGGCTTTATATTCCAGCTCTCTCTTCAGCAAAAAATGCGGCCTTATGCGAGGGAAGGTTTGTATTATCAGCAATGGTCATCGGAATTTCTGATGCAAACCGTGTCCATCGAGGATCTTCGCCGCGCGCCGCTGCAAACTCTTTCTCACCTGCATATCCAACCCCCTGCCCTGGATGTCATCAGAGCTGCCCTGGCAAATATCTGGAACACCCCGGATCCCTATATCCTTCTGCGGAATGTAGACCGTTCTCTTTATGTCCTCTGGGCGGTGTTGTACGGCCTGCTCGGAGCCTTTATCTTTCTCTGGCTCTCCCAGTTGACCCGGCCTGGGTATGCTGTTGTCACCGCCCTTTTTTTCCTGGCGCATCCCGCCGCCATTTTTTACGCGACTCTTCTTGATGGAACGCTTCTTTCGACGGTTCTCATTCTTTGCGCCTACTATTTTCTTTGGCGCTTGCGAGAGAATCCGCAAAAATCAATTGTAGCGTTCACTGTGGCCGTACTTGCGCTTTTTTTTACCCGCTCGATCTTTCAGTGGCCAACGATCCTGCTCTTTGCGTTCTCCTTGCTTTTGCTGCGTGTGCCGAGGCGCAAGGTCGTTATCTTTCTCGCGGTCTGTGGCGTAATAGTCGGACTGTACGTCGGAAAGCAATACTCTCAGTTCGGGATTACCTCCACCTCCTCCTTTACGGGCTTGAACCTGGAGCAATCTATCGGGCGGCGAGTGAATTACATGGGGTATTACTGGAACTACCTGAATGTTGGCAACAAGATTGAAGAGAGGGGGACAGCCTTGCCGGAGGTTCTTACCAGCAAGAGGAAACTGGAAGGAACTCCTAATTTCAACCATATAAGTTACCTTGCCTTGAATAGTCAGCTTATTCATGACTACAAGGAACGTCTTGCCGCTGCTTCTTTTGGCGAACTTAGCCAGTATTATCGGGAAAATGCCCGCTTGTACTTTGAGCCCTCCAGCCGGTATACAAGACATGTCATTGTCGACCGGCTTTTTTGGCGAGATTTTTATGATCGGCTCTTCTCCGCCCCGGTACTGCCGTTGCTTTTCCTGTTAGCGGTAATCGTCTGGGGATTCAGAGCGCAGCGAGGGGACTGTTTGGCCGGCATCGCCCTTGCCCTGCCTGGATTATTTGTCTTCCTCGTTTCAGTATTGTTCGAGAAAGGGGAAAACATGCGCTTTAAGTTCTTCCTGGAGCCGGTTTATTATATCTTTATTGCCTCGCAGATATATGCGGTGGGTGAGCTGATCCGCAGGAAAGCGACAACTCTTGTAACCAGCCGCCTGGATGACGGGCCGTAAGGATATCCGTCGCTCACGCGAAGGCGGGAGCCCAGTAAAATCGACAAACTGGATGCCCGCCTTCGCGGGTATGACGTATTTTCCAAGGTTCTCTTAAGCTTTAATGATCGTCCCGATGATTGCTCCCGCTATGATTGCTTCGAGCCAGCTGCCAAGGAACCAGCCCCAGGCGAGCGTCAGAGGAATGGGCATATAGCTGTAGGAGCCGAAACCCATTGAGATGCCGGTGGCCAGACCGAAGAGTGCTCCGAAGAGGAGGCCGGAGGCCAGGGATTTCTGCCTGACCATAAAGCCATAGATCAACACGAAACATCCCGTGAATATCAGCGTGACAAAATACATCAGAGGCATATTCATCTGATCCATAGGCCGCCATAGATTAGCCGTGGCCTCATAGGTGGGGCGAAGAAGTATTCCGTGCAAAATGAAATCCATAATTGACCAGGCAATAAACACCGTCACGATAGCCCAGATTGTTCGCTTTACCATTTTCAGTGTTCCTTAAGGTGAAAGTTAAATCTTAAAATCAGTCCTGGCTGTTTGATCTGCCCGGTTCCATATTCTTTTCCGCGATCATAGGATTCGCAGTGCGGTCTGCAAGCGGGATAAAAAAGGCCAGAGCCATACCGGGAAGTGAGAGCATAAAACTGAGTAAAAAGAAATAACCGTATCCTGCCCAGGCGGCCAAAAAACCACTCAACACCCCGGCATAAAGGCCGCTGAAGCTCATCAGCCCTGTGCCGATTGCGTAATGGGCCGCCTTGAAGCGCGGCTTACAGAGACGCATGAGAAAGATCATGAGCACGGCAGTGCCAAGTCCGCCAGCAAACTGATCAAAGGCATGCACGCAGACAACGGCAAAAAGATTGCCGCCCCCGATCGCGCTGGGGTTTGGATTGCCGGTGTTAATGGTGATAAAGCCAGCCAGCTTGAAGGCCAGCAGCATATAGGTGAGATTGGTAAGATTCTGGGCCAGGAGCAGGGGCCAGATCATTTTTTTCAGTGAATACTTAGAGATCAGCCATCCGCCGGCCATTGCTCCAATTATGGAAAAGGGTAGGCCAACCCCGCCGGAAATCCAACCGTAATGCTGTTTTAGGCCCAGGTCTACCATGAAGGGCGCAGCCATGCTGGAGAGCATGTATTCTCCGGTTCTGATCAGAAGAATAAAGGCCAGAATCGTCCCGATTTTTTCGCGAGCCATGAAAGAAAAGAAGGCTTCGCTGAAAAAGGCGTTACTCCTGCGCCGCAGCCATTTCTCAAGGCTTTTGCGCTTGCAGCCGACCATGACGAGGGCTCCGGTTAGAAGTAAGCTGAGCAGTGGGGCTGGCTCGATTCTGGGCAAAGAAACAAGGTGTTGCCGCAGGTATTCCATGGCAGGCATCTGACTTGATATGCGCAAGGCAATTATCAGAAGCGCGGTCATGAGGGCAAGCCACAGCAGATGGCCTGTTTTTGGTCGTGGCAGCAAGCTGGTTAAAGGCAGGCGTGTTTCTTCACTATGGGGCAGATAACGCCGGTGATAGAGAGAAAACAGCGCCAGGATCATGGCTGCTCCGGCAAAGGCGGCAGACCAGCTTACAGTGGCGCCGATGGTGGCGATTATGCCGGTGCCAGCCATCATGGCGATGCGGTAGGCCATGACGCGATAGCCGACAAAACGGGCCTGTTGGGCAGTATCCAGGGTCTCCAGGTAATAGCCGTCAATGGCGATATCGTGGGTGGCGGCCAGAAAACTTGCGACAAAGAAAAGCAGCCCTGCCAGAGGGGCGGCCTGGGGCAGGGGGGCAATAGCCGCAGTCAGCAGCAGAATCATGGCCAGCATGATCTGCATGATGAGCAGCCATTGGCGTTTGCTGCCATAATGGTCAATATGGGGCGCCCAGAAAAACTTCAGAGCCCAGGGCAGGCCGAAAAGGGAGGTAAGGCCGATGCCTTCAAGGCTTACCCCGTTGTCCCGGAAAAATACAGCGGAGACGCTCCTGATGATGGAGTAAGGCAACCCTTCACAGAAGTAGGTGGTAAAGGCCCAGACTCGAGGCGAGGCTGATGAGGGGGGTAAGGTATTTTTTTTGTCAGACATACAGAAACATATCCAGGTGTTCCGGTTGACAGTCAATCTTCCAGGGAACTTGACCACAGGGAACGGTTACATATCGATAAATTCCCGCCGCAGGCGGGGTGAGGCGCTAACGAATCAATAAGGTTCACGAGCTTTATTTTCTTGTCTGAAATCAGCGTTGGCATGATCTTACCTTTATCGATATGATTTTGCAATTTTTCAGGCAAAACTGAGGGTATTCCCGGATTCTCGACAAAATATTCTCTTTGTATTGAGATCAGTTCCGGTGCGGGTACAGGTGAAAAAAAGTCCTGGTGGTAAATTACCTTGACAACGAGCCGTGTTTATTTATATTGACCCGTTACATTTTTTGCCTTGTGAACATGTCTTTTTACTCTTGACCTCGCAGGGCAAAAAGCCTGGTAATTTTATTGAACCTGTTGATTTTTTTTGAAAAACCCGTTACAGATAACAAGCTGTAATCGAGATCTTTCCAAATTGGAGGAAAAGTAATGGCTTTACCGAAAAGAAGACATTCCCATACGCGTACCAGAATCCGCCGTTCCCACGATGCTCTGTGCGGGGTAACAGTTTCCACCTGCTCCGAGTGTGGCGAGCCGAAGCTTGCCCACCGCCTTTGTCCTGGTTGTGGGTCATACAAGGGCCGTACTGTTGTTAAATTGACCGCAGAGTAAAGAGCGCGCCATGGCGTTGCATATTGCCCTGGATGCCATGGGCGGGGACCTGGGCCCCGAAGAGATGGTTTCCGGGGCAATCATGGCGGTGCGCGGTTCTGACCTTGAGATCAGCCTGATTGGTGATCAGGATCGACTCGCAGCCATTCTGGCAATTCATGACAGTTCCGCAGCCCGGATTCATCTGGTACACGCCTCCCAGGTTGTTGGTATGGATGAGTCCCCCTTTGACGCCATCCGCAGGAAAAAAGATTCTTCTATTATGAAGGCTTTTGCTCTCCACCAGGAGGGCAAGGTTGACGCTGTTGTCAGCGCTGGCAATTCCGGGGCAACCCTGGCGGCGGCCCTCAGGTTGCTTGGTCGGCTGGAGCATGTCTCCCGGCCTGGAATCGCGGGGATTTTTCCTACCTTGAAAGGCCCGGTGGTGATGATGGATGTGGGCGCCAATGTTGATTGCCGCCCCGAGCATCTGTTCCAATTCGGGGTTATGGCCACTGCTTTCTCGCAAGTGCTTTTTGGTCTGGATCGACCCCGGGTCGGCTTGCTCAGCATCGGTGAAGAGGGGGGGAAGGGCAATGCCCTGGTGAAAAAATCCCACGAACTTTTCCAGCAGAGTTCCTTGAATTATATCGGCAATGTCGAAGGCAGGGATACCTTTCAGGGTGATGTTGATGTCATGGTCTGTGATGGCTTTGTCGGCAATGTCTGTCTGAAACTCAGTGAGGGGTTGGCTGAGGCGGTTATGGGTATGCTGGGGGAGGAGATTTCCAAGAGCTTTAAGGCAAAGCTTGGCTATCTGCTGGCCAGGGATGCCTTCGTTTCCTTTAAAAAACGGGTTGATTATGCCGAGTATGGCGGTGCGCCCTTGCTTGGCATCCGAGGCAACGCCATTATCTGTCATGGACGATCCAGCGCCGTGGCCATAAAAAATGCCCTTCTGGTTGCCTCCGAAATGGCCCGCAATAAGGTCAACGACCGAATCCTTGAACTTTTTTCCCTTGATCATCTTTTGATGCAGCAGGATGATTCCCCGCTGAAGAATGCCGCTGCTGCCGGAGTAACCCTATGAGCCGTGCGGTTATCATCGGTACTGGTTCCTGTCTGCCGGAAAGAATTCTTACCAACGCCGAACTGGAAAAGATGGTTGATACCTCCGATGAGTGGATTACCACCAGGACGGGGATCAAGACCAGGCATATCGCCAGGGCAGGGGAGGAGACTTCCAGGCTGGCAAGCGTTGCCGCCAGGCGCGCCCTGGAGATGGCAGGAGTGACCGCCGCCGAGGTTGACATGATCGTGGTCGGGACGATCTCCTGTGAAAAGGCCATGCCCTCCTGCGCGTGTCTGGTGCAGAAGGAACTGGAGGCTGTCAACGCCTTTGCCTTTGACCTCAACGCCGCCTGTTCCGGTTTCCTCTACGGCCTTGACCTTGCCGATAAATACATTCATCACTCCCCGGATATGAAAATTCTGGTGATCGGCGCGGAAAATCTTTCCTCCCGAACCAACTGGCAGGATCGCAATACCTGCGTGCTTTTTGGTGATGGCGCCGGGGCCTGCCTGGTGACGGGCAACGATCAGGGCCGGGGAATTTTGGCCAGCCAGCTCTATGCGGATGGCCGGTTGTGGGAACTGCTCCACATGGACAGCGCCCCCAGTCTGAACCCTGCTCTCTGCGCTCAGCCAAGTGAGGGGCCCTTCATCAAGATGGTGGGCAAGGATGTCTTCCGCTACGCAGTTCGGGCCATGGCGGAGGCCATCACTGCTGTTCTTGAAAAAGAGGGGCTTACTATCGCCGATATCTCCCTCATTGTGCCTCATCAGGCAAATATCCGTATCCTGAAAAATCTGGCGGATCACCTCGGTGTGCCGCTTGAAAAAATCTATATTAATGTGCACAAATATGGTAATACATCGGCGGCAACCGTGCCGATTGCCATGGACGAGGCGAACCGGGAAGGCCGATTGCAGCAGGGAGATCTGCTGCTTATCTGCACTTTCGGCGGCGGCTTTACCTGGGGCGCAGCTCTGGTCAGGTGGTAGGTGCTGAGCGCGCCATTACCAACCGTATATCAAAGAAATTGAGAACAGGACAAGGGGGCAGAGTGGATTATTTCTTGAGCGAAGAGCAGCAGATGATTGTTGATGTTGCTCGGCAGATTACTGATGAAATGATTATTCCGCAAAGGTCGGAGTTGGATGAAACCGAGGAATATCCGCGTGAGATCTTAACCGCTATTGCCAAGGCCGATTTGTACGGGCTCTATATCCCTGAAGAATATGGGGGGCTGGGCGGGGGATGTTTTGAGATCGTTCTGGCCCTTGAGCAGTTTGCCCGTGGCTGTACCGGAGTGGCCACCGCCTTTGCCGCCAGCGCCTTGGGCGCATATCCGATTATTATTTCTGGCAGCGAAGAGTTGAAGCAGAAATATATGCCTCTCATTGCCAGCGGCGAGAAACTGGCGGCCTTTGCCCTTACCGAGGCCAATGCGGGTAGCGATGCCTCCGGCATTCAGACCACCGCCATTCTCGACGGCGACGAATGGGTCTTGAACGGCACCAAGCAGTGGATTACCAATGCCGGTGAGGCCCAGATCTACACGGTTATTGCCATCACCGACAAAAGCAAGGGGCCGCGTGGCGCCACCATGTTTGTGGTTGAGGATACCGACCCTGGTTTTTCTTACGGGGTCAAGGAGAAGAAGCTGGGTATCCGCTGCTCTTCCACCCGGGAGCTGATCTTCAAGGACTGCCGCATTCCCAAGGATCGGGTGATCGGCCGGATCGGCATGGGCTTTATCACCGTGATGAAGACCCTGGACCAATCCCGTCCGGGCATTGCTATTCTTGGCGTTGGCCTGGGGCAGGGCGCTCTGGATGAGGCCGTGGTCTATGCCAAGCAGCGGGTTCAGTTCGGCAAGCCCATTATCTCCTTCCAGGCGGTGCAGCATATCCTGGCTGACATGGCCATTCAGGTCGAGGCGGGCCGTGCCTTGGTCTACTCGGCGGCCAAGCATATCGATGCCCATAAGAATGACATGTCCAAGGCCTCCTCCATGTGCAAGGTGTTCGCCACCGACATGGCGATGAAGGTTACCATCGATGCGGTGCAGGTTCTGGCTGGCTACGGCTATATGCGCGATTACCCGGTGGAGAAGATGATGCGTGATGCCAAGATCCTCCAGATCTACGAAGGCACCAATCAGATTCAGCGTAATGTTATTGGTCAGGAACTGAACAAGGAATACACGAGGTCCTCATGAAGATCATCGTTTGCGTAAAGCAGGTTCCGGATGCCAAGGATGTCCGCCTGGATCCCAAGACCAACACCCTGTCCAGAGAAGGGGTGCAAGCCATTATGAACCCTTATGACCGCCATGCCCTCGAGGCTGCGGTTCGCCTCAAAGAGCAGCACGGCGGCACGGTAACCGTACTCAGCATGGGCCCTCCTCAGGCGGAAGAGATGCTGCGCGAGGCGGTGTCCTGCGGGGCGGACGAGGCGGTGCTTGTCTCGGATCGCACCTTTGCCGGGGCGGATACCTGGGCAACCACCTATACCCTTGCCATGGCCATTAAAAAGATCGATGATTTTGATCTCATTCTTTGCGGCAAGCAGGCCATTGATGGGGATACCGCCCAGGTTGGCCCAGGTCTGGCAGAGCGACTTGATATCCCCTTTGTCGCCTATGTGCGTAAAATCACGGATTGCACCAACAATATCATCCGGGCGGAGCGGCTGATGGATGATGGCTATGACCTGCTTGAGGTGCCCCTGCCCGCGCTGTTCACCGTGGTTAAAGAGCTTAACGAGCCCAGAATTCCTTCTCTCAAGGGAAAGATGAGGGCGAAAAAGATCGAGATTACCAGGCTGACTGCAGTGGATATCGAGGCAAACCCGGAGTTGTTGGGGCTTAAAGGCTCCACTACCCAGGTGGTTAAGGTGTTCTCGCCGGAAATGAAAGGAGCGCGGGCTATGCTGGCCGGCACAGTCGATGAGCAGGTTGCTAAGTTATATGAGAAATTATTGCCTCTTTTGTAGAAAATAGATAAACGGAATTAATAACTGCTAACCCTCAAACTGTAACTGTTCAGCAGTGCCGCAGATGATAGGAAGAGGTCTGCGAAGTGTGCTATTGCACATAAGCAGGCCGATGACAACGCAGATGTGGTGCTGCTGAACAGTTACCGGGATTCTCCATGTTACAGATTGAGATAGAAACCTGTATTGGCTGCGGTGTCTGTGAAAGTACCTGCACCTTTGGGGCCATCAAGGTTGAAGGCGGGTGTGCCGTGGTTGGCGAGGCCTGTACCCTGTGCGGCAGTTGTGTGGATGTCTGCGAGGTGGGCGCGCTTTCCATCGAGAGAGAGGAAAAGGCGGTACAGGGTAATCTGGCTGACTGGTCCGGCGTCTGGGTCTATGCGGAATGCCGGCATGGCAGGCTCGCTCCCGTTGCTCTGGAGCTGCTGGGGGCCGGGCGCAAGCTGGCCGATAAAAGAGGGGTGCCCCTTTCTGCGATTCTCCTGGGAGCCGGGATTGAGGGTATGGCTGAAGAGCTTGTCGCTTTCGGCGCTGATAAGGTTTTTGTGGTCGATGATCCGGCCCTGGCCTCTTTTACCGATGACGCCTATGGCAACGCCTTGAGCGCGCTGGCCAAAAAACATAACCCCGAGATTATTCTGGCGGGGGCTACGGCCATTGGCAGATCCTTTATTCCCAGGGTGGCCACCACCCTGGCCACGGGTCTTACCGCCGATTGCACAGATCTGGCGATTCGCGAAGAAGACGGCGCGTTGCTTCAGACCCGCCCGGCCTTTGGCGGCAATATCATGGCCACCATCATCTGTCCGCATACCCGCCCGCAGATCTCCACGGTGCGACCGCTGGTGATGAAGCCCCTGGTCAGGGATGCCGGGCGCAAAGGGGAAATTATTCAGGTAAATCTGAATCCTGCCCTGCTCAAGCCCAGGGTGAAGGTGCTTGAGTCGGTGGTTGAGGATCTCGACCGGGTTAACCTCTCCGAGGCCGATATTGTCGTGGCTGGCGGTCGGGGGTTGGAAAACGAAAAGGGCTTTGCCATGATCCGTGAACTGGCCGAGGTGCTGGGCGGGGCAGTGGCCGCTTCCCGGGCTGCGGTGGACAGTGGCTGGATTCCCTATCCCCATCAGGTTGGCCAGACCGGCAAGACTGTGGCCCCAAAAATCTATATTGCCTGCGGAATCTCCGGGGCGATCCAGCATCTGGTTGGGATGCAGTCTGCCGAGACCATTATCGCTATTAACCGTGATGCCGATGCCCCGATCTTTGACGTGGCCACCTACGGCATTGTTGGTGATGTTTTCGAGATCGTGCCCAGGCTTATCGCTAAATTCAAGGAAAGGAAGAGCGCATGAGTCTGAGCGGGAAAATCGCCGTAGTTACCGGAGGCAGCAGGGGGATTGGCCGGGCAATATGCCAGCGTCTGGCTGCGCTGGGCGCCACGGTTATCGTTAACTATGTGAGCAACCCTGCCGCTGCGGAAGAGACGGTGCAGAGTATCCAGAGTGCGGGCGGCAAGACCGAAGCGATCCAGTTCAATGTCGCCGTGGCAGAGGAGATTGAACAGGCTTTCAAGCAGATTCTTGAGGCGCATGGCCGGGTGGATATCCTGGTGAACAACGCGGGAATCACTCGTGACGGTCTGCTCATGAAGATGAAAGAAGAGCAGTGGGACGAGGTGCTTAATACCAATCTCAAAGGCGTGTTTCTCTGCACCAAGGCAGTGAGCCGGGCCATGATGAAACAGCGCTGGGGCCGGATTATCAATATCACCTCGGTGGTAGGTTTTGCTGGCAATGCCGGGCAGGCCAACTACGCGGCCGCCAAGGCAGGGATTATCGGCTTTACCAAATCCGTGGCCAGGGAGCTTGCTTCCCGTGGGATCACAGTGAACGGGGTGGCCCCTGGTTATATTATTACCGACATGACCAGGGATCTTTCCGAAGAAGTCACCAATACGATTAAAAACGAAATACCCATGGGTGTTCTGGGAGAGGCGGAAGACATCGCTGGGGCTGTCGCTTATCTGGCCTCTGACGAGGCGCGCTATGTGACCGGCCAGTTTATCCATGTCAATGGCGGGATGTTCATGTAGCAGAGGACAGGAATAGGGTCTATAAGTCCTATAAATCATATAGGCCTATGGCCCTATCTTGAAATAACCAAAAGCAAGGAGAGAAAATCATGTCTGTACAGGAAAAACTCATTGATATCATTGCCGAGCAGTTGAGTGTGGATAAAAACAAGGTTGTGCCGGGCGCCTCTTTTATTGATGATCTGGGCGCTGACTCTCTTGATCTGGTTGAGTTGATCATGGCCATGGAAGAGGCTTTCGATATTGAGATTGCCGATGATGTCGCGGAAAAGATCACCACCGTGCAGCATGCCATTGACCATGTCAACAAGGTTGCTGGTTGATCCTGTTTTTTCATTTATCGGGTATTTCAAAGAAAATTGAAGCCTGATCCTGACGGGATGATAACCTGTCAGGGTTGTTCTTTCTCTGCAAACAGATGATGAGGATCAGCGTGGGCAGACGAGTCGTGGTCACAGGAGTTGGACTGGTTACCCCCCTGGGGACAGGGGTGGAAAAAACCTGGAGTGCGCTGTGCGAAGGCAAGAGCGGCATCGGCCCGATTACCCGGTTTGACGCCAGCGAGGTCGGGGTCAATATCGCGGCTGAGGTTAAAGACTTTCAGGTTGAAGATCATATTGACAAGAAGGTCGCCAAGCACCTCGAACTGTTTGTCCAGTACGCGGTAGCGGCCGCCGGGGAAGCCTTGCGAAATGCCGGGTTGCAGATTACCGAGGAAAACGCCTCTCGGGTCGCCAGCATTATGGGTTGCGGGCTTGGCGGCCTGCCCACCATCGAAAAATATCATCAGGTGGCCATGGAAAAGGGGACGAAGCGGATCACCCCTTTTTTTATTCCCATGGTTATTCCCAATATGGGCGCAGGGCAGATCTCCATTATTTACGGAACCAAGGGGCCTAATCTGTCGCTCACCACCGCCTGTGCGGCGGGAACCCACGCGGTGGGCGAGGCCTTTCGTTCTATTGTCAATGATGAATGTGATGTGGCGATTACCGGGGGTAGCGAATCGGTGATCTGTCCTCTGGCGGTTGGTGGTTTTCATGCGATGAAGGCCCTGTCCACCCGCAATGACCAGCCGGAAAAAGCCTCCCGCCCCTTTGACCGGGATCGGGACGGCTTTATTATTTCCGAAGGGGCCGGAGTGCTCATTCTCGAAGAGTTGGAGCATGCTCTGGCTCGTGGGGCCAAGATCTATGCCGAGGTTGCCGGGTACGGCCTGAGTAGCGATGGCTACCATATGGCCGCTCCTCCTGAAGATGGCAACGGTGCAAGCCGCTGCATGCAGATGGCGCTCAAGGATGCGGGCATGGGGCCGGAAGATGTTGATTACATCAACGCCCATGGCACCTCAACCCCATTGAACGATGTGGTGGAGACCAGGGCCATAAAAACGGCCTTTGGCGACCAGGCCTACAGGTTGGCCATCAGTTCGACCAAGTCCATGACCGGGCATATGCTGGGTGGGGCAGGGGGGATCGAAGCGGTCTTTACTGCGCTGGCCATCAAGCATCAGCTTGCTCCGCCGACCATGAATCTGGAAAACCCCGATCCTGAGTGTGATCTTGATTACGTTCCCAACCAGGCCCGCAAGATGAAGATCAGGGCTGCCATGTCAAATTCCTTTGGCTTCGGTGGAACCAATGCGGTGTTGATCATGAAGCAGTACGAGGGCAAACCGTGAAGATCGCCCTTGGTTGTGATCATGGCGGCCTTAGCCTGAAGGCCGAGGTAGTTAAGCTTCTCCTGGAGCTGGGCCATGTGGTGGCTGACCAGGGCTGTCACTCTGACGAGTCTGTCGATTACCCGGATTTTGCCAGGGCCGTCTGCGTTCAGGTGCAAAATGGCAGCTGTGAACGCGGAATTCTGATCTGCGGCACCGGGGTTGGGATGTCTATGGCTGCCAATCGTTTCGAGGGGATTCGGGCGGGGTTGGGCAATGAGCTGTTTACGGCGCAAATGAGCCGGGAACACAATGATGCCAACGTACTCTGCCTTGGCGCCAGGGTTATCGGCCCCGGTCTGGCCGGAGAAATAGTGCGAACCTGGGTCAGCACCGAATTTGCCGGGGGCAGGCACCAGCGGCGGATTGACATGTTCTAGGAAACGGGTCTGCCCTGTTGTGGCTCCCATGCACGGTTTTTCATTGCGCGGCCGGAATTGCCTGGACCTTTTCGGCCGTGATTATTTTGTCTGATAAGCTATTGGCGTTCATAAATAACCAGATAAGGATACCGCAGTGTCGTATTTGAAAGAGAGTGATCCAGAGGTATACAGTTCCATCCGTCATGAGTTGGCAAGGCAGCGCAATCAGCTTGAACTGATTGCCTCCGAGAACATTGTCAGCGAGGCGGTGCTTGAGGCCCAGGGCTCTATTTTCACCAACAAGTATGCCGAGGGCTATCCTGGCCGTCGCTACTATGGCGGCTGCGAGTATGCCGACCAGATCGAATCCCTGGCTATCGAGCGGGCTCTGAAGATTTTTGGGGCCGAATACGCCAATGTCCAGCCCCATTCGGGCAGCCAGGCCAACATGGCGGTCTATTTTTCCTCGCTGCAGCCTGGAGATACGGTGTTGGGCATGGATCTGGCCCACGGCGGCCATCTTACCCATGGGTCAACAGTAAATTTTTCTGGGCAGCTCTATAAATTTGTTTCTTATGGGGTGAGTCGGGAAACTGAGCGGATCGACATGGCCGAGGTGGAGCGCGTTGCCCTTGAACACAAGCCAAAGATGATTGTCGCCGGGGCGAGCGCCTACCCCAGAGTTCTTGATTTTGCCGGTTTCCGGGCTATCGCCGACAAGATCGGCGCCCTGTTTATGGTAGACATGGCCCATATTGCCGGGCTGGTGGCGGCCGGGGTGCATCCCTCTCCAGTGCCATACGCCGATTTTGTCACGACCACTACCCACAAGACCCTGCGGGGGCCGCGGGGTGGTCTGATTCTTGCCAGGGCTGAATTCGGCAAGAAGCTGGACAGCAAGATCTTTCCTGGTATTCAGGGCGGGCCGCTGGTGCATGTTATCGCGGCCAAGGCGGTGGCTTTTAAGGAGGCCATGGGGGAAAAATTTCAGCAAGATCAGGCTCAGGTGGTCAAAAATGCTCAGGCCTTGGGGGCAGGGCTGGTTCGTCACGGTTTCCGTCTTGTTTCCGGCGGCACCGACAATCACCTGCTCTTGGTTGACTTGAGCAACAAAGGAGCAACCGGTAAGGAGTCAGAAGAGGCGCTGGAAGCAGCAGGGCTCACCGTCAATAAAAACGCCATTCCCTTTGATCAGCAGAGCCGCTTTGTCACCAGCGGAGTGCGGATCGGCACCCCGGCTGTGACTACCCGTGGTCTTAAGGAGCTGGAAATGGGCAAGGTGGCTGATTGGATCAATAGGGCCATCGAAAACCGGCAGAACAGGGAAGCCCTGAATGCCATCCGGCTTGAGGTTCGGGCCCTGTGTGATACTTTTCCCTTGTATCCTGACCTGCCGAAGAACGAAGAGTAATCGATCATGACCGACACTCGCCCATCCTGGGACGAATATTTTATGTCCATCACCGAGATGGTGGCCCAGCGTTCAACCTGTCTGCGCCGCAAGGTGGGCGCCATTCTGGTGCGAGACAAACGCATCATCGCCACGGGCTACAACGGCGCCCCGGCCAAGGTCAGTCATTGTCTTGATATTGGCTGTCTGCGGGAGCAGCAGGGGATTCCCTCCGGGGAGCGGCATGAACTGTGTCGCGGCCTGCACGCCGAACAAAACTCCATTATCCAGGCGGCCCTGCACGGTTTCAGCGTTGAGGGCGCCACCCTGTACTGCACCAATATGCCGTGCGCCATCTGCAGCAAGATGCTGATCAATGCAAGAATTGAAAAAATCTATTATAAAGAGGGGTATGCTGACACCCTTTCCTCCTTGCTGTTGGCCGAAGCCCAAGTCCCTGTTGTCCAACTGGGGTAGCAGTCATCCTGTCTGCGTGCAGACCTCGTTAAGGCGAAGTTATGAAATGTCCGTATTGCGGTCATCTGGAAAACCGGGTTGTTGACTCCCGTCTGAACAAGGATTTTACCATCACCCGTCGCCGCCGGATGTGCGATGCCTGTAATCGCAGATTTACCACCTACGAGCGGCTTGAAATGACCATGCCCATGTTGATCAAGAAGGATGGGCGTCGTGAGGCCTGGGAGCGGCATAAGGTGGTGGAAGGTTTGCAGAAGGCCTGCGAGAAGCGGCCGGTCAGCATGGAACAGATTGATGAGTTTGTCGATTCTCTGGAGCGGGAGCTTCAGGATCTGGGCGAACGCGAGATTCCGGTGAAGCTGGTCGGGGAGCGGGTCATGGATGGCTTAAGAAAGCTCGACGGGGTGGCCTATGTCCGTTTCGCCTCCGTGTATCGGCAGTTCAAGGACTTAAGCGAGTTTATGGCCGAGTTGAAGGGTATGCTGGGCGGCCCGGAAGAAAAAGCGAAATGAAAGACGACCGCGTCTGGATGCAGCTGGCTATCAGGGAGGCGCGAAAAGGGCTTGGCCGTACTTCGCCAAATCCCTGTGTCGGCGCCGTGGTGGTCAAAGACAACAGTCTTATTGCCACGGGCTATCATCACCAGGCCGGAACCCCTCATGCAGAGGTGCATGCCCTTCGGGCGGCAGGGGAAAAAGCCAGGGGCGCTACCATTTATGTGACCCTGGAGCCCTGCAACCATACGGGCCGCACCCCTCCCTGCACCCAGGCCATTCTGACCAGCGGCATCAGTCGGGTGGTGGTCGGGATGCTCGACCCCAACCCGCTCGTGGCGGGAGGGGGTTGCAAGACCCTTGCCGCTCATGGGCTTGAGGTTACGCAGGGTGTGCTGGCTGAGGAATGCCGGAGCCTGAACCGTCCCTTTATTAAGCAGGTCACCACCGGCCTGCCCTGGGTAATCATGAAGGCAGGGATGAGTCTGGATGGGCGCTTGGCTCTTTCTTCCGGTCAGAGCGGCTGGATTACTAACGCGCAATCCCGGCGCCAGGTGCATCGTCTGCGGGATCGAGTGGATGCCATCCTCATCGGCAGCGGCACCGCCTTAAGCGATGATCCCGCCCTCACCACCAGATTGCCTGGCCGACGAGGCAGGGATCCATTGCGGGTTATTCTGGACACCGCTCTTAAGGTGCTGCCCACGGCCAAGATGCTGCAACAGGCTTCAAGTGCTGCCACCTGGATTTTTTGCGGGCCTGAGGCGGAGGCAAAACGGGCTGCGGCCCTGATGGAGGCAGGCGCGGTCATCAAGCAGGTCAGACTTGATGATGCCGGGCAACTTGATCTTGGCGCGGTTCTCTGTGAGCTTGGCCGGGCGCAGCTCACCAGTGTTCTGGTCGAAGGGGGCAGCCGGGTGCATGGCGCTTTTCTGCGGGCCGGGCTGGTGGATGAAGTGAACATCTTTGTCGCCCCGATCTTTATCGGCGCAGACGGGGTGCCTCTTCTGGATGGCCTGGGCCTGCAAAAGGTTGCGGACGCCCCCTGTTTTACCACTACTCGGGTGCGGCGGTTTGGGAATGACCTGCTGATTGAAGGCCTGGTTGAGAGATAAAAGCAAATCAATGCCTGTAAAGCTTAAAGATCTTATCGAACTTCTTGAGAATGACGGTTGGTTTCTCTTGCGCCAAAGAGGGAGCCATCGTCAGTATCATCATCCGGAAAAATCTGGCACAGTAACGGTGTCAGGCAAGGCGAGTGTAGAAGTTCCGCCTGGCACCTTGAATAGCGTGTTAAAGCAGGCTGCTCTGAAGAAGTGAGGTGTGTTATGAAATATCTTGTTGTTATCGAACAGGGTGAAACAAGTTTTGGGGCCTATGTTCCTGATCTTCCGGGATGTGTCGCGGTTGGAGAAACAAGAGATGAAGTTGTTGGAATTATTCATGAAGTAATTGAATTTCATCTTGAGGGTATCAAGCAGGATGGTCTGGCTATCCCCCAACCGCATTCTTCCAGTGAATTTATCGAAGTCTACGCATAGGATAGCTAATGTTTACCGGGATCATACTTGGGCAGGGCAGGATACTGGAAAAAAGGCCGGTCGGCGGCGGGATGCTCTTTGCCCTTGGCGCGGATTTTGATCTGCCCGAGCCTGCGGAGGGCGAAAGCATCGCGGTTAACGGGGTCTGCCTGACCGCCAAGGAGATAGGCGGCAGGCGTTTCCTGGTTGATGTTTCGCCGGAAAGCCTGAAGCGCACCAATCTCGGGCAACTGGCGGTCGGAAGCCTGGTTAATCTGGAACGCGCCCTGCGTCTTACCGACCGTCTGGGCGGGCATATGGTCAGCGGGCATGTGGACGCCACGACCGCCATGCTTAGCCGTAAGCCCCTGGGGGATTTCGTGCTGTTCAGTTTTCAGGTGCCGGTTGGTTTTGGCAGGTATATCATTGAAAAAGGCTCCATCGCCATTGATGGCATCAGTCTTACCGTCAACAGTATTGACGATAAGGCTTTTTTCGTATCCATTATCCCTCATACCCTTGGCATCACGACCTTGGGGGCCTTAAAACAGGGGAGCGTGGTGAATATTGAAGTGGATTTGATCGGTAAGTATGTGGAAAAATTACTCTCTGCCACTGTTGACGGCGGGGGGGTGGAATCAAAAATCAATTCCGCTTTTCTGGCTGAGCATGGCTTTTTGAAATAAGGGTGCCCGGTTAGCAGGCGGCGAAAGTTTTGAGGGGAAGAACATGGCGGTAAGTTCCATTGAAGAGGTGATTGACGAGATCCGGGCCGGGAAGATGATTATCCTGGTCGATGACGAGGATCGCGAGAATGAAGGCGATCTTTACATGGCCGCGGAAAAGGTCACGCCCGAGGCGATAAATTTCATGGCCACCCATGGCCGGGGTCTCATCTGTCTGACCCTGACCCCGGATCAGCTGGAGCAGTTGCAGATCCCCATGATGGTGCAGAATAACAAGTCTCCCTTTGAAACGGCTTTTACGGTCAGCATTGAGGCCAGCACCGGGGTCACCACCGGTATCTCCGCTGCGGATCGAGCCAGAACCATTCTGGTGGCAGCCGATCCCAAGGCCAGGCCCAGCGATATTGTCAGCCCCGGCCATATCTTTCCTCTGCGCGCCAGGCGCGGCGGGGTTCTGGTTCGCACCGGCCAGACCGAAGGCTCGGTTGATCTCTCCCGCCTGGCCGGGCTGCATCCTTCCGGGGTGATCTGCGAGATCATGAAGGAAGACGGCACCATGGCCAGGATGCCAGATCTCAAGCTATTTGCCAAGGAACATGGGCTTAAGATTGCCACCATCGCCGATCTGGTCGCTTACCGGACCCGCGAGGACAAGCTGGTTCATCGGGCCGCCGAGGCCAAGATTCCCACCCGTTACGGCGATTTCAGGGCCATTGTTTACACCAATGATGTGGATGAACTTGAACATGTCGCTCTGGTCAAAGGGAAAATAGATCCCACCAAAGAGATCATGGTTCGGGTACATTCCTCCTGTCTGACCGGCGATGTCTTCGGCTCTAAGCGTTGCGATTGCGGGGGACAGCTGCACAGCGCCATGCGTATGGTCGAGCATGAGGGGGTAGGTATTGTCCTCTACATGCAGCAGGAAGGGCGGGGTATCGGCCTGATCAACAAGATCAAGGCCTATGCCCTCCAGGAAGGGGGGATGGATACGGTGGAGGCCAATGTGCATCTGGGTTTCAAGGCCGACCTGCGTGATTACGGGATCGGGGCTCAGATCCTCCGGGATCTTGGGGTGCGCAAGATGCGTTTGATCACCAACAATCCGAAGAAGATTGTCGGACTTGAAGGCTATGGGCTCAAGGTTACAGGCCGGCAGCCTATCGAGATGGTGGCAGAGCCGGAAAATATCGATTATCTAAAGGCCAAGAAAGACAAGCTTGGCCATATGCTGGATCTTTTCACCGATGGCAAGGATACTAAAATACCTGAGAGGAGAAACGATGCCTAAATTTTTTGAAGGAAAACTACAGGCTGAAGGAAAGAAATTCGGGATTGTCATTGCCCGTTTCAATTCGTTTATTGCCGAGCGTCTGCTGGAAGGTGCTCTGGACACCCTGTTGCGTTCCGGGGTGCAGGACAACGAGATTGAGGTGGCCAGGGTTCCTGGGGCCTTTGAAATTCCGCTGGTTGCCCAGAAGATGGTCAGGTCTGGCCGTTATGACGCGGTGATCTGTCTTGGCGCGGTGATCCGTGGCTCTACCCCTCATTTTGATTTCGTGGCCAATGAGGCGACCAAGGGGATTGCCCAGGCCAGCATGGAATCAGGGGTGCCCATCATCTTTGGCGTCCTGACCACCGACAGC
>Ga0208863_1001112_pt1 | contig 18837 bp, 17 predicted proteins | sample RifOxyD3_FD_184040 | JGI IMG/M metagenome (GOLD analysis project Ga0208863, IMG submission 184040) | Soil microbial communities from Rifle, Colorado - Rifle Oxygen_injection D3 (SPAdes) | ecosystem: Environmental > Terrestrial > Deep subsurface > Rock core/Sediment | place: Rifle, Colorado...
TCATCACGCTGGGCGGGCAATTTAACGATCCGGATGCCACTTTGTCGCGTCTGTTGACGCTGCTGGAGGCGATCAGCCGGCGAGCTGCCTATCTGGCCTTTCTATCCGAATATCCGCAAGCGCTGGAGCGACTGACCAGACTGCTGTCCGCCAGCAGCTGGGCGGCTAATTTTCTGGCTCAGCATCCATCCCTGTTCGATGAATTGCTCGATGCCCGTGAGTTGTATCAACCGCCGCAATGGTCACAGATCGCGGCGGATTTACGATCGCGTCTGGCCGGCTGTGATGCTGAACAGCAACTGGAGGTACTGCATCAAGTGCAGCAGGAACAGGTGTTTCACCTGCTGGCGATGGATTTGCAGGGGCTGTTGCCGCTTGAGAAGCTCAGCGACCATTTAAGTGATCTGGCCGATCTGATCCTGCACCATGTGTTGCAGCTGGCCTGGACTATGGCGCGCAAAAAACATTGCGACAAGGCGAAATTTGCCATCATCGCCTATGGCAAACTGGGTGGCAAGGAGATGGGTTACGCCTCTGATCTTGATGTGATTTTCCTCTATGACGACGATCACCCCGATGCGCAGGAAAATTACGCTAGGCTGGGTAAGAACATCAACAGCATGTTGAGCAGTTATACCGCATCGGGGCGCTTGTATGAAACCGATTTGCGCCTGAGGCCGAACGGGGCGAGCGGTTTGCTGGTCAGTTCAATCGAGGCTTTTGCCGACTATCAGAAAAACGAGGCCTGGGTGTGGGAACATCAGGCGTTGACGCGTGCGCGGTTTAGTGCCGGTGATGCGCAGGTAGGGGCCGCTTTCGAGGGGATACGCCGGGAGGTGTTATGCCAGTCGCGCGATGCCGGTGTGTTGCGCAAAGAAATTATCGGCATGCGCCAAAAGATGCACGACGGCCATCCGAATAACAGCGACTTGTTCGACATCAAGCACGACAGCGGCGGCATGGTGGATGTTGAATTCATGGTGCAGTATCTGGTGCTGGCGTATGCGTATCGTTATCCGGAGCTGGCCGCTAACGCCGGTAATCTGGCCTTGCTGAAAATCGCGGCGGAACTGGGGTTGATTGATGCCGGGCTGGCCGGTCAGACCCGTGCCCTCTATCGCATCCTGCGTCAGACCCAGCACCGCATGCGGCTGAACGATGCTGAGTCTTGCCGCATTGAGAAGGGTGACATCGACACCCAGGCCTGCCGTGAGTTGTGGGAAGCGTTGTTCGAGGAGTAATTTTCATTGGCTATTTCGTTAGGGGCTTGCCGGGGTAGCCCGGCGGCTAGTCACTTTGGCTTCGCCGAAACTTCGTTTTCTTTTGCGGCCAGGTAATGAAATACTCAAATTACCAAAGACAACGAAGTTGCAGTGAGGCATTGCAAGTGCAATGCCAAAACTAAACGCCGCCCCGGTTTGCCGCGCCTTTGGCGTTCCCTAGATAGTTCGCAAACAAGCGGGGCTGCGCAACTCGCCATGGCGGGCTGCACACATCGTACCCCGCTGCGGAGCTCAAACAGTGCTCGCCTAAAACCACCGCTGTTTACGAACTATCTTCGGCGGCGCACAGGGGAGGAGGGCGGAACTCATGGTGCGCATCACGAACCACAAGCTAATCGAGTCTCATAACAGCCGAGCTTATAGCGTTATTTTGCTTTTTCTAAAATCCATTTTGCTAGAATAGCATCGCCGTTATTTTCAATCTGCGCCACCAACAGCGCGCGTTTTTCTGCATTGTGTTCATCGTGGGACTTTTCCACTAATGCTGACAGTGCTACATGTGCTTTATTCATATCATCGTACTCAAGAAGATTCATGTGCTTGAACACATCACCCATCTGAATAGATACAGTGTGGCTTTCCACCCATTCGCGCACCATGGGAGTGTTCAATATACCGCACAAAAAATATGCGGGTTCCTTGTCATTAAATCCTGCGAAATAGACCTTATGGTCTGGCACATACGGGCGAGAGCCTAAAACAGGTACCGTTGAACTTCCTGCGACTGCTGCGTAGAAGTGGGTGGACATTTCTGGCCACACCACCTTCCATGGCTGAAGGGTATAGTCGCCCACGTTATACACATCGTAGAAGGGAGCGCCTTTCATTTGACGCCGGTATGTGGAACGCGCTTCCAATAATGTCTTATATGCGGTGAACCATGCCTTGGTTTTCGCCAGTGAGACACCATTCATGGCGATTTCGCTGGCAGTGTAGTCGGCCTTGTCGATGCCAATATTTGGCACGAAAGTGTACAGTACGTCATTAGCTTTGATAGGGTTGTTCAGGCGTAGATAACAAGATTCAAAGTCTCCTGCGCCCTTCACCAAAGGATAGAGTAATGTTGGCTCTACCCATGCGGTTTTTACAGCCCCCAGTGCCTTCTTGCCTGCCTCGGGGCGGCTGCGAATCTGTACTAGCGTGCCATTGTCTTGAATTACAGGTACGAAGTACACGCCGTTCAAGTCTGTCGTAATGCCCTTACGTCCCGCTATCCATGTACATTCACCTGAAAGAGCCTTCAATATCTTAAAGCGACCCTTGGTCAGAACAGACCACGGAGAGCCTTTCCCATCAACGGGTGCAGCCTCTTTGTTTGTGATAGAAACCCGTTCCATCACGGTAGATAAAGAAGAACTGGCCGGGATGGCTCTAGTAAAGCCAGGGGCGCTGCCCCATAGCTGGTATGGTACAGGATAAGTCCCAGGCTTTTTAGACTTGTCGAATACAGCTACTACCGTGTGGTTGGAAGCATCATTGAACGGCTTCAATGCCTTCATGTCATCGACGCTGATTGGGGCAAGGTGCAGACTCTTTGCATTGGATGGTTCCAATTTGAAGTGTCTGAATCCGGCCGAAGATGGGTTCTTAAAGACGGTGCCGGTGATAACGAAGGCTAACCGACCATCTTCTTTCAGCCACTTATCGGACGTGGTGTAAGTAATCATGGCAGAAATGTCCAGCTCGTTGCCGCCATGTCGCTTGTTCTTGGAAAAGATGCCATAACGCTCGCACGTTGGCTTAACCCGTTCGCGGTACGCATCGGGTAGTTTTGACCAACGAACCCATGGCGGATTACCCACGATGCAATCGAAGTTCCCTGCTGTGGCTGACCAAAAGAAGTTTCGTACAACACGGAACCAGATTCCATTCCACTGTAAGCGATGTAGCGCCAAAATTTGGTCATACGTGTGCTTCAAAGGTGTGCGCCAGTCGTCGGCTTCAGCGGTGTTCATCAGGCTAGCAGTCCGCAACTGTTTTTCTGCTTTTTCGTAGTCAAAGTCGCTTTCTACGTCCTCGCCCATTTGAGCAAACACTTGATCTAAACGAACGCGGTCGAAGGCAAGCGCAGCGGGTAGGGTAATGTCCAATCCAGCAACCTGACTACCGATTTGGTATTTCACCACAGCTTGCCCATTTTCTGGGTTCGGTGCGGGTGAATAGATGGCGTCAGCAAGAAGAACCGGTATTTCCAGTGCCTGCCCCGGTGCTGCCTTCAATAATTCAGCAATCTCCATCAGGAAGTTGACGCGTGCGGTTTGGACCGCCAAGGGATTTAAATCGAAGCCCCATACCGACGAGCATAGGTGCTGCACAATACGTCCAGCATCCCATCCGGCCTTTGTGGCTTCATCTCGGATACGGCGAATTACGGCGATCAAAAAGGCGCCCGATCCGCATGTTGGATCCAGGACACGTTTGTCCAACCATGGCCCTCGTTGAGCTTTGTCCACTGTAAAATCCACCAGCCAATCCGGTGTGTAGAACTCCCCGAGACTTTGGCGAAGTTTGCCTGGAACTAGACCTTGGTACAGATCACGTAGAACGTCTCGTGTGTGCGTCATGTAGTCCGTGCGGTACATCGATAACGATGCCAATACACCGCGTAAGGCGGGTAGCAAAGTTGAAGCGTGAGTGAGGTTGCGTGCAACGTCTAAGTACCAACTGAAAATAGCTTCCTCAACAAAGCCATGAATGCCGGCTTGAGCAAAGATGCCTGCGTGTTCGATGTTCTGCTTCAGGGCATCTAAGAGCTCTGCGTCATCCAATAAAGCAGCCATGGCTTGAGCGGGCTGTTCTGTTGTGGTCAAGCCATGGGCTGAAATAATTTCAGCGGCCAGTAACTTGATAAGCAGTGAGTTGTAAGTGTGGACGACGAATAGGCGTCCTGCCATAGCTTGCTCTGGTTGCCCATTCCAAGCGAAGCCCATTTCCCCATTGATCGTGGTGGCTTGCAAAACAGACATATCTGCTACTTGGCCGTAGAGGGCGCGCCATTCCTCGAAGAGCATTTTGATTTTAGAGTTGCCCTTTATCTCCAGTTCTGCTGCAAGGGCATCGCCCATAGCTTGCATTAAAGCTTGAGCATTGACTGATCTATGGCCGAAGTCGGCAAGAAGATTCTCCACGGTGATGGCACGACGCGTGTCAGCTTTAACTGCTTCCATCACTAACGTTACGGCGTATTCCGAGAACGGTACCAAGTGCTGCGAATGGATGTCTCCAGCGCGTACTTGGGCGAAGCACACATGATCACCATCAATGGCAATGCCGATGTAGTCTTCAGTAGGGATGCCAGACTTAGCTGCTTCGCGCTGAATATAGGGCAGCAAGCGTTTGTCAGTTGCCTCCTTGAATTTAGCGCTGGTCTTTGAGCCCTTGAAGAAGCCGGGGGCCTTGAACTCAATAATTACGTTGTTGTAGCTGCTATCCTTTTTTGCCCGCTCTGCATCAAAGTGGATACCCATAGCGGCCTCGAGTCCAGCCACCCAAGCCAGACGCACCTCTTCTTCGTTTTGCCATGGCCGGTTTCGCCTAGCGGCTATGTGTTCGAAAGCTATCTTTGTGGAACACATTACTGAACCTCGTTCATCTTAAATTACCCGTTATTGCGCTTTTCCAGTTCTTCCCATCTTGTCATGATGGACATGATCTCTTCTTCGACGGCTTCATTGCGTGTCTGTAACTGCTTGGCGCGTTTGGCATCGTTGCGGAAGATCGTGCCGTCTGCCAGATGGGCAGCGATATCGATCTGCTCCTTTTCCAGGATTTCAATGCGTTTAGGCAGAGACTCGAGTTCCTGAGTCTCTTTGTAGTTGAGTTTGCTGGCAACTTTCAGTTTTTCTGCGGGGGCAGCGGCTGCGCGGGGCGGGGTGGATGCGGCCGGTTTCGTCAGGGCTGCTGCGGCCTGAAATTTTTGCACGCGTACCCAGTCTTCGTAACCGCCGACATATTCCTGCAGCTTTCCATCGCCCTCGAAGGCGATCACCTGAGTGACCACGTTGTCGAGGAAGGCGCGGTCATGGCTGACCAGAAACAGCGTGCCATCGTAGTTGGCCAGCAACTCTTCGAGCAGTTCCAGCGTTTCGATATCCAGATCGTTGGTTGGCTCATCCAGCACCAGCACGTTGGCCGGTTGCGTGAACAATCGTGCCAGCAGCAGACGATTGCGTTCGCCACCGGAACAGCTCTTGACCGGGGATCTTGCGCGCTCAGGCGGGAACAGGAAGTCGCCCAGATAGCTGATGACGTGTTTTTGCTGACCGCCGATTTCGACGAAATCCGCACCCTGGCTGATGGTGTCGGCCAGCGTCATGTTTTCATCGAGCTGTTCGCGCAACTGGTCGAAATAGGCGACCGTCATCTTGGTGCCCAATTTAACATCGCCTGAATCAGGTTCAATATCGCCCAGTATAATTTTAAGCAGCGTGCTCTTGCCGACGCCATTCGGGCCCAGCAGGCCGATCTTGTCACCGCGCTGGATGCGGCAGGAGAAGTTGTTAATCAGGGTGCGTCCGCCGTAGGCTTTGCTGACATCGGTCAGTTCCGCTACCAGCTTGCCCGAACGCTCGCCGGTTTCCACCGTCATCTCGACCTTGCCCAGTTTTTCGCGGCGTGCCGAACGCTCGCGGCGCAGTTGCTCCAAGCGCAATACGCGGCCTTCGTTGCGGCAGCGGCGCGCCTTGACGCCCTGGCGTATCCAGACTTCTTCCTGAGCTAACACTTTGTCGAACTTGGCGTTCACTACGGCCTCATCGGCCAGCATGCGTTCCTTGATCGCCAGATAGGCGGTGAAGTTGCCCGGAAAGCCGGATAGTTTGCCGCGATCGAGTTCGACGATGCGTGTGGCCACATTGTCCAGAAAACGCCGGTCGTGGGTGACGAACAGCACGCTGCCGACGAAATTATTCAGCAGTCCTTCCAGCCAGTCGATCGAGGCGAAATCCAGATGGTTGGTCGGCTCGTCGAGTATCAATACATCCGGTTCGGCGACCAGCGCCTGTGCGAGTGCTACGCGTTTTCTTTGTCCGCCGGACAGATTGCCGACCAGGCGATCCGGGTCCAGATCCAGTTTGGCGATCGCGGTCTCGATGCGCGCCTGTACCGACCAGCCGTCCTGCGCTTCCAGTTGCGTTTGTAAGTGCTGCATCTCTTCGAGCAGTTTGTCGTAATCTGCGTCCGGTTCGCCCAATTGATGCGAAACATGGTGATAGTCGTGCAGCAGTTTTTGCAGATTGCCCAAACCCTTTGCCACGGCATCGAACACGCTGTCATCCGCATCCAATACGGGTTCCTGGCTCACATAGCAGATGCGTGCGGAAGGCTGACGCCACACCAGACCATCATCCAGCGTGCCCTGGCCCGCCAGTACGCGCATCATGCTGGACTTGCCGCCGCCGTTGCGTCCTATGAGTCCGACGCGTTCACCCTCGTCGAGTTGAAATTCGGCGTGGTCGAGCAGGGCGACGTGACCGAAGGCTAAGGAGGCTTTATCTAGTGTGATGTATGGCATTATTTTGTAGATTCGGTGATGGCGGATGAAGGTAGTGCAGACTGATATAGGAAGGAGAAGCCCACGACCCAGAGGGCCATGACCCAGTAGCCGAAGGCGTCGGTGAAACCGTTGAGCAAATGCCGCACGTTGTAGCTGGTGATCATGAATTGCGTGAACTGGAACAGGCAGAACAGGGCGGCCAGCAGATTGGCTAGCATTACCAGACGCTGGCCGAGTTGAAAGCCACGGCCATCAGCTTTGCCCTCCGGAAATAAGGAGCCGCGAAAATGCAGGATCAGATAGACCGCGCCCAGCAGCAGTACGGCACCGACCAGACGACCGGGGATGTCGCCCTCGTGGGTGTTGACGCCCAACAGTTCCAGTACGATGCGTCCGACAGCGGCAACAAAACCCATCGCCATGGTTTGCGGGATAAGAAACCAGGCGATAAATAGATTGATACGAGACGACATTATTTTTCCTCCGCGATTAATTTTTTCAGGTCTGCGATGATTTCTTTGGAATGCCTGGAGGTTTCCACGTTCAGGTATTCGCGGCAGATAGTGCCTTGCGGGTCGATCAAAAAGGTGAAACGACGCGCAAATTTCACGATGCCCAGATTCAGCAATGCGCCGTAACTGTCAGCCACCGCACCGTTATTGTCGGCCAGCAGGGGAAAGGACAGGTGATGCTTCGCGGCAAATTTTGCATGGCTGTTGCTGTCGTCTACGCTGATACCGATGACTTGCGCACCCAGTTCCGTCAGTTGGTGCAGATCGTCGCGAAACGCACAGGCTTCTTCGGTGCAGCCCGGCGTGTCATCCTTGGGGTAAAAATACAGTACTAAATATTTGCCGCGATAATCTTGCAAGCCATGCTGACGTCCGTGCTGATCGGGCAGTTTGAATTCTGGGGCGGTTTTCCCCAATTCGGGCAACTCGCTGGCGCGTGCCGCGCGCGCCACAAACAGGGCCGCGAAAACAATCAATGCGGCGAGAATAGCTAACCACTTCATTTTGTGCCTTCTTTTTACGGGTTAATTTAGCTTAGCCGCGCATGATACCAGCGCCGGGGTTTAGATTACAGCGCATTTCCGTTACAATGCATCCGCTGTCCCCGTAGTTAAATGGATATAACCGCCCCCTCCTAAGGGGCAATTACAGGTTCGATTCCTGTCGAGGACACCAAAAATCATTATTATTCAATTGGTTGTATTTTTTTGTCGGGTGTTTTTGTTTTTTTATGAAGATGGCGATACAGCTGCTTTGATATTGTTTAAACCCAACTGTTTTACTGTGGAACTATTTTACGCTTTACCTCTCTGAGTTGTGCCCTCCATTACATCTTGTTGTAATAATGATGTGATGAAATGGTCGGGTATTTCAATTTCCAGAGGTGTAAAAATGAAAAAAGCTTATTCTGCGGTTGCCTACTTTGTGCGTTGGGTCGTAGCGGGCATTGTGTCTGTTATCGTCGCGATTCCAGCTGTCGCGTCTTTCAGTACATCACTGTAGTTTTCAAAAAGTCCGCGTCGCTCATCGCCCGCCGGCGCGGCTCTTGTTTTTTATAGTCGGCAAACCGTTTGCCCGTACAATAGCGGCATGAATATTGTCACTTTCCCCGATAGCCCTTATCGCCTGCATCAGCCCTTTGAACCTGCGGGTGATCAGCCCGCAGCGATTGCGCAACTGGTCGAGGGTATCAACGACGGGTTGGCGTTTCAGACCCTGCTGGGCGTTACCGGTTCCGGTAAGACCTATACCATGGCCAATGTGATCGCGCGCTGCGGGCGGCCTGCCATGGTGATGGCGCCGAACAAGACGCTGGCGGCGCAGCTGTATTCCGAGATGCGCGAGTTCTTTCCTGAAAATGCGGTTGAGTATTTCGTCTCCTATTACGATTATTACCAGCCGGAAGCTTATGTACCTTCGCGCGATGTGTTTATCGAGAAGGATTCTGCGATCAACGAGCAGATCGAGCAGATGCGCTTGTCGGCCACTAAGGCGCTGCTGGAACGTGAGGACTGCGTGATCGTGGCCACAGTGTCGGCGATCTACGGTATCGGCGACCCGGTCGATTATCACGGCATGATTCTGCATCTGCGCAACAACGAGAAAATGCACCAGCGCGATGTGATCAAGCGGCTGATTGAGATGCAATATGAGCGCAACGACATCGATTTTACGCGCGGTCGTTTTCGCGTCAGAGGCGATGTGATCGACGTGTTTCCGGCGGAGAGCAGCGAGCTGGCGTTGCGCATCACCTTGTTCGACGATGAGGTGGAAACGCTTTCCCTGTTCGATCCCTTAACCGGCCATATTCAGCAGAAAGTGCCGCGTTATACCGTTTATCCGTCCAGCCATTACGTGACGCCGCGCGCGACCGTGTTGCAGGCGATAGAGACGATCAAGGTGGAGTTGAGTGAACGCATTAAGTGTTTTATAAGTGAAAACAAGCTGATAGAGGCGCAGCGCATTGAGCAGCGCACCCGTCACGACTTGGAAATGTTGACCGAAATCGGCTTTACCAAGGGCATTGAAAATTATTCCCGTCATCTGTCGGGGCGTAATCCCGGCGATCCGCCGCCCACTTTACTGGACTATTTGCCGCCCAATGCGCTGATGTTCTTAGACGAGAGTCATGTGATGATTCCTCAGGTGGGTGCGATGTACAAGGGCGACCGGGCGCGTAAGGAGAATCTGGTCAACTACGGTTTTCGTCTGCCGTCCGCGATGGATAACCGACCGTTACGATTCGATGAGTTCGAGCACATCATGCGCCAGAGCGTGTTCGTCTCCGCTACGCCCGCCGTTTATGAGGCCGAACATGCGGGGCAGGTGGTCGAGCAGGTGGTGCGACCCACAGGCCTGGTTGATCCGCTCATCGAGGTGCGTCCCGCGATCAATCAGGTGGATGATTTACTGTCGGTGATCAATCAGCGCAGCAAGGTCGGCGAACGCGTGCTGGTCACGACGCTCACCAAACGAATGTCGGAGGATTTGACCGAATACCTGTCCGAGCACGGCATCAAGGTGCGTTATCTGCATTCGGATATCGAAACCGTCGAGCGGGTTGAAATTATCCGTGATTTACGCTTAGGCATGTTCGACGTGCTGATCGGCATCAATCTGCTGCGCGAAGGGTTGGATATTCCAGAGGTGTCGCTGGTCGCGATTCTCGATGCGGACAAGGAAGGCTTCTTGCGTTCGGAACGCTCATTGATCCAAACCATAGGGCGAGCCGCGCGCCATTTGCACGGTACGGCGATACTGTATGCGGACCGGATCACTTATTCTATGCAACGCGCCATCGATGAGACCGAGCGTCGCCGTATCAAGCAGGTGGCGCATAACTTTGCCAACGGCATCACGCCGCAAGGGGTGCAGAAGCGTATCAAGGACATCATCGAGGGTAGCTACGAACTGGACGATGCACGGAGTAACCAGAAGGCAGCTCAAGAGCAGGCGAAATATCTGGCGATGAGCGAAAAGCAAATATCTAAAGAAATTAATAGGTTGGAAAAAGAGATGCTGGCGGCGGCGAAGAATCTGGAATTTGAACGGGCAACCACGCTGCGCGATCAACTAAAAAAACTGCGCGAGGGCGTGCTGCTTTCGCAGTAGCTAAAATGAGTAAAGCGTATTGCCCGGTGCAAGTTACGAATGCCACGGGTGATATGTTGATTGAACCTTAAAAAAGCTGTTGTCCGCCTGTCGGCAGGCAGGCGGATTGAACGGTCGTTTCTAGGCTGAAGGTTGTTCACGGCAGGGCACCCGTTATTCGGGCGAAAAACGTAAAGGAAACTTATGGTAATTAAATATGATTTTTCAAACAAGGCTCGGGCCACATCCACCGACTACCTTGCTGATTTGATAAAAAAAACGGGTGCGAAGCGCATTCTTGAGGTCGGAGGAGGTGCCAATCCGACTTTTCCTTTGACGTTTGTGAAGCAGCACGGTTTGGAGTACACCGTGCTGGATATTTCTGCTGATGAGTTGGGCAAAGCGCCAGGGGACTATGTCAAAGTTTGTGCGGATATTACTTCGAAGCAATTGGATTTGCCCGGAAGGTACGATTTGATTTTCAGCAAAATGCTGGCCGAACATGTCGAAGACGGAGAGACATTTCATCGCAATGTTTACCGGCTGCTCTCGGCGAATGGCCGTGCTTTTCACTTCTTCCCCACGCTTTTTGCGCCGCCATTTGTGCTAAATCGTCTGTTGCCGGAGCAATGGGCAGAGAAACTGGTGAATATATTGCAGTCCGGGCGCGAAAGGGAAGGGCGTTATGCAAAATTCCCTGCTTATTACAGTTGGTGTCGGGGGCCTGTCCCGAGTCAAATCAAGCGATTTGAAGCGCTCGGTTATCGTGTTTCTGAATATATCGGCTTCTTTGGGCATGACGGTTATTACACAAAATTGCCCGCTGTCTTGAAAATTCATCAGATGTTTTCAGGCTGGCTGGTACGGCATCCTGTTCCTTTTTTGTGCAGCTTTGCTTTTGTGTTGCTTCAAAAGGATGAGTGCGATCAGGCGAGAATCTGTAATGTTTAAGAGCCCGCGCATTCGTAACCTTAACGTAAAACTCGCGTAGCGACGAACCGTACTCCTCGCCCGTTGGCCTGCCTGTGCATGGCACGCAGACAGGGAGAGGGAGAACGGGGGTGAGGGAAACGGGCATGGCGAGTTTCATTATCAGGGGCGGCCTTTTATGTCCGTCAGTTAAAATGGTCTGTAAAGGGAGCTTATGCGCCTGATTCTCGCTCCGATGGAGGGGATTGCCGATCATAGTCTGCGCGATATATTGACGGGGCTGGGCGGTATTGATCTTTGTGTCGCTGAATTCGTGCGGGTGACTAATCATCTGCTCACGGAAAAAATGCTGCTGCGCACTGTGCCTGAACTGGGGAACGGCGGCTGCACCCGTAGTGGGGTGCCGGTGCGCGTACAACTATTGGGTAGCGATCCGGTATGTCTCGCAGAAAATGCCGCGCACGCTGCTTCTCTGGGAGCACCCGGCATCGACCTTAATTTCGGCTGCCCGGCACCTACGGTGAATCGTCACGGCGGCGGTGCTGTTTTGCTTGAATTTCCGGAGCAAATCCATTCCATCGTGGCCGCCACCCGCCGCGCTGTGCCTCTCCATATTCCGGTGACGGCCAAGATGCGACTAGGGATTTCAGATGCCTCGTTAGCGCTCGACTGCGCCTGCGCCATAGAATCTGGCGGCGCGAGTGAAATCACCGTACATGCACGCACCAAGTCCGATGCCTATCGACCACCCGCGCGCTGGGACTGGTTAGCCAAAATTCGTGTGGCCGTGAAACTGCCGGTGGTGGCCAACGGTGAAGTGTGGTCGCCGCAGGATTATGAGGAAATACGCCGCATCAGCGGTTGCACGGATGTGATGATAGGGCGCGGCGTGATCATACGACCCGACCTGATGCGCCGTATCAGGACAGGGGAGGTCGCCATGGCATGGTCAGCACTGCTGCCCCGGGTGATCGATTACTACGAGCAGTTGTGCGCCCGGATGGAGCCACGGCATGCGCCGGGGCGACTCAAGCAATGGTTGGGCATGATGCGCGCCGCTTATCCCGAGGCGGAAACACTACACCGCACACTGCGCACCGAACGCGATCCGGCTATCGTCGGGAAAATGCTGGCGGCCGGTCTGTATACTGCTTATTCCTCGTAGGCGCGCAGTTTTGCAATGTCCTTGATGCATACGTCTCTGCCGTTCACTTCGATCAGTCCCTTGTCCGATAGCAGATGCAGGATGCGGGAGAAGGTCTCCGGGGTAATGTTGAGGTTGGAGGCGATCACGTTTTTGTTAGCCGATAAGCTTATTTGAATATTCTGTCCTGACCCGATGTCTTCGAGAGACTGCAACAGATAACCGATGACGCGTTGCGCTGAAGAGCGCAGGGAAAACGATTCAACGTAATGAATAAGGCGGTGCAGCCGGAAGGACAGGCCCGCCAGCATTTTTCGACAGAACGCCGGATCGCTGTCAATTCCGCCAAATATCGCACTCTTGTTAATATGGAGCACTAGCGTATCTGTCAGCGCTTGAGCATACAAAGGATAAGGTTTGTTCAGAAACATCAGCGCCTCGCCGAAACTCTGAGCTGGGCCGAATAGTTCCAGTACCTTCTCGACGCCTTGCGGTGAAGACATGGCCAGTTTGATCTGGCCGTGCACCACAACATAAAAACCGGTGGAAGGATCACCGCGCTGGAACAGTACATCGCTGCGTGCCAGTTGAATCGCGCGCGTGCCCCGGGCAATAAATTCAATTTCTTCCGGCATCATTTCGCAAAAAAGCGGGATATTGGCCAGAATGGCGGGTATTTTTACTGTGACCTGCATGGTAACTCCCCGGTTTTGGGGGGGATTATAAAGGCAAGCGTCAATTGCGGGGGTAAGTTTTACTCGTCGATGCGCAACCGTAACAAACTGACTGCCAACAGCGCAAACGCTAACATTGCGGCCAGCGCCAGATAGCTGACCCAATTAAACCCTGCTGCTGTGCCTGCGAGAAAAAACAACAAGGCGCGCACCCCTGAGGCAAACGTTAAACGCTGACGCGCCCGTGCATGCCATTCGGTCTGACGCCCGGGTTTGATCCAAAGTGGAAGGAGCTGTCCTGCCGCGCCGCTCACCAGTGGAAAGATAAATGAAAAAACAAATAGGTGCGCAACGCCAGTGGAATTGATCAAACCTGAGCCGTGTGCGCCCCCTGCGATCAGCGCAATAACAAATCCGCTCAGAGCCATCGCCAGCAGAGGGGCTGCACCGTGCAGGCAAAAAAGATGGCTGCGGAAGCGGCCCATCCAGGCGCGCACTATATGTGCCGTGGGGATCAACCACAACAGCAGCCCCGGCCAGCTCATCAGCGGTAACCAGGCGGCACCGATCGCGATCAGTAACGTGCCGGTCAATGCGAATGGCAAGTGGCGGTGTAAACGGAGGGTGACTCCGCTGTCGGGACGGCCTGCGGCGGTTGGCAGCAATACTTGCAGGGTGCCGATAGCTGTCAGGCCGACAAAACCGAATAGATTCAGATGCAGGTGCAGTCGTTTCAGAGCCTGATACTGCTCAGGCCACAGTGACATGGACAGCACCGCCAGCAAGCTTGCGCCTAAACAGATCAGCGCCGCAAGATACCAGCGCACACCGGGATGCGCACCGCCTAATGCCGCGCGGCTGCGCTTAATTTGCCAGAGGCCCAGGCCGAAGCCGGCTGCGAGTGCAGGCAGGGCGGCGATGCTGCGCCAGATTTCCGGCAAGCTGAAGATGAAAAAGGCCGTGACCAGTGTGCCCCCTGTCCAGGCTAAGGCGGGTAGGGACGCAACCCGGCGGGATGCTGCGCGCGTGCGAGTCAGCACCGGGACGAAATGCAGCATCGCGGCCATGATCATCGGCATCACGCCGAGCGCAAAAGCCAGATGTATATGCGCTGCGGGAGGCATCTCGCCCGATATCAGCCACGCACCTGCCATGGCCAGCATGGCGGCCATTACCAGTAAAACCATCATCGTGATCCCGCCCGTTGTAAATATCGCAATGATAGCGCAGCAGGTCGCGCCGGAAGACAAAATTACCTTCGGACAAACATTCGTTTTTACACCGGCTTCAGATATAAATCCGCTAACGGCAGCCAAATTCCTGCCCGAAGCGTTGCGCCTGTAAGCATTGGTTAAGGTTCTGGGCTGTCGCTCACGTTTTGTTGATGTTTTGCAAGATTAAATGCGCAACCAGCGCGCCGTCCATCATGGCGAGATGCGTGTCGAACCATTCCGGTAAACCCTGTTTGACGAAGGCTCGCACCAGAGGCAGACGCCCTCGTTTAAGGGTGCGATTGAGTTGTTGCAGCTCGCCAAGTATGCGGTGATGTTCGCCTTCATGCATGGCCAGCCCCTGATATTTTGCGGTGCGCATCAGCTGGCCTTCAGCCATGAAGTGCTCGCGGGTATGGTTAATCAGCGTCTGAAATAAGGTTGGAAATTCCGCGTCGCTGGCGGCAATCAGCGACGCCACCTGATGAATGAATTCCTGGTGGGCGTGATCTATTTCATCCACGCCCAGGGTATGACGATCCGTATCCCAGAGGGCCTGATGACGCATCAGGCCAGCTCCAGACAGCTGTTCCATTCTTTCGCGGCAGACAAGAACTCGCCGAGATCGGCGTTGATGATCTCGATATTTTGCCGGGCCAGAAAGCGTTTTTCCTTATCGCTCGGATGCGGAATCAGCGCCCAGCCGGCCGGTTTGTCTGCGCCGAAGATCATGTCTGAAAATACCATGCGGTCGGTGTCCCGGTTCATGCGCAGGCCAAGCAGCAGATAGCGCTTGTTCTGGCGCATCCGTTTGACGAAGGAGGGAATTGCGAAGCCGCCCATCAGTTCGGTGATGTAATCGACAAAATCCGCATCCGAGGCGATATAGTTGGATTCCGGCAGCGGTGTGCCCAGCGGTTTGAACAACACAGGCAGGCTGGTGTTGACCGCTTCCTGTTCGATGGCGGAATAGTGGTTGCCGTCATAAAAAAACAGCCGGAAGCGGTATGCCTTGCTGGAAATTCTCGCCGTGCCAACGATCAAGGTGTGTGGCACGCTCGTATATTGTTGTTGCAACTGCGTGTCACGGTTGGCATCGATGATATAGGGGAGATTTTGTTCCGCCAGCCAGCTGTGTAACGCGGAAGTGCTCCATTTCGTGTCGCGGTAGGTGATGTCGAGAAAGCGGTTGACGCTAGATCGGCCTTTTTTTAGCTCTACGTTCATCGCTGCACGGGAAAATTCAAACATCAGTTTCGGCGCCATCGGCAGCCCGTTGTTCATCGCCAGAATCAGGCTGTCGCTGTCGGCGGGAATGGCTTTGCCGCTGTCCGGATTGATGACGCCGTCCAGTGTGCCGGGTCCCAGATACGGGATGACGCTGCCGTCGGATAAGCCTGTGAAGATATTTTCGAATTGTGAACGCATTGGGGTAACTCCTCGTGTTAGTTGACGATGTTTTACCTCGCAAAAAGCGCGCCAGCTGGCATTCTTCAGTGCTGACGGGGCTTGTAGCGTGATACGTTTTGGCATAAACACGACAATGCCGAAAATTTGTCGCACAAGGGGGCAGGGGTTGGAGCTGGGGTCAGGTCTTGCATTAACACATTTTGTTAGAATGTGTTAATGCAAGACCTGACCCCATAGGCGCGATGGTATGATGAAGCGCATAAATTAATAGTCGATATTCCATGAGCCTGATAGACGATAAATCCATTTTTACCGCGATGAAACAGAACGGTCCGTTCGTCGTGACGAACAGTTTTACGCTGGGTCAACCGTTTTCAAAGGATATGCGGGCTTGGGCCAGGTAATTCGGCAACGACAGGCTGTCTGCCACCAAGTATCGCGTGGTTCGTGCCCAAATCTTCGACTTTCTCGGCATAGAGAGCTTCGCCGAAATTCCCGCGTTGCAGGCAGATCCGGCCTTGCGTAGAGCGCGCAGCGAGAGGGCTTGCCAACTCTTGGGTAGCCTATTCGGCATTACGGGCAGTACATCTGAAATACACAGTAAAATCAAAGAGTACGCCAAGACCGCCGATGCGGTCATCGATCTGTTGCGCGGCAAACTATTTGCCCCTTACGCTTCGCACGTCGAAACCTGCAACGAGATCGAAACCACCCACGACCCGGTAGAACTGCTGTTGTGCGTGTTCGATGACCGTTATCACATGAAGGCGCGCTTCGAAGCCAAGCGTAAACTCGTGCTGATGAATCTCGCGGGTTCCATCGATCAGCGCGAGCGTGAAACGGACATCGAGAACAAGTTCTACACGTTTCTTGAATTTCTGAATCGTAACGTCTGGAGCCCTAAGCTCAAGATCGGTCAGCTGGAGAGCGTCTACCTGTTGAGTCAGCATGATGCCCAGGATTATTGCTGCACCGATGTGAAGGTAATCGATGCCGATACTCGTGCCAGCGTGGGTGAGCTTGCCGAAGGCCAAAAACTCACCTTGCTTAAGCGGCGTATGTTCAACGATGGCGAACGCGATATTCCCGTTTACGTCAGTGTGCGCAAGAAGGGCTCGGCGGCCAAGGTATTGAAGCTGTTGCGCAAGAACGAAAAAAATCCGGCGGTGGCGGTGGATGACGAGCTGGGTTTGATGGCCGTGCTGGACAGCATCAGTGATGTGAAACGCTTCGTGCGTCATATGACTCGTTCTGCCATCAACAGCGGTTCCCTGATGACGCTGGAGGATATTTCCGACACCCTGACCGGCGGCACTTACAGTTCAAGCAATGTCGGCAGCAGCAGCCGGACGCAGATGCTCAAGTTTTTCGCTCGTATGGGCGGTATGCGCGTGGAGTTGATCATTCACACCAACCAGTCTTATTTGAATTACCGCTTTCAGCGTGACATCGCGCACGACGAATAGCCGACAAGATAGGTATCGTAGATGACATCGCATACCAGACCAACCTGCTGGCGCTGAATGCGGCCATTGAAGCCGCGCGTGCGGGTGAACACGGCAAGGGCTTCGCCGTGGTGGCAGCCGAAGTACGCAAGCTGGCTGAACGCAGTCAGGTGGCAGCACAGGAAATTAGTCTACTTGCCAGCAGCAGCGTAGAAATGGCGGAGAAGGCTGGCAAATTGCTCGACGCGATGGTGCCGAGCATTAACAAGACCTCTGATCTGGTGCAGGAAATTGCCTCAGCCTCATCGGAACAAGCCAGTGGTGTCGGGCAGATCAATAGCGCGATGGGGCAACTGAACCAGACTACGCAACAGAATGCATCAGCCTCGGAACAGCTGGCGGCGACCGCTGAAGAAATGAACGGTCAGACCGACGAGCTGCAAGTCGCCATGTCGTTCTTCCATCTGGATACGGTTAAGTAATACACCGTTTTTTTTAGATTCCGTCATTGCGAAAGGGCTGCGGTAATCTAGACGAATAAATAAGATTTTTGAAGTACGATATATCTCAACTAACTGTTTATATTGAAATTTATAAAGTTTAAAATAAAATCCTGACTTCATCGTCTCTCAGTCTGTGTTGCCTAAATCAAGTGCCAGCTACGCTGAAAAATAGAAAATTTCCGTGATTGTTAACACGATTTTTTTTGCTTAAACTAATCCATTGGATTATCATGCGCCCATGATTACGATTGCTGAAGTACCGGAATATATTCGTCAGGCAGAAAAACTTCTTAGTGCCGTGGAGCGACAGGATATTGTCAGCTATCTGGCGGCACACCCTAAATCGGGTGACCTGATTGAAGGGACTGGTGGTATTCGTAAATTGCGTTGGGGTAGAGGAGGTCGAGGTAAAAGTGGTGGTGTCAGAATTATTTATTATTACCACAGTGAATTGATGCCGTTGTACCTGCTGACGTTGTTCGCTAAAAATGAACAGGGTAATTTAAGTAGGGCTGAACGTAACGATTTGGCGAATATTGTTGATTTGCTGGTTCAAATTTGGATTGAGAGGTAAATGATGGAAAGCGCTTTTGCAAGTATTGCTCGCGGGATGAATGAAGCTGTATTGCATGCCAAAGGGGCGGATGTTGCTGTTAAAACATATAAGCCGAAAGCAGTGGACGTGTCCGCATTGCGTCAGGAAATGGGGATGACGCAAGAACAGTTCGCGGCGAGATTTGGATTTTCTGTTGCTACTTTGCGACATTGGGAGCGTGGCGATCGTTCTCCTAATGGCGCTTCGCTGGTGTTGCTTAACGTCATCAAACGTGCGCCCGAAGCGGTGGCTGCCGCATTGTCTTAGGGCGTGCGAGGCCTTGCTTTGTAGCTTTTCTGAAAACTAAGGCGAAAGACGCGGCCTTACTCTGCTTTTCATACCATGTCATTGCGAAGCCCGCAGGGCTGCGGCAATCTGGGGAAGCGCTGATTTATTCGGTTTTGTCATTCCCGCGCAGGTGGGAATCCGTGCGCCCGTGAAGGCGCACAAATAGCGCGGTGAAAGTCCGTGTCGGAGTATGCCAAGACTCCGTAGCTGAAGGTAACTGCGTTGCCGCGAGGCGGGGTGGAGAGCAACCGGAAGCGA
>Ga0208863_1001114_pt1 | contig 18821 bp, 13 predicted proteins | sample RifOxyD3_FD_184040 | JGI IMG/M metagenome (GOLD analysis project Ga0208863, IMG submission 184040) | Soil microbial communities from Rifle, Colorado - Rifle Oxygen_injection D3 (SPAdes) | ecosystem: Environmental > Terrestrial > Deep subsurface > Rock core/Sediment | place: Rifle, Colorado...
GGGACAGAGCCAGCTGGAAACACTTGATCGCCTCGTCCTTGCGGTCGAGCCGCCGGTAGTTGACGCCGAGGTTGGCGTAATCAATGGCCGAAGCCGGATTCAGTTCGACGGTCTTGGTGAAATGCTCAACCGCGGTTTCGTACTCGCCGAGCTTGAAATGACAGTAGCCGAGCATATTGTGGAGGTCGGGCCGGGTATTGTCCATGGCCGCGCCCTTTTCCAGGACGTCGATCGCCTCGCGGTAAAGCTGCAAATCCTTCAGGCAGTTGCCCATGTAGGAATAAATATAGGGCAGATCCTCATCGCTGGGATTGAGCAGCAGGGCGCGTTGGAAATGGGCCAGGGCCTTGTCGTAATCCTCGAGGAGCAGCAGGTTACGGGCCAGGTAGAACTCGATGAAATAGGCGTCGGGCAGCAGCTTCTGAATCCGGCGCAACTGGCGGTTGGACTCCTCCGGACTGGTGACCAGTTCAGCCAGCAGCTTGGCCGCGAACAAGCCGGCATTTTTGCTGCGGGACCGCTCCCGGAAATGGGCGCCCGGCACAATGGTGTAGATGGTGGACATCTGCAGTTTGGGATGCATGGTGTTGACCACATAGACATCCATGCCCAGTTTAGCCAAGGCGGCCAGGCAGCGCTCCACTTCAACTTTAATGTTATTATCGCCCAGGTTGGGCATGGCATGAAGATCAACCGTGGTCGGCGCGCCGGTCAGATACTCGATCTCGTCATGCGCCAGCGGCTTGGGCAAACCGCTGGCCACATAGTTGGACTTGGTGTTGAAATCGCCGGCCAGTTGCGCCACCTCGGTGAGAGCGCGGATTAAAGCTTTTTCCGGATCCGGCGTGGTGCCGGCCGTGAAGACGATCTCGCTTGTGGCCGGAAAGGTGGACGGATCAAAGGCCACGGCGCCGACGGTCGGGATGCCGGTATCCAGAGAGAAATCGTTCAGATAAACTTTAATGCCGTGCCGGGTGAACTTGTCGATCAACTCCCGCGACACCGGATCCTTGGCCGAATCGAGGTTGATCCGCGGCGCCCGTACTTCGTCGTGACTGATCACTGCGCAGACATGCCGTTCAACGATCTCGCAGATCCCCTGGCAGATCGCCTCCTCAAAGGTGTTGCCGGCCGAAGGACCGTTGAATTCGTTAATGGCGTAGAACCAAGAAAACGGCACCAGTTCCTCCTGGTTGCGGGTCAAGTTCGTAGCCCAGGTCCAGCGGATGGGAATGTCGGCCAACAGTTTTTCAAGGACGCCAACCGAGGTGGTCTCGTCATGGACTGACTGCAGCAGCCGTTCAATGGGCATGAGCACTTGTCCGGATGCCTTCAGGTTGGCGTAGGTGTCGACCAAGAAATTGGCAGGATTCTTGATAAAGCTAAAGAAACTGAACCGCTCGGCCAACTCCATGCAGGCGCTGGCCTGCGACTGGTCTGGTGTGCTGCCCTTGCCCATCTGCTTCTTGTTGCCAATGACCTGACGGGCATCCTTGCCGGTGATACTGAAATAGATCGGGATGTCCAGCCGGCCGTTGTCGATCCGCCGGACCTCCTTCAGGATGTCGAGGTCCACCTCGTCAAGCTTGGCCTTAAACCGGCGGACGGTCTCCTCGGGCGTGAAGACCTTATCCTGGTCATAGGTATAAGTTTTGAAACAATCCGTCAGTCTGATAGGTCGCTTTTCCATATCGTTCATCTCTCCCGGCAAAATCTGTTACAGCTGAATCTCCGGCTTGGCCGCCGACGTCCCGGCATACCGCACCTGGACAAAAACACCATGTACGCCCGTGAAAAAACCTATTTATTTAAACCATCGGCACGAGTTCCGCCAACCTTTTTTTCCAAGCCGACCCGTGGGCGGTCAGAATGATCCGGCGGCTCTCAGGGCTGACGATAATCAGTTCCGCGGCCAGCCGTTCGGCAGGACAAAGGGGACCGAGCATCTCGGGCCATTCAACCACGCAGAGCCCAACGCCGTAGAGATATTCCTCAAAGCCGAGCAGTTCGAGTTCCTCGAAATCGGCCAGCCGATAGAGGTCCATGTGATAGACTGGCAAGCGGCCCGGATACTCATGGAGCAGGCTGAAACTGGGACTGGTGATGTAGCAGGATTCCGGCACGCCAGCGGCCCGGCCGATAGCCTGGGTCAATGTGGTCTTGCCGGCGCCGAGCGAACCCGCCAGGGTAATCACATCACCTGGGGCGGCCATCCCTCCCAGACACCGACCCAGGGCAACGGTTGCCGCCAGGCTTGGCAAGTCAATTGTCAGCGACATAGGGGCAGTGGTGTTTCTGGTTTAAGGCTATGACGTTCACTTAAACGAATATTGTATTATTGAACCGCAGAATATCGAACAAGAAATGTCGAATGTCGAAGTTAAACTACTTCATCATTGTCCTCTAACAAGGCATCGGACGATTGACACTGCGGTTTCTTGTTTACCCCGCAAGGGGGTATAAACTTTATTCGATATTCGCTGTTAGATCGCAAAAGATTATTCCCTTCAGTCAACAGCATTGATCGGCAGCGAGACAGTCACGGTCGTACCCTCACCCACCCGGCTGGCAAAATGCATGGAGCCGCCGTGCTCGTCAACAATCTTGTAGGCCATGGCCAGGCCAAGACCGGTGCCATCCGGCTTGGTCGTAAAATAGGGATCAAAAACCCGTTCGAGCAGTTCCTCGGCGATGCCGCAGCCGGTATCCCGGACCACGATCTCGGCGAGACCGGGCGATTGTCCCGGCTGCAGGCGGACTGTCAACGTACCGCCCTGACCCATGGCCTGCAAGGCGTTAAGGTACAGGTTCAGCAGCACCTGATTCAACCGGTCCGGATCAACATAGATCTGCGCCACGGCCGGGTCGACCGCCTCAATATCAAGCCGCACCCCGAGAGTTTCCGCATCGGCAGCCACCAGCCGCAGGGAGTTGCGCAGGATCTCGGCCATATCGGTCATCTGCCGCCTAAGCGGGGTCGGCCGGGCATAGTTGAGCAGCTCGGTGATGCTGCGATTTAGGCGGTCCACCTCCTGCACCATGAGAGAGGCGGCCTCCTGCTCTCTGCTGTCCGGATCGAACTTGTCGCCCAGCAGGGTGGCGAAGCCCTTGATCGAACTGAGCGGATTCCGCACCTCGTGGGCCACGCCAGCCGCCATCTTGCCGAGTGCCACCAAACGGTCATGCCGGCGCACCTGTTTTTCCAGGCGTTTCTGGTCGGTGAGATCGTACATGAGCAGGACGCGGCCCATATCCTCACCCTGCTGATCGGCCACCGGCAGCGAACTGAGATGCAGGGTGAGGCCGGCGCCATTGGCAACGGGCAGAAAAATCTCCTGCTCGCATGCGCCGTCGGCCGTCTGGTCCTGACCGCAGTCTCTTTCAAAAAACGCGGCGATTCCGGCAGGCAGCACATCGGCCGGCGGTCGGTTGACAGTGGCACCGGCCGCGCAACCGGTCATGGCGGCGGCCGCCTCGTTAAAGGTCTTGATACGGCCCTGTTGATCCGTGGCGATGATTCCCACCGGCAGCCGCGAGATCAACTGACCGGTAAAGGCCTGTATCCGATGCAAACTGTCCTGAGAGATCCGGTAGGCCTGGGCCGCCAAGAGCGAAATCCAGCCACCCAGCCCGACGAGCAGCAGCGCGAGCGACAGAAAGATAATCTGAAAACGATACTGACGCACCGTCTTTTCCAGATCGTTCATGTCCAGGCCGACCAGAATGAATTGCACAGGGACCTGGGTCCATAACCCGGTTGCGGACTGCTCGCCCGGCTCCTGTGGAAGAGTTTGCCGCCACATATTCATGAAGCGGCCTCGCTGCGGACGGAATGGTTGAAAAAGGCCGACCACCTCAAAAATCTTCCGGTTGCCGGCTGCCGCCGAAATAATATGATACCTGCCGCGCGACACGGCGGATTCAGCGAAAAAATCCATATCCCGATCAATATTCTGCCCGACCCGGGCCGGGTCACTGTGATTCAGTATGAGGCCCGAGGCATCGACCACCGCGATGTACAGAATATCCTGATCCTCAATGGCCTGTTCGATCAAATGTTGGGTGTGTGATATGGACACACCACTCCGGTTGCCGGGGACCGGGCCCATGCCGCTGAACATGGCAGCCCGCATTCCCGCCTCAACAAAGCCGATGAGGGACTGACCCTTGCGGAACAGGTTCTCCATCATCAGCCCCTTTTCCCGCTGGATGTTGTTGGCGGCAAAAACCACGATGATCAGAGTCAGCAGTCCGATGGCCCCGGCCAGCACCCAGGGGGAAACAAAAATCAACCGGGCATTTGTCCGCAGATATTTTTTCATAAACTTCCTTGAAGGTCTTGCAAACTCCAGCGCCGCGTCGGGTAAAAAATTCTCGATCTGACGGCCAGATGGTTACAAATCACCCAATTATTAAAAAGAATATCGAATATTGAACAAGAAACCGCAGAATGATGAAGTAGTTAAAAACTTCGACATTCGACATTCCTTGTTCGATATTCGATATTCGATGTTCTCTCTGCAACGCATGATTATTTCCTTAAGTCAACAGCTTTCCCGGCCAGGGCCTTCTCCAGGGCCGCAGCATGGACATGGCCGGCATAGTGCAAAGGGCTCTTGCCGGAAATCGGATCAAAACCGCTGGGGTCGGCCTTGCAGATGTATTGCACTTCCCGGGCCAGGGTAGAAACCGCCTCGGAGAGCGGCAGGCCGATCACCCGGGGCAGAACCTGCCAGGTGGCGCCGCACGGGGCGCCACGCCGGACCCGGAGCGCCGCCAGCCGATCCCCTGCCACCTCCGCCTCGAATTCCGGCAGGCCGAACTGTTCTCCGTAATGCCCCAGCCCGGGCATCCTGCCGAGACCGCATCAGGTAAACGGCGCAATCGCCCCTTTGATCCGCCGGCCCGAGGCGATCACCGGTAACCGCCGTTGCTGACAGACCTCTGTCAGATATGTGGACAGGTCCGGATGTTTCAAAAAATTAAGGACCAGATCAGCGTCAAAATCATTGGGTATGTATGCGGCAGGGTCATCGACAAAGGCTGGCAGTTCCCGGTCAATCGAGTAGACGGCGCTGATCTTGATCTGACGGCCATAGTCGGTGATGCCGCGGATCTTGGCCGCAGCAGAGCCCTGCTGCTCAAAGACCACAATCCTGGTCACCTCTGCCTCTGCTGATTTCATTGTTCCGCTGTGCCGCATGTCTGCCCTCCGGCTGTCAACTGACCTGTCCGTGAAAATGCTGCCAGATCGTCGCGGCCAACTCCGGTCCGATGCCCGGCACCGCTGCCAGTTCCTGCGCAGTGGCCTGCTTTATCTGCCGCAGGCTGCCGAGTGAGGACAGCAACGCCTGACGGCGAGCCGGGCCGATGCCGGGCAGATCATCCAGCGCCGAACTCAGCGTTTGGCGGTTCCGCCATTTGCGATGAAACGTGATCCCGAAACGATGCGCCTCGTCGCGAATGCGCATGAATAAAAGCAACACCGGCGAGTGACCGCGCAGGGCAACGGCGTTCTTGCGGCCGGGCAGAAAGATACGCTCGCCAGCGCCGTGACGGTCCTTGGCAAGCCCTGCCAGCTCAAGCCGGCCCGCCAGGCCGAGTTCGGTCACGACCTGCACGGCTGTATTCAACTGGCCCTTGCCGCCGTCCACCACCAACAGATCGGGCAACTCGTCAGACGGTGGCCCGCCGGCGTCTCTGAACCGCCGTTGTAACACCTCGGCCATCATGGCGTAATCGTCGGCGCCGGTCACGGTACGAATTTTGTAATGCCGATACCCAGCCCCATGTTTTTCGCCGTTCAGGAAGCTGACCAACGAGCCGACCGCCTGCTCGCCTCCGATATTGGAGATGTCCAGACACTCGATGCGGCGAGGTATCCGCTCCAGGCGCAGCGCATCACGGATGGAGGCGGCCAGCTCTTCCCAGGTTTCCTGCTTCTGCAGACGGTCGGCCAAAAACTGGCCGGCATTATTTTCGGCAAAACTCAGAAGCCTGACCCCCTCGCCCCGTTGCGGAACCCGACACGCCACCCGTCCGCCCCGCAAATCGGTAAGCCATTCGACCAGGACCTCCTGGGCCGACAGGACAAAAGGCAACAAAATCTCGGCCGGCACCGGCCGTTCGTCGCCGTAATAGCGAGCCAGGAACTCGGCCAGCACCTCAGCATCGCTGCCGAGCGGCTCTTCCAACAAAAAAAATTGGTGGCCGCTCACCCGGCCGTTGCGGACCAGCACCACGGACATGGCCACAGCTAAATCTCGCCGGGCAAAACCGAACACATCCTGCTCGCTGAATCGGGACGAAACCATGACCTGTTTTTCCAGGGTCTGGGCAATCGCCGCCAGCCGATCGCGGCAGAGGGCCGCCTCCTCGAAATTTAGGGCGGCCGCCGCCTGGTTCATCCTGTTCTCCAACTCCCGAACAAGCTGCCGATCTCGCCCTTCAAGGACCATGATCACCTGCGCCACCATCTCGCCATAGGCGACCGGATCGGCCTTGCCGCTACACGGCGCCAGACAGCGCTGCATCTGATAATTAAGGCATGGCCGCGCCCTTGGCCGCAGATCGCGCTCCCGGCAACGCCTGAGCGGGAAAAGACCCTGGAGATAATTGAGCGTCTCCCACATGGCCGAAGCCGAGGAAAACGGCCCGAAATAGCGGGCGCCGTCCTTCTGCCGCCGCCGGCTCATGAGCAGCCGGGGCCAGGTTTCATTGACAGTCAGTTTCAAAAAAGGATAGCTCTTGTCATCCCGCAGAATGATATTGTATCTGGGCTTATGCTGCTTGATCAACGAGGACTCTAATATTAAAGCCTCCTTTTCCGTGGCGGTGATGATGGTCTCCACGGTTCGCACCCGTCCGACCATGATCGCGGTCTTGCCATGGCCAGCCGCCACCCGCCCGTAGGAGGCCAGCCGCTTGCGGAGATCAAGGGCCTTGCCGACATAGATGATCCGGCCCGCGTCGTCCCGCATCAGGTAAACGCCGGGCTGGCGGGGCACGGTGCGCAGGAATCCAGTGGTAAAAAAACCGTGGCCGGCCTCCGCCGCCTCCCCTTCCCTGCCCTTCATCCTGTTGCTGCCGGCCGTTTTCACATTGTGTCCCGTTCATCCCGCCATTCTCACGCCTATTCTTTCAACATACAACAGATATCCCGGCCGCAGCAACAAACTCCGGCGGCCGGCCGCCCAGCGCACGGATAATTATTGCAAGAACCAGTTGAATTTATTACAGCTACAGTATCGGCAAGCAGCATAGCCACCCGCATAATCCAGAGCAACACCGGGAGAATTCCATGAAGTTATGCACCGCCGCTCAGATGCGCAACCTGGACGAAATCGCCATCAAACAGTATGGCATCCCCGGCATCGTACTCATGGAAAACGCCGGCCGGGCCACGGTCGAGGCCATGGTCCGCCGGTTCGGCAATCCGCGCGACAAAGTCTGCGCCATCCTGGTCGGCCCCGGCAACAACGGCGGCGACGGTCTGGTAATTGCCCGCCATCTCCATCAACTGGGCGGCCGGCCCGAGGTCTTTCTGCTGGTTCCCGGCAACAAGATCAAAGGCGATGCGGCAACCAACCTGAAAATCGTCCGCAAACTGCCCATCCCCATCCACCGCCTTTGTTCAACAAAAGACCTGGCCAAAGCGGAAGGCCGCTTCAACGCCGCCAATTTGCTGGTCGACAGCATCTTCGGTACCGGCCTAGCCAGAGAAATTGGAAGCCCATACCTCGAGGTGATCGCCAGAATCAACCGGCTGGCCTGTCCGAAAATCGCCGTGGACATTCCTTCCGGCCTGCATGCCGATTCGGGTCGCCTGCTGGGCGAATGCGTGCAGGCCGATCTGACCGTCACCTTCGGCCTTGCCAAGACCGGCCTGGTGACCGGCCAGAGCCGGCGTTTTGTCGGCGTGCTTGAAACCGCGGATATCGGCATCCCGCCGGCCGCGGTCGCTGAAGCGGCCATCCGGGTGGAACTCCTTGATCAACAGGTGGGCCTGTGGCTGCCCCGGCGCTTTTCCACGGCCCACAAGGGCACCTACGGCCACCTGCTCGTGGTCGCCGGCTCCTGCGGCAAGACGGGCGCGGCCTTGCTCTGCGGCCAGGGCGGCCTGCGAGCCGGCACCGGCCTGGTCACCATGGCCGTACCGCGCGACCTCAATGCGATCTTCGAAATCACCCTATTGGAGGCGATGACCGTTGCCCTGCCCTCTGCTGCCGGCTGTCTGTCCATCGACGATTACCAGGATCTGCTGCTGGCCGCAAACGGCAAACAGGCCATGGTACTCGGTCCCGGCCTTGGCCAAGCCCCGGAAACCGGCGAACTTATAAAAAAAGTATACCGGGAAATCCCGCTGCCCATGGTGGTTGATGCCGATGCGCTCAACATCCTGGCCCAGGAGCCCGCCATGCTCAGAAAGCCGGCCGGCCCCCGCATCCTTACCCCCCATCCCGGCGAAATGGCCAGGCTGACCGGCCTGACCATGCGTGACATCCAGGATGCCCGCATTCAGAAGGCCGGCAAATTCGCCATGGCCAACCAGGTCTATTTGGTGCTGAAGGGCAGCGGCACAGTAATCGCCGCGCCGGACGGCCGCATCGCGGTCAACCCCACCGGCAACCCGGGCATGGCGGCCGGCGGCATGGGCGACGTGCTTGCCGGCGTCATCGGCGGCTTCCTGGCCCAGGGGCTCACACCCTGGCAGGCCGCCGGCCTGGGCGTCTACAGCCATGGCCTGGCCGGCGACCGCCTGGCCGAGACAACGCCGGCCGGGTACCTGGCAAGCGAACTGGCAGCGGAACTGCCGGTCATTCTGCATGAACTCGTCGCCGACTGATTTGCCGGCCGACAGTATTAGGTTTTTCCCGAGTCCTTAAACCATTCATCCCCAGCAAGGAGAACACATGCTTACCGCCAAAGACATCATGACCGTCAAGGTAATCACCGTAACGCCGGACACACCGGTCAAGACGCTGGCCGACATCCTCTGGAAGCACCGGATCAGCGGCGCGCCGGTGCTGGACGAGAACGGCGACTTGATTGGCGTTGTCACGGAGAACGATCTTATCGATCAGACAAAAAAACTCCACATCCCCTCCATGATTTCCATCCTCGACTCGGTGATCTTTCTGGAAAGCCAGGATAAAATGAAAAATGAAATCAACAAGATGGCCGGGACAGTGGTAAGGGACATCTGTTCGAAGAAACTGGTCAGCGTGGAGGAGAGCATGCCGCTCGACGAAATCGCCACCATAATGGCCGAAAAAAAGGTCCACACCCTGCCGGTGGTTGCAGCCGGCAAACTGGTCGGGGTGATCGGCAAGTCCGACATCATCCGCACCCTAGCCGGCGGGCATTTCAGTGATTAATAAAAAACTCAATAGACAAATAAACAACGTACTCGGAGTACTTGCGTGGCTGAAAATTGTTAATATCCATAAAATGAATTGACTGCCAGATTGTTTCTTGTTACTGGATTATTTTAATCTCATATCTTAACCTCTTTCTGGGGGTTACCATGAGAAGGAGAAAGCTGAGAAAACTTGTTTAAGGCCTCCGATGGGACAGTTCGTCCCATCGGAGGCCTTTTGTGTTTTTCACATCAAGAAAAAGCCAAACCTGCCGTAAGGCAGGGACGGAAAATCACGGATCTTATTGGAGATAGCCGGATTGCCTTAAAAAAGGCAGTTCGGCTTTTTTTATGAAAACATAAGGAGGCGACTAAAATGAAGAAATTAACTGCAATACTTCTATTTGTTCTTTTGTTAGTGGCTGCCAACACCGCTCATGCCAGCAATATGGGCTTTAAACTCAATTACGGCGCTTCCACCGGACCAGATGTCGACCTTCATACAAACATAATCCTTAATAACCTTACTAGAAGTTCAGATCAAATACTCAGAGTCACAGACAACAACAGTCCACCGAAATCAGTTTCAGTTGTTAAATGGGCAAATATTGCCAACCTGGTTCCCGATGGTTCATATATAGCGACAACTACCTCCCCGGGCCACAGAACTGTTAAAGAAATAACAATTACCTCTGATCGCTTAACGACCACAGTAATAATAACTGAAAACTCAACTGATTCTTCAGAATATTACCAGCTTACATACGACAAAGACACAAAAACCTTTGCGATACAAGGATACCTTAACAGCAGCATGATTTTCGATTGGGGACTGTCTTTATTCGAATAAACGATGAAATAACTTCATCAAACCAAGAATAATAGCTCCCGAGAAACTGCAAAATGGTTTTGACATAAAAGTAGTTCGCAATTCTGGAGATCATACTTCAGATTATACGATTCTTGTCTATTAAAGCTTGAATTAACAAAACTTATAATCTGAACCGCCCTATTGCTCCTCATGCAGCTCTATGATGCTTCAGTATTAAAAATCGGACAAAACAAGGAGTAACGTTTCCCAACAGCAAAAAAGTGGCAGCTGGTTGCCGCCCTATTGATTGGCCGTTCATATGGAAAAGGAAATGCCGTTAATAAAAATTCAATCAAAAGGAGGACATCATGATTATTGCAATGCAAGGAAACTGGACCGTCAGAGTCAAGTCAAAAAGCGCCGCATACAGCCAACGATTTATTATCATTGGCGCCACAATCGGAAATGGCACACATGCGGGAACCGTTGGAACTTCAGTAAACGTAACCGGAGATCAATGGAGTATCGCAATCCAGAACAACCCGGGCAGCGGCTACCAGCTTTCCGATACACAAATTAAATTCCCCCAGCAAATCGGAGCTAATTACGAATTTGAAATCTGGTCCAACGATGCCGGCAGTGATCAGGATTTTAACGATCTTATTCTTGCCTGCTCCACTCCGGTGAATATCAATGATTTTATTATTTACGGCAATGTTTCGCTCTACAGCGGCCGCTGTCTATTTAATCCCTGCCGCAGGGGTCCGTATGTCATCGAAACGAAACACGCTTTGATAGAAGCGTTGAAAAATGCAAAACTTCGCGCCATACTCGAAAAAGATTACCCCGAAAGAATTCGGGAAGATATTATCGGCCCTCTGCCTCCGGATCCGCCGCCATTCAAACCGGTTGTCATTGATCTGTACAATGAGGCAATGCAGCCCAAGACCCAATTGGTATATGAACGCCTTGAACTCCCCCAGGCAAAAGCAAAAACCAAAAAAGAAGAAATAATTCCCAAGTATTCTGTAATAAATTACAGCCTGTTAGATACGGTACAGAAAGAACCTGCGATGGAGTTTGTCAGATCCGTTGACAAATTAGAACTGGCAAGAGCGATTGATGGGCTGCTGCTCAAAAACTGCGCGGTCGCGCCTGCGACCAATACCACACTTACATTCGAAGAGTATGATCGAACCGCCGTGGAATTAGCCGGCGGCCCTTATACGGGAACAGGAAATCGTCGATTGCTCGGTGATACTGTCACCGATATGTTCGGCAATTATATTTTCCGTTTTTCTTTTGACATGACCTTCCCAGGCATTGAAGATTCAATCGACATTGCGCCAGGTGAAGATATTAATGTAGTTGCCTATCCCGATGTAATTGTTAAGGTAACAGGCTTTGCTCCTTACGAGATTCTTTATGAAAGCGCGCCGCATTACAACATTCCTAATCTGAAACGCATCAATCTCTGTCTGCCGAAATCATTAATTCATCCAACATCAGCTTGCTTTAACGGCAACCTGATCGGCAGTCTTGGCAATGTATTCCTAGGAGGCAATCAAAATTCAACCGCGTCATTTTCAAGTACGGCATTGAGGCGTTACGGCAACAGTAATTATCTGGAGTCCACCGGAATTGTTTCCGTTGGCAGTTCTCTTGCCGGATTCAACATTGAATGCGCACCCTGGTATGGAACCATTGACTTCAAGGGCTGCATGTATGATCTGGCCAAGACCGTCGCTCAGAATAAAATCAAGTGGTACACAATTCGTATCAAGCGTGAGGGATCAAGCGACTGGCAATTTGTAAGCCAGAACTACAAGCATCCAAAATTTCATAATCGCCATCTGCCGGGCTACATCGGCGATGATGTCGGCCCTGTCCTTAAAACATTGCATGTGGATGGCGGACCGGTTGTTAATGATGTGCCCGCATATACAAATATTCAGCGCGAGATATTTGTTGATGGAATTGATTGGGAATTTTCCAATTTAGATCGCTATATGCAATTGAATACCCGGCTGTATGATCTTGTGGCGGGCGAAAGAATTCCCGGCAAATTTTATGTTCGAGTCGACTGCTACGATAATACCGGGAATCCCGTGCCGGACGCAACCGACATGATTGCCTTGTATATCCACAACAATCCGCTCAATTTCGGCCTCACCGCCCCGGTGTTCACGGATCCGTCAATTGTAAACTCCGGCTGCGGCCTGTTCCGACTGACGGATGCGCAGATGAACGCTCCGATTCAGCTGTCCTTTAGAGCAAATGATCCAGAGGGTTTTGTTCATTATTATGATGTATCCATGGGACGGTGTCCGACGCCAATGATTGCCCTGACCATCAATCAGCCGTCAGCAGGTTCTACGCCGTCAGGTCCGACGCCCCAACCGCATCCGACTACTCCGGCCAATCGAACTACATTGTTTAACGGCATCTCGACAAGCGTGCATAATACGTGTAACGGCTATACGGGAACCACACAGGATTTCAGCGATGCCGGGATGATAAACGTTGAAATCCAACCGGCGCCGGCTGAAGGTGGGTGGATCAAACCTGCTGAATATTTCACCTCACTGTCGTTCTACCTGCTTGCCTACAAACGCCATACCAATGGCTACAACACCGGCTTGAGCGATGATTATGATGCACATACGCAAATACTCATGGAACGCATAATACCATGATTGAAATCGATATGATCGGTTTCATCCTCTGCACATTAGCAATCTGGAGATTAGCATATCTTCTGTCCCAGGAGGATGGTCCCTTTGATATTGTATTCACGTTCAGAAAGCTGCTCGGGCAGGGCTTCTTCGGAAGCCTGCTCGACTGCTTTCACTGCCTTACTCTATGGCTTGCCATTCCGTTTGCCTTTTTTTTGTGCAATGGATGGAAAGTTTGTGCAATGGATGGAAAGAGGGAATCATCACATGGCTTGCATTATCCAGTGGAGCATGTGTGCTTTTTAATGTGAGCGAAAAACGAACAGATTAAGGGGTAATATCATGGTTTGTTGCGGAAACAAAAGAAGGGAATGGTCCAAAGAAAAGACCAACTATTCGACAGCGGAAGCACTAGATTCTGAAAATCCCCGGAAGCGCCAATCGAAAATATTTGAATTCACCGGCAGCCGCAGCTTAAAAATAAGAGGGATAACAACAGGGAATCTCTATTATTTCAGGTTTCAGGGCTACAGATTGGAAATCCCGTATGAAGACGCATTTGCCATGATGGCTGAGACCGACCTGAAAGTACACACGGGCGGTTGATAGCTGTTCTAAATATTGTATCATGCTGTTTTCAGACGATATAACACATGACAACAATCCGGCAGTGCTTTTTGTTTATTCATTACACTCCTGCCCTCGTATGTACACGTAACGCACACAACCCGATTGTCGTCCCTTCCAAGTAACTTAATCCTAACTTGTTGAAATTGCGTATTTCAGATTTTCAAGAGAATATCGAACAAGGAATATCGAATCATGAAGTTTTTTTTCGGGTTGTGGTTGTCGATTTCTGTCTTTGCCAGGTCTCGGCGGTTCGAACCATACGAACGGCAAAATCAATCAACCATTCCTTCAATATCGAACTCCCTGTTTCCCTTCGACATTCATTATTCCTTGTTCGATATTCGATATTCTCTTCTGCCTTCTTCAAGGCAAGGGCTGGCGATAAAGTTACTTTATGATAAATCGCCGCCCCGGCGGCGTAAGGCGCTGACAACTCCCCGCGATTTCTCCAGAAGAGCCAATTTTTACAGTTGACAATGCTGCTCAAATTATGTACCTACCGTTAGGTAAGCAAGGTATCCGTCGATTGCACAGCCTTCCTGTGCCTATCCCCCACGGGATCATGAGACTTCAGGTCAAAGGAAAAAACCCATGAAAAATGAACAGATGGTGCGACAGCGACTGCTGACCGCGGCCCTGGATCTCTTTGTCCGCAAGGGCTATGCAGCCACGACCGTCCGCGAAATCGTGGCTGCCGCCGGGGTCAGCAAACCGACGCTCTACTACTATTTCACCAACAAGGAAGGCATCTATCTGGAGATGATGACCCGAACCTTTGCCCTGTTTCAGGGGATTGTCGATCAAATTAGCGACAGCCACGGGCCGGCCCGGGAACGCATCATCCATTTCGCCACCATGATCTTTGACAGCGTCCTTGAAAATATCGAGGTGGTGCGACTTATCTACGCCATTTTCTTCGGGCCGCCCCAGGGCACACCCCATTTTCCCCATGACCATTACTTCACCACCATGCTGGCAGTGATCGCCAACATGGCGCAAGAGGGAATGGACGCCGGTGAGTTCCGCAAGGTAGAGGTCGATGACGTGGCCTGGACCATTGTCTCCTCCATGAACACGATCATGGAGGAGCAGATCTGCCATGTCCCGCCCCGAGCGGACCGGGCGCGGTTGATGAGCATGCTGAACCTCTACCTGGATGGCATTGCCGTCGGAAAAAGAACATGAACAAGACGCTTGCAGTTTTTTTCGCCGTGCTCCTCGGAGCCGCTTACCTTGCCGGCTGTTCGCGGCCGGAAGACGCCCCGGCAGCTTCGGCCGTGATGAAACCGGCCGTGGCGGTCGAGGTTACGAAACTGGCCGCGACCACGGTCGAGGAGGCGGTCGCGGTCACCGGCTCGCTTGCCCCGAAGTTTGAGGCCGAGGTCAAGACCCAGATCCCCGGCCTGGTCCGAGAGGTATATGTCACCGAGTGGGTGCAGGTAAAAAAAGGGCAACCGCTTGCCCGAATCGATCTGGCCGAGACCGAGGCCGCGACCCGACGGGCCCAGGCGGCCATCGCCTCGGCTAAATCGGTTCTTGCCGAGGCCAAGGCCGCCAGCATCCGCGCCGACCGGGAACGAACGCGGACCGAGGAGTTGAAGGCGGCCGGCCTCGCCACCAGGCAGCAGGCCGAGGACGCGGCCAGCGAGGCAGCGGCGACCACCGCCAGGATGGAGGCAACCCAAGGCCAACTCCAGGCAGCGGAAGAGGAGCTCCGTCAGGTCCAGTCGCGGCTCGCCAAGGGGTTGGTGCTATCGCCTCTGGATGGCATTGTCGCGGCCCGGAACGTCAACGTCGGCGATCTGACGAGCGACGCCGCCACTGCCAAGCCGATCTTTGTCATCGTCGACAATCGCATCCTCGATCTGACGGTCACCGTGCCCTCGCCGGCAACTGGCAGAATCGCGGTCGGCCAGACCGTTGTCTTCTCTACCGAGGCGCTGCCAGGACAGACCTTTATCCGCGGCAGGGTGACGCACATCAACCCGAGACTGGAGGCTGCCGACCGCTCACTTAAAGTCATGGTAGAAGTCGAAAACAGCGCCGGGCTTCTCAAGGGTGGGATGTTCGTCAGCGGCCGGATCATCACCGGACAAAAGCAAGGCGTGCTGCGAACGCCCCGCGCCGCCCTGGTCGGCTGGAACATGGAAACCGGGCAGGCCGGTCTTTTCGTGGTCGAGGGAAAAAAGGCACGACTGCGACAGGTCACGACCGGCAGCGTGCAAGACGATCTCGTGGAAATCGTTTCCGGTGTCGCGGCAGGCGAACACTACGTACTCCGTGGCGGCTTCACGCTTAAGGACGGCGATGACGTTCAGGTTGCCGCGGCCAAGGCCGGGGGCGGCAAATGATCATCTCCGATCTTTCCATCAAGCGTCCTGTCTTCGCGGCAGTGCTGATGCTGTCGCTGGTGACGCTCGGCATTTTTTCCTATCGGCGGCTGTCGGTCGAAATGTTCCCGAACGTCGAGGTTCCGGTCATCTCCATCATCACCAGGTATCCCGGCGCCTCGCCGGAAACGGTTGAACGCGAGGTCTCGAAGCAGATCGAGGAGGCGGTCAACCAGGTGGCCGGGGTCAAACACGTCATGTCTTTTTCCCGCGAGGGCGTCTCCACGGTGGTCGCGGAGTTCCGACTGGAGGAAAAGCTGAACGACGTGGCCCAGGAGGCGCGGGCCAAGATCAGCTCCATCCGGGGTCAGATGCCGGACGACATCGAGGAACCGATCCTCCAGAAGCTCGATTTCAACGCCATGCCGGTCGCCTCGCTGGCCGTGCAGTCCGCGGCGCTGCCGGTCCGCGATCTGACCGTGCTGGTCGAGAAAAAAATAAAGAAGCGTTTCGAAAGTATCGCCGGGGTCGGCAAGGTCGACATGGTCGGCGGCCGGAAACGGGAGGTGGGGGTCGATATTGATCCGGCCCGGCTGGAGGCCCTGGGACTCGGCGTGAACGACCTGGTAAGCGGGCTCGTGGCCGAAAACACCAACACGCCGCTTGGCCGGCTCACCCATGGCACAAGCGAATATCCGCTGCGCATCGAAGGCAAGCCGGAGAGAGTTGCGGACTACAAGACGATGGTGATTGCCCGAAAAAACGGCCGGCCCGTCACTCTTGCTGAGGTGGCCCAGGTCAGGGACGGCAGCGAGGAAAAGCGTCGGCTTGCCCTGGTCAACGGCCAGCCCGCCATCGGGCTCGATATCTACAAACAGTCCGGCGCCAACCAGGTACAGGTGGTGGACGCCATCAAAAAGTCGATGGCCAAGGTTGCTGAGGAGCTGCCGCCGGGCGTTTCGCTGTCGCTGGTCCGGGACGGCTCGATCATGACCCGCGAATCCCTGGCCGATGTTCAGGAGACGCTTGTCATCGGCGGCATCCTCACCGTGATCATTGTCTTCTGCTTCATCAATTCCTGGCGCTCCACCGTCATCACCGGCGTGACCCTGCCAATCTCGGTGATCTCCTCCTTCATCGTCATGAACGCCATGGGCATGACCCTGAACGTCATGACCCTGATGGCCCTGTCGCTCGCCATCGGCCTTCTGATCGACGACGCCATCGTGGTCCGGGAGAACATTGTCCGCCACCTGGAACACGGCAAGGACCACATGGAGGCCGCCCGTTTCGGCACCGCCGAGATCGGACTTGCGGTTTTCGCCACCACCATGTCGGTGATCGCGGTATTCGTGCCCGTGGCTTACATGCGGGGCATTGTCGGCCGTTTCTTCTTCCCGTTCGGGGTCACGGTCTCCTTCGCGGTCCTGGTTTCGCTGCTCGTCTCCTTCACCCTTGACCCGATGCTTTCCTCCCGCTGGCACGATCCGTCCATCGGCGCCCATGGTCGGAGGCGCGGCCTGGCCCGGCTCCTGGAGTCCTTCAACGACTGGTTTGACCGCACGGCGGACAACTACCGGACTGCCATCGGCTGGGCTCTTTCCCACCGAAAAACCGTTCTGTTTTCAGCGCTCGCCGCCTTTGCCGTCGGCATCATGATCTTCGGGACGCTGGAATCCTCCTTCATGACAACCGAAGACAAGGCCGAGTTCCAGGTTTCCTTCAAAACCGCGCCGGACGCCGGCATCGACGAAACCGAGAACCGCATGGCCGCCGTGCTCGACGCGGTCGGCGGCATCACGGAGATCGACCACACCTATGCCACCATTGGCGCGGGCGATTCCGGCACGGTGCGCGACGGGCTGCTCTACATCAAATTGACCGAGAAAAAAGAGCGTACGCGCAGCCAGCAGGAGATCCAGCGGGAGGTCCGGACGCGTCTCGAAAAGATCGCCGGCATCACCTTCTCCATCGAGATCGTCGGCAACATGGGCGGTTCGGCCAAACCGCTGAATGCCGATCTCAAGGGCGACGATATCGCCGTACTTAAGGATTTGGCAGCCCGACTCAAGAACGAACTGTACACGGTACCGGGCATTGTCGATATTGCCGCCACCCTGGAATACGACATCCCAGAATACCGGCTCATGGTCGATCGGGAGCGGGCGCTCGCCGCCGGGGTGAGCTCGAATGACATTGTAACCGCCCTGTCGCGGCTAGTGGGCGGCGAGGCGGTCACCTCCTACGAGGACGAGGACGGCGACGCGGTGAACGTACGGGTCCGTCTGCCGGAGACGCTCCGCACAAATCCCGGCCAGCTCCGCAACCTGAAGATCACTGTTCCGGATGGAACTGGCGGGGTGAAATTCCTGCCGCTTTCCGCCCTGACCCGCATTGAGGCGGCCAACACCCCGTCGGAGATCAATCGCCGCGATCTGTCCCGTCTGATCACGGTGAGCGCCAACCTCGACAATCTGCCCATCGGCACGGCGGTGAAAAAAGTGGAAGCCGCCGTCGGCAAGATCCAGATGCCGCCCGGCTACTCCGTAAACTACTCTGGCGAGGCCGAGGACATGGCCGAGTCCTTCGGCTACATGGGCGAATCGCTGATTCTCGCGGTCGTGTTCGTTTATCTGATCCTGGCCGCCCAGTTCGAGTCATTCCTGGAGCCGTTCGCCATCATGCTGTCGCTGCCGCTCTCCATCTTCGGCATGGCCGGGATGCTCAAACTTACCGGCGACACGATCAATATCATGAGCCTGATCGGCCTTATCATGTTGATGGGGCTGGTGACCAAGAACGCCATCCTCCTGGTCGATTACGCCAAGGTGCTGCAGGAGCGGGACGGAATGCCCCGACGCGATGCGGTGATCCAGGCGGGCCGGGTGCGGCTCAGGCCGATCGTCATGACCACGCTCGCCATGATCTTCGGCATGCTGCCGCTCTTCTTCGCGCTTGGTTCAGGCGCCGAGATGCGGGCGCCCATGGCCCGGGCGGTGGTGGGCGGCCGCATCTCG
>Ga0208863_1001117_pt1 | contig 18779 bp, 24 predicted proteins | sample RifOxyD3_FD_184040 | JGI IMG/M metagenome (GOLD analysis project Ga0208863, IMG submission 184040) | Soil microbial communities from Rifle, Colorado - Rifle Oxygen_injection D3 (SPAdes) | ecosystem: Environmental > Terrestrial > Deep subsurface > Rock core/Sediment | place: Rifle, Colorado...
GAATCCATTGTTTCCGGCCTGGCAGAGATGGTTATCGTTCCAGGACAAATGGGCGAGCTGGGCATCTATCCACGGCATGCTGCATTACTGACTCGCATCAAGCCAGGCTCGATCCGGATCAAGCGTCCGGATCAAGTTGAGGATGAGTTGATTTACGTTTCAGGCGGAATGATTGAAGTTCAGCCTAATGTCGTGACGATACTTTCTGATACGGCAATTCGCGGTAAGGATCTGGACGAAGCTCGCGCTTTGGAAGCCAAGCAAGCGGCTGAAGAAGCGATGAAGAATCGTTCATCCGACATCGATTACGCTCAGGCTGAATCCGAGCTGGTCAATGCGATTGCACAGTTGAAGGTAATACAGCAATTACGCAAAAGAGCCGGCCACTAACATCCGGTCAGCTCAACAAGGAAAGCAGCTTCGGCTGCTTTTTTTGTGCCTGCAATTTCAATCTTGATCATAATCCCCCAACTGAATGAGTCGATCTAAACGGATGCAACTTATAATCTAGGGATTGTTTATAATTGCACTCTGTGTCTAAGGAGTCCTATGAAGCCACTTAATGTCGTTATTCTCGCTGCGGGTAAGGGTACACGCATGTACTCCGCTAAGCCCAAGGTGCTGCATGCCCTTGCCGGTAAACCTCTGGTTGCCCATGTACTGGATTGCGCACAATCGTTGAATCCTGAAAAAATATGCGTGGTTTACGGTCATGGCGGGGAATCAGTCCCGCAGGCAATGGCCAAGTACGGAGCAAATTATGCGCTGCAGGAGCCGCAACTGGGCACGGGTCATGCCGTACAACAGGCAATTCCACATCTAACAGATAATTCGCAGACGCTGGTTTTGTACGGTGATGTGCCGCTGATACAGCAAAAGACCTTGCACCAGATGTTGCAGTCGGGTGGAATGATGACGTTGCTTACGGTCAATATGCCAAATCCTGCCGGATACGGGCGCATCGTGCGCGATGAATCGGGTTCTGTGCTTGGCATCGTTGAAGAAAAGGATGCAACGGATGCGCAACGACTGATTACTGAAGTAAACACCGGTATCATGCTGGTGGACTCCACACTGCTACGTCAGTGCCTGGCTAAACTGGGCAACAACAATGCGCAGGGTGAATACTATCTGACCGATGTAGTCGAGCTGGCAGTAGCGCAAGGTGTGCTGATACATACGACACAACCGGCTAATGAATGGGAAATACACGGGATCAACAACAAGTCGCAGTTGGCGGTGCTTGAACGCACCTGGCAGCAGGTGCAGGCCACGGCACTGTTAGCGCAAGGCGTGACGCTGGTGGACCCGGCCCGTATCGATGTGCGCGGTAATCTGCAATGCGGCCAGGATGTAGAGATAGATGTAGGGTGTATCTTCGAGGGCAACGTTAAGCTGGCAGATAATGTGCAAATCGGGGCATACTGCGTCATCAAAAACGCTTCTATTGCTGGGGGTACACAGATTGCGCCGTTCAGTCATATCGACTCCAGCGAAGTCGGCGAAAACTGTCATATCGGACCCTACGCGCGGTTGCGTCCCGGCACCAAACTGCACGATGATGTTCATGTCGGCAATTTTGTCGAGATCAAAAACAGCGAAATAGCACATGCTACCAAGGCTAATCACCTAAGTTATATTGGCGATGCGACCATAGGCCGCCGGGTTAATGTTGGCGCGGGTACGATCACCTGTAATTACGACGGTGCGAACAAATTCCGTACCATCATTGAAGATGACGTATTTATCGGTTCGGATACCCAGCTGGTCGCTCCTGTGACAGTGGGCCGTGGTACGACCATCGGTGCGGGATCGACCATTACGCGCAATACGCCGCCCGATGAACTCACGCTGTCGCGCAGCAAACAAATGACCATACCTGGATGGAGTCGTCCGGTTAAGAAGAAATAATCAGCTTGTAGCTTGTAGCCTGTAAATTAAACTATCAACTTGGATTATCAATTATGTGTGGAATCGTAGGAGCAGTAGCTGAACGCAATGTCGTGCCTATCTTGCTGGAGGGTCTGCAACGGCTGGAATATCGCGGCTATGACTCGGCGGGGCTGGTCGTCATACAAAATGGCCAATTGCAGCGCGAGCGCAGCACAGGGCGCGTTGCAGATCTGAGGCTGAAGACAACGGACACTAACGGTACGCTAGGGATAGCGCACACGCGTTGGGCGACACACGGTATCCCTAGTGAGCGCAATGCGCACCCGCATCTGAGCAATAATCTGATCGGTGTAGTGCATAACGGTATCATCGAGAATTACGAATCGCTGCGCACCCGTTTGAGCGCTGCCGGTTACGTGTTTACGTCAGACACCGACACCGAAGTGATTGTCCATCTGATACACAGCCACTACAAAAACGGCACTAGTCTGCTGGAGGCAACACGCGCCTCTTTGACTGAGCTGATCGGCGCCTATGCGCTGGGTGTGATCGCGGTAGATAATCCGGATCAACTGATCTGCGCGCGACGCGGCAGCCCCTTGCTGATGGGTGTCGGTGTCGGGGAGCACTTCATCGCATCCGACGTGTCTGCACTGCTGCCTGTGACTAACCGTGTCATCTATCTCGAGGAAGGGGATGTCGCCCAGATAGAGCGTCAAAGTTACCGTATCTTCAGTGCAAGCGGTGCAGAGGTTAGTCGTCCGGTTCAGGTGAGCGAAATCAGCAATGAAAGCGTGTCGCTGGGCAATTACCGCCACTACATGCAGAAGGAAATCCACGAGCAACCACAGGCCATCGCGGATACGCTCGAGGCTGTCTGCAACAGCACCTCGATTATTCCCGGTGTGTTTGGCGCGGAAGCGGCGGATGTATTCTCTGATATCAACAGCATTCTGATACTGGCTTGCGGCACGAGTTACCACGCAGGGTTGGTTGCGAGATACTGGCTCGAAGAGATAGCGGGTATTCCTTGCACGGTGGAAATTGCCAGCGAATACCGTTACCGCACCAGTGTGCCTAATCCGAAGGCGCTGGTGGTCGTGCTCTCGCAATCAGGTGAAACTGCAGATACGCAGGCGGCACTCAACTTCGCGATGTCGTTGGGGCATGTCCACACGCTGGCGATCTGCAATGTGGCGGAGAGCGCCCTGGTGCGGTTGGCCAAGCTGCGCTTCCTGACCCGCGCGGGTCCCGAGATCGGCGTCGCCTCAACCAAGGCATTCACTACGCAGCTCGTTGCGTTATTCCTGCTAACGCTGGTGCTGGCTAAACAGCGCGGACGTCTGACTGAAGCACAGGAACACCAACACTTACACGATTTGCGCCATCTGCCTGCCGCTACGCAAAAAGTGTTGGATCTGGAACCCAAGATCGCCAAACTGGCCGAGCAGTTCGCCACTAAGCATCACGCGCTGTTTTTAGGGCGCGGTATGCACTATCCGATTGCTCTTGAAGGCGCGCTAAAGCTTAAGGAGATATCCTATATCCACGCCGAGGCTTATCCTGCAGGCGAACTCAAGCACGGCCCGCTGGCATTGGTCGACAAGGAAATGCCGGTCATCTCGGTCGCCCCTAACGATGTGCTGCTGGAAAAGCTCAAATCTAATCTACACGAAGTGCGCGCGCGCGGTGGCGAGCTGTTCGTTTTCGCCGATGCAAACACCCACATTCGCGAAGAAGACGGCGTACATATCATGCAAATGCCCGAACACGCAGGATATTTAAGCCCTATTCTTCACACTCTCCCCTTGCAATTGCTGGCATATTACGTCGCATTGCAAAAGGGCACTGACGTCGACAAGCCGCGCAATCTGGCGAAGTCAGTCACTGTCGAGTAGGGTTAATCACCCGAAACCGGGGATAGCAAATGGCGGTCATCGCCGTATTTAATCAAAAAGGCGGGGTTGGAAAAACAACCACTTGTCTGAACGTGACGGCGGCACTGAGCATAGCTCAGCAGTCGCCGATTGCACTCGACCTTGATCCGCAGGGACATCTTACGCTCGCCAGCGGAATTAAGGACGTTCGCGCCGAGGTGAGCATGGCCGCGTTCTTCAAACACAAGACGCCGTTGGCAGGATTGTTGCGCGACACCTCTCGCGGATGGCAGGCGGTTCCAGCTGCGCTGGAACTGGCCAAACTCGATGCGATGCTAGGTAGCGACCCTCAGGCTGCAACCATGCTTAAAATCGGACTGAGAGAAGATCTGGCGCTCACGGGCGCTCCTATAATGATCGACTGCTGCCCGATGCTGGGTGTGCTTACGTTGAATGCCTTGCTGGCGTCTGACAGGGTGCTGGTACCCGTATCGGCTGACTTCCTCTCGCTGCAAGGGGTGCACAGACTGGATAGCGCGCTCAATGTGCTGGAAATCAAATTAAAACGCAAGATAGAACGTCGCATCGTGGTGACACGTTTCGATTCCCGTCGTAAGTTATCTTTTGAGATTTATGAAAAACTTAAAGCGCGCTTTGGCGAACTGGTGTGTACCACGCGTATCTCTGAAACGGTCGGATTGGCAACCAGTCCAATGTACGGGAAAGACGTCTTTGAATATGCACCCAAGAGTCCGGGTGCGGCAGACTATCATGCGCTAACCCGTGAACTGTGGGACAGCGGGTTTTTTGCCTGATGAATATCTTTTATTAATCTGCTTTGGATTTATCCCAGCAGTAACCACGCCGTCTGCAGCAGCAAAATCCCTACGATGAAGGTCAGCAAGCTGTTGCGGCGTTTTTGTTGCGCCAGCAGTTGCTGCATGTTCTCCTCTAGCCCGGCAGTGGGATTCTCGATCAGGCGTTGATGCAGCAAGCGGGGCAGATGTGGCAGTATCGCGGCATAGCGCGGGGCTTCCGCCTGAAATGACTTGATCAGGCCGCGCCAGCCGATTTGTTCACTCATCCAGCGTTCCAGCCACGGTTTGGCCGTTTTCCAAAGGTCCAGTTCAGGGTCTAGTTGCAATCCCAGGCCCTCGATGTTGAGCAGAGTCTTTTGCAGCAAGACCAGTTGCGGCTGGATTTCGATGCCGAAGCGGCGTGAAGTCTGGAACAAGCGCAGCAGTACGCGTCCGAAAGAGACCTCACGCAAGGGGCGGTCGAAAATGGGTTCGCACACTGCACGTATAGCGGACTCCAGTTCATCCACACGCGTCTCGGCAGGTGCCCAGCCGGACTCGATATGCACTTCGGCTACGCGCTTGTAATCCCGGCGGAAGAAGGCGAGAAAATTTTGTGCCAGATAGTTTTTGTCCACGTCGGTCAACGTGCCCATGATGCCGAAATCCAGCGCGATGTAGCGACCATCGGCTGCAACCATCACATTGCCCGGATGCATGTCGGCGTGAAAAAAGCCGTCACGGAATACCTGCGTGTAGAAGATCTCCACGCCGTTGGCCGCCAGTTTAGGGATGTTGACCCCGGCGCTACGCAAGGCATCCACCTGGCTGATCGGCATGCCATACATGCGCTGCATGACCATTACATCGGCGGTGCAGTAATCCCAGAACATCTCGGGGACCAGCAGCAAGTTGGAGCTGGCGAAATTGCGACGCAACTGGCTGCCGTTGGCGGCCTCGCGGGTTAAATCCAGCTCGTCGTTCAGATGCTTCTCGAATTCTTCGATCACCAGTCTGGGTTTTAAGCGACGTCCATCGGCCCAAAGCCAGGCGATCAGGTCGGCGGCAACCTTCAGCAGGGCAATGTCGTGCGCGATGATGCGTGTGATGCCGGGGCGTAGGATCTTGACGGCTACTTCACGACCGTCGTGCAGCACGGCAAAATGCACCTGAGCAACGGACGCGCTGGCGACAGGGGTTTCCTCAAAGGTTTTGAAGACCTCAAGCAACGGCTTCTGGTAAGTCGCCTCCAGGATGGATACGGCAAGCCTTGATGAAAATGGCGGTACTTGATCCTGTAGTTTGGCCAGTTCATCGGCCAGATCGGTCGGCATCAGGTCGCGGCGGGTGGAGAGCATTTGTCCGAACTTGACGAAGATTGGCCCCAGACTCTCCAGCGCAAGACGCAGACGCACGGCACGCGGTGTAGAGATATTGCGCAAAAACAGCAGCGCGTTGAGCGGTTTGCGTAGCCAATTGACGCTCTCATGTGCCAGCAGGAATTCGTCTAATCCGAAGCTAATGACTGCGGAGAATATCTTGAATAGTCGAAAAAAACGCATGTATTTGAATTGTTATTTTTTTAGTTGATTGGTCAGGCGGGATACGCGTTGTTCCAGTCTGGCCAGATCATCGCGCAGCGTATCGACCTGCAGCATGAAGGCGCTGATCTGTTGAGGTTTGGCGATAAGCGGACTTTCCTCCGTCCAGTATTCTGCGGCGGCCTGAGCTAGATTAACCGCCGTTTCGTGTAGGTGCTGTTGTTTCCCTTGTACCGCCTGCACGATACGCTCGGCGGCAATGTCACCGGTGTAGCGGCTTAAATCTTCGGCCGCATCCCAGCGCAGATTGCGGGAGAGGGAAAATATTTCGGTGAGCAGGGCGGCATCGCCCTCGCTTTGGATTTGAGCATAAGCACGTTCATCCTGCATCGCCAGACGTGGCAGCAGTGAAGGCGCGAGGATACAGTGCGCATCGGCATTGGTATCCGAACTCGCACTGGTGAGCATCCCGTCGGGAAGAATCGTATATGAAAAGGAAAACGGCGCGAGTGAGAACCGTGCCGTTTTTCCCGAGAAGCGCGCCAGCCTGTCAAGCGCCCATACGTTCTGCGTGAGCAGGTGATTGAGTGCTGCGACAGTGACTGGAGTGAACATGGTTAGTGTTGAGTGGTCTGTTGAATACCTGATAGCAGCCAAACCGACTTATCGTCTTTGAGATTCTTCTGTACATGCCAGATTTCATCAACATTTTCTGCGGGGGCGTTGTTCTCGCTGAGCTGACCGGTAAAGCGCACGCTGGCAATCGCCCAGTCGCCTTCATTGGTAACTTCCAACAGTTCTCCGTTAATGGCGAGCACGTCTGTCTTTTGCGGCGTGTTGTCGCGTTCCTGCATCTGCATGGAGATTTCTGCAAACATTTCCGGTGTGGTGTATTCGCGGATGTCATTCAGATCTTTGCGATCATTCGCAGCTTGCAGACGTATGAACGAGGTCTTGGCGCTGCGTAAAAAGCTTTCCACGGGAAAGTCAGCCGGAATATGGCCAGTGTTTGAGGTCGCTACAGGTGCCGAACTGCCACCTGCGTATTGTTGCTGCATCGGTTGGGGTGCGCTGTACGGTGCGCCCGCACCGGCGTATTGCATGGCCGGTTGTTGTTTCTTACGGAACATGGTGATTGCAAACATCACCGCACCTGCTACTAGCAGCGCCATCAGTATGCTACCCATTGCACCGCCCATGCCACCTAAACCGCCAGCGAACATCGCACCCAGACCTGCGCCAATTGCGAGGCCAGCCAAAGGTCCCAGCCACTTATTGCCGGTTGAAGCGGGAGCTGCCGGAGTGGGTGCTGCCGCAGGAGATTTCTGTGCTTGTTGTGGTGCCATGGTGCGTTGTTTGCCGGCACTGCTGCCGCCGCCAAAGCGTTTGGCTTCAGCCGTTGTGGCAAATAAACTCAAGCAGGTCAGGACTATGGTCAACAACATTAATAGTTTTTTCATTTCTTCCTCATTCGTGGTAAAAATTCAAGCGGGTGGAGTATAACACTGGTCGTCATTATATCGATGCGAGGGTTCAGGCAGTGCGGGGCAGGATAAGTTTCATTTTTACATGATTATTGCTTGACGAGTTTGACGTCAGTAACAAAATACTCAGTTTCCCCAAAGCATGAGGTGGGTAGTCCTTTGTGTTGTTCGTAAGTTAGCGCAACGCGATTACCTACCATCGCATTGATTTGTTGCGCAATGGCCTCTTCCCTTACCGAGAAATAAAATTTTTCGGGTGCTGCGCCGGGGAGGGCGACCAGTGATAGTTCGCCTTCCCATGTCTTGCAAATCCAGCCTTTGTGCGACAGTTTTTGCATGAATCCTGCACGCTCACCTTCCGAGTAACTCCAATGCAGAGCCAACCAGACATAGGCGGTAACGATAGTGACAAACACGGCGAGGAAACCAAGGCTAAGCAGAGCGGGGCGACGGGTCATGAGAGATATCTGATCCAATAAGCGAAGTGTGTATTATGCCATTCAGAATGCCGCCTCGCACCTCAGGATGAGCGGTGTCTGCGTTGCCGGATGCGACAGGCTTAGCGATAGTGCGTGTAGCAGCAGTCTTGGCGTGCCGACGAATTGCTCTGCTGCTTGTATATTTGTCGCATCGCCATACAGTGTGTCGCCCAGTATGTGGTGGCCCAGTGCCGACATGTGTACGCGTAGCTGATGTGTGCGTCCGGTCACGGGCTCCAGCTCCAGACGGGTGGAACAGGCTTGATGGGACAGTACCCGATAGTGAGTAATCGAAGGTTTGCCCTTCTCCATGTCTATTTTTTGTCTGGGGCGGTTCGGCCAGTCTGCGCCGACGGGCAGATTGACCTCGCCGGCTTCAGGTTCGAGTGTCCCTGAGACGATCGCCACATAGATCTTTTTAACCTCGCGCTCGCGAAACATCTCAGAGAGACGCCGCTGCATGGCGATGCCCCGCGCGAAAACGATCAGACCGGATGTCGCCATATCGAGGCGGTGTACGATCAGCGCGTCCGGGTAATGCTGCTGGACTCGCGCAGACAGACAATCCTGTTTATCTTCGCCTCGTCCCGGCACGGCCAGTAAGCCCGCAGGTTTGTTGAACGCCAGCAGATATTCGTCGCAGTAGATCAGCTCCGGCGGGCTATTTGTCATCGGGAGGTGGCGATGAGCTTACCGGGTTAGCCATCGCTTTTTTTGGCCGGTTCTTGGCAGGATCGGCGAAGCGAAAACGACCGAACAGCACGCATCCCTTCATCCCCAGATCGCAGGGAATGTTGTTGACGCGTGAGCACTTGCCTTCGATGTCGTGCGGGCAACCCCAGGCGCTCATGATGGCCTCCGTATTGTAAATTTGCGTAGCGACTCGTTTGCCCCATCCCCTGTTTACGGGGGATGGGTGGGAAGGGGGGAACGGGCATGCCCGTCAGGCTTTTTTGACGAACTCAGTCTTGAGCTGCATCGCGCCTATCCCGTCGATCTTGCAGTCGATGTCGTGATCGCCATCCACCAGGCGGATGTTCTTGACCTTGGTGCCGACCTTGACGACCGAGGATGAGCCCTTGACCTTCAGATCTTTGATCACCGTGACTGAATCGCCGTCTACCAGTACATTGCCGAAGGCGTCCTTGAAAACCTTCGCTTGTTCGCCGGTTTCGGCTGTTGATTCTTTCGACCACTCGTGGCCGCACTCGGGGCAGACATACTGGCTGCCGTCATCGTAAGTGTATTCAGAATTGCATTTAGGGCATTTTGGTAAAACGCTCATGGTGTTTCCTTATCTTTGAAAATATTTAAAAAACAGATTTGTTAATGGTAGTCGTCTTCCCGCTGATGACGTACGGAAATAATTGTGACCGTTTGTTCGTTTTCGATTTCGAACAGCGCAACATATCCTGAACTGCTAAAAGGAATTAATAACTCTCGTAGTAAATGATTGCTCCACTCATCGTCGGCCTTTCGGCAAGAGAAGGGGAATATCTCAAGAAGTTCGACGGCTTTGTAAATGGCGGCTTCGGCACGTTCTGCAACGGCTACATCCTGCTCAAGCAAGAAATCAAACAAGCGCAGCAAGTCATCTTCTGCCTCCACCGTGAAGCGGATGTGGTAATTCATTTTACGGATGATTTGTTACGCGCTTTTTCCAGTTTCGCACTGAGCTTGCCCAGCACTGCCTGAGCCGAGACATATTCCCCAGACTCTTTGGCCGCATCGCGCGATGCTAGCCCTCGTGCGATAAATTCCTGCTGTGTGCGACGAAACGCCACATTGCGGCGCAAGGAATCTTCGACGAAAGCGGAAAGTGTTTCACCGGGACGCAAAATACTCTCGGCGGCGAGTCGCAGCTCCGGCTCTACGCGCAGCGCAGGCATGGTCGCAGTTTTCATGATACTTCTCGTGTAATGCAAATGTGATGCCTATCATCTTCGAAATAGGAAGGATATGCAATAGTCATAGGGTGGAACGCATCGCGGTTTCACCTGATAAATATGACGAAATCCCGGATTTGATTTCATTCCTTTTGGCTACGCTTGATTCCTCAATCCTAACCTTACAGCTTGTAACCTCTGTGCACAGCCACCACGCCGCCGGTCAGGTTGAAGTATTCGACGCGCTCGAGACCTGCATCGACCATCATTTGTTTCAACTCTTCCTGTCCCGGGTGCATGCGGATGGATTCGGCTAAGTATTTGTAGCTGTCTGCGTCCCCGGCGATCATTTGCCCCATCTTGGGCAGCAGCTTGAAGGAATACAGGTCGTAGGCCTTTTCCAGCGGTTTGGCTACTTTGGAGAATTCCAGCACGATGACGCGTCCGCCCGGCTTCAACACGCGTTTCATCTCGCGCAGCGCAGCGTCCTTGTGAGTGACATTGCGCAGACCGAAGGCGATGCTCACGCAATCGAAGTAGTTGTCCGGGAAGGGCAGATGCTCGGCGTCGCATTGGGTGACGGGTGTCGCGATACCTTCGTCGAGCAGGCGGTCGCGCCCAACTCGCAGCATGGCGTTGTTGATGTCGGTGAGTACTACCTGTCCGGAACTGCCGACCTCCTTAAGGAACAGTCGCGACAAGTCAGCCGAACCGCCGGCTACGTCCAGCACGCGTTGACCACGGCGCACGCCGCTGACGCTGATGGCGAAACGTTTCCACAGGCGGTGCAAGCCGACCGACATCAAGTCGTTCATGATGTCGTACTTGCTGGCAACTGAGGTGAACACGCCCGCGACGCGTTTCGCCTTGTCATTTTCGTCTACGGTCTCAAAACCGAAATGGGTCGTTTTGCTCATGGTATTCCTCCTATTTCGTGTCGCGGCTTGCGCCCGCGTCTTCCATCCGTGCCAGGTAGTCGTGCCACATACCTTGCTGATATTTACCCATTTCGTACAAATAATCCCACGAGTACAGACCTGAGTCGTGGCCGTCATCGAAGGTGAGTTGGATGGCGTAACTGCCTACCGGTTCTACATTGGTGAGCATGACATTGCGCTTGCCCACTTGTAGCGTTTCCTGGCCTGGGCCGTGGCCGCGCACTTCGGCGGAAGGTGAGAACACTCGCAAAAACTCGAATGGCAGAGTAAAGCGCTCATTATCGGCGAAGGCAATTTCCAGTGTCTTGGATTGCTGGTGCAGGGTGATTTCGGTAGGAAGCGGAGTGCTGTTCATAAGGATCTGATTTTCTTCAATAATGAGGTTGTGGAACGTTCGTGTAGAAACGGAATGCTGTGTACCGTGCCGCCCCAGGCCTGCACTTCGGTGCTGCCGACGATGTTTTCCGGTTTCCAGTCGCCGCCCTTGACCAGCGCATCGGGGCGGCAGGCGAGAATCAGATTCAGCGGCGTATCTTCATCGAATTGAACCACCAGACTGACCGATTCCAGTGCCGCAAGTACCGCCATGCGATCCTGTTCAGCATTGATCGGCCGGTCAGCGCCCTTGCCCTGACGTTTCACCGATGCATCGCTGTTTACGCCGACGACCAGTGACGCGCCCAAGGCGCGGGCTTGCGCCAGATAGGTGACATGACCGCGATGCAGGACATCGAAGCAGCCGTTCGTAAAGACCAGCGGTCGGGGCAGCGTTGCGATCCGGCTGATGATCAGCTCGTCACTGCATAGTTTTGCCTCGAAAGCGGGTGGATAATTATTCAACATATTCAAATAGTTGTATGACGCGCGAGACACCTTTGGACGCGCTAGCTACTTCGGAAGCGGCTTCCGCTTCCCGGCGGTTAACTATACCTAACAGATAAACGACGCCATTTTCAGTGATGACTTTGACGTTGGTGGCACTAAAGCGTTTGTCATTAAGGAAGCGCATTTTAACGTTCGAGGTGACCAGCGAGTCGTTGCTACGGGACGCCAGTGAGCTACTGATGCCGACAGTCAGTTCATTGTATATTTTTCCGACATTCTGAATATTGGCAACGATGCGTTCGACTTGAGCCTTGGTGGCTTGATCGGGCACTTCGCCGCTGAGCAAGACATTACGGTTATAGCTGGTCACATTGACATGTACCGTGTTTTTATATTGAGTGGTGATTCGGTTGACGGCCTTGTCTTCAATCGCTTCATCCTCGATATAGGCACCGCTGGTGCGTCTGTCCTGTGCCATCAACGCGCCAGCGCCAGCGCCAGCGGCGATAACCGGAAAACAACCTTGTAGCGATGCTGAAATTAATAATATAAACAATAAGTTGTGCATTTATTCCCCCATTAACTGGTAATCGATCACATCGCAGATGCAATGCAAGGCAAGCAGGTGAACTTCCTGAATTCGCGCGGTACTGCGTCCGTCCACGCAAATAGAGACGTCACCATCTCTTAGTATGCCGGCCATTTCCCCGCCATCGCGACCGGTTAAAGCGACCACACGCATATTCCGTTCATGCGCTGCGTGTATCGCCGCAACTACATTGGGCGAATGACCGCTGGTTGAAATCGCCAGCAGGCTGTCGCGGGGTAACCCCAGTGCGCGCACCTGTTTGGAGAAAATCAGGCTGAAGTCGTAATCATTGGCAATTGAGGTGAGCACGGAGCTGTCTGTGGTCAGCGCGACGGCGGCTAATCCGGGACGTTCAATCTCGAAGCGATTGAGTAATTCTGCTGCAAAGTGCTGGGCATCGGCCGCTGAACCGCCATTGCCACAGCATAAAATTTTACCGTCGTTGGTCACACAGTCAAAAAATAGTTGGGCAGCGTTTGCAATGGGGACGGCCAGCGTGTCTTTAACCTTCAGCTTGAGTTCGGCACTGTCGGTGAAGTGCTTGATGATGCGTTTGTTGATGTCCATTTTGAGCGTTGTTTATGTCCTGAAGGCGAATATTAACCGAATCACGCATCGAACGCATTTTTGACCCATACAACATCGCGGCCTTCGGCGTCCGTCATCAGCATGGCATCGAAGCGGCAAGGCGGTGTGTGACCTAAACGGGCAAGGTATTGTTGCGCGGTGCGGATCAATTTTTGCTGTTTTTGGTGATTTATGCTGGCCGCTGCGCCACCAAAACGGTTGCTGCTGCGCTGGCGCACTTCCACGAATACCAGCGTTTCTTTATCCTGCATGATCAGGTCGATTTCCCCGAAGCGCCCCCGATAATTGCGCGCAATCAGTTTTAATCCCTGCGACAGCAGATATTTTTCAGCCCAATGTTCAGCTTCGGCGCCGTTCACGGTTTGGCTGTTACACCAACTGCGGAGGCGGACTCGACCTGCGATGCGTTTTTGAACTGTTTGGGGAACAGTTGCAGGGCAGGGGCGATGGGGGTGTCGGCTGTTTGAACGCGTCCTTGCACGAAGACTGCCGGAGTTGCCTCCCTTACAAATGTGCGCCCGTTAAGACGCAGACGACCAGTGACGCCATCGAGTGGCATCGCGGATTTTGCCTGACCTGCAATTAACAGATGTATGAGTTTATAGGCGTCTATCCCTAGCGCGTAGAGTCTTTCCTGATCTGCTGTCAACTGTGAATTGGCGCGCGGGTAGGCCATGACAGCTGGCAGGTCGGTTTGCAACAGCCAGGGCATGTCGATAAAACGAATCTCATTTAAATCAAAGTTAAGCAGTTTTTCTGTATTGCCGGTGAACAACTGCGAAGTGCCGTAACTGGTCAGAATGTTGGGTAAATAGGAGTGTATTGAGCGGGTTTTTTTGCTATCTGTCGCGAAAAATACCATCGTGTCGGGCGAGGCGGTGATATCTGCAAATACCGACGTGTCATTGGTGTACTCGATTTCGCGCAAAACTGAGCCACCCGAATGCGTCCATTTGTCTTCAAATGCGAATTGAAGACGTTGCGAAAGGGCGTCCTGCGTGTAGATGACGATCGCTTGTTTAAATCCTTGTTGTCTTGCCAGTTTGGCGATTTGTCGCGCTTCGCTGTCGACCGCCATGCCGAAAAAATACATCTGCGGTGGGACCAGTCCTTCGATGACGTTTAGGGTGAGGGTGGGCACGGGGATATTTTTTTCTTCGACCAACTGATGGATGCTGTCGCGGGTCAAGGGACCCACCACGGCCACCGCGCCGTTGGCGATGGCGCTTCGATAGGCGGTAACCACGCTGGCAGGCTCAATAAAATCGCTGTATACCCGTATAGGAAAGTCTGAAGCTTTGATGCTGGCAGCCGCTTGAAAGCCTTGATATACCGATTGGGCGGAAGGACCCAGACTGGGCGAACTTAAAGGCAATAGCAGGGCGATATGCGGTGTCGATTTCTCAGGCTGGGTTGTATCGCCAGTGGCGCAGGCCATACCGCTCACGTATAGTGCGAGCAAGCCGCAAAGTAGAGGAAATCGCATATGGAACACCCGCAAAAGTTAGAACCCGCATTATATGTAGTTGCCACCCCGATTGGAAATTTGCGTGATATCACTTTACGCGCACTGGACGTGCTGGCGGGGGCCGATGTGGTCGCGGCAGAAGATACGCGCAACACATCGCATTTATTGAAGCACCACGGCATATACGCAAAACAGCTGATTGCGGTGCATCAGCACAACGAGCGCGGCGCGGCGGAGAAAATGGTCGCTTCCATTCAATCCGGACAGAGCGTGGCTTTCGTCAGCGATGCCGGGACGCCTGCCGTCAGCGATCCTGGTGCCTTGCTGGTGCAGGCGGTATTGGCCGCCGGATTGCGGGTGATTCCGATTCCGGGCGCCTCCGCCGTGGTGGCCGCCTTGTCGGCATCCGGTATTCATGCACCGCACTTTCTGTTTTACGGTTTTTTACCGAATAAATCTGCGGCACGCCGGACCGTGATGCAGGGCTTGATCAGTCACCCTTATACGCTGGTGTTTTATGAAGCCCCGCATCGCATCGTTGAATGTGTCGCCGATTTGTACGCGGTATTGGGCGGGGTGAGGCAAATCGTGCTGGCGCGTGAAGTGACCAAATTGTTCGAGACGATTCATTCCTGTTCGCTAGCTGAGGCGGAAGGCTGGCTGTTGTCGGACGCCAATCAGCAACGTGGAGAATTCGTCGTGCTAGTCTCGGGTGCGCAACCCGCTGAGGGGATGCCTGCCGAAACGTTGTCCACGCTTGCCTTGTTGATGGAAGACTTGCCGCTCAAGCAGGCGGTGCAGCTCACCGCAAAAATTACCGGTGCGAACCGCAGCGAGTTATATCAGCTGGCGCTGGAAATGAAAAACGCCGGGTAACGGGCTCCCTCTATGATGAAACAATCATGCCCGTTTCCTCCTCCCCAACCCTCCCCCGCTTCGCAGGGGAGGGGAGAACGAATCGCTGCGCGAGTTTTAAGTTAACCATCATGTTGCCGCCGCTGATACTATCATTGCTGACCAATCCGGCTTGTTATGATCATCCGGTGGCGAAGCTGGAATTGATCGAGACGCATATTTCCTGGGTGTTGCTCACCGGTCTTTATGCCTACAAGATCAAGAAGCCGGTTAATTTGGGATTTCTTGATTTTTCCACGCTGGCGTTGCGGGAGCGGGACTGCCACGATGAGTTGCGTCTGAACCGTCGCTTGGCCGCAGATTATTATCTGGATGTCGTTGCCATTACGGGCACGCCGGATGCGCCGCGTCTGAACGGCACAGGCGAGCCCTTGGAATATGCCGTGAAGATGCGTCAGTTTTCGGCTGATACCACCTTGGATAGGCTTGCCGGTCGAGGTGAACTGGGCAATATACAGATAGATGCGCTGGCTGTCCGGTTGGCGCACTTTCATCTGACTGAGTGCGAGCGGGCGACGGCGGACAGCCCTTGGGGTGAGCCCGAAACGATAGCCCGTCCGGTTGAAGAAAATTTTCAGGTATTGAGTGCCAAGGCGGATGAGCTTTCTGATTTACACCGCTGGTGTAACGCCGAGCATGCACGTCTTGCGCCTTTGATGGCGGCGCGCAAAAAAAACGGTTTTGTGCGGGAGTGTCACGGCGACCTTCATCTGGCCAATCTGGCCTGGGTGAACGAGGGGTTGCTGATCTTCGATGCCTTGGAATTTAGCCCCGCGCTGCGTTGGATAGATGTCATCTCGGAAGTCGCCTTCTGTTACATGGATCTGCAGCACCGCAAATTTCCTGCGTTGGCTGCACGCTTTCTCAATCTCTGGCTGGAGGCGACGGGCGACTATCAGGGCGTGGCGCTGCTGCGTTACTACGCGGTTTACCGCGCGCTGGTGCGTGCCAAAGTGGCGGCGTTACGGGCAGAGCAGGGTTGCGCATCCAGTCTCGCCGAAATGAATGAGTGCTTGCAACTGGCGGAGCAACTTTCCACTTTCTACTCCCCACTCTCCCTATATATTACTCACGGTCTGTCCGGTTCAGGCAAAACCACCATCTCGCAACAGTGGCTGGAAAAATGCGGATTGATACGCCTGCGATCCGACGTCGAGCGCAAGCGGCTGGCGGGTTTGGATGCCGGTGCACGCGGAGGTGAGGCTTTGGGGGTTTATAGCGAGTCGTTTGGTCTGCGCACTTATCAACATCTGGCCAATTTGGCCGAGAATTTGCTGCAAGCTGGCTGGTCTGTGATTGTCGATGCAGCTTTCCTGAAGCGCCGGGAGCGGGATATGTTTCGCGATCTGGCGCAACGAGTCGGGGCGGTCTTTGGGATACGGGACATTCGGGTTGATCCGGAGATTTTGCGCGAGCGCGTCAGCCGGCGTAGCGCGGAAGAACGTGACGCTTCGGATGCCGACCTGCGCGTGCTTGAACAGCAGTTGGCAACCGCCCGGCCGCTGGGCGAGGACGAGATGGCAGTCTGTTTGGGCATGGAATTGATGTAATAAATTTTCTTCAGGTAATTTATAAGTTACAATAAAACCATGAACACCTTAGAACATTACCGCGACGAAGCGGGTCATGTACCCTTCTAGGCATGGCTCGCTTCCTTCAAGGATAAGCAGGCCAAGGTGAGAATCGTTTTTCGTCTGGCCAAAGTTTCGGCAGGAAACTTTGGTGACTGTAAGCCTTGTCGTGAAGGGGTTTGGGAACTGCGCGAGGATTTTGGCCCCGGCTATCGCGTGTATTAGGCTCGCAATGGCAAAACAGTCGTGCTGTTGTTGTACGGCGGAGATAAAAGTACCCAGAAAGCGGACATCGTGCGCGCTGTCGAATACTGGAAAGACTATCAATGGAGGAATGCCACATGAAAACGCAGAAGATACACGCCGCCTCAGTCTCGCACGAAGACTGGGTTCTCAATACCCTTCGTTCTGACCCTGACTTTGCGGTCGAATATCTCAAACAAGCTATGGCCGGAATGAATGATCCGGATGGCCGTGGCGCGGCGCTGTTGGCTTTGCGCCAGATCGCGGAATCCTGCGGCGGCATCGCCAAGGTTGCCGAGGCGGCCGGAGTTCAGCGCGAAAGCCTTTACCGGGCGCTCTCGCCGAAAGGCAACCCGACACTGAACACCTTGTTGGCGGTGCTGAAGTCAGTCGGTATGCGCCTTTCCGTAGAACCGGAAGTCAAAGCGCACGCGTAAACTTCGCAGAAAAATTCATCAAGCGCCTAGGAAAAATATGAACAAATCCCGTAATTTTAACTTCACCAACGTCATCTGCCATTTTGGGGATAAACACGAACTGCTTGATTTGGCTGAAGAAATAATTATTCCAGCGTTCATGTCGCCGCTAAAGCGAAAGTACAGCGACACGATGTACTTTTAAAAATTGATTTCTGTTCGGTAGCTCAACTATTTTTTCGTGATGCGGACTATCCCTTTACTTGAATTATTTGATTATTTCTAATGTTGGTGTTTGAGGCTATCCCGGAAATGAGCTGCGCGAAAATCCGCTGCGGGAAAACTCGCGATCGGATGACATGTAATTTGACAGCACCGATTGCGTGGACATGCTGAAGCCGCGATACAAGTCCAGATCGTAGTCGGACATGCGAATCTGGTGTGACGCGTTGCCCAGATCGCGGATAAATTCCTCCCATGTGCCGTAACGCAAATCCTTGTCCTTTTTCAGCGCGCGCTCGATTACCGCGATCAACTCTTTGGGCAATTTTTTACGGTAGGTCTGAACAGGAATGATGGGGTAGTGAAGTGCGGCGATCCGGGCGTCGAAGGCGTTGTCAGCTTCGAAGGTGTTTTTGCCCGTCAGCAAGCGGTAGAGCACCGCACCCAGCGAATAGATGTCGGCACGCTGATCCAGCGCATCACCGTCCAGTTGTTCCGGGGACATATAGGCCAGACTGCCTGCAACGACCGCCCCCATTTCGCTGGCCGGAATTGCGCAACCGAAGTCTGCCAGCTTGGCGAGCCCGTCTTTCATCAGGATGATGTTGCCGGGTTTTACATCGCGGTGCACGACGCCGAGACTGGCGGCATAACGCAGTGCGCCGGCTACTTGTTCGACCACCGACACCACGGTGCGGATGGGTAGCAGTGTCTCGCCTGTGTCGTGGCTGTCCAGCGACACCCCGTTGATGAACTCCATCACCAGATAAGGGCCGCTTGCTTCGTGTAAATCGGCGTCCAGCACTTTAACGATATTCTTGTGGCGCATCTTATGGCCCAGTTCTACCTCGGTGGTGAACATCGCCTGATAAATCTCCGACTGACGCCCGCGCCGCAACTGCTTGATGGCGACTGAGGCGAGCGATCCTATGCGCTGTGCGTGGTACACGTTAGAGGTCGCACCCTCACCTAACAGGTTGACGATGGAATAATTACCGATTTGGGCTGGGATGACGGCCATTCATAAAATTCAAATACAGGATGGCG
>Ga0208863_1001120_pt1 | contig 18707 bp, 9 predicted proteins | sample RifOxyD3_FD_184040 | JGI IMG/M metagenome (GOLD analysis project Ga0208863, IMG submission 184040) | Soil microbial communities from Rifle, Colorado - Rifle Oxygen_injection D3 (SPAdes) | ecosystem: Environmental > Terrestrial > Deep subsurface > Rock core/Sediment | place: Rifle, Colorado...
CCCCCACTCTATGTTAAACGGCCACAAAACCGAGCGCTTACCCAATACGACCAATGTCAGTTTCGAATATGTCGAGGGTGAGGCCATCCTGCTCCATCTGGATCGGTTCGGCATCTGCGCCTCATCCGGATCAGCCTGCACTTCCGGGTCGCTGGAGCCTTCCCATGTTCTACGGGCCATGGGCGTGCCGTTCACTGCCGCACATGGTTCTATCCGCCTGAGTCTCAGCATCTACAATACCAGCCGGGAAGTCGATCATGTTCTTGAGCATCTGCCGCCTATCATTGCCAATCTGCGTACGCTTTCGCCCTTTTGGCAAACCGCCCATCGCGGCAGTGTAGGCCGGAGCGGATCGCAGTGCGGATGTAAATGAACTACAATCATTAACTTCTATGCCTTTTGAGGAAAAAACATGAATGTAATTCCTGCGTCATTTACGATTCTCGATGCCCTTGATGAACAGAGTCTGACTATCCGAATTGAGTCATGCGGTCGTATCTGCTACAAAAGTGAAGACAAGATCGACGAAGGGTCGGCTGAGCCTTTTATTCGCAATATTGTCAAACGGGGCCATAATTCCGTGCTGGAGATGGGGGTGTTGACCCTGGAGGTCGAAATCGAAAGTGACTCTTTGGCGATGCAGCTTTTCGAGACCATTCCCAAATATCTGCATATTGACCGGCTTGATAAGAAAAAGTTACTAATCACAGGCAGCGTCAGGGCTTTTCGGGAGATTTATATGGCCAACCCGACGCTTAAACTGGTCAAAGCCATGACCCTTTTTCTTAACGACCGTAATCCCCAATTCTTTTTCGATCTGCTGCCCAAAAGGGGTTTTGTTCATCAAGATGGAGTCGCTGTGCGCAAGGTCGGACTTGCGGAAGTGGATAAACTGCCGGCGAATCTGCTCGCCAAACACCGCCACATTGCTGTCAAGTTTTTTGTCAATCGAGCCATAACTCATGAAATTGTCAGACACAGGCCATGTTCATATCTTCAGGAGAGTCAACGCTATTGCCGATACAGCGAAAGCAAATTTGATAATCAGGTAACTTTTATCAAACCGCTTTTTTTTGAGGAAGGCAGTGAACAGTACGCCCTCTGGGAAAACGCTATGCGCGAGACGGAAAAGATCTATCTTAAACTGCTTGAAAGCGCTTCCCCGCAAGCTGCCCGCACTGTTTTACCCAATTCATGCAAAACCGAACTGATCACCTACGCTAACCTGCTTGAATGGTTGCATATCTTTAAATTGCGGACATCGCCGGCCGCAGAGCCCACCATGCGGGAAGTCATGATTCCATTGTTTGAACGATTCCGCGAACGTTTTCCATCTGTCTACGCCAATATCGTTATCGGATAAACATTGATGTGAGAAGTAATTACCAAACTACATATACCCGAAACATCCAAACAACTTATGTAACGCTAAGGAGGAAGATTCATGGTGCTGGACCCGACAAAGCATAAAGATTGGGAGATTGCCGAGGAAGCGGAATGCCGGATGAAAACAGTGTATCAACTCGGTGATGAACTCGGACTCAACAAAGAAGAGTTGCTGCCGCACGGTCATTTTGTCGCTAAACTCGATTACCGAAAAATTCTTGAACGACTTAAAGACAAACCTGACGGCAAATATATCGACGTGACCGCTATCACCCCCACGCCACTCGGCGAGGGCAAAAGCACCTGTGCAATGGGCCTGGTGGAAGGTCTTGGCAAACGGCAAAAAAGCGTTGTCGGCGCAATTCGTCAGCCCTCCGGTGGCCCGACCATGAATATTAAAGGCAGCGCTGCCGGTGGCGGGTTGGCGCAGTGCATACCGCTTACCCCGTTTTCACTCGGTCTTACCGGCGATATCAACGCCATTATGAACGCCCACAATCTCGCCATGGTAGCTCTTACTTCCAGGATGCAGCACGAGTCAAACTACACGGACGACCAACTTGCCAAACGCAATTTGCGGCGTCTCGACATCCACCCGAAAAAGGTTGAGATGGGCTGGATCATCGATTTTTGCGCTCAATCGCTCCGCAACATTACAATAGGTCAGGGCGGCAAGATGGATGGTTATACCATGCAGTCCAAGTTTGCGATTGCCGTAAGTTCCGAGGTCATGGCTATTCTGGCCATTGCCAGGGATCTGAGGGATATGCGCGAGCGCATGGGCAAAATCGTGGTCGGTTACGACCGACAGGACCGCCCGGTAACCACCGAAGACCTTGATGTGGCCGGCGCCATGACGGCTTGGATGGTTGAGGCCTTGAATCCAAACCTGCTGCAGACCATCGAAGGTCAGCCGGTCATCGTTCATGCCGGGCCGTTTGCTAATATCGCCATCGGTCAATCTTCGGTTATTGCCGATCGGGTCGCCCTGAAGCTGGCTGACTATAATGTCACCGAGAGTGGTTTCGGCGCTGACATCGGCTTCGAGAAGTTCTGGAACCTGAAGTGCCGGTTCAGCGGACTCAAACCGAACTGTGCAGTGGTGGTTGCCACCATCAGGGCGCTCAAATGCCACGGTGGCGCACCGATCCCTGTACCGGGCAAACCGATGCCGGAAGAGTATAAGAAAGAGAATGTCGGCTGGTGCGAAGAAGGGTGTAAAAACCTGCTGCATCACATCGAAACTGTTAAAAAAGCCGGGATTAATCCAGTGGTCTGTATTAATGCCTTCTATACTGATACCGATAACGAGATCAAAGCAGTACGCCGGCTTTGTGAATCAGCAGGCGCCCGTGTCGCTGTTTCCAGACATTGGCAGTACGGCGGTGATGGGGCGCTTGAATTCGCTGACGCCGTGATCGATGCCTGCGAGGAACCGAATGACTTCCGTTTCCTTTATGATCTCGAAGCCCCGCTCAGCAAACGGATTGAACTCATTGCCAAAGAGGTTTACGGCGCCGACGGGGTCAGCTATGCACCCGAAGCCCAGGAGAAATTGAAACGGATGGAAAAGGATCCTGAGCTCAAGAAAATGGGCACCTGCATGGTGAAGAGCCACTTGAGCCTCTCCCATGATCCTACTCTCAAAGGCGTGCCCAAAGGCTGGACTTTACCGGTCAGAGACATCCTGACTTACAAAGGTGCCGGCTTTGTGGTGCCGGTCGCCGGAGCTATCAGCTTGATGCCTGGCACAGCATCTGATCCAGCCTTCCGCCGCATTGATGTCGATGTTGAAACCGGTAAGGTAAAGGGCGTATTCTAATCTGAGATAAACATTTCTCTTTAATGAAAAATCAGACGGATCAAGTTTTCTTGATCCGTCTGATTTTTTTTGGGTATTAATAGTTCACGGTTGCCAGTCATTTAGGTATATTGTACAGTTAGTGTCATGCAAAGTTTAACCTACAGCTCAGCCTGAAATCCAATTTTTCAAGGTAAATCATGCAACAGGATTCTGCAGCCAATAAATCGAGTTTGCGCGCGACGGTTAAAGACCAGTCCGGAGCCGGCAAACTGCGCATCGGCGAACTGTTGCGTAAGCAGGGGTATATTACCAGCTCCCAGCTTGAACAGGCCCTTGAGTTTCAAAAAAAGCACAAGGCTCGACTTGGCAGCATTCTAATCAGGCTCGGCTTTATTGAAGAGGACACCATTCTTAATGTCCTTACCCGGATGCACAACTTTCCGGCGATCAGCATTTCCAGGGAACCACCTCAGCCCGATGCATTAAAGCTCATCCCCTTCGAAACCGCTAAAAAGTACATGGCCTTTCCTCTGCGGATCATCGGTCGATCACTGCAGATCACTATGGCTGAACCGACCGATACCAGCATGGTTGAGGAACTTCAGGGCATTGTCAAGATGGGGTTGTCCGTCTGTGTGTCAACCGAAAAGGATATCGTCGAGGCCTATCAAAAATATTACAAAATAAGTGAAGAAGAGTTTAAAATCCTCACTGGTTTCGAAGAAAAATCAACGGAAGAGGACGACCTGCCGGTTACGGCCATTGATGACTTCGGGGCCTTGGCTTCCGAAGCTGCGGAAGGTTATGATGTCGGAACGGTAGACGATCAGGATGGCGGGTTTGATCAGTATTCGGCCTCTGATGCGCCGATTATCAAACTGGTCAACGGTATCCTGATTAAGGCCGTGACCGACGGGGTCAGCGATATCCATATCGAGCCCTTTGAAAAAACCCTGCAGGTCCGTTACCGTCTGGACGGTTCGATGTACAAATCCATGAACCTGCCGTTAAGCATAAAAAATGCCCTGAATTCCCGCCTCAAGATTCTGGCTGATCTTGATATTACCGAGCGTCGGGTCCCTCAGGACGGCAGAATCAAGATGAGGATCGGCAAAAACAAGGCAGTTGACTTCCGGGTTTCAAGTCTGCCTACCTTGTTTGGCGAAAGCATTGTCCTGCGTATTCTGGATAAGAGTTCGTTGAACGTTGATCTCACGATGCTTGGTTTTGAGCCGGACACCTTTGCGGCGCTCAAGCGTTGCGTCAGTCGTCCCCAAGGGCTTTTACTGGTAACGGGACCCACCGGTAGCGGTAAAACCGTTACGCTCTATTCCGTCCTCAACTCGCTGAACAAGGAAGACACCAAGATTCTGACGGCTGAAGACCCGGTTGAGTTTAACTTCAAAGGGATCAACCAGGTCAATGTCAAGCAGGAGATCGGCATGACCTTTCCTGCGGCCCTTAAGGCCTTTCTTCGCCAGGACCCGGACATCATCATGGTCGGCGAGATCCGTGATATGGAGACGGCCGAGATTGCCATCAAGGCAGCCATGACCGGCCATTTGGTTTTAAGCACACTGCATACCAATGACTGTCCGGCAACGATCGGCCGTCTGAATAACATAGGTATACCTGCCTATATGCTGGCCTCTGCCATCACTATGGTGCAGTCACAGCGCCTGGGCAGACGGCTATGCAAACAATGTAAAGCAAAAATTGACATTACGGCATTTAATCCACAAGAGCTTGTTGCCAAAGGATTCAAAGATGATGAGATACCCACTCTTGAGCTGTATGGCCCGGTGGGGTGTCAAGTATGTAAAGGCGGTGGCTATAAAGGTCGAGTTGGTTTTTTTGAACTGATGGAAATCACCGACATGGTTGCCCAGGCCATAAGCGCCCAGGTGCCGGAAGATCACCTCAGGAAGGTTGCGGTCATGGAAGGGATGAAAACCCTTCGTATGGCTGCGCTCACCAAGGCCATGGCCGGGATTACCAGTCTTGAAGAGGTGGAAAGGCGTACGGTGATAACCGAAGAGAGTCTGCCCGCTTATCTGGTAAATCCCGAAGTTGAAAAGTATGAGGACGGCGATGTGATTGTCCGCCAAGGGAATAGCGACAAAGACTTCTTCAAGTTGATCCAAGGCGCTTTAATAGTGGTCAAGGACGGCAAAAAGATTGCTGAACTTGGCCAGCCCGGAGATCATTTTGGCGAAATGTCGGCGATCAGCGGGGAGTCACGGTCAGCTTCAATTATCGCCAAAGGCCGGACAACGGTCAGACGGTTCCCTGGCGATAAACTTAATGAGGTTATCGAAAAATATCCGGAGGTTGGCAAACATCTTTTCAGCTCACTTGCCAAACGGCTGGAACAGGCTAACAGCATTATTGTCAAACTGGCCAATGAGCGGGTACGCAAAGTTGGTTAGCGAGGAGAGTGACACTCGTCGCATCTCCTTTTTCTATTATTTTAACGAACTAGAACTAATTCAATAACAAATATTCTTGAAAACAATTTCAGGATTCATTATATTCTCTGGTTCTAGTTGTACTCTAAACCCCTTTCGTTTGCTTCCCTCAGATGGTTGTAACGCTTGAGATGAATCAAAAGGGGATACTTTACTCAAAATTATTTCTTTTTTGTTTTTAGCACTATTTTTTTGTAACATTTTGTTTTTATAGATAATATCACATATTTAAATTCTGAGTTATTACAACCTTCCGACAACAAGTTAAGGAGAAGATTAATGACTGCCAAGATTATCAGCGGGGTTGATACTGCCAAGGCAATTCGAGCCGAACTCAAACAAGAAATTGCCGAGCTCAAGGAGAAACACAATGTTGTGCCAGGCCTGGTCACCATCCTGGTTGGTGCAGATCCTGCTTCCCAGAGCTATGTGACCGCTAAGGAAAAAACATCCAAGGAGTTGGGTATCTATTCCGAACGTCTAGATATCCCTGCTGAAACGACTGAGGCTGAACTGTTGGCACTAGTTGATAAGTGCAACAAAAATGATAAGATCAACGGCATTCTCGTCCAGTTGCCGCTCCCCAAGCACATCAACGAGGCAAAGATTCTCTATGCCATCGACCCGACCAAAGATGTTGATGGTTTTCATCCTGTCAATGTCGGCAAGATGATTCTCGGTGAGCAGTGTTTTCTACCGTGTACACCGCACGGCATCCTCGAGATGCTGGTCCGTAACGATATTAAAACCAGCGGCGCTGAGGTGGTTATTCTTGGACGCAGCAATATAGTCGGCAAGCCCATGGCCAACCTGATGCTGCAAAAACGGCCGGGAGGTAACGCCACTGTAACTCTCTGTCACACCAGAACCAAGGATACGGTCTTTCACACAAAAAGGGCTGATATCTTGATCGCGGCTGTCGGTGTTCCGAAAATGGTCACCGCTGATATGGTCAAAGACGGCGTCGTCATTATCGATGTCGGGGTTAACAGGATCGGCAAAACAGCCGATGGCAAAGCGATCCTGGCCGGTGATGTCGATTTTGATGCAGTCAAGGAAAAGGCCTCTTACATTACTCCTGTGCCGGGTGGGGTCGGACCGATGACCATCACCATGCTGATGAAGAATACTGTCCAGGCAGCAAAACAGGCAGCCGGCATCTTATAATTAAACAATACATTCCAGGTCGCATGCTGTTGGCGATTGATCACAGACTGAGGTTAAAAAAAATGGCTATCACGAGAAATGGATGTAAGGGATGTCCTGATATAACCTGTACCTCTACCAAGGTTGTGTTATCCCAGGATATTGCCAAAAACGTCAAAACAGCCTATGATCGAATTAAATCACGCGGCATGTCAGGCTGTCTTTTTGGTTCGGGTGGCACCTGCTGCCGGCACTGTAATATGGGCCCATGTCAAATTATTGATGGGGTTGAAGATATGATCGGTGTCTGCGGCGCCACAGCCGAGACGGTGGCATCCCGAAATTTCTGCCGGGCCATCGCCTCCGGCTCTGCCTCACACACTGATCATGCCCGCGAAATGGTTCGGGGATTCATAGCCACAGCCAAAGGTGAAACCGAAAACACCATCAAAGACGCCCGCAAACTCAACATGCTTGCGCAGGTATTCGGCGTTGATACAACCGACAAGGAGACCAGGCAGATTGCTCTGGAAGTAGGGCAGTTGGCTTTGGCTGAATTCGGCAAACAGGAAGGCACCCAGTACATGCTGAAACGGGCTCCGGCCAAACGCCAGGAGATCTGGAAAAAACTGGGTGTTGAGCCCCGTGGTATTGACCGTGAGGTTGTCGAACTCATGCACCGCACCCACATGGGTGTTGATCAGGACCATGAGAACATTATGTTACAAGGCTCGCGTTGTGCCCTGGGCGATGGTTGGGGTTCTTCGATGCTGTCCACCGAACTCACTGATATCATGTTCGGTACACCGGTACCGATTCGAGCCATTGTCGATCTGGGCGTTCTTAAAGCCGATCAAGTCAATGTAACTGTCCATGGTCATGAACCACTGCTTGCAGAGGCTCTGTGCATGGCTGCCGAAACCCCTGAGATGCTTGCCCTGGCCAAGAAAGCAGGTGCGAAGGGGATAAATCTAGCCGGAGTGTGCTGTACCGGCAATGAGATTCTTATGCGCCGTGGTATACCTGTGGCTGCAGGCTTTATACAACAGGAGATGGTGCTGGCAACCGGCGCCGTCGAGGCCATGGTTGTAGATGTACAATGCGTAATGCAGTCGGTTGCCCAAGTTGCAAAATCCTTCCATACCGAGATTATCACTACCAATTATCGGGCCAAGATGCCTGATGCCGTGCATATTCAATTTGACGAGCACCATGCCCTGCAAAGCGCCAAAACGATACTTACCAGGGCGATCGGCAACTTCAAGAAACGCGGAAAATTTTTTATTCCGACTGATTCAAAAGTTGATGTAGTGGTAGGTTTCAGTCATGAGACCATCAATTACATGCTGGGCGGTCGGTTCAGGTCAAGCTACCGGCCCTTGAACGACAATATTATTAACGGCCGGATCCGCGGGGTTGCCGCCATTGTCGGTTGTGACAACTATAAGTTCGATGACAACTATCATGAGATTGTCGCTAAGGAACTGATCAAGAACGATGTGTTAGTGCTGGCAACCGGCTGTGCCGCTACCGCCTTAGGCAGGGCAGGGCTGCTGCGCCCGGAGGCAGCGACCGAATTCGCCGGGCCCGGTCTGGCCGAGGTCTGTGAAACCGTTGGTATGCCACCGGTCTTACATATGGGCTCGTGCGTGGACAACAGCCGGTTGCTGATCGCCGCAACCGAAATGGTACGAGAGGGAGGACTTGGCGATGATCTTGCAGATTTGCCGGTTTCCGGTACGGCGCCTTTGTGGATGAGCGAAAAAGCTGTTGCCATCGGCCAGTATTTTGTCGCAAGCGGCATACATGTAATCTTCCAGAATCTGCCGGTCGGCGGCTCCAAGAAATTTTCCAAATTTCTCTTTGATGATTGTCGCAAGATATACGGCGGCCATTGGGAAATGGAAGCTAATCCACTTGAACTGGCTCGCAAAATGATCAAAAATATTGATGAAAAACGTGAGGCCCTGGGCATTAACAAAAAACGGGAAAGAATTCTCTTTGATATGGCTATGCGCCGTGATTTGGGCGGTACTGGAAAGGCTGTCCCCGGTGTTGGTTGTACAGGACCTAAACCAACAGAGTAACTAGTTGATTTTTGATAATAATTGATGTCTGTATTTATTAATTTTCAGCATAAGGAAACCATGCGCCGATGAAATCGGGGAGTCGTTTAGAAAGGATACTGACGGCGGGGCAATTTGCGGTAACCGGTGAACTTGGCCCGCCCAAGAGCGCTGATCCTGAAGTAGTCCGCGCTAAAGCCCGCATTCTTAAAGGGCATGTTGATGCAGTCAACATCACTGACTGTCAGACTGCTATCGTCAGAATGTCGAGCATTGCTGCAGGGCTGCTTGTCTTAAATGAGGGCGTCGAACCGGTAATTCAAATGACCTGCCGTGATCGCAACCGGATCGGCATGCAGAGCGATGTGCTGGGCGCTGCGGCCCTAGGTCTAAAAAACCTGCTCTGTCTGACCGGCGACCATCAAAAGTTCGGCAACCATCCTGGCGCCAAAGGCGTCTTTGACATGGATTCAATTCAACTCCTGGGCATGATTAAAGGGATGCGTGACAACCGTAAATTCCAATGCGGTGAGGATATTAAGAGCGCTGAACCTCATCTTTTCCTGGGAGCCGCAGCAAACCCGTTTGCCGGGCCATTTGAATTCCGGGCAGCCCGCTTGGGTAAAAAGGTCTCTAACGGCGCTGACTTCATCCAGACCCAGATTGTCTACAATGTCGAAAAGTTTGCACGGTTCATGGAGATGGTGCGAGATCTCGGCCTTGATCAGAAGGTTTTTTTACTTGCCGGCGTTACTCCCCCAAAATCACTGGGAATGGCCCGTTACATGAAACAGTTCGTCCCCGGGCTTGAGGTCTCTGACGACGTTTTAAAAAGGATGAAGGACGCCAAAGACAAGGAAGATGAAGGGATTAATATCTGCGTTGATATTATCAACCAGGTTAAGGAGATTAAAGGCGTTGCCGGTGTCCACATAATGGCTATCGAGTGGGAAAGCGCTGTTCCGGAGATTGTCAAGCGGGCCAAGCTTGGACCACGTCCGCTCTTTGATGATGAACAAAACCGATTGGAGATATCGCAATCTGCCATTATTATCCGGGAAGAGGGCAGAGCGGAAGGGACTGAAAGCCCCATAGCCAAGGCAGATGCTATTCTTACTGCAGCAAGACTTGAAGCGGAAAAAATAGTGAAAGCTGCTAGGCAACAAGCTTCACTGAATCTTGGACAGGCCGTTGGTGAAACGACAGCATACGATGCAGGAGAGGATGAAATGAACGAAAGAGAACGACAAATGGCCTTGGAGGCAGTCCGACAGGGGCTTAATTCTTTAAAGAAGGCCTTTGGTTTATCTGATGAACAGATGGATGCTCTGGCAAAATTTGCCGGTGCCGAAGCCATCCTGGCGCGTGAGGCGGCCAAGACCACCCAGCCGATTTCTACAACAACACCCGTTCCGGTCGCAGCACCTGCAGCTTTGGCGCCGACCAAGTCTGCTGATGAGGAAAAAAAGACTCTCGAACTAAAGGCCGCTCAGGATGCAAAAATGGCTGCAGAAGTCAAAGCCCAGGCTGAGGCAAAAGCTGCGGAAGAGGCAAAGAAGCTAGCCGATGTCAAAGCCGCCGACGATGCCAAAAAGGCTGCCCAAGTCAAGGCTGATGAAGAAGCCAAGAAAGCAGCAGAGGCGAAAAGTGCAGCTGAAGCTAAAAAAATCACTGCCCCAAAGGCCGTAACTCAGCCGGCGCCAACAGCAAAGGCGGCCGGAATTGCTGCTACCGAACTCAAAGCTGAATCTACCCCGCTGCAACAGCGGTGCTCCAAGATCCCTGCCGACCACTACACTACTCCATATAATGGCAAAATCCGCGAAATTGCTCTGGGAAGCGGTGATCAGGCCGTTACCGTGGGCGGCGCAACAACACTGCCATTCCAGCTTTTTGAAGGTGCATCTCTAAGAAAACCCCTTATTGCCATGGACGTACTAGATGTCAATCCTGATGAGTGGCCGGTAAGTTTGAGCCGTTACTTTGAGGGTGTGCTCGACAACCCTGCTGCCTGGGCCAAGAAGTGTGTTAACGAATATGCAGCTGATGCCATCTGCCTTTCGTTGATCAGTACCGATCCGAACGGCCTGAACAGACCGGCGGCAGAGGCCGCAAAAATGGCAGCACAGGTAGTCAAGGATATTGATGTGCCGATTATTGTCTGGGGGTGCGGCAATGCCGAGAAAGATACGGAGACGTTACGAGAACTGACCGCGATCATTGGTGACAAAAAGATCTGTCTGGCGCCGCTCTCCGATGCCAACTACCGCTCCTTAGGTGCTACCGGCATGGCATTCGGCCATTCAATGGTGGCATCTTCACCCATTGATGTCAATCTGGCTAAACAGCTAAATATCCTGCTGGAAAATCTGGGAGTACCGTTAAGCAGCGTTATGATTGATCCATCGATCGGCGCTCTCGGATACGGTATTGAATACAGCTATTCAGTCATGGAGCGCATCCGTTTGGCTGCCCTCACCCAGAAGGATGAAAAGTTGCAGGTACCCTTTATCTGTAATCTCGGCCGTGAGGTATGGAAAACCAAAGAGACAAGATTGCCGAGTGACGGAATCCTCGGCGATCAGGAAAATCGCGGCGTATTGATGGAGGCTGTGACTGCAACCTGTATGCTGGTGGCAGGTGGTGAGGTCTTGGTAATGCGTCATCCCAGATCCATCGCTCTAGTCAAATCCCTGATTGACGGTTTAACAAAATAATACACTGTACTTACCAGTTTTTTTTGAACGACAACTTGAGGATATAGAAGGAGTTTTCCGATGTCGAAAATCATCTGTTCAGCCGCCATCAGAGGCGCCCACAAGATAGTGGATATGGCCGAGGAAAAATACCTGCAGGCCGTTAAGAAGTACGGACCTGAACAGGAAGTTGCCTTTCCGAACACAGCCTATTTCCTGCCAATAATCTACAGCATGCTCGGCGCCAAGGTCCAGAAACTGGGGGACATGCAGGATATCTTTCAGGAGTGCCGTAAACTGCTGCCGCCTGTAGTGACCAATAATCTCTGGCTGCCCTATCTGGCTCCAGCCCTTGATGCCGGTATGGCTACCTTTTTTGCCGAAGAGATGTATGAGGCCATCCGCTATCTGAACGAACCGGATTTTTACACCAAAACCGAAGACCCCACCGCCACCAACCTCTGGTTGGGAGCAGCTGACGATATTATCTTCAGGAAACGCGGGGTTGAATTCGTTGACGGCACAGCCCCCGGGTTTGCCGCGATCATGGGCGCCCCTCCCAACAAGGAGATCGCCAGCAAAATCGCCCTCGAGTTACAGCAGAAGAACCTTTACATCTTTATGCATGATCACACCAACGGCGTTCGTATGCCGGATCAACTGGTCAGTAACGGTGTCCAGGTCGGCTGGAACACCAGGCTTGTCCCTTTTGGCCAGTCATACACCACCGCTGTCTTTGCGATCGGTTTTGCCTGTCGGGTAGCCATGGCCTTTGGCGGGATCAAACCTGGTGATTTCAAAGGTAACCTAATCTATAACAAAGACCGCACCTTTGCTTTTGTCATGGCATTCGGACCGGTAAGCGACGAGTGGTACGCCAATGCGGCCGGCGCCATCAACTGGGGATTCCCGACTATATCGGATTATGATATCCCTGAGGTGTTACCTACCGGTATCTGTACATACGAACACGTGGTCAGTCGGATTCCCCATGAGGAGATTGTCCAGAAAGCCATTGAGGTGCGCGGACTTAAGGTTTCGGTTGCTAAAATTGATATTCCGCTCGCCTACGGCCCGGCTTTTGAGGGCGAAAGGATCCGTAAAGACGATCTGTTTATGGAGTGCGGCGGCGGTCGGACAACAGGTGTTGAAGTGTTGATCTCCAAAGAGTTGCATGAGGTGCAAGACGGCCTGGTTACTGTTGAGGGCCCGGATATCATGGACATCAAGCAGGGCCAGAATCTGCCGATCGCAATCCTGGTCGAGGTCGCCGGCCGCGAGATGCAATCTGACTTCGAGCCCATTCTGGAGCGCCAGTTCCACCATCTTATCAATTACATCCAGGGCATCATGCATATCGGCCAACGCAATATCATGTGGATCAGGATGGGTAAGGCCGCAGTCGAAAAAGGCTTCTCTTTCAAGCATATCGGCAAGGTATTGCATGGCAAATTACATCAGGAGTTCGGCGCCATCCTCGATAAGGTCCAGGTTAAGATCTTTACCGTACAGGATAAGGTGGAAGAGGTCGTAGCCCTGGCCAAAAAGGTTTACACAGAGCGCGATCTTCGACTCGGCAACATGACCGACGAAACTGAGGATATTTTTTACTCCTGTACTCTCTGCCAATCATTTGCCCCGAGTCATGTCTGCATCATAACCCCGGAACGGGTCGGCATGTGCGGCGCCTACAACTGGCTCGACGGCAAGGCCTCTTTCCAGATCAATCCAACCGGCCCGAACCAACCCATTCAAAAGGGTGAGTGTACCGATCCGGAGATCGGCTATTTTAATGGGATCAACGAATTCGTAAACCAGGCATCAAGAGGTGCGGTTACAGATGTCAGCTGCTACTCGTTGATGACCAGCCCCATGACTGCCTGCGGCTGCTTTGAAGCCATTGCAGCAATGCTACCGCAGTGCAATGGCATTATGGTGGTTAATCGTGACTATATGGGCATGACCCCGAGTGGTATGAAATTCACCACTCTGGCGGGTATGGCCGGTGGCGGCGCCCAAACCCCTGGATTTATGGGCGTAAGCAAGCATTTTCTTGCCAGTCGCAAGCTGTTTAAGGCGGAGGGCGGGTTAAAACGAGTTGTCTGGCTGCCCAAAATGCTCAAGGAAGAGATGAAGGACAAACTGATTGAACGGTGTAAAGAGATCGGCATGCCCGAACTCTACGACATGATCGCTACTGAGGAACAGGGGACAACCGAAGAGGACATCCTTAAGTTCCTGAAAGAAAAGGGACATCCTGCTCTGGCCATGGAAGCGGCTGTCTGAACTGGCTGATATTTATCAAATACAAGTGATTTTTCTCTCTATCGCGGAGGAACAAAAGAGATGGCGCTAACAGGTATTCAAATCCTCAAGATGCTTCCCAAGAAAAATTGTGGGGAGTGCAAGATCCCAACCTGCCTTGCTTTTGCTATGAAGGTTGCTGCCGGCCAGATCGAGATCGGCGAGTGTCCTTATGTCAGTGAAGATGTTAAACAGTCAATCGGCGAAGCATCAGCGCCGCCGATCCGGACCATTAAACTCGGCACGGGTGATAAGGTCTTTACTGTTGGTGGTGAGACCTGCATGTTCCGTCATGAAAAACGTTTTGAAAACCCTACCGGAATCGCTGTGCTGGTTACTACCGGCATGTCGGCAGCCGATGTTGACGGCCGGATCAGCCGCTTTAAATCACTGCGTTATGAGAGGGTTGGAGTGCTGCTTAAGGCCGATCTGATTGCAATCAAAGATGAAGCAGGCAGTGAAGCCGCTTATACGGCTTTGGTACAAAAAGTCCTGTCCGGAGCTGATGACGCAGCCATCATCCTGATGAGTACCAATAACGCCAACATAGCGGCTGCCGCCAAGTTGTGCGGCAGCCGTAAACCACTCCTTTATGCTGCCGACAGCAGCAACGCCAAGGAGTTGGGCCTGCTTGCCAAGGAGTTGGGCTGTCCCTTGGTCGTTCGAGGGAGCAACCTGGATGAGACCGTTCTCCTTACTGAAAAATTCCTGGCTGACGGGCTAAAGGACATGGTGATCGATTCAGGAGCCCGGACGATTCGCGCTGCTTTTGAAGACAACGTTGTAAGCAGACGTTCGGCAATCACCAAAAAATATAAACCACTTGGTTTCCCGACCATTGCATTTCCCTGTGAAATAACATCTGATCCGCTTATGGAGGCCATGATCTCCTCCGTACTTATCGCCAAATATGCCGGCATTATCGTCTTGTCCGATCTGCAGGGTGATATGCTTTTCCCGTTGCTGCTTGAACGTTTGAATATCTTTACTGATCCGCAACGGCCCATGGTGGTGCAGGAAGATGTTTATAACATTAATGGACCAAATGAGAATTCACCGGTTCTGGTCACCTGCAACTTCTCTCTTACCTACTTTATCGTTTCCGGAGAGATTGAGGGCAGCAAGGTGCCCTCCTGGTTACTGATCAAGGATACAGAGGGCCTTTCGGTCCTCACTGCCTGGGCTGCCGGCAAATTCGGCGCTGACATGATCGCTCAGTTTATTAAAAAATCCGGAATCGAAGAGAAAGTTAAGCATCGTGAACTGATAATCCCCGGCTATCTTGCCTCGATTAAGGGTGAATTGGAAGAAGAACTGCCGGCCTGGACCATCACTATCGGACCTCGTGAAGCAGGGCATCTTCCGGCCTTCCTTAAAGAGTGGAAGCCTGCAGCCTGAGAATAACAGCGGTCATACGATAAAAAACGCGTTGTTGCCAAGGTAAATTATTTGCCTAATATGTCGTACCATTGGAGTTCCTTTATCTTTCCACGATGAAGATTACAATTAATACCCAAGAGATATCAGTTTCTACCGGAACAACCATTCTGGCAGCGGCTCAACTGGCCGGGATTAATATTCCGACCCTCTGCCATATAAAGGGGAAATCCGCCGAATCCTGCGGTCTCTGTTTGGTGGAAATAGTCGGGCAGAGCGAACCAGTGCGGTCCTGCTCCACCAAGGTCAGCAAGGGTATGGCAATTATTACCGATTCAAAATCGGTTCATGACCTCCGAAAAAAACAACTGGCGCGTCTAGCTGAAACCCATTTTGGGGATTGCAAGGCTCCGTGCAACCTGACCTGCCCCGGTCAGATCAATGTTCAAGGATATATCGCTCATGTAGCCAAGGGGCAGTACGAAGAGGCCCTGCGACTGGTCATGGAGAGAAATCCCTTTCCCTTTTCAGTCGGAAGGGTTTGCCCGAGGTTCTGTGAAACCCGCTGCCGACGTATTTTAGTTGACGAACCAGTTTCGATAAACCATCTGAAACGTTTTGTCGCTGACTGGTGCATGACCAACAAGGTCAAGCTGAATATCGAACGGGAGCCGGCTACCAACAAGAAGGTGGCAATCATCGGCGGCGGGCCGGCAGGACTCACCAGTGCTTATTATCTTGCCCAAAAAGGCCATGCTGTCACAGTTTTCGAGGCCCAGCCTAAACTGGGCGGTATGCTCCGCTATGGTATTCCGGAATACAAGATACCCAGGAATGTCCTCGATTATGAGATCAACACCATTATGCGACTCGGCGTCTCAGTGCGTTTGAGTCAGCGATGGGGGACTGATTTTAACCTGCAGGCATTACAAGATGAGGGCTTTGATGCAACCCTGATAACGGTTGGCGCCACAGTCGATCAACCGCTTGAAATCCCCGGCGGCACCATCAACAAAGTAATCCCGGCAGTTAAACTGCTCTATGATATCGCCGAAGGCAACAAGCGGGAGCTTGGCAGAAGGGCAGCAATTATCGGTGGCAACAATATTGCTATGGAAACGGCGCGCGCCATGATCCGTAAAGGGGTTGTTGAAGTCACGGTTATCTATCCACGAGCCAAGACGGAGATGCCTGCCAACCAACGCAATATCAAAGAAGCAGAACGCGAGGGTGTGCAATTCTTGCTCATGGCATCTCCTGTCCAGATATTGGAAGCCAAAGATTGCCTAAAACTTGAACTTATCCGTATGAAACTTGGAGAGCCGGACGATAAGGGAATCAGACATCCTGAGGCCATTCCCGGTGCTACCAATATTTTGCAGGTTGATACGGTCGTTACCTCAATAGGGCAGATGACCTTCCTTGACAAGATTGAGGGAGGCGATCTGGAGGAACAGCTTGAACTCACCCCCAAAAACAACATAAAAGCAAACCCAAGATCTTCGCTTACCAACCTTTCAGGAGTTTTTGCTGCGGGCGACGCCGTAAGCGGACCAAGGTCAGTCATTCAGGCTGTAGTTTCAGCCAGGCGTGCCGCTGAAAATATCCATCTCCATCTTATGGGCGAATCCAAAGATACGGGGGAGAGCAGATTTAATTTCCACCGCGGCAAGACCTTTGACGATGTTGATTTAAGAAATTTCGAAGGGATAAGTGTCAAACTTCGCGAAAAAATGCCGGAGCGGCCACCCGAGATCAGCAAACAGAACTTCGATGAGATCAAGTTGGGCTTCAGTGAAACAATGGCCAAAAGGGAGGCTGCCCGCTGTCTCGCCTGCGGTTGCACAGCCTTTAACCGTTGTGATCTTAAAGAACAATGCATAAGCCATGATGTTGATCCTATTAAGACCGGTATGGGAACGAAACCGACCTACACCCTGGACACCAATCATCCGATCATTGTTGTCGATCTGAATAAATGCATATTTTGCAAGCGTTGTGAGAACAGTTGCGAATATAAGGCCCTTGAAATCACAGCGGCTGAGTTTGACAAACAAGGCAGACCTATCGGCATCACTCTGCAATTTAATGAGAAGTGCGTTCATTGCGGTAAATGCGTCGATAACTGTGCAACCGGCGCTCTCAACAAAAAGGATCTAATTGTTCCAATCGTCAATGAATTAGTGCGAAATGTCCGGACAACCTGTCCATACTGCGGAGCAGGGTGTCAGATGATCCTTAAGGTTAAGGGTAACACTATTATGGAGGTGACGGCTGATCCCGATCAATCGCCGAACTATGGGGCTCTATGTGTTAAAGGACGATTCGGCTTTAACTTTGTGCAGCATCCTGATCGTCTGAAGACCCCGCTTATCCGAAGAAATGGCGTTCTGGTTGAAGCGACATGGGATGAGGCTCTTGAGGTTGTTGCTAAAAAATTCTTTGATCTCAAGGCGATGTACGGTGCTGATTCCATTGCTGCATTCAGCTGCGCTCGTTGCACAAATGAAGAAAATTTTCTTATGCAAAAATTCATGCGGGCGGTGATCGGCACCAATAATATAGATCACTGTGCCAGACTCTGACACGCTCCCACGGTGGCCAGTCTGGCCATCTCCTTCGGAAGCGGCGCAATGACCAATTCGATTGCCGATATCGATAAGGCTGATGTTATCTTTATGATCGGCAGCAACCCGGATACCGGACATCCGACCATCGGACTGCGAATCCACCAGGCAATCGACAAAGGAGCAAAACTGATTGTCGTTGATCCGCGCGGCACTGATTTGGCGAAACGGGCTGATATCTGGATGCGGGTCAACCCAGGTACTGATGTGGCGCTGTTAAACGGCATGGTAAATGTTATCTTGCATGAGGGACTATGGGACAAAGAGTTTGTCAAAAATCGGACGGAAAATTTTGAGGAGCTGGAACTTGTTGCCGCCAGATACACGACCGAATTTGTCGAACAGATCACCGGCATATCTGCCAAACAACTTCGACAGGCAGCCAGACTCTATGCCAGCCCCGGCAAAAATTGTTCGATTTTTTACGGCATGGGATTGGCGCACTGGGCCGCCGGCACTGACAACGTCAAGAGTATCGCCAACCTGGCTATGCTCTGCGGTAAGCTGGGTAAAGAGGGTAACGGCGTTAATCCTTTGCGTGGCCAGAACAATGTTCAGGGCGCCTGTGATATGGGGGCGCTTTTCAACACTCTGCCAGGTTACAGCGGTCTCAACAATGAAGATACCTTTGCAAAATATGAAGAACTTTGGGGGGTACGCCTGCCGCGTCGACCAGGGAAGGCTGCAACCGAGGTATGGGACAACATTTTTAAAGGAGCTATTCGCGGACTTTACATTATGGGCGAAGACCCGGTTCTTGCCGACCCCAATGCCGGTCATGCGGTAAAAGCACTGGACAAACTCAACTTTTTGCTGGTGCAGGATATATTTCT